>SXGR01536287.1_pt1 | contig 15306 bp, 13 predicted proteins | sample 3174711 | NCBI WGS metagenome assembly SXGR01 (sample SAMN11356860, study PRJNA531348) | freshwater metagenome | isolation source: freshwater sample F1-60 | place: China: Fuxian Lake, Yuxi | collected 2017-12-25
GAAGTTTGCAAGAAGTCAGATTTGCAACTTGTTGTGGGTGGTGGAGTTTCACGAGATTCAATTGACTGTTTGAGAAAGATTCAGAAAGTGTTGCTCACCCGATTCGAAACACGCAAAGTTGTTTTCGACGGCGCCGCAATTCAACTCGAGAAGATCGAGGGGGGTCTTCTTAATGCTGTTCACTTTGAAATGCTGTGGCTAATGAATAAACGCGATTATTACGGCACGATTGAGCGCGAAGACGCGAAGCGAATCGACATGCTTGAAGCCCGTTGGAAAATTCTGAATAAACAGAGTTAGCGCAGACAATCTCGGATCATTAGGGCGATGCCGGTTTCGAGGCTTGTCCATTCTTGGACATTCAGGTACGACTTCGTGGCTGAGTTGCTCGGAATGTATTGATGGTATTTTTCTGAGCTAGCAGTCGGGATTGCAACTTTGATTTCAGGAACGAAGTTCAATTCAGTTGTTGAAACTCGCGCAACAGCTTGGGCGAGTTCGAGAATTGACACCGAGTGCTCTGAGCCGATGTGCAAGGGGTGTGGCGAACTTCTTTTTGCTAAGGCGGACCACAACCAAATTGCCATATCTGCCCCATAAAGGTAAGAGCGACGTGCTTGGCCGTCACTGTTGATGTGAATCGGCTTGCGGTCAAGCACGTTTTGGACAAAATTGCCGATCGCGAAGTGTGTGTCGCGCGGAAGGTAGTGGCCACTGAATGCGAAGAGCCTCGCGATGATTGGTGAGCAGAGACCAGCTTGACCTGCTTGCGCACACATAGATTCTGCAAGTTTTTTACCTTTGGCATATGCGCTGGTTAGTTCGCTGTATGGCTGGTCTTGAAGCTCGGAAATGTGAGTAATTGACTGAGGCTGGTTTCCATAAACAGCGCCAGAAGACGTAAACAGAAATGGCACCTTGTTTTCTGCAAATTTTAAAGCCGCTTGCATTGACTGAGTATTGATTTTGGTCATCTCAATCGGGTTTGATTCGTTGAGTTCTGCCGATGCCGGGGTTGCGGCATGAATGATTGCGTCGACTCTGCCTATTTCAAGCGCATCAGTTAGCAAGTCGCCTTCAACAAGTGAAAGATTATTGAAACCGATTTCTCTTGTTTCTATGACGTGTGACGCCAAAGAGTCACGCGTTGGCAAAATGATTTCAAATTTCTGGGCGCCATTACCGCATGCGATGAGTGCGGTTTCAATGAGCCATTTACCGACAAAACCTGTGCCTCCGGTAAGTAAAACTCGTGAACCATTGAGTTGATTGATCGCTTCGACTAAACGATGTAACTGCGGTTCATTCAACTCAGTCCTGAATTTTTGAACCATGTTCATATAGATTAGGGGCAAATGAATAGTTCGATTGGGGCGAGCTTGCTTGAGGTGCATACTTCGTGGTCGTGGATCATGATTGTCGGCAATGGTCTTGCAGGTCTTTGGGCATTGGTCGCGCATAAGAACAGCGCGTTGCGCAGTCGAGCGTTGTGGTGGTTTACAGGCATTGCTCAAGTTTCAGTTTTTGTGCAAGTTGTGCTCGGCGTCGCCGTGGTTAATCGTGACAAAATTGAATATCCAGCGTTTCACGCTTTTTATGGTTTCGTGGCGATCATTGCGATTGCGATCATTTATTCGTATCGAGCACAATTAAAAAGCAAAACCTATTTGCTGTACGGCTTTGGCGGTTTATTTATTATGGGTCTTGGAATTCGAGCAATGCTCGTTGGTCAGGCGGGCTGAAAACTAGGCGAGTGCAGACTCGAGTGAATTAAGCGAGTCGTGCAACTTTGTTGGCAGCCGATCGCCGAAAATTGCAAAGTGCTCGCGAATTTGCGGCACGGCTTCGCGCCATCCATTGGTATCAAGCGACGTAATTGCCTCAAGGTCGGCAGCGTTGATGTTCAGACCATCTATATCGAGCGAAGCTGTCGCAGGCAGAAAGCCGATCGCAGTTTTTTGCGCATCGGCTTTGCCATTGAGACGCTCAAAAATCCACTTAAGAACGCGACTGTTTTCACCGTAGCCGGGCCACAAGAATCGACCGTCATTGTCGCGCCTGAACCAATTGACGAAAAATATTTGCGGAAGTTTTGCAGCCGAAGTTTTTGAGCCAACCGACAACCAGTGCGAAAAGTAATCAGCCATGTTGTAACCACAAAATGGCAACATCGCCATCGGATCAAAGCGCAGTTTGCCGACCGCACCGCCAGCCGCTGCAGTTGTCTCGCTGGCCATGATCGAGCCAAGAAAGACTCCGTGGTCCCAATCGAACGCTTGCGTCACGAGCGGCACGGTCGTGCGTCGACGACCGCCGAACAAAATTGCTGAGATTGGCACGCCACTTGGGTCTTGCCATTCAGGGGCGATAGATGGACATTGACTTGCGGGCGCAGTGAATCTCGCGTTCGGGTGCGCCGCCGGAGTTTCGCTCTCGGGTGTCCAGTTGTTGTTGCGCCAGTCGGTGGCACGTGCTGGTTTTGATGGCGACATGCCTTCCCACCACACATCGCCCTCTGAAGTGAGAGCAGTATTAGTGAAAATACAATTTGCAGTCAGCGTGTGCATCGCGTTGGCATTTGTTTCGTAACCCGTGCCCGGTGCAACGCCGAAAAATCCGGCCTCGGGGTTAATTGCGTAGAGCTGACCGTCTTTACCGAATTTCATCCAGCAAATATCGTCGCCAATAGTTTCGGCTTTCCAGCCTTTGATTGTCGGCACAAGCATCGCCAAATTTGTTTTGCCACATGCTGAAGGAAATGCGGCAGCGATGTATTTGAATTCACCGCTCGGATTCGTGAGTTTAAGAATCAGCATGTGTTCGGCGAGCCAGCCGTCATCGCGAGCCATTACCGAAGCGATGCGCAAGGCGAAACACTTTTTTCCGAGCAACGCGTTGCCGCCGTAGCCCGAACCGTAACTCATGATCTCGCGAGTCTCAGGGAAGTGAACAATATATTTATTGTCGGGATTGCACGGCCATGGTGAATCTTTTGCGCCATTGACAAGTGGTGCACCAACCGAATGTAGACATTGAACCCAATCGTTGTTGCCAAGTGCGTCGAGAGCGCCTTGACCCATGCGTGTCATGATTCGCATGCTCACTGCGACATAAGCACTGTCGGTGAGTTGCACGCCGATGTGGGCGATCGGTGATCCAAGAGGACCCATCGAGAAAGGCACTACATAAAGTGTGCGACCACGCATCGCGCCCGCGTAAAGCGAGAGCATCTCGGCGCGCATTTCTTTTGGTTCGCGCCAATTGTTATTTGGACCCGCATCAATTTGATTAGCCGAGCAAATAAAAGTTCGATCTTCGACTCGCGCAACATCACCGGGATCAGAATGTGCCCAAAAAGAATTTGGTCGTTTGGCGTCGTCAAGTTTTGTGAACGTACCCGACTGCACTAACTCGCGGCAGAGTTTGTCATATTCGTCTTGTGATCCGTCACACCAATAAATATCACGAGGTTGAAGAACTTCTGCCCATTGAGAAACCCAAGTGTTCAACTTCGCGTTTGAAGTTTTGCCTGCCATGTCTTTTAGCCAGCGCTATGCGCCGGGTGTGTCCATGTCGCGTTCAGAGCCAAAACGAATTCTCGTCGCATGGCCGGCGTCGTTGAGTGAAAACAAAACTCGCTGACCTTGTCGCAGCATACGAAAAATCGAACCCTCTAAAGCATCGGTGGCGATGTTGTATTCGCTCAGATCTGTATCGCGAATCACTACGCCGTCTCCCGATGATGGGTCGTAAGCCTTGATCACGCCTTGCACACATAGAAAGATAGTTGCCCGTTTAGGCAATTTGCTAGTTGCCGTGCGGTACTGGGTCACACGACCTGAAGGGTTAGTAGCCTTGCGTTGTGGCAGTTCTTGAAGAATTTGGGGCGGATGCCCTGCGTCACACCGTGATCGCCTTCCGCGACACGATGAAACGCCATGCCGGCGGAATCAACCGGCTGAATGTGTATCCGGTGCCTGACGGCGACACTGGCACGAACATGTCGCGAACGCTTGATGCTGTCGTCGCCGAACTCGACGGTGCCTCTCGCGAACTTGACACAACTTGCGAAGCAATAAGCCACGGCTCGTTGATGGGTGCACGCGGAAACAGTGGCGTGATCTTGAGTCAGATTTTGCGTGGCTTGTCGTCTACTTTGAAATCGGCGAAAAGTACTGGTGCGCCGCGAGTTGCTGAAGCGTTGAAAGCGGCATCAGCTGCCGCATATGAAGCAGTTCTCAAACCAATCGAAGGCACAATTTTGACTGTGGTGCGCGAAGCCGCTGATGCAGCGCAACGTGCAGCAAATGATGGCGCGACGTTGGCGGCGATGTTGCGTGTTGCTCGTGCGGCGGGTCAGAAAGCGCTCGATAACACTCCTGAGTTGTTGCCGGTTCTGAAAGATGCTGGTGTCGTTGATGCCGGTGGTGCGGGCTTTATGTTGCTACTCGACTCGGCCTTGCATGTTGTCGACGGCGAGCCGTTGCCCGAACCAACTTATGATGATGGCCCGTCGGCCGAGCAACTTGAAAAAGTCGCGTTGCGACATGCCACTGATGGCTCGGTTGATGTCAGCGAGTTGCGTTATGAAGTGATGTTTTTGCTCGACCTTGAAGACACAAAACTAAAGAAATTTAAAAATGCATGGGGTGAAATTGGCGACTCGATAGTCGTAGTCGGTGGGGATGGCATTTATAACTGCCATATTCATACCAATGACATTGGCGCGGCGATTGAGGCGCCGTTAATTATGGGTGGCCGACCTTCGAAGATTCGCGTCACAGATTTATTTGAAGAAGTTGCTGAAGAGCATGCGTTGCGTGAGGCAAGCCTCGGTGCGCCGACTGGCACGAGTGGGAGCAGGGCAAGTGATGGCACGCGACATGGCGCATCACAGTCAGCGTTGCCGCCAGTGACTTGTGCGGTTGTTGCAGTTGCAAGTGGTGATGGTTTAGCCGAATTGTTTGGACAAATGGGCGTTCACGGTGTCGTGACAGGTGGGCAAACAATGAATCCATCGACACAAGAGTTGCTCGATGCAGTCGAGCACATGAATGCGACGCAGGTTGTAATTCTGCCGAACAACAAAAACATTATTCCGGTGGCCAACAAAATTGATGAGTTGACCAAGAAAGATGTGCGGGTCGTGCCGACCTGTTCGATGCCCGAGGCACTCGCGGCACTCGTCGCATACGACCCTGAAGCGTCAGCCGAACACAATGGTTCGCAAATGTCGCGCGCGGCGAATTCGGTTGCGACTGGCGAAGTTACTCAGGCAATTCGCGATACAAACTCTGATGCTGGCCCGATTAAGGCTGGTGACTTCATTGGCTTAGTGCGTGGTGAAGGTGTCGTTGCCGTTGCGGCACAACTCGAAACGGCGTGTCACGACTTGTTGGCAAAACTAATTACGCCGCAGCGCGAATTGCTGACGATCATCACGGGAAGTGACGCAACGTCACAGGCCACTGAAGCGCTCGTGGCGCACGTGGGGCAGGTTCATCCGCATATTTCGTGCGAGGTGCACTTTGGTGGTCAGCCGCTTTACCCATATTTATTTGGTGTTGAATAAAACGAGACCCGTATGACGGGCCAAATTACGTTACGCGATCTCGCTGCAATTGATGTTGAAGTTTTAAAAGGCGTGGGCGAAAAACGCAAAGCGGCGCTCGCCGAATATGGCATCAACAACGTGCTCGAATTGTTAACGAATTATCCGCGTAAGTGGGTTGATCGCACCAACGAGGCGCGAGTAAGTGATCTTGTTGCAGGACAAGAAGCGCTGGTGATCGTTGAGGTTCGTAAAGTTTCTAAATTTACGACCAAGAATCGTAAGACGATTGTCAATGTGCAAGTCGGTGATGAATCGGGGCGTTTGACCGCGGTGTTTTTTAATCAACCGTGGCGCGAGCGTCAATTAAAAACAGGTTCGCAAGTTGCGATGTTTGGCAAACCAGATTTGTATCGCGGTGTTTTGCAAATGAGCAACCCACTTGTCGATTTGATCGGTGATCGGACGGGTCGAATAGTGCCGATTTATCCGCAAAGCGAAGAAGTTCAGGTTTCGACTTGGGAGTTGGCGACTTGGGTTGAAAATGCCCTCGAGCGTTGTCGAGAGAGGGGCATTTCTGATCCGCTGCCAAATAAGTTGCGCGAACGCCTTGAACTCACTGATCGCGCGAGCGCGCTGTGGTCGATTCATTTTCCAGATTCGATGGTCGCCAAACAGAACGCAAGACGAAGATTGGCTTTTGACGAACTGCTGCGCGTGCAGGTTGTTTTGGTCGGTCGCAAGCGAGCGTTCGAACTTGACAACACCGGTATTCGTCACAAAGTCGGGGGTAAGTTGCAACAACGGTTCATTGAGGCGCTGCCGTTTGCAATCACTAAAGCGCAACGACGCGTGATTGACGAGATCGATCGCGATTTGGCTGCGCCTCATCCGATGCATCGTCTATTGCAAGGTGATGTCGGTAGTGGCAAAACTGTTGTCGCTGTTTCGGCAATGTTGGCCGCCGTCCAAGGGCGACATCAAGGTGCGCTGATGGCACCGACTGAAGTTTTGGCAGAGCAACATTTTGTCGGCGTGAGAAAACTTCTTGAAGGAATATCAGTGCCCGACGAGAACAATCTCTTTGGAGATCGACAGTTGCGTGTTGAATTGTTGACAAGCCGCATTACGAGTGATCGTCGACGCGAGTTGTTGCGCGACCTTGCCAACGGAGGTATCGACATTTTGATCGGTACGCATGCTCTGATTCAAGAAGGCGTCGAATTCGCTTCGCTGGGCGTAGTAGTTATCGATGAACAGCATCGCTTTGGTGTCGAACAACGGGCGGCATTGCGCAACAAAGGTTCTAAGGCGACTGACGCTGGTAGCGACTCGAAAGTTGTGAATTCGCCCGATGTCTTGGTGATGACGGCTACGCCGATACCGCGTACCGCGGCGATGACCGTTTATGGCGATCTTGATGTGAGCGTGCTTGACGAAATGCCACCTGGGCGGACACCGATAAAGACATCGTGGGTTGCCGGAGAAAAACCTGAGGCCAAAATGTGGGCTGATGTGCGTGAAGCCATTTCTCAGGGTCAGCAGGCGTTTGTTGTATGTCCGCTAATTGAGGAAAGCGACAAATTGCAAGTTGCCTCTGCCGAAGACACTTTCAAACTTCTTGGCAAGACCGCACTAAAGGGTTTAAAACTTGGTTTGTTGCACGGTCGGATGTCTTCGAGCGAAAAAGACGAGACGATGAATCGGTTTCGCGATCGAAAACTCGACGTGCTTGTGGCCACGACGGTAATCGAAGTCGGTGTTGACGTGCCGAATGCAACTTGCATGATCGTTCTTGATGCCGATCGTTTTGGAATTGCACAGTTGCATCAACTTCGCGGACGTGTTGGCCGCGGTGTGATTGCCTCGAGTTGCTGGCTTGTAACTAGCGATCCTGAAGTTGCTTCGCCTCGCGTCGATGCATTAGTCGAGTCAACTGATGGTTTTTATCTCGCCGAAGTCGACCTTGAGTTGCGTGGCGAGGGCACGATCATGAATACTGCTCAAAAGGGTAGAAGCGACTTGAAACTTGCGTCGTTGCGACGTGACCGCGATCTTATTGAGTTGGCACGAGCCGCGGCGAACGAGTTAATTGCAAGTGACCCAACCTTGACCAGTCACAAAGAAATTCGAGATGAAATTGACTTACTGTTGACGCCCGACGAAGAAGAATTTTTGTTTAAAAACTAGTTGCGCTCATTGCCCTTCTGGTGCGAGCACTATGTCCCAGCGGTCGCGGCAGTCACTGCATCGATACACCACCACTTCGCCTATTTGCCAACATCCGTCTTCGGGAGGATGAGTCAGGAGGTGTGCGCGTCCTCCGCAGTCAACACAAATAATCGATTCAGAAGGTGCTTCGGCGCGACCTGAGGCAAACTCGTCTGAATCGCTTGATTCGTAAGAGTTGTTGCTCACCGCTCAATTCAACCACTTGACCACCCGATAAACAGTGACTCAGAACAGTGTGCAGTGGCAATAGCGTGAACTCATGCGAATTGTGGCAGGAGAGTTGCGTGGGCGAAAAATTGTTGCCCCACTTGGCGACACAACTCGGCCGACAACTGACATGGCACGAGAAGCGATCTTTAATGCGCTGACCAGCATGGATGTGATTATCGGCGCGCGAGTGCTAGACCTATTCGCTGGTTCGGGTGCACTGGGCATTGAGGCATTATCACGTGGTGCCGCGCACTGCACATTTATCGAGCGCGATAAAGATGCGCTCACAAGTTTGCAAGACAACATTACGAAACTTGACCTGACAAGTCGCACGACTGTTGTGCGGGGAGATGCGATCGCAGGTTTGGCGCGATATTCAGATATTGACTTCGTGTTGGCTGATCCACCATATGATTTTGTGAAGTGGCAGCAGTTGCTAGACCAAATTTCGGCGCCACTGGTAGTGGCCGAAAGTAGCCGAGAAATTACGGATGTTTCTGGCTGGGAGGCGACTCGGACCAAACGTTATGGGCGCACCCACGTGACGTATTTGAGGCGAGTACCGTAGGGGATGCGATGAAAGCGATGTTTCCGGGAAGTTTTGACCCAATTCACCTTGGGCATGTTGACATTGTGCGCCAGGCAGCGAGTTTGTTTGGCGAAGTCGTTCTCGTGGTTATGCACAACCCAGAAAAACCAGTTGGCATGTTTTCGGTTGCCGAGCGAGTCGAATTGGCGAAAGCAGCGACAGGCGATATTAAAGGTGTCACGGTGAATGCGGCATCAGGTCTGGCAATTGATGCGGCGGCAAAGTTTGGCGCCAAATTCATAGTAAAAAGTGTGCGCAATGCCGCCGATTTTGATGCCGAAGTTCAGATGGCAGACACGAATCGAATCGTTGGCTCGGTTGAAACTGTTTTGCTTATCGCTCAGCCTCAGTTTTCGTTTATTAGCAGTCGCTACGTACGTGATATCGCTCAAAACGGTGGCAATGTTTCAGCGCTCGTGCCTTCAGTTGTCGTCGATGCAATTACTAAAGTTAAAAGATAGGGAGAAATATGCCAACCGATGAGTTTGACGATTTTCAAAATTATGACAAGGTCGTAGATTCTTTCGACGGCGAAACTGTGCCCGTAGAGCTCGGTGATTCCGAGGCGTTTATCACCGAAGCGATTGGCGCAATTTCGAGTGCGCCAAACGCGCCACTTTCGAGTGCCCCAAAAATTAACCGTGAAGAGGTGTTGGGCATGTTGCAAGACGCACTTGACAGTCTGCCAATCGAGATTCGCGAGGCACGATGGATGCTTAAAGAGCGTGCAGACTTTCTCGCCAAAACTCAGCGCGAGGCCGATGAAATTTTAGAGGCTGCGCGAGTGCAGGCCGAGCGAATGGTGCAACGCACAGAAGTTGTTCGCGCATCAGAAGCGCGAGCACGACAAGTGATTGAGGCAGCAAATGAAGATTCGCGTCGGTTGAAAAGCGAGACAGAAGACTTTTTGGATCGTCGACTCGGCAGTTTCGAAATTTTGCTCGACCGTTTGACAAAAACGGTCGCCGAAGGGCGAGCCCGTTTATCAATCGTGGCGCAACAGCCTGCGCACGAAGTCTCGCTCGACGATGCTGCCAGCGGTCTTTTCGATCAAGACGACGAACTCTAAACTAAATTTTGGCGTCGCCGCTTTTAATAAACATCGCCGAACTTCTTCGGCGTGCCGGAAGCATCCGTGATGTTGATCGACAGATTGATGCCAATGAGTTCGACTTCGCAGACTCACGAATTGTTAATGGTTCAAAAATTGAAGTTGCTTTAACTCTCGAAGCCTTGACCGACGGCATCGTTGTTCACGGCACGTTGCAAGCAGGTTGGCAAGGCGAGTGCAGAAGATGTCTGCGACCACTATCTGGCCGAGCCGAAGCGGAAGTGCAAGAGCTTTATCAAGTAGTGATCAGCGACCCTGATGCATACCTAATAACTGGTGAACAATTAGACCTGCTCGAGATGGTTCGCGAAAACGTTCTATTATCGGTGCCGCTCGCGCCACTTTGTCGTGTTGATTGTCCAGGTCTTTGCCCGCAGTGTGGAGCTGATATTCAGTCAGCACCATGCTCGTGTTCGCGTGAGGTGCGTGACGAGCGGTGGGCTGCTTTAGATGCTTTAAAAACGGACGAAAACCAATGAGGCACCGAGTAAAACCCGTTAAAACTAGATAGTGTTTCTGGTCGTTCTAATAAAGAAAAGTTTTAGTCAGTCCAGAATTTACGAAAGCCGAGTTCGCGATGGCAGTTCCAAAGAAAAAGAAATCTAAATCAAAGGGTCGCATGCGTCAGGCCGCGAACTGGAAACTCAAGTCGCCAACTTCGAGCTCGTGCCCGCGATGTGGCACAGCCAAGCGGCCGCACACTGTTTGTGGCTCATGTGGTTGGTACAAGGGTCGCGTCGCAGTCAACGTCGACGCGAGTTAATTTCGGTCGTTCGCGTCGTTTGTTGTAACGATGCTGCCAATTGCTGTTGATGCCCTTGGGGGCGATAAGGCACCGGCTGAAATTATCGCTGGCGCACGCGAAGCAGTTGCCGTTGGTATCAATGTAATTCTTGTGGGACCACGCGGCTTGTCCGGCAGTGAAGGTTTCGAGTTAATCGAAGCAAGTGAAGTTATCGAAATGCACGAAGATGCCGCTAGTTCGGTACGAACTAAAAAAGACTCAACGCTTGTGCGTGCAGCCGAAGCAGTGCGCGACGGCAAAGCCAGTGCGATGATTTCTGCGGGCAACACTGGTGCCACGATGGCGTCGGCGTTGTTGCGGATGGGTCGAATCACTGGTGTTAAACGACCAGCAATTGCAACGCCAATACCCGCACCCGGCACGACACCGACCGTGTTGCTTGATGCAGGTGCGAACGCCGAAGTTGAGCCAGAGTGGCTGGTGCAATTTGGACTAATGGGCAGTGTTTACGCAGATGTGCGCTTTGGTGTTAAAAATCCGCGCGTTGGTTTGCTCTCGATCGGTGAAGAACCAGGCAAAGGTGACACATTGCGGAAACAGGCTTACGAATTATTTTCCAACGCCAAAAATTTAAATTTCATCGGCAATGTTGAAGGTCGTGACATCATGACAGACAAAGTTGACGTTGTCGTGACGGACGGATTCACGGGCAATGTGGCGCTAAAAACCCTAGAGGGCACCATGCGTGGTGTGGTCAAAGCATTGTTTGCTGCGATCAGTGTGCCCGAATATAAAGAGCATGCTGAAGGCATCATGCCGGCACTTTTGAGTTTGTATTCGACATTTGATCCAGACACTTACGGTGGGGCGATCTTGCTTGGTGTTGATGGTGTGTGCATCATCTCTCATGGTTCATCTGGTTCGCGAGCGATGCTTAACGGCATCAAAGTGGCAAAAGAAATGGTTGAAGTCGACATGGTCGGCAAAATTCGCCAAGCCGTGCAACAATAAAATTGTGCCTGAATCACTTGAAAATCTTTCAGCGAAAATCAATTATCAGTTCACAAACATCGCTTTGCTTGAGACCGCGATGCGTCATAGTTCGTGGACTGCAGAGAATGAAGGCTTCGAATCAAACGAGCGACTTGAATTCTTGGGCGACTCGTTAATCGGCTTTGTAGTTGCCGACGTGATGTATCGGCGTTATCCAGATTTTGACGAAGGCAAGTTAACTGACTTGCGCAAGATCGTCGTGAATTCGGCTGCTTTGTCTCGCGTGGCGATCGAATTGGGTTTAGGCGAGTTCGTGTTGCTTGGTCGTGGTGAAGAAGCAGGTGGCGGTCGCACGAAAACTTCAATCTTGGCTAACGCACTTGAGGCAGTTTTTGGTGCGGTGTATCTCGATTCAAACTCGCAGCGCGCATACGAAATTGCCGCAACGCTGTTGACTGATTCGATTGACGAGGCGCTGACAGCGCTAAAGCAACTTGACGCTAAGTCGCAGTTGCAAGAACTGGCTGCGCGTCTAGAGCGGCCGATGCCTGATTATCTTGTGACCGACGAAGGACCAGATCACGCCAAGACATTTTTTGCTGACGTTTATTTAGGCGATGAACTTCTAGGCAGCGGCACAGGTCGGTCGAAAAAAGCCGCAGAAGAAGTGGCGGCACAAAAAGCCTGCGCCAAATTGCAAACGTCCTAGATATGTGTTGCTAAGTCAAGACGAGCCGAAGCAAGCCAAGACAAGCCAGAACGCGAAGAAGTCGAGACTCAAGTGCCAGAGCTACCAGAAGTTGAAACTGTTCGGCGTGGACTGCAACAAAATTTTGTCGGCCGAAAGATTACAAAAGTTGAAGTTGGTCGCGAACGAACGGTGCGTCGCACCAGCCGCGAGGCGCTGATTGATGGATTGACGGGCGTGAGAATAACGTCGGCGATGCGTCGCGGCAAATATTTGCTGTGCGACCTTGACTCGGGTCAAAAGTTGATGATGCACTTACGTATGAGCGGAAGGCTGATCATCGCCAAACCTGGTGCAACGCGACCAGCACACACTCATGTAGTGATGCATCTTGCTAAAACCGGCACGATCGAAAGCGAATTGTGGTTTGTTGACCCGCGGACATTTGGTGAAGTTGTCGTATTTGATCCTGACAAGATAAAAACCCAGATGCCGGATTTGGCAAACTTGGGGGTAGACCCATTGACCGACGAATTTACACCTGAGACATTGCGTGAACTATTCAAAAATCGGCGAGGAAATTTGAAGGCGCTGCTACTAAACCAACACTGCGTTGCCGGAATCGGCAATATTTATGCCGACGAAATTTTGCATCTAGCCAAACTGCGACCCGATCGTTTGCCGTGTCGGTTGACGACTGCGACCTTGACGCGGCTGCATTCGGCGATTGTTGAAGTTTTGAACAAAGCGGTCATGGCTGGGGGTAGTACATTGAAAGACACTCAATACGTTGATTTAGACGGTCAAACGGGCAGTTTTCAAGACGAACACCGCGTTTACGGTCGGGGCGGGCTGCCGTGTTTGACCTGTGGAAAAGGTCGAATTTTGATGACGGTGGTGGCGGGTCGAACGACGTGTTACTGCTCGAAGTGTCAACACTGAATTTCAAGCTTGGTGTTGCAAGATGAAGTAATCTCGGCGACGAGATGTTTCTTAAATCTTTGACGCTTAAAGGCTTTAAGTCATTCGCCGACACAACGGTGATGGAACTCGAGCCAGGCGTGACCGTCGTGGTTGGCCCGAATGGCTCGGGAAAATCAAATGTTGTCGATGCAATTGCTTGGGTTTTAGGTGCGCAAGCGCCGAGTTCGGTGCGAAGTCAAAAAATGGATGATGTGATTTTCGCTGGTACATCGAAGCGCCCCGCCCTTGGTCGGGCCGAGGTGGTGCTGACGATTGATAATTCGGCAGGTCTTTTGCCGATTGAGTTTTCTGAAGTGAGCGTTAGTCGAACTTTGTTTCGTAGCGGTGAGAGTGAGTATGCAATCAATGGCATTAACTGTCGTTTATTAGATGTGCAAGATCTGCTTTCTGACGCGGGCGTGGGTCGTCAGCAGCACGTAATTGTTAGTCAAGGACAAATCGACGCCGTGTTGAACGCACGACCCGAAGACCGGCGGGCGATAATCGAAGAAGCCTCGGGTGTTCTGAAACATCGCAAGCGCAAAGAAAAAGCCGAGCGTCGTCTCGAAGGAACCGAAGCAAATTTATTGCGCGCACAAGATTTGCTTCGCGAGGTACGTCGACAACTGCGACCACTTGAGCGACAAGCCGATGCAGCGCGACGACACGGTGCTGTCGCTGCCGAGATGCGAAATTTGCAGCTTTACATTGCCGGTCGTGAAATTGCGGCTTTGCGTTCGCGACTAGAGAATTCGGCGGTCAGCAAAGTTGAAGGCGAAGCAAATGAAAAAACTCTGCGCGCCAGACTCTCAAGTCTCGACACTGCAGTTATGGCTGACGAAGCCGAACTCACTGCTCGCGGCGAGTCTGGTGTCAGCGACGATTTGGTGCGCGTCGAGCAGTTGTTGGGTCGCGCTCGAGGTCAAATCGCAGTTTTGGCCGAGCGACGTCGTTCGGTTGAGCGCGATCGTGGACAGTTGGCTGACTCTGGCGTTATCGCATCGCTCGAAGCAGATGCTGCAACTGCGCGCGAAGAACTTGAACGTGTTTCTGCGGCCTTGTCAGAGTTGTCGAAACAAGAAGTCGAACTTGCGCGCGATGAAGCGGCGTTGATCGCCGATCAAGCACAAGATGCTGAGTCGGCGCAACAGGCCGTGCGCGACGCTGAGTCGGCTCTCGATGCTGCAACTGCGACTTACGCCAAGGCGATTGCCGCTTCTGCTGGCGACAATGCTCGTGTCGAAACATTGCGTGCGTCGGTCGCGGCGAATGCTTCAAGTCTGAGTGAACTTGCCAACACAACCGGCGCTCTTGGTGCACTAAGTGATTTGATTGAAATTGACGCCAAATGGCAGTCGGCGATTCATGCTGGTTTGGCTGATGCGCTGAACGCAATGGTGATGACAGACAATTTGAGTGCACGAGAAGCGTTGAGCAAATTGCAAAAGTCTGATGCGATGGGTGCTGTGTTGTCGCTGGGTGATTGGACATCAAAAATCGCGCCGGTTGCCGTGCAGGGCGCGTCTTCGTTGCGGTCGTATGTGCGAGCAAAAGCCGGTGCGTCGGCAAACGCGGTTAACTCGCTGTTAGATGCACTGCTGGCACGAGTTGTGTTTGTCGATTTGTTTGAGCGAGGCATTGACATCGTGCTTGAGCGACCAGATGTTGTTGTTGTCACGAGCAAAGGTGATCGTCTCGCAACAACTTCTTTGCGTGTCGGGCCAAATGCAGTGACTGCGGCAGCCCTCGGGCGAGCCGAAGCACGCGCAATCGCTAGCGCCAAAGCATTAACTGAGGCTGAATCGACGTTGAATTTGCGCCGTGTTGAAGTTGCCAGTGTGCGTGAACGACTCGCTGGTGTGCGTTCGACGCAAGTCGACATAGATAGTCGGGCTACGTCAGTTGTCGCACGACGACGCGAGTTCGATGCCAAGGCTGCTGGATTACGTGAGCGAAAAGGTTTGGTTGATGCGCGATTGGCTGAGATTGAGTCACGTTTGCAGGCTGATCAGGGTGCAAGAAGCTCGGCGTCTGAGCAGCGCAGTCGTGTTGAAGCCGTTTTGGGTGCCGTCGTGCGACTGTCGAGCATCGTCGAAGGTCATGTACGCACGCTCGAGGCACAACAAATTGAGTTGCAAGAATTGCGCCGTAGGCAGAGCAGCGAGGTGCGTGAAATTTCGCACCGACTCGACGAGGCTCGTCGCGAACGCTCAGAAATTGAAAA
>SXGR01405549.1_pt1 | contig 15305 bp, 16 predicted proteins | sample 3174711 | NCBI WGS metagenome assembly SXGR01 (sample SAMN11356860, study PRJNA531348) | freshwater metagenome | isolation source: freshwater sample F1-60 | place: China: Fuxian Lake, Yuxi | collected 2017-12-25
ACACCGATATCCGTCTCGCCATGACCGGGGCGGTCCGTCGGCACTTCAACAAAGATCCGGCCGAATTTGATCCGCGCAAATATCTGAAGGAAGCGATGCTCGCAGCGCGCGAAATCTGCGTCGCTCGCTACGAGGCTTTCGGCTGCGCCGGTAAAGCATCTTCGATCAAAGTACTGCCGCTCGAAACCATGGCGAAGCGCTACGCCGCCTGACGCACCGGCACGCCTTCGGCGTGACCTCACGAGACCGTGGGCTTTCGCTCACGACTTTTTCATGATCGTTTTTTGTACACTTGGTCGAATCGTGTCTCGAGCTCTACGTTAGCGCCGCGCAGCTGATCGACGACTTCCTTGGCCCAATCGAAGTAGGTACGTTGTCGCTCGATGGACCAGCCGCTCGGTGGAGCGGAGATCATGCTGCGCAAATTGCAGATTTTGTCGGCGAGTTTGACTTGTCGCGCCGCGGGCGAGGCGAGTCGCGTTCGAGACACCTGTAACTTCTTGCGTACTCGCCAATGCAGTGAGCGCTCATCCGTCACCTCCATGACGATCCGCGCGACCTGCTCGCCGAACTCGCCCTGTAGTTCTTGCAGAGAGGTCTGGGTATCTTCAATTGTGTCGTGCAGCAGCGCGGCCGCCAGAACCACCGGATCCCGCACTCCACCCTCGAACCAAAGCACATCGGCGAGATCGAGTGGGTGGTTGATGTACGGCAGATGCCCCCTACCCTTGCGCCGCTGATCCCGGTGTTTCCACGCAGCGAAACGCGCAGCCCGCAACACTAGCCCAAAGCCGACTTCATCGACGACGGTAGGCGAGGTTTGGGGCATAAGCGCCTGACTGCTGCTCTCAAGACGTGAAAACGGCACGCGTCTCGCGAACGAATGCCGCGAGATCGCGTGGTGCAAGACCGCTTATTTCTTTGAACGTTGATGTAGTCTCGACGACATAGCCCGCCGCGATCTCGAAAAAGATGTCACAGACCGCATCTAGATGCCACTTGCTGGCGAGAAACTTTGCAAGATGAGCCTTGTATTCAGCGGGATCCTGCGGCACATAGGCAATCTGTCGACCGAGCTCACGACTGAAAACCGCTGCGGCATCGTGAAAGGTCAACTTGTCAGGGCTCGTGATGTCGTAACTCTTATTCTCGTGCCCTGAAGTCGCGAGACAATGCGCTGCAAAAAATCCAGCATCGCGCGAGTCTGTCATGGTAGCCGCGCCCCGCTCTCCAAACGGATAAAAGAATTTATTTTGAGACTTGATAGTCGCCGCGTTCGCCAAGAAGTTCTGCATGAAAAAACTTGGTCTCACCATCGTCCAGGCCACGCCTTTCGACCGAATGTACTCCTCGGACTCCCAATGCATGCGATGCGTACCGATCTTCGCCGTCGGCAAAGACTCCATCGAGGAAATTTTCAGGATGTGTTGGACGCCGCACTCGACAGCGACATCGACGATCCGTTTTTCCATGGTGAGCTGGTTTTCGCCATTCGGCAGGATGACCGCGACTTTACTGACCCCACGCATCGCCTCGCGGAGGCTTTCGGCATCTCCCGCATCACCAAAGACCAGCTCAACCCCTGCCGCGGCCAGCGACGCAGCTTTGTCCTTGTTACGCACCAACGCCCTGACGGCCACCCCTCTGGCTGCCAGCTCTCTCGCCGCGTGGCTTCCGGTACGACCCGTGGCTCCCGTAATCAGTATCATCGCATTTCTCCCAGTGAGATCAGTTCAATCGAGTACGAATGGATAACACACTCAACGAAGACCAACCATGATTCCAAGCATCTGCGACTTGTCTGACGCGCATACCGGCAAAGTACAAGCGCTTCGTCCGGGATTCCGTCACTTCGGACAGGCGGACAAATTCCACGGTCGAGTCACGACCATTCGATGCCACGAGGACAACGCGTTGCTCAAGTCCACCCTCGGCACCCCCGGTGAGGGGTGCGTCATGGTCGTCGATGGGGGCGGCTCGCTAGAACGCGCGCTGTTTGGCGATATGCTCGGGGCGTTGCTTCGCGACAACGGATGGGCAGGCATCGTCATCAATGGCGCCGTTCGTGATGTGGAGGTCGTACGTCATATGCCGATCGGGGTTCGCGCACTCGAGATCTGTCCCACCAAGCCCAATAAGGTGGGTACCGGCGAACGTGATGTCGTTGTGAGCTTTGGCGGGGTCACCTTCACCCCGGGCGACTGGCTCTATGCAGACGAGAACGGCGTCATCGTCAGCTCGACGCTCCTGACCTGATCGCTGATTACCCCGCGCCACCCTCGAGCCAACGTACTTTGCCCGCCAGATCGGCGGATCGAACGACCGCTCTCGAAAGCGACACGCCGACGTGTACGAAACCGATGATTTGCTCTTCGTCGGCCAATCCTAGTGCCCGCTTAACCGTCGCACTGTAGGCATGTGAGCCCGTTTTCCAGGCAGCGCCGAAACCCATTGAATGTGCTGCGATCCAAAGATTTTGGATGGCAGCCCCCACCGCAACGAGCTGCTCGACCATAGGTACTTTGGGATGCGGCTGCGGGAGCGCCGAAACGACGATGAGTGCCGGAGAGCGAAACGCTTTCGAAGCCTCCCTATGCTGAGCCTCTGCATCCGCCTCCGGCGTTTTTTCCAGCAAGGCCGCGCGCATCGCATCGCCCAAGATGCTGCGCGCACCGCCCTCGAGAACCGTGAACCGCCACGGACCGATCAATCCGTGATCAGGGGCCCGTACCGCCGCCGTCAGCAGAGCCTCGATTTGGCTTCGAGCCAACGGCGTCTCGACAAATTTTTTCGTTGAGCTTCGAGAAACGATAGCTTCGAAAACTGATTTCGGCGCAGCGTCGTCAGAACTTCCAGTCACGTGAATCCTCCACCCGCTATTGGGCGGGTGGAGGATACCGTATAAACGCTATCACTTTGGTAGCAGATCCGGGGCGACGGGCTGACGCGGAAGTTCCACTGCACTACATTTGTAATTACACTCCGAAAAACAGAATGTATAGTCGAAACTCGTGACGTAATTTCCTTCGATGCCAAAGAAGACCATATCGGATGCAGTCGGACTGACACTTATAGCAAAAAGCAGGCTCAAAACCGTTAAGACAGCCGCATATCCATTATTTTTTTATAAACTTTTGCTCTCATATATCCTCCGAAAATATTTAATAGCTAAATTCGCTGCTCGGCACGACCAACGAACTTAAGAGAATTTCCTATAGTTATTTCTCGTCTTTTTACAGAAATACTCGGTTATCCGATAGAGCGGTAATCGCATCTTGGACTTTACGTTCATCGCCGGATCTAAGTGTGTTTAAAAGACCGGCAGCAGCGACCACATGCTGCGATCCAGTCGGAAATGCTGCCGACAAGACATTAACCGCTACCACCAGCTCTTGAGCTTTACCATTTTAAAAAATTTATTTCTTTGTATTACTCAAAAAAGAAATAAAGCAACAAACATTGACCATTTTGATTCTTGGACTTTCCTCGCCGGAATGCTTTATTGCCACATGAGACGCATCAAGTAAAAGAGCTTCCGCTTGCGCATATATTCGTGATTGATACAACGCGACTCTGCGGTAATACTTCTCGTAAACACGCCCGGCCTTCCGCCCGATCCGATTTTCATCATCAGACATCATCCACTCTGGGTTTTCGAAAATTTTCAGATCTTGCGTGTACTTCTTCAGCTTTAGAAACAGTTCAGTACGTAACACATCACTGTAGAGTTTGCTTTCACTGTCAACATCTGGAATTTCGATGATTTTTGTCGCGAGGCAGCCTCTTGATAATCGCTAGTCGCTAAGAGAATCCGGACGTACGCCATTTCCCAATCGATACCGATAACTCTATTCGCCGTAGCCTCTTCAAAGTTTTTTGATCTCTTCAATCTTAAAACAAATCCGGCAGCAACATATTTTTTATTAATCTTGACTGCCCAAGTCAGCCAGTATAAGTATAAAGATTATTGAGATTTTGAATCTCGACCAAACACTAACTCCGACTAGCGAAGCAGGGTCTCTAAATCATCCCAGCTCTCCTTATACTCTCCCGCCTCGAAAATGACTTACTAGGAGTCCGCACATTGCATCAGTTGATGTCACTGAGTCATTTGTAGCCTGCGCTTCTGCGAACGAGTCCTAGAAAAATGAAACCGCATCGTTTGGTTTGTCTTGCGAAAGAAGCTGTAAGCCCTTCAACCATGAGAGAACTGCTTTCCCCCAGAGCTGATCGCCTCTTGACCGTTCAGGATTTCGAGCTCCTCGAGAAGTTGATCAAGTTTTTGGGAGTTTGAAAGACTTGCTGCGAGTTGAGCTTCATCCAATAACGAAGAAGCGAATAATGAGCGATTTTCTGACTTTCGTAAAACACGTCGCCGCTTAGCAGCTAGCGCCTCCATTTTTTCATAGTCGCTAAGGCGCGCTCACGCGTTAGCCATCGCTTGAAGGATATCAGCGGACGTCTTAATTTCATTTCGTAATGATTTACCGATTTATGCTTCGCCGGTCTCAAGCAAATCTCGTTGAGTGAATTCCCTCCCCCCATGCAACTCGGGGTTAGCGTTTTCGAATTGGCCGAAGGAAATGGCGTGTGGCGGTTGTGCGGCGCGATTCGAGGCGGGCTTTGCGGGCTTGTAGTACGGCAATGACGGCAGCGACGGTTACTGCGGTAACCGCAGTCGTGCCGATGCCGACGAGCCACGCGTTGCGGGCGATGAATTTTCGAATGGTAAGCAGCCGCGAAGGGGGTTTCGCACGTACCGAGGACTCTCGAGCCAGCGCACGAGATCGGCACGCAGTGCTTCGGCGGACGGGTATCGATCAGTCGCGTTACGGGCCAGCGCTTTGAGCAAAACGGGATCGAGTTCGCCTTGCGGGGTACATAGCAAGCGTCGAGGGGTCGTTTGGCGCAAGTCTGCGGTGCTGGCGTCGATTTTGGCGCGACTCGGCGTATGCAGGTGGCCTTCGGTGATCGCGATCTCGAGTTCGGGGCGGGACCCGTTATGGGTGATCAGTGGTGTGGTCCCGACGAGCAGCTCGTAGAGCATTACGCCCAACGAGTAAACGTCGGGCGCGAGCATCAGCCGCGTTCACTGGGCTCGCTCGGGGCTCGCGTAGCGAGGCGTCATCGCCCCCGCGATAGGGAGCGCGAGAGAGCGTCGGCGGGTGTGGAGGCCGTGTCGTCACCCACCAGTTTGGCGATGCCGAAGTCGAGCAGCCGAATTTCGGCGCGTTGATTGACGAGGATGTTCCCCAGCTTGAGATCGCGGTGCAGCACTAGATTAGTGCGCGCGTATTGGACGGCATCGAGAACCTGCAAGAACAGGCGGATGCGACCATCCACTGTCAGTCGATGTGCGGGTGTTCGAGTGAGCCGAGGATGTCGCGCTCGCGCGCCATGCGGCTGGCGAGATCGCGGGCCCACACCATGCGCGGAAGCTTGAGTGCGATCTTGCGTTTGATGGTGCCGTCGGTACGCTCGGCCAGCCACACCGAACCCATGCCGCCATCGCCGATTTACTACAGCAAGCGGTAAGGGCCGACGAGGTCGCCGATGAGGACGGCAGCGGGGGGAGTCAGCACCTCTGGCGCAGTCAGCGCTCCGTCGATGAAATGCCGGGTCTCGATGCAGGCCTGCACTTCGAGCAGCCGCCGCAAGGGCTCGCGAAGCGCTTGCTGTGCGTCAGGTAACGACTCGACTCAGGCGTTGCGCTCGTGGGCCGGCAAGGACATCGCCTGTACCAGTAACTGCTGCAACGCCGACCAGTCAGCGGGATCTTGCGGTAGCTCGTTCAAGGCGACTCATGGGGTTGAAAGTGATCTGTGGAAGCGTCTCAGTATTCCTGCCCGAAGTCATCTCGCCAAATTCATTCAAAGTCGCGAGAAAAAGAACTTTTATTTTTCCCATTCGTACCGGCGCCGATTCTCGTCGGTACCAGTTCGAGCAAGTGTCGATGCTCTCAGGTCAAGGTGATGCCATACGTACCCAAACTGGTGTTGCAGCGACTGAGTCGCCACTCCACCCGCTCACCCGTGACCGTTACTGCCACGCGCTCGATCTCGAGTAAGGGCATACCCGCTCGCAACTCTGGATAAAGATAAGCCGCATCCTGTTCGTCGCAAAGATCAGCGCGCAATCTTTCGTCGGTCGATACGACGTTGATCCTGCACTCGCGCTGATAAAGCGTGAACAACGCATTGGGTAGCGGTGAGTGTCAATCGAGGGCCGGGAAAATTTTCTCGGGTACCACGGTGCGCTCGAAGGCTAGCGGCTGCCCATCGACAAGGCGTGTACGCAAAACCTCGTAGGCAGACGCTCCTTCGGCAAGACCCAAAGCTCTCGCAGCGCGCACCCCCACGGGCTGAAGTCGAACGGTTTCGTTGCCACTCGTCGGCACAATTCTCCGTCCATCGAGCCGCAACAATCGAAAAAACCAATATACCGATTGCTCTTGCGTGAGCTCGGCAACGAATGTGCCCTTACCCTGCCGGCGATCGATGATTTTTTCAGACTCGAGGGCGTCCATCGCCTTGCGTATCGTGCCCTGACTCACTCCGAGTTGCTGCGCGAGAGCCTGCTCGCTCGGCAAAAATTCGCCCGGTCGCCACTCACCCTCGACGATCCGTCGGACGGGCGCTTCCTGGATCTGTGTGCAAAGGGGTCGGTAGGGCTGGCGATCAGTTTCCTTGGCACTTCGATCCTCGCGAGGTCGATGAACGCCTACAACAGAAAATCTTCGATGGCCGAGATGCGTTAGCATCGGTATCAGCTGCTGCCATCGACACAAGTCATGAACGGGAGTCATTCATGAGCCGCTGGGTCCTCGCCCTCGATCAAGGCACGACGAGTTCACGCTCCATCCTCTTCGATCACGCCGGCAATATCGTCGCAACGGCGCAGCGCGAGTTCACGCAGTATTTTCCTCATGCCGGATGGGTGGAGCACGACGCGCTCGAAATCTGGGATACCCAGCGTGCGACCATCGAAGAGGTCTTGAAAAAGGCTGCGGCGACACCCGGCGACATTGCGGCCGTCGGTATCACCAATCAGCGCGAAACCACCGTTCTTTGGGATCGTGGCAGCGGTCTGCCGGTCGCACCCGCCATCGTTTGGCAAGACCGCCGCACCGCAGACGCCTGCGCGGCGCTACGAGCCGCAGGACACGAAGCGGAGGTCACGCGACGCACCGGCCTGCTGCTCGATCCGTATTTCTCGGGCACCAAGCTCGCATGGCTGCTCGATCACGTACCGCAAGGACGCGCTCGGGCAGAGCGTGGCGAACTGTGCTTCGGCACGATCGACAGTTGGCTCGCCTGGAAGCTATCCGGAAGCAGGCATCACATCACCGATGTCACCAACGCGAGTCGTACACTGCTGCTCAACCTCGACGGCAAATGGGATGAGGGCATGCTCAAGTTGCTACGCATCCCACGAGCCGTGTTGCCGAAAGTGCTGCCTTCGTCTTTTGACGTCGGTGTCACGATCACTATCGGCGACATCGAGGTACCTCTCACCGGCCTTGCCGGCGATCAGCAATCGGCTTTATTCGGCCAGGCGTGTCTGCAGCCGGGTATGGCAAAGAATACCTATGGCACCGGCTGTTTCATGCTCATGCACACGGGGTCGCGCCCGCTCGCCTCGCATCACCGTTTGCTAACGACCATCGGGTGTACGCCCGGGACTCGCGAGAAGCACGGTCCGCTGCAATACGCCCTCGAGGGAAGCGTTTTTGTCGGCGGTGCCGTAGTGCAGTGGTTGCGCGACGGTCTTGGCTTCGTGACACGTGCCGAAGATGTCGAGGCGTTGGCGACCAGCGTCGCGGATCATGGCGGTGTGTATGTGGTTCCTGCATTCACCGGCCTCGGCAGTCCCCATTGGGACCCATTCGCCCGGGGCTCGATCGCGGGTATTACGCGTGGCACGACGCGCGGGCACATTGCCCGTGCTGCACTCGAGGCCATCGCGTTTCAGAGTGCCGAGTTGCTACTCGCCATGCAAAAAGATGCAGCGGTGCCGCCGCACGAGCTGCGGGTGGATGGCGGCGCCTCACGCAACAATTTTTTGATGCAATTCCAATCGGATCTTTTGGGCGTACCGGTGATTCGCCCTGCCGTGACCGAGACCACGGCGTTGGGAGCCGCTTATCTTGCCGGGCTTGCGACCGGTTTCTGGGGCTCGACGGACGAGATCGCCGCCCGATGGCGCGTGGAGCGGCGCTTCGAGCCCACGATGTCACGTGATGCGGCGGCTGCCCGCATGCACGAGTGGTCGCGCGCGGTTGAACGCTCGCTAGGCTGGGCGAGCGGCTGAGCGGGGCGCCTGCGGCTAATCTTCGTCGGGGCGCTCGGGTCCGTTCTTCAGCCGCGTTTGGTGCGAGTACGCGAACTTGTTCCCGTACACATCTTCGCCCTTGTGATACCGACGGCCGACACCATCGGGTCGCAGGGGATCGCGCTCCGTGCGCTCGCGACCGAAGTCACGCGCTGCCTGCTGCTCAGCAGCGATCTCTTCGGGCGTGAATAGGGTGCAACCGTCGACCAGTTCGAAATTTTCGACGAATTGTCGAGGCACGGGCATGACGCCGGCGATGACGTCGCCCACCTGAATCTCCACCGGAAAATTCGCTCGGGTGATTTTCAGGTTGAACGTGAAGTCGCGACGCAGGTTATCGGTCTCAACCACCCCTGCCATGTTCTGTAAGCCGTCTATGAAAAAGTTGGGGGGCTGCAGTGTCATGAGATTGATACCGGGCGGAGTACGGAGCGCAAAGGCGGCCTGAACCGTGACGATACCGAGACCAAAATTGGATACCATCGACTGCAGGCTGCCATGACGAGCCTCGTCTTCGGTGTTGTGGAGGGTGACCGTGGTGTCGCCCGGGTCCGGCCCGCCGTTCCAGAGAAAAGTTGCACGCCACAGCGAGCGCATCGCCAGACCGTACTGATTGCCGATCACCAGAGGCAGGCAAAAATAGGCATGACGCGAAAACCATTCGCGCTTGTTGCGACCACGCAGATTTAAATAGACCTGCTCGTGCTTGCCGCGATAAAAGTCGTCGTAGGGAATGGCAGCAATCGTATTTTCGGGAACCTTGATCATGCGGCGGCGATACGCAGGTCAGAATTCGAAACGGTGGCCAGGGTCGAAGGTGATGAAAGACGCGATGGTGTGTCGCATACCGCGCGTCACGCGACGTACACCGTGCAAGAAAAATGTCGTTCCGGGAAACATTACCAGCATACGCGGTTGCGGCTTGAGTTCTTGTCCGAGATTCGGAAAGTGGATCTCGCCACCATCATAATCGTCGTTCAAGTAAATGACCGTGGCAAAGTCGCGCCAGGGATAGGGATGCGGCGCTCCGTTCGGATTCTCGCTGTCGGCATGCGGCTGCAACTCGTAGCCGGGCGGCCAGCGCGCATAGTTTATGAGGTCGGAATAAAGCGGCGGCTGCGGGCCGAGCTGCTCGGTGAGCACTGTCGAGAGCTTGGCAATGGCGCGGTCGCGTGTCTGCCGAAATATTCCGCGGACGTGCTCGTCGTTGATATGTGTGGGAGTCAGCGTTCGGCCTTTCCAGTAGTCACCAGCATCGGGGGCGCCGAAGGCGGCATCGTTACGCTCGGCGAAGCCAAGCAAGGCAGCATGCTCTTCGAGGGTGAGAAACACAGGATCGATCAGCGGAAAAACCGGCAGCGCGTCGATATCGGCGCGGGATGCGCGCATCAGTCAGGCCTCGGGTGCCGGCGGAGGGTCGTCGACGATATTCGTCTGAGCTACCGCATTCTGCGCAGCCTTGATCTGCGCCACGCGCATCCGCAGCGTGCGCTCCATGACGTCGAGCGCAGCGCCTTCAGGCCAGCCATTGCGAATCATGGAGTCGAGCACCGTCTCTGGGCTTTGGCCTGCTTCGATTTGCTTGACGATCCAGTGCCGCAGCTGCGGCGTGACCCTGCCGTGACTCATGACGCGGAGGATAGCCGACTCCCCTTGCCGATGGGCAAGAGGGCGAAGCCCACGCAAAGCGCGGCCCCGAGCGGGAACAGCCACGGAAATGCGACCAAATCACGCTCGCTGGTTAAACCGAAAAAATTCGCGTTGTGGACCAACAGTACGCCGACGAGTGAAACCGCGACCCCCAGCGGCGCATTGCGGATTTGCTCACGCGGCACGAACAAGGCGAGCAGAAAAAGCCCGAGCATCGGACCATACGTATAGGCCGTCATGGCGAACGCGAGCGGAATCAGTCTCTCGTCGAAACCCGCCAGCAGCAAGGCAAAAACCCCGAGAACGAACGCCCAGACGACCACCAGAATGCGTGACAGCGCCACCGCCCTCGCCTCGCCGAGGGTGCCGTTACGATGCCCCTCGTGAAACATGGTGATACTGGTCTCGGAGAGCGCCGACATCACCGGACTCGACATCGCTGCCGCAAACAGCGCTGCCACCATGAAACCGCGCAGGCCGGTCGGCATCTCCGACAGAATGAACGCCGGGAAAATACGATCGACATTTTCGGTGACGAGGGGCGCGAACGCCGGATCGAGCGGATTAATGCTGTAGTAGCCCCACAGCGCGACACCCACCATCAGAAACAAGACCACCACGAGCTCGCCGAAATTGCTGACGTAGAGCGCAAGTCGTGCCTCGCGTACCGACCGGCAGCACAGCATACGCTGCGTGTTCAGCTGATCTGTGCCGTAGGCTGCAAGATTCTGGAACGGCATCGCAAAGGCACCCGCCCAGAGCGTGAAATTGACCCGCGGATCGGTACTCCACTCGATGACATGCGTCTTGTCGGCAGCATTCGCCGCCGATAGAAGCCCCGTGAATCCTTCGGGATAGTTTTGCGTGACGAAAAGAATGGCGATCACGCCGGCGGCGACGAACATGCAGAACTGCAGCACGTCGGACCAAACCACCGCGCGAATACCGCCGAGCATGGTACTGAGCGCAGCTACGCCCACGCTAAGTGCAACGCAACCAGCGAAATCGAGCCCCGTGAGCAGCTCGAGGACGAGCGCGACCGCAAACACCCGAACACCCTGACCGAGCACTGCTCCAATGAAAAAAAGCAGCGCTGACAGCTTGCCGAACACGGGACCAAGCTTGTCGCGGATGAAGTCGTAGGGGCTCGCGTAATGCCTCTCGTATAGGCGTGGCAGTATGAAGTGTCCGAGAATCGCTTTAGAAATGAGCCCAGCGAGACAAAACTGCAGATAGCGAAAATCGCCGCCTTGCGCGAACACCAGCGCTGGAACACCGATGAAAGTGACTCCACTGACTGCGGTGGCGACAATCGACATCGACACGGCGTACCAAGGCAGCGAGCGTGAGCCGAGAAAGTACTCGCGTGTGCTGCCCTGCAAATCTTTGAAGTGATGACCGATCCAGGTCACGAGCGCGAAATACGCACCGACGATGGCCCAGTCGAGGACGTGAAAATAACTGCTACCCACGACGGTGACGCCTCGTAAAGTCGCTATGTCGCCAAACTAGACGGCCGCCAACCTACGCAAGGTCCGTCCCGAGCCGCGCCCCGGATAGACCCAACCGTTGGCGCCGGGATACGCGTAGCCGTTGATGAGTACACGACGAGGAACATCCGATTCGTTTGCCATGCTGCCGTGTATGGCGTACGGACCAAAGAACAGAACGGTTCCCGCACGGCCGGTGATCGTCATTGCCTGCGCCTCATCGAATGGCGCAGGCTTGTCGTTGTGACCCATCGGCCTGTTATAGTCGTAAGACTCGGCAGACAAGCGCAGCGCATCGCCGCTACGTACCGCACTGCGCGGAACGAACTTCAGCGGACCATTCGCCAGAGTCATGTCGTCGATGAGCATGATGGTCTGCACGTACGAGCCGCGACCGTTGAGGTCCTGCCAAGTCCCCGGACCCTTGTCGCGGTGCTGCACGTCCTGGTGCCAGTCGAACGAGACGCCATCCCGCGCCATCTTGAAGTGCGCCTGGCAAAGCAATTGCTCGCAATGGTCGCTACCGAGCAGATCGAGTGCCGGTTCCATTAGGCGCGGATCGGCACTGAGCGCGAGCAGATCGGGCTCGGCGCCTCCGGCCCACACCACCCGCTTGACGATGACCTCGCCGTTGGGCGGAGCCTCCAGCACGAAATAAGCGCCCTCATGGTGCTGAGTACTGCGTAGTACTTGCGCCGTACCATACAAGCGTTCGAAGGCTGCCCGGGCCGTCCGCATCTCGTCGGGGCTGAATAGACCCTCGACGACCGTCCACCCTTGGTCGAAGAACTCGTCCGCCTGTGCCGCCGAAAACTTCATCCCCGACACTTTAGCCGATCTACGGGAGAGGCGGCGGGTCGACGAACGAGTCGCTTGGTGCGAATATCGTTTAGAGCGAATTTACGGCACGAATTTCTCGTCCGATCAACCGTCGCTCTAAGACGTCAGCGCAGGCCATGACCGACCGCAACCGAACTCTGGATGTGTTTCGCGGCGCGACCGTCGCCCTGATGATCCTAGTGAACAATCCCGGCTCCTGGGCGAGCCTCTATCCGCCACTGGCTCATGCGATTTGGCATGGGTGGACACTCACCGATCTGGTGTTTCCATTTTTTTTATTCGCAGTGGGAAACGCCATTGCGCTAACACCTGCACGCACGGCAAGCAGCGCTCAGTTTTGGTCTCGGTGGATGCGACGCACGCTGCTCATTTTCGGTATTGGCCTGTTGCTCAACGCCTGGCCGTTCGTCAAATGGAGCGTGGACGCAAGCCTGCAGTTCAAAACCTTCGAAACACTGCGGATCATGGGCGTTTTACAAAGGATTGCCCTGTGCTGGGCTTGTGCCGCACTGATCGTGCGTAGTGATGGCGTGCGCCTTGCGGTCCTTGTTAGTGCTTTGCTACTGGCCGGATATTGGTGGGCGTGCGTTGCGCTTGCCAATGGAGCAGACCCTTATTCGATCGAGGGTTTCTTTGGCACTGCGGTGGACCGGGCACTGCTAGGTGAGCCGCACCTGTACCGCGGCGAAGGCGTGCCCTTCGACCCGGAGGGGTTGGCGAGTACCGCCCCGGCCATCGCCCAAGTCTTGTTGGGCTATGTTGTCGGCCATTTTTTATTGCAACGCCGCGCAGCGAAAACCCTCGTTCGTGATCTACTGTTGATTGGCATCGGCACCACGGTGATCGGCTTACTCGCACACGAGCTGATGCCGATCAACAAAAAAATATGGACGTCGAGCTATGTGTTACTGACGACGGGCTTGGCGACGCTCTCAATAGCCATCCTTTTGCAGTGCATCGACCGATGGCAGTGGCACGGTCTCTTCATCGAGCCCCTGCTGCGCGGCTGCGAAGCTTTCGGAAGAAATGCCCTGCTGATCTTCGCACTCAGCGGGCTCGTGCCTCGGACTCTCGCACTGATCCGCTTCGAGAATGGCGTCGATCCATCGGGTAATGCGCAGTATGTAACGCTGCTCTCGCGAGTATATCGAGAATTCTTTGTCTCGTTGTCGACAGACCCCCGCCTCGGCTCTCTCCTCTTTGCAATCGCGACTCTTCTGGTCTATTGGCTCGTGGCAGAATGGACGCACCGTCGACGCTGGTACTTCAAGGCCTGATTTCGCAAATGAAACGCCGTTCGCAACTCGTGGCAACCTTTTTAGGGGTCTGGTACCTGCTGACGTCTCACGCGACTCTGTCGGCGGAGCCGCACAAGGTGGAACTCGGCATCGATGTGTTATTGGCGCCCGATAGTCCCTATCTCGATCTGGTCGCCGGCAAGCGCGTCGGTCTGATCACCAATCCCTCTGGCGTCGATCGCAATCTCGTGCCGACGGTCGACCGACTTGCCGGAGATCCACGGTTATCGTTGGTCAGGTTGTTTGGGCCCGAGCATGGCATTCGCGGTGAGGTTCCAGCCGGCGAGATCATCGCTGACGGACGCGATCCGAAGACCGGCATCGCCGTGGTGAGCCTGTACGGCAAAGAGAAGCGCCCCTCGAAGACGTCACTGGCCGGTGTGGAGGTGATTCTTTTCGACATCCAGGACATCGGTTCTCGAACCTACACCTACATTTCGACCCTGGGCGAAGTGCTGTACGCCTGCGCCGCGACGCACATTCCGCTCGTCGTGCTCGATCGACCGAACCCTCTCGGCGGACTGAACTTTGAGGGCGCGCTCGTCGATGATCGCTTCCGCAGTTTCATAGGCTGGGGTCCGGTACCCGTCACCCATGGCATGACGCTCGGCGAAGTCGGTCGCTACTTCAATGATCAACTCGGCATCGGCTGCGATCTGCGCGTGGTGCCGATGCGTGGCTGGCGACGCACGATGAGCTGGGATGATACGGGTCTCATCTGGAGCATCACATCGCCGCATGTTCCGTCGGTGATACAGGCCTATCTGTACACCACCACCGGCATGGTGGCCTCGACGGTCAAAGACATCAACGAGGGCGTTGGCTCGACGATGCCGTTTGAAATCATTGGGGGGACGTTCCTCGAAGCTACCCGGCTAGAAGAGGCGCTGCAGGCCTTGGAGCTTCCGGGCGTGCTTTTCCAGGCCATCCACTACAAGCCGTTTTATGGCAAGTATCGCGATGCGCCGATGCAGGGCGTCCGCCTGCGCATCACCGACTCGTCGCGCTATCGACCACTACACACGGCGGTGGCGATACTGGCGACACTACGCAAGCTTTATCCGGAACGCCTCGCGTTTCGCGACGATCGAGCCATCGGCACGCACTGGGGCGACCTGAACCTGAGACGACAGCTCGAGGCCGGCGTGGACAGCACGGCGATAGCGAACTCGTGGCGTGAAGCCACCCAAGATTTCGCTATCGCCCGGCAGCGCGCGCTGCTTTATGACTAGCGCCTCCCGCGAATCACGCGCCTCACGCGACTTGGCTACGGTCAGCTCTTCAACGCTACCAATACCTCGTCGAGCATTTTCTTTGCATCGCCGAACAGCATACGATTGTTGTCCTTGAAGAACAGCAGGTTGTCGACGCTGGCATAGCCAGAGGCCATCGAGCGTTTCATCACGATCGAGGTTTTCGACTTCCAGACCTGCAACACGGGCATGCCGGCGATCGGGCTCGTCGGGTCATCCTCGGCGGCTGGATTCACGATGTCGTTGGCGCCGATCACGATCGACACATCCGTGTCTGGAAAGTCGTCGTTGATCGCGTCCATCTGGACGCCACGGGCATTCACGAACAGCTCGTAGGCGCGACGCTCGTCGTTGAAGGTATCGAGCACCACACCCACCCAGTCGTCGTTCCACACCGGATCGCGGTCGCTGTACCGCGCGCGGATCTGCGAAGGGTCCGGGTC
>SXGR01455613.1_pt1 | contig 15300 bp, 8 predicted proteins | sample 3174711 | NCBI WGS metagenome assembly SXGR01 (sample SAMN11356860, study PRJNA531348) | freshwater metagenome | isolation source: freshwater sample F1-60 | place: China: Fuxian Lake, Yuxi | collected 2017-12-25
CGTCAAGCGCGTCTTCATCATGGACGACTGCGAGGAGCTCCTGCCCCGCTGGCTGCGCTTCATGCGCGGCGTCATCGACTCCGACGACCTGCCCCTGAACGTCTCCCGGGAGCTGCTCCAGGACTCCTCCACCGTCCGCACCATCCGCAAGCAGGTCGTCCGCAAGGCCCTCGACCTGCTCGACTCCATCGCCCAGGACCGCCCCGACGACTACAAGGAGTTCTGGCTCAAGTTCGGCGCCGTCCTCAAGGAGGGCCTCCACTTCGAGCCGAAGGACAAGACCCGGATCGCCGATCTGCTCCGCTACGACTCCTCCGCCGATGAGGGCATGACCAGCCTCAAGACCTACACCGAGCGCATGCCCTTCAAGCAGAAGGACATCTACTACGCCATGGGCCCCAACCGCCGCACCGTCGAGTCCAGCCCCCACATGGAGGCCCTGCGCAAGAACGGCTTCGAAGTCCTCTTCATGACCGACGCCATCGACCAGTGGGTCGTCCAGAGCCTCGACGAGTACGAGGGCAAGAAGCTCGTCTCCATCATGTCCAAGGACCTCGACCTCGGCGAGGTCGACCCCTCGGAGAAGCCCGCGGAGGCCCCCTCCCTCGACGGCCTCACCGAGCGCTTCAAGGCCGTCCTCGACGGCAAGGTCAGCCAGGTCCGCGTCTCCAAGCGCCTGACCAGCTCGCCCGTCTGCCTCGTCATCCCCGAGGGCGGCCTGCCCTCGCACATCGAGCGCCTCCTGCGGCTCAACCACCAGGAGGTCCCCAACACCCGGCGCGTCATGGAGGTCAACCCCGACCACGCCCTGATCGTCCACCTCAAGGCCGTCCTCGAAGACTCCCCCGAGTCTCCCCGGGCCGCCGAGTGGATCGAGATGCTCTACGATCAAGCCCTCCTGGCCGAAGGCAGCCCCATCGACGATCCCGCCCGCTTCGCCTCTCGCCTCACCCACCTCATGGAGTCCGCCATCACCTCGACCGCCCCCGCGCCCCCCTCCCTCTGAGCCCCCCTGCCTCCTTCGAAGCCTCGGCTCGTTGGAGGCTCCTGAAGCCTCTCCCCCTCGCCAGCTTCACCGACCCGACCCCCCATCCAGGCCGAGCCCGTCTCGCGCCGCGGCCCGGCGCGGCCTCGATGGCCGAGGGGATCGAGCCGAGCCCTGCCCGTCGCGCGCACGCGCCTCATCTGCGCGTAAGTTATTGAATTGTATGTTGAATTTATAGATCGTCTGGAGGGGCAGGGGATCGTGCGGAACCACGTTTGAAACACTGTCATCTTGGGCATCCTGGTGGCCCAAAGTGTAAGTGGCTTGAGCGTGGTTCCGTATCAGGGGCAGTCGCTGGAGTTGTTCTCGATGAGGGTGAGGGCGGAGACGAGGACGCGGCGGGCGAGCGCCTCGGCGAGGCAGTTGGGGAGGGTGGCGTTGTTCTGGATGATGAGGTCGCCGTCGACGCGGGTGAGGTTGTTGAGGGCGCGCAGGTCCGTCAGGGCGTTGTTGTCCAGGAGCCAGAGGTTGTTGCCGACGGTGCGCAGGTTGTCGAGGCCGTCGAGGGAGGTCAGGGCGTTGTTGTCGTAGATGCGCAGGAGGTTGTCGAGGCTGGTGAGGTTTTCAAGGCCCGCCAGCGAGGTGAGGCCTTCGTTGGCGGAGATGCGCAGGGAGGTGCCGACGCTCTGGAGGGTTTCGAGGCCGTCGAGGGTGGTGATCAGCGGGTTGCCGGCGATCTCGACGGCGTCGCCGACGCGGACGAGGCCCCTCAGAGGGCTCAGGGAGCTCAGGGAGAGGTTGTCGACGATGAGGAGGCTGCCGCCGACGTCGGAGAGCGCGCCGAGGCCGTCGAGGGTGATCAGCAGGTGAGTGAGGCGGACCTCGAAGTTGCCGCCGACGCTTTCGAGCGCGCCGAGGCCGCGCAGGTTGACCAGGGCGCCGTTGTCGTTGATCAGCACGTCGCGGCCGACTTGGGTCAGGCCGTCGAGGCCGTCGAGGGTGAAGAGGACCCAGTTGCGGTGCATGATCAGGCTGCCGCCGAGGGTGCGCAGGCTGTCGAGGCCGTCGAGGGAGATCAGGGCGGTGTTGTCCTCCAGGAAGAGGTCGGCGCCGATGTCGGTCAGGGCGTCGAGGCCGCGCAGATCCCTCATGGCGTCGTTCTCGACGAGCCGGAGGCTGCCGCCGACGCTTTCGAGCGCGCCGAGGCCGCCGAGGGTGTTCAGCGCGCTGTTGAAGGCGACGGTGAGCTCGCCGCCGACGCTTTCGAGCGCGCCGAGGCCGTCGAGCGCGGCGAGGTTGAGGTTGTCGGAGACGTTGAGGGCGCCGAGGCGCGTGAGGCTGTCGAGCCCGTCCAGCGAGGCCAGCGCGGCGCTGCCGCGGATGAGGGCCTCGCCGTCGACGCGGGCGAGGTTGTCGAGGCCGCGCAGGTCGACCAGGGCGTCGTTGTCGAAGAGCCGCAGGGGGCCCTCGACGGCCTCGACGGCCTCCAGGCCGCCGAGGCTCCGGAGCGCGGGGTTGCGCTGGACGGTGAGGCGCTCAAGGGCCCCCCGCGGCGGCGACCCGAAGGCCGCCAGGCGCTCAAGGGCTGGGTTGTTCTCGATCGTCAGGCCCCTCGCCTGGAGCCCATCCAGCGGCCCAAGGTCAACGAGCCGGCCGTTGCCCGAGATCACCACCTCGCCGCCGACTCGGGCGATGTTGTGCAGCCCGACCAGCGCCCCCAACGCCGAATTCCCCTCGATGATGAGGTCGCCCTCCACCACCTCCAGCGCCTCCAGCGCCTCCAGCGAGGTCAAGCGCCCCTCGCCGTGAATCCATAAATCACCCGTTATTCTTGTCTTGCCGGCCGCCTCGGCCGCCCCGGCGTCGTCCACGATCTCCAGATCCGCGTCCCACACCGTCGAGGGCAAGCACCCCGTGGCCCCCGCGCCCTCGTAGCCCGGCGGGCAATCGCCGCAGGCGATCCCCTGTCGCGTGTTGAAGCACGTCGTCAAGGGATCGCAACCCCCGTTGTCCGTCGCGCAGGCGCCAAAGTCGCACCCCGCCACGCCGTCGCCCAGCGCCCCCTCCGGGCACGGGCCGCAGCCTCGCCCCCCGTCCGTGTTCAGGCAGGCCGTCAAGGGGTCGCAGCCGCCGTTGTCCACCGCGCACTCGTCGACATCCACGCAGCCCGTCGCGCCCTCGCCCGTGAAGCCCGCAGGGCACGGGCCGCAGGCGCGATCCTCGCCCGTGTTCGTACACTCGACGCGCGGATCACAGCCCCCGTTGTCCACCCCGCACAGGTTGCGGACGCAGGCCCGATCCCCGATGCCGACGTAGCCCAGCGGGCAAGGGCCGCAGCGGCGCGCCCCGATGGTGTTCGTGCACTCGACGCGCGGATCGCAGCCCCCGTTGTCCACCGCGCACTCGTCGGTGTCCGCGCAGCCCGACGCGCCGTCCCCCGAGAAGCCCTCCGGGCACGGGCCGCACTGCGCCACGCCCCTGTCCGAGGTGCACTCGGTGGTGGGGTGGCACCCCCCGTTGTCCACCGCGCAGGCGTCGGAGAACACCTCGGGGCCCGGGCAGCCAGGCAGCGCCAGAGCGAGCAGCAGGAGAATCGGAGCGCGCTTGATCATGTCATGTCACAACCCGAAGGACAGAAGGGAACAGATCGCAGGCCCAGACCCAGGCCGCGCAGTGTAGTCGAGCGCCGCAATTTTTGGAATCCAGCCCGGCCCGCACACTCCACCCCCTGTCCCCCTGACTCCACCCCCTGTCCCCCTCCTCCCTCCGGAAGGAGGGGGGACGCTCGTCGTACGGACACGGGTGGATCGCACTCCACCCCCTGTCCCCCTCCTCGCTGCGCAAGGCGGGGGGACGCTTGAATTACGGGCAAGGTGGGACGGGGGTTGGCTCGTTGGGTGGACACGTTGTTTCGGGGGTGGGTGGGCCGCAGGAGCCATTGTCGGGATCACTGGCCGTCTGGGGCGGGTGGCGAGGTCGCCGGGGCGGGACCCGATCCACCCAGCCCGTCCTTCGAGCGTCCCCGAACCACCCAGCCCGTCCTTCGAGCGTCCCCGAACCACCTTGCCTGTAATACGAGCGTTCCCCCTCCTTGCGCAGCGAGGAGGGGGACAGGGGGTGGAGTGCCGATCCACCGACACCCGTAATTCAAGCGTCCCCCCTTCCGGAGGGAGGGAGGCAGTGCCTCTCGGGGGACAGGGGGTGGAGTGCGATCCGCCCGTGTCCGTACGACGAGCGTCCCCTCTCCTTGCGCGTGGGGCGATCGGCTCAGCGCGCGACATTGCGGTAGACCACGACCGAGGCCTTGCGATCCACCCCCACGACGACGCCGCCCTTCGAATACCACGCCGAGACGCCTCGCCTGTCGATGCCGGCGGGCAGCGTCTCCGTCCAGCGCGTGTCGATCGCGCCGGGGCTGGCGCCCTCGGGGATCCAGGCGTCGAGGTCGGACTCAGGGACGAGCGCGACGAGGCGGACATCCCACTCGGACGGGCCTGGTGCGAGGCCCTCGCCTCCGTGAAACTCGATGTCGAAGTCCAGGGCGAGGTATTGGCGACGGAAGGTGACGTAGCGCTCGACGAAGCGGATCTTCTCGTCGAGGGACCAGCCCGCGTCGCTCCGGGTCTGGGTCGAAGGCGGCCCGGTCGCGTCGTCGGCGCAGCATCCACCCAGGATCAGCGCGGCCAGCGCGGCCAGCGCGCAAGCGGCCGCCAACCTGTCGAGGGCGGTGAGGGCGGAGCGCGGGCGCGATCCGAGGAGGGCAAGGGGCATGGGCGAGCCTCCCTCTGTGGGCGTGGACAGGGGCGAGCGCGCCGCCTTGGATGGTCTGGTGATCGGCGGGCGGGCCTGGGGTCGCTCGGCGGAGCAGTGTAGCAGACCCTGGACGGGGCCGCTCGTCTGTGGTGTCGTCAAGGGCGAAGGCGCCCGGCGGCGCAGGGCGTGTCGAAGGGGGTGGCATGAAGTCATTGATCTTGTTGGTGATCTTGTCCGCTTTGGCGCTGGTCGTCGGGTGCGGCGACGAGCCGAGCGTCGCGGCGGGCGGGGTGTGCGATTTTTCGGGGGGCGACGGGTCGCTGGCGACGCCGAGGCTGGTGACGGCGCTGGCCTTGTCGCCGGGGGGGGAGTCGTTGTGGATCGGCGATCAGGAGGGGGTGACGCGGGTGGACAGGGGGGCGGGCGCGGTTCAGTCCTGGGGGGCGGGGGAGTCGGGCCTTGCCAGCGACACGATCGCGGCGCTGGCGGTCACGCGGGCAGGGGAGGTGTGGGCGGCGCACGACAGGGCGACCTGCGCGGGGACGCCGCAGGGCTTCTGCGGGTTGAGCCGGCTGGAGGCTTCGGGGCAGGCGTGGAGCGCGGTCAACTCGGCCAACAGCGAGCTGATCGACGACAGGGTGGCGGCGGTGGGGCAGGCTCCCGACGGGGTGATCTGGGCGGGGACGGCCTCGGGGGCTGCGTTCAGTGAGGACGGGCGGAGCTGGAGGGCCTATTTCGACTGGCAGGACTGCGCGCGGCCGGGGTCGCAGTGCGCGCCGCTTTTTTCGTTCACGGTCGCGGATCTGGCCTTTGACGGCGTGGGGGCGACGTGGCTGGCGATCGAGCAGCAGGCGCTTGGGGTCAGCCCGAAGCCGGGCGGGGTTGCCAGGAGGTCTGCGGGGGGGCTGACGGACACCTGGGATCGGGCTCAGGGGCTTCCCTCGAACCGGGCCGGGAGGGTGGTGATCGACGGCGAGGGGCGGGCGTGGGCTGCGGGTGTGTACGGGGCGGCAGTGTTGGATGAAGGCGAGGGGCGCTTTGAGGTGGAGTTCGAGGAGGCGGTGCTGGACATGGTGGTGGACGGGCAGGGGCGGGTGTGGCTGGGGACGGAGCGGGGGGCGCGGGTCCGGCAGGGGCCGGGGGCGTGGATCGCGATTACGACCGCGGAGGGCTTGCCCGATGATCGGGTCGAGGCGCTGGCCTCGGAGGGGGCGCTGGTCTGTCTGGGGACGTCGGGGGGGGCGGCGTGCTACGACACGGCGCGGTGCGCCTGGAGCTACGAGTGAGGCTGGGGGTTAGCGGACGTTGAGGTTGAGGGTGTAGCCGTTGGCGGTCAGGGCGCTGTTGCCGAAGACGCGCAGGCAATAGTCGCCGGCGGGGAGGTCGGAGCCGGTGACGGTCTCGTTGTCGCTGGTGCCGAAGCCCAGGTCGATGACGGTGGTGCCGTCGGGGCCGAAGAGCAGGACGTCGAGGTTGCCCTGGAAGTGGAAGAACTCGGCGGTGACGGTGATGGTCTGGCCCTGGCGGACGGCGATGCGGAAGAAGTCCTCGTCGCTGGCGGCGCCGCACCAGTGGCCGGGGACGTCCTCGAAGGGGGGCAGGGGGGCGGCGCCGCCGCAGGACTCGTTGGGCTCGTTGACGTCGACGACGCCGCACATCTCGACCTGGGGCCGCTCGATCTGGAGGTTGACGCTGTACTCCAGGCCCTCGGGGCCGTTGGAGAGCTCCAGCATCCACTCGCCGGCCTGATCGATGAGGAGCTCGACGGTGCTCAGGCGGTCGTTGTTGGTGTTGCCCTCGCGCACGAGGAAGTCGCGCATGTCGTTGAAGCCGCCGGGGCCGTAGAGGACGCCGCCGATGGGGTTGATGCCCTGGTGATCGTAGGTGACGGTGATGTTGAGGCGCTCGCCCTGCTGAAGGGCGAAGCGGTAGAGATCGACGTCGTCCGCGGGGCAGAAGGTGCCCTGGTGGGTGCCCCGGCTGATGAGGCTGGCGGTGTTGTTGTTGGGCTCGAAGCCGTCGGGCTGGCAGGCGACGGGCTCGAAGAGGCCGACCTCCAGATCGTAGGCGATGCCGGTCAGCGGGATGTTCCCGGCGGCGCTGACGCGGATGAAGTAGGTGCCGGCGGCGTCGGCGACGGCCTCGACGGTGCGCGAGGCGCCCGAGCGCTCGTCCGAGGCCAGGACGGCGACGCCGTCCGTGTCGCGCAGCTCGATCCGGAGCCCGGCGTCGTTGGCGTTCTGCTCGATGTCGACGCGCAAGGTGTCGCCGGCGTCGTCGATCTGGATGGAGAACCAGTCCTCGTCGTCGGGGCAGAGGGTCATGTCGTCGGCCCGGACCTCCTCGCCGCGGCTCGGGGCGATGGCCGTGGCGGCGTTCTTGTCGTCGTTCGGCTCGATGATCTGGTCGTTGATCTCATCGGCGAGGCACCCCGGCGGGGCGTCGCCGATGTCGACGCGCAGCTCGTAGTCGCCGGCGTCGCCGTCGGGGCTGGCGAAGACGCGCAGCGCGTAGGTCCCGGTCTCGGGCACCTCGAAGGTCAGCCCTCGGTTGTCGTCGCTGGACAGGATGGCCTCGCCGCAGTTGATCCCGAGCAGTTCGAAGGCGATGTCGTCGCTCTGGCTGGCCAGCGACACCGACAGGACCTGACCCTCGACCAGGCTGAGGCCGAAGTGATCCTCGTCGCCGACGCAGATCGCGCCCTGGATCCGCTCCTGCTCACCGATCTCGATGTCCTCGGGGCTGCCCAGGACGTCCAGGCAGGAGTCGTTGTTGATGCCGATGGCGTCGTCCATGCAAACCGGCGGATCCGGCTCGGCCTCGGGCTCCGGCTCCGCTTCAGGCTCCGGCTCGGCCTCGGGCTCCGGCTCGGCTTCGGGCTCCGGCTCGGCTTCGGGCTCCGGCTCGGCCGCGGGCTCCGGCTCCGGCTCGCCGTCCTGGGCGCAGACGTTGAGGATGCACTTGTCCACCGGACAGAGCCCGCCGCAGGGCGCCGGGGTGACTTCGGGTGTCACCTCGTCGCCGCACGCCGCGCCCATGGTCAAGAGAAGGAGAGCGCCGGCAAGCGCCACCTGCGCGCGCCAGATTTGAGGGACCTTGATCATGTCCAAGCCTCCGAGTGGTCTGTCTGCCTCCATCAAAGGGCCTCGCGCGGTTGAAGTCAACCGCAAAGGCACCCAGGCCCTCCGTCAGAAGATCGCTGGCCGATCGACGCAGGGCGCCCGAAGGGGTCGGCGCAGGACAATTCGACGGCGGGGTCTGCAATCAGGACGTGTCCGCTCGGCTACTTGCGGAAGCTGCCCGTCCAGGCGGGGGTGTCGACCTTGTTGCCGTAAACGCGCGCGGCCCAGGTCTCGTCGTTGAGGCGCTCGAAGCCCTCCGTGAGCTGCTGGTGGTAGGTCGACACCGGCCCGACGTAGGCGTGGCTCGTGTCGCCGTGGCCGACCGTCAACACCATCATCCTCACGAAGCCCGTCCCCCCGTGCAGCACCCAGCCCACCGGGTTGCCCTCGGCGTCGGTCGGCGCCGTGTGGACGTCGGCGATCACCGGCTTGAAGTTGGCCACGTCCGACTTGTCGAAGAAGAGCTCCGTGTACCACCCGTCGTAATGCACCTCGCCGCAGCCGACCATCTCGCGCTCGATCGTCCCCTTGAGGAAGTCCTCCTCGTCGCCCGTCAGCGAGGCCCCCGTCAGCTCCTTGCCCGCGATCCCCTTGAGCGTCCCCATGATCCGCCTCATCCCGCCGAACCAGACCCCCACCGCGCCCGCGTCGATCCCGTCTGCGCTCAGCGTCGCCGCCATGTCCTCGCCTTGACCCGCGAGCACCTCAAGCTGCTCGTAGAAGTAGGGGTAGGGCTCGACGTAGGCCTCGGGGAACTCGCACGCGATGGAGGCCGAGTAGGACTGCTTGGCGTAGAGCAGCGTGTCGTGCCTGAGCTCCGCCCACGAGGCCAGCTGCGTGTTGAGCATCTTGTGATCCCAGGCCTCGGTCCTCAGCGCCTCCGGCAGCCGCTCGCGCAGCGTCCCGTCGTTGAGCACCCGCAGCGCCCCGAGCCAGCCGTTGTAGAGGTTCTGCGTCCAGAAGGCCGCCGGGTAGGCGTCGACCAGCACCCGGACCTCGTGCAGCACCGGCTCGTAGGGCCAGGTCGAGAACTGCGCCGAGAGCAGCTCCCCGGCCGCGTTGGACCCCAGCGCGAACTGCACGTCCAGCGGGTCCGGCAACATCCGAGGCACCTTCTCCCCCGTCCTCGGGTCCAGCACCCGATCGTAGCTGACGTTCTGGAAGATATAACTGTCGAGCACGAAGCGCTGCCCCATCAACAGGAAGACCCTCGGCAGCTTGAGCTGCGGATCCCACGGGTCGCTCTTGAGGATCTGCGACTGGATGCGCTGCGCCCCGTAATCGCTCGACAGCAAGGCCCCCATCAAGGCCCCGTCGTCCGCCCCGGCCAGCGCCCCCGGCTCCCGCAATGCTTGACCCCGCATCAGCGCCTGCATCTGGGTCGGGTCCATGCTGTCCTTGTCGCCGACCATGCGCTCGATCACCCGATCGATCCGCGCCCAGTGTGCCTGCGCGCCGCTGTCCTCCAGCAAGGTCGTCATCAAGAAGGCCCCCTCGAAGGCCCGCCGGTTGAACTTCGCCGGCTCCCTCGGCGGCCAGCTCACCAGCACCATCTCCGTGCGGCCGAGCCACATCATCGCCTGGAAGTAGCGCGTCAGCTCCTCCGACTCCGTGTAATGCCCCCTCGGCGTCATCTGGCTGTAATCGCAATCCACCTCGGCGCCAAAGAGGGTCAGCTTGGACGGCTGCAAGTTGTTGACGTTGTTGATTATTTTCTCGACCTCTTCGAGGCCCCCGGCCATCAGCGGGGCCGCGTCGGCCTGGCCCAGCAGCCGGCGGGCCACGGTCAGGTAGATGTCCACGTCCCGCGCCGCGTTGAGCTGGCCGTCTCCGGCGTCGATCGTGCCGACGGCGTTGATCGTGCCGACGGCGTCGATCGTGCCGACGGCGTCGATCGTGCCGACGGCGTCGATCGTGCCGACGGCGTCTCGCGTCAGCATCCCGGCCAGGTGCCGGTGCATCTTGTCGAGCATGGTGGCCAGATCGGGCTTGAGGGCCGTGATCTCAAGTCGCTTGAGGATCGAGTCGTAGGAGCGGTGCAGGGCGTAGAGCATGCTGTCGGTGGTGATCGCCACCGGCAGGTGTCCGGCGTAGATGTGGCCGTAGGCCTCTTCGAAGGTCCCGGCCCTGGCGTTGTCGAGCACCACGAAGCCGTTCTTCGCCAGCAGCCCCTCCTGGTCGCCGTCGAGCTTGTACTTCTCGACGATGTCGTCGAGGTTGTCGGCCTCGGTGGGGTCGTAGGAGAGCTTCTCGACGCGGGCCGGCGGCGGGTAGGTCTCTTCGAAATCCTCGCGGGACATCTCTCGGGCCGCCGCGACCACCCCCTTGTAGCGATCCATGAAGTCCGCGTCCGAGGCCGACACCTCCACCGCCGGGCGCTCTGGCAGCGGCCCGCTCGGGCCGGCCTTTGACGCGCCCGATCCCCCGCAGCCTGTCATCGTCAGCGACAGGGCGGCGCCCGCGATCCACATCCAATGCTTCGTCATGGGCTCGATCCTCCGTCCAGAGCGCATATTGTCCGTCCTCCCCCCCCTGCTCGCGCATGGGGCTACACTTTGTCCAGGCACGCCCCTGCGAGGCTGGCGACAGGGTGTCAGCCAGTGTGGGGCGCGTCCCTCGTCTCCGAGGCCCGTGTTGAGGATGCCGGTTGTTGTCTGGGACACGACGCAGGCAGGTTGAGGCCCCGTCGAGAGCCCCAAAGGGGCGTCCCTGGGTTTGTAGCCCTGGGCGCGAGCCCGGGGCGAGCGCGAGGGGTGGGGCAAGCCCCGAGTTTGTCATTGAGTGCCAGCTTTGGGGTTGGGGGATACCTCTGAGGGGGGGGTGAACTGAACAGGTGTTCGTTTCGGCATACCCCCCAAAAGGGGTCGACCCTCAGCTTTGGGGTTGGGGGATACCTCTGAGGGGAGGGGTGAACTGAACGGGTGTTCGTTGCGACATACCTCCAGAAAGGGGTCGACCTCCAGCTTTGGGGTTGGGGGATACCTCTGAGGGGGGTGTGGACTGAACGGGTGTTTGTTGCGGTATGCCTTGGGGGGATGGTCGGCGGTGGCGTCGGAGGGGGGAGAGGGGGGCGCGATGGCTTGTCTTCGGGATCAGGGGAGGGTGTGGGCTTGTCGGGGTCGGGGGTGAGGGGTTCAGGCGGTGGGAGCGGGCGCGGGGTCTTTGGCGGGGTCGAGCTCGTCGCCGGTCCTGGGATCGACGTCGGGGGGAGTGCGGTTCTGGCGCAGGTAGGCGCCGATCTTCTCGTTCTGTTCCAGGATGGGGTCAAGGAGGCGAGCGCGGGCCTCGTCGGCTTCGGGGTTGATGTCGGCGTGATCGCCGAGGATCCGGGCGAGGATCCGCAGGAGGCGCTCTTGTCCGAGGGCGTTGGCGGCCCTGACCTCATCGTAGGTCGTGGCCGGCGAGGTCTCCGTCTTGAGGGCGGCGCGAAAGCGGGAGTTGGCGGTGACGAGGCCGTCGGTGAAGTCGTCCAGCCCCATGCGGGCGCGGGCGGCGCTGCGGGCCGGGTCGGTCAGTATGGCGATGACGCGGTCGTTGCTGGCGAGCTGATCGATGTGCTTCTGGTGGATGTGGTTGAGCAGGCCGCCAGGGAAGAGCTCCGTGCGGAAGGCGAAGGCCGTCGAAGCCAGCTCGGGCTTGTCCTTCTTCAAGGAGCGGTGGCGGTCCTTGAGGGCGTTGTCGATGGAGCTCAGCAGCCGATCGATGTCCTGATCGAAGGCGTTGGCGGTGGCCTCGGCGTTGGCCTCGCTGGCCGATTGGCTGCGCTTGAACGCGAGCCATGAGCGCTCGGTGAGCTGGGTCTGGGTGTCGTGGGCGATGGCGGCGTCGACCATGGGGATGAAGGTGTCGATGCGGGCCACAAGCTCAACCCGCCTGCCCTCGGCGATGGCCTCATCGGCCTTGGTCTTCTCTCGCAGTGTCTCGGCGCGGGTCTTGATCACTTCGAAGACGAAGAGCCGCCGTCCCGAGCTGAAGTTGTAGAGGTTGAAGAGAGAGTTGAATGACACCGACATGAGAACACCCAATGGCGCGATTTTTCTCGTAACGCTGATGGGGGCAGAGTACAGCCTTCGGTCAACATGTCAATTCATTTTCCCTCTGTGCGAGACGATCTCAAGATCGGAATCGGGCGCGGTGCTTCGTCGCAGGTGGGCTCTGGAGCTATCCCAGAGCGAGCCGGCTTCGGGCGACCGGCGCCGTGGTTTGCGCCCTCCATCGATTCTTTGTATTGTTCTTTCATATTCGCTGCCTGGAGCGACACATCGCAACTTGTGAGGTCGAGCATGTCCAGCCCATCGTCAGTCTGGTTCCGAGGGCTCTTGTGGTCGCTTGTCCTGGGCCTGGCTGCGATCGGCTGCGGTGGAGAAGATCTGGATGATGTTGATGATGATGATGACGATGGGGTTCCCAACGACATCGATTTTGACGGCCAAGACCTGGCCGGGGCTGATTTCAGGGGAGACGACCTTTCAGGTGCCAGCTTCAGGGGGGCGGATCTGAGCGGTGCCAACCTCAGCGATGCCGACCTCAGTGGTGCGGATCTCACCAGGGCAAACCTCGGTTGGGCCTTTCTCTTTTTTGCCAACCTCACTGGGGCTGACCTCAGCGGTGCCGACCTCAGCGGGGTCTACCTCATTGGAGCAAGGACAGGTGGACTTGTGGGTTGTCCATTGGTGTTGCCGCAGGGCTATCTGTGCCGTGAGCAGCCCGCTGTGAGCCGCTTTGTCATCCTGGGCCCTTCTGTGGACCTCAGCGGTGCCAACCTCAGCGGTGCCGACCTTCGTGGTGCGGATCTCAGGGGAGCAAGGACGGATGGGCTTGTGGGTTGTCCGTCGGTGTTGCCACCAGTCTATCTGTGCCGTGAGCAGCCTGCTGTGGGACTCTTTGTCATCCTGGGCCCTGCCCTAAGCCTCAGCGGGACCAACCTCAGCGGTGCCAACCTTAGCGGGACCAACCTCAGCGGGACCAACCTTGGCGATGCCAACCTCAGCGGTGCCAACCTCAACGGTGCCAACCTCAGCGGTGCCGATATAAGTGGTGCCAATCTGAGCGGTGCCAACCTCAACGGTGCCAACCTCAGGGTTACCAACCTCAGCGGTGCCAACCTCATTCGTGCCGACCTTGGCGGTGCCGACCTTGGCGGTGCCGACCTTGGTGGTGTCGACCTCACTGGGGCGGATCTGAGCGGTGCCAACCTCAGCATTGCCAACCTCAACGGAGCCGATCTGAGCGATGCCAACCTCAACGAGGCGGATCTCAGGCGTGCCGATCTGACAGGCGCCGATCTCAGCGGTGCCAACTTCAGCGGGGCCAACCTCAGCGAAGCAGATTTCATGGGCGCGATTCTCATCGGCGCCAACCTGACAAGAGCCAACTTGACAAAAGCCAACCTCAGTGGGGCGGATCTCAGTGAGGCCGACTTCATTGGAGCCAACCTTAGTCGAGCAAGGACAGACAGGCTTGCTGATTGTCCATCAGCGTTGCCCCAGGGCCATCTGTGCCGCGAGCAGCCCGCGGTGGGAGGCTTCGTCATCCTCGGCCCTGCTGTGGACCTTGGCGGTGCTGACCTCAGCGGTGCCGACCTCAGCGGTGCCGACCTCAGCGGTACCAACCTCAGAAGTGCCGACCTCAGCGGTAACAACCTCAGAAGTGCCAACCTCAGAAGTGCCAACCTCAGCGGTGCCAACCTCAGCGGTGCCGATCTGGGCGGTGCCAACCTCAGCGGTGCCAACCTCATCGGATCAAGGACAGATGGGCTTGTAGGTTGTCCGTCGGTGTTGCGACAGGGCCATCAGTGCCGAGAGCAGCCCGCCGTCAGCGGCTTCGTCATCCTGGGCCCTTCTGTGGATCTCAGGAGAGCCAACCTCAGTGGTGCGGATCTCAGTGATGCCGACCTCAGCGGTGCCGACCTCAGCGGTGCCGACCTCAGCGAAGCCAACCTCAGCGGTGCCGACCTCATCCGTGCCGACTTCAGTGGTTCCGACCTCAGCGGGGTGGACCTGACAGGAGCAAGGACAGGTGGACTTGTGGGTTGTCCGTCCGTGTTGCCACAGGGCCTTCTGTGCCGAGAGCAGCCCGCAGAAAGAGGCTTCGTCATCTTGAGCCCTGCTGTGGACCTCAGCGCTGCCAACCTCAGCGGTGCCGACCTCAGCGAAGCCAACCTCATCCGTGCCGACCTCAGCGGTGCCAACCTTGGCGGTACCAACCTTGGCGGTGCCAACCTTGGCGATGCCAACTTCAGCGGTGCCAACCTCAACGGTGCCAACCTCAGGAGTGCCAACCTCAGAAGTGCCAACCTCAGGGTGGCAGACCTGACGGGGGTCAACCTCAGGGGGGCAGACCTGACGGGGGCCGAATTCACCGGAGCGGACCTCAGGGGAGCAAGGACAGATGGGCTTGTGGGTTGTCCGTCGCTGTTGCCACAAGGCTATCTGTGCCGTGAGCAGCCCGCTGTGAGAGGCTTCGTCATCCTCGGCCCTGCTGTGGATCTCAGGGGTGCCGACCTCAGGGGTGCCGACCTCAGTGGAGCCGATCTGAGCGGTGCGGTGTTCTCAGAAGAGACGATCTGCCCTGATGGTCAAACTGCGGCCCAGCATCCCCGCTGTGGCTTTCCCTGAGCGGTCGCTCCTGGTCCTGTCTCCCCGTTGATTGCCCTTCCTTGCCCCTCATCACCATTGGCGCGCGATCCCGGTCAACATCGTTGACGCCAAGCTGCGCGCTTGTCCAACAAGTCGATGGCGACGGGGCGCCGTCGATGTCGGGCGCGTCGGGATCGTGGAATCAGCAGAGATGACGGATACTTCGAGATCGGCGAGTCGACTTCGTTGACGGGCACAAGACCCCGTCGAGAACAATCGAGATCATCACGTCGACTCGACGATCTCGCCGTATCCCCCATCAACGCTGCCGATCGATCCCTCCGTCGGGATGAGCGCACGCCCATCCAACGGGCGGTCAGGAGGGCTCGTAGCCGAGGGAGGGGGAGAGCCAGCGCTCGATCTCGGCGACGGTCATGTCCTTGCGGCGGGCGTAATCTTCGATCTGATCGCGGCCGACGGGGCCGAGGTTGAAGTAGCGGGCTCGGGGGTGGCCGAAGTAGAGGCCGCAGACGGAGGCGGCCGGGGTCATCGCGAGGCTGTCGGTGAGCTGGATGCCGGTGGCGCGCTCGACGTCCAGGAGGGCGAAGAGCTTGCGCTTCTCGGTGTGGTCGGGGCAGGCGGGGTAGCCGGGGGCGGGCCGGATGCCCCGGTAGCGCTCGCGGATCAGGGCCTCGTGGTCGAGGGCCTCGTCGTGGCCGTAGCCCATGTCAAGGCGTCGCCACGCGCCAGTCCACGGACGTGCTGGCCATCGAGGACCAGCACGTCTCGCGCGCCGTGCGTTTCATCCGCGAGCACGCCTGCGACGGCATCAACGTGCAGGACGTGCTGCACGCCGTGCCGC
>SXGR01463037.1_pt1 | contig 15292 bp, 15 predicted proteins | sample 3174711 | NCBI WGS metagenome assembly SXGR01 (sample SAMN11356860, study PRJNA531348) | freshwater metagenome | isolation source: freshwater sample F1-60 | place: China: Fuxian Lake, Yuxi | collected 2017-12-25
CGGCCTTACCGGAAATAAAAAAGGCGTTGGAAGTTTATGACATCAAACTTGATCAATTACTCGATTCTTTTGCCTTCACCTTGATCGATGCCACGCCGACCAGTGGCACCGTCATCGTTTCATTCACAACCTTTGATAAACCGCGTAGTTTTGCGTTAAAATTGGTAACCAAAGGTGGCACCTGGTCGTTGACTGATGGCGCTGATAATCCCATCGCTGCGCTCAGTCAATTAGTGATGATGTCGTTGCTCATGCATGGCATGGAAACCATCGCTCCTGCCCAACCACCACCACCGGCCCCCATTATTAATGACGGGGCACTCTAATCGACACTTGCCGTAATTAGGTCAACTGCGCTGGTGGTTGATGACCATTCAGATAATCAGCGACATCCATGGCGCGTTTACCCGCTGGCTGCAAACGATGAATAGCACACGCGCCATTTCCACAGCCTATTAATAATCGGCCATTAAGCGCGAGAACTTGTCCCATCGTGATTGGCGGTGCATCGTAAACGGGTGAGACTGATAAAATCCGCATTCGTTCGTTATTCGCTAACGCCCAACACCCCGGAGCAGGAGTCTAGGCCCGTACCCAGCGTGCAATTTCGATCGCCGTCGTATTAAAATGTAAATGACCGTCCTCTGGTAATAATTTGCGACAGGTCGTAACCAATGACTCAACTTGTGCGACCGGCGTGATCGTGGGGTAAGTGTCTAAAAAGCGTTTGATGGCCACGGCTGATAGCGCTGCCATGGCATCGTGTAATTCTGGTAAAGTGGTCTGCTCCGTTATCGGTAATCGTTCACTGAAGTACATCGGTCCAGCATCGAGGCCGCGTACCATACGCATAACCGTTACGCCAGTTTCCGTTTCACCAGCGCGCAAAACCGCCTGCAAAGGACTGGCACCACGCCATCGTGGCAATAATGACGCATGTAAATTAATACATCCACCTCGCGGAAGATCTAAGATATCCTGACGTAATAATTCCCCATAAGCCAACACCACAAATAAGTCAGCTTCTTGTAATTGAGGTGCTAATGCCTGGCCTTTCATGCTGTCTGGTTGCCACACGGATAACCCTAATTCGAGGGCGGCCTGTTTCACCGGTGATGGTTGCACGTGTTGGCCACGGCCAGCTGGACGATCTGGCTGCGTCACGACGCACGTCACCTGAGTGTGTGCTGCTAAACATCGTAAGGTCGGCACAGCGATATCCGGTGTGCCCATAAATACCGTGCGCAACATTATGACGCGTCCACCGCAGGTTTCAGGATTTCATCTAACATCATGGTAATGGCCGTTTCGCACGGTAATTCACATGACACGACAATATCGTCGCCTTGTAAATCAACTAATGACTTTGCGGGTTGCACACGGATTGGACGACGATCTCCATGCAAAATTACCACATGGTCTGCCATGATTTGTGCGTCAGCGAGCGTTGCTAATTCACGCACCGTTGCATCCGCCGCAGCCGGCAACATACCTTTTCCAAACATTGGTCCACACACGACGGCTTCCCAGCTCACGATACGTTTAATCGCGTGCGCAGCGTCGCTAACCACGCTGTCGACACCTTTTGAATCACGTAATACGTCACCATTAATAACCTGATCCAAAAGACCATCGCTCACACGTTCGCTGAGGTAATGATTAAATAATGCTTCTTGAATCGCGCGTAGGCAACGCCCACGACCAAGGCGTTCGATGATCCCTTTCGGCAAACGTTTACCTTGCAATAAATCACTGCCCCAACGCGCATCTGTTCCATCATCATTCGGGTGTAATGGCATATAATTGGGAATGCCAATATGGCGTAAACGATCGACTATCGCTTTCGCGCGTAGATAGCCATCGTTGTCCCGCCCCTTACGCAACGTACAGGTCCATTGCAAACGCGACACCGTCTCCGACACCACTGGTTTGTGCGACGAGGTCATTTCAAGGACACGCATCTTTCCCGCGACACCTGCTCGGCGTAAGGGACCTGGATGGTCCACTACCGAAATGGGAATGCTAAACCATTGCACGCATCTTCCTTCCCGATCACGATTTCCAGCGCAACCGACCAGCGATTCGTCAGCCGAAACCGAACGGGCAATGGCTGAACGAACTTGTCCGGTGCTCAAACCATTTTTTTCGACCTTCAACCAGTAAAAGTCGCCCGTATGGGCCGGTTGACGGGCTAAGACTTCAGCACAACTGCGATCTTTTCGACCACAACGCGCCTCTACTCCAGGTAAATCTGCTGTACTACGTGCCTGCATGCTTGGGAGTGTGGGTCAAACGAACGATTTGGAAAGGAAGGGAACCGCAACGCCTTACGCCAGCAGAGATTAGTGTCATGTTCCATGCTAGGTCCTCTCCCACATAAGTCTGCGCAATTGCCACAAATTATAGTGTAGACTACCCAACTTCTTCCCAACCCTTTACTCTTTACCACAGTTGTACCTCCAGTGACCGACCACGATCCGCACCTGAACAAAACCTACGGCAATGTCCGACTCACCGTACGACTCGGTAATGGTGCTATGGGTGCTGTTTATCAAGGCTGGCATGAGCGCTTTCATCGCGAAGTCGCCGTCAAAGTGCTGCTGCATACCAACGCGAAAGCGACGGTTAAAGAACGATTTCTTCGTGAAGGTCAATCAGCCGCAAAAATTAAACACGAAAACGTCGTCCAAGTCATGGACGCCGGCGAACATCAAGGCATTGCTTATTTAATCATGGAATTGGTCAATGGCTACAGCCTTGGCCGTATTATTGATGAAAAAGGTCCGTTACCATGCGAGGCCGTTGCCCACATCGGCGCGCAAATTGCCCTCGGTCTCGCCGCGATTCATGCCAAGGGCATAATTCACCGCGATATTAAACCCGATAATATTTTAATTGGCTCAGATCGGAAAGTAAAAATTACGGATCTTGGTTTAGCAAAACAAACCGATGATCCAGAAGTAAATCGATTAACCGCAACTGGCATGGTCGTAGGCACACCATTATATGTGTCGCCAGAAGGTATTCGCGATCCACAATCGGCCACGGGCGCGACGGACATTTATGGTTTTGGCGCCACGCTTTATCATTTATTAACGGGCCATCCGCCATTTCAGGCCGCAACCCCCTATGAAGTGATGCGCGCCCATTTGGAACTACGCCCGCAGCCACTACGAGAAATACGCAGCGATATTCCCACGGGATTAGCCCAACTAGTCGAACGTTGTTTACATAAAAATCCAGATAAACGCCCGACCGCTATTGAATTAGCAAACCTCCTAAGTGGTGGCGCCAACCTAAAAGCCAGCAGCGGCCGCGGTCTCGCCGCTTTAGTCGGTGTCTCTATGCTGTTGGTCATCAGCGCAGCGATCGTCGGCTGGTTCGGTTGGCAACATTATCGACAACCCCTTATTGAGGCTCCTGCTACCGCCACGGTACAATTCACGTCCAATTATCCCGCCTGCGAAGTACGCGTTGATCAAGGTGCGTGGTTACCATTAACCGATCTCGGAGTGCGCTTACGTGCCGGTAAGCATCATCTAGAAGTACGCACGACCCATCCAGGTGCCTATTTACGCTACGCCGATGAATTGACCGTGATAGATGGTGAACAACGCACGGTACCAATTACGTTAGCGCCACAATCTATTCCAACTCAGCGCGTACCAGTCCCAGGCGATGGCATGTTATTTGTTAATGGCAGCGCCTATGGACTCGACCCCATGTTTACCGCGACCCAGGCTGGAAGTTATGCCCTTGGTCGATGGAATGGCGTGCGCTGGATGACGTTGAATGCCACGATTAATGACCGCGGCCAAATCGCGGCCGGCGCAGCGGTCATGCGCGACCGCCCTGATGGAGCCGCCTGGTGGCGAACCCATGACGATAATGGACTCAAGGTTATGCAGCACCATGTGGTATGTTGGTGGGAAGCCAATCTCGCTCGTGAACGCGCTGCCTTACCACCACCGCCAGGATGGATGACCCAAGGCCAACGCCAAGAACAGCCCGCATTGGGATTAACTCCTGGGATCGTCGCTGCCCTCATCGAACAATTCAGTTTGCAATTGCCTAAGCCCTCCCAAGCGCTGCGCCTATGCGGCAACTACCATTCCCCGATATGGACCACAGAAAACGGTCGCTTATATGTCGTCGGTGGCACCGCTATTAACGCCTTGCTGATCATCACGCCGACCGCAGAAACTGGCATATCCGCGCCTAAGTAGCTCTCCTTGCGCGTTCTTAGGTGTGCTGAGGTGGATAGTGGCAAGACGCATTTTTCCATTTGTTCGCGCATCTAAGGGCCAGAAGCTGCCGCTCTCTGCACTGCATCATTCATGATGCCCCTTCCGGATTTCGCATGCGTTATTGTTGGCCACATTTTTTCGTTCTGAATTTCTGCGCGCACTTGCGGGTGCTCCGCACGCTCCCCGCGTTTATACTCGTTTTAATTTTTTCCCAGCATGCCGCCACAGCCGACATGGTGATCTTAAAAAATGGCCAACGGATATCTGGAACCATCGACCACACCGCTGATGTCGGACCCGATCAAATAGCGATCAACACCGGCAATGGAATTTTTTATCTTCCAAAAGATTCCATCGCAGTTGAAGATCTCAGTTTCGAAGCACGCAAGGCTCGCTTAAACAAAGATGACTATAAAGGCCACGTCGACTTAGCGATGTGGTGTCGCTCAAAAGGCATGTCTGAAGAAGCACTGAAATTACTTGATTTAGCCGTTCGTAAAAAAGAGGTCACCCTCGCTGTACGCGCGATCTATATCCGTTTAGTCGATGAAATTCGTGGACCAGAAAAAGCCTTAGAGCTCTATCGCCGCTACCGCCAAGATGGTGGTGATGATTCCGCGACCATCGCACGACTTGATCAGCTCGAAGCTGTTATTCGCGAATACGAAACGCAAGGTACCGCCGTTTCGAGTACTCCCACACCACCAAAAGTATTACCAACCGTGCAAGGCGGACTTGAAAGCAAAGGCTGGGACAATGAAGCATTGCAATGGAGCAACCCCGTTAAACCCCAAGTCATCAACATCGTCACCGAAGCCGGCAATACCCCCGCATTAAAAATTGAATTCTCCGCCGGGGACAAAGATAAAGCCACCATTAAACGCAGCGCACGCCTGACCATTGGCCAAAATAGCGTGCTGACTTTCCAAGCGCAAAACATTAGCGAAAAACCAATATCCGTTGCTATCGCCGTCAAAACTGGATCTAAATATCTTTTTCATGAAAGTCCGCAGCAATTAATTAAAACCGGTGAAGCGTTTCAGAAAATCCGATTCGACCTGAAATCCGCTAATTTTAAATCCGCCGCCAGCAATTGGGAAAACAATACCCCGGTAGCTGATTTAAATGACGTCAAAGAAATACAAATATTGATCTATAATGGCCAGCAAAATGGCACGTTAATTATATCCGGGATGGGATTCCCGACCAAGCCTGAATTGTAAGAATCGCCGTTTATATACTGCGACGCTGACCACACAGGAACAACAAGCGATTAATAAATTTGGTCCAGGTGCATTTGGTAATGAGAGAAAAGATCAAGGCTTTGCTCTGCCGAAACCGGTGGATGCAAATGTCTGTTAACTACACCATGAAATGATAATTTCATGGTGTTTTAAATAGCTTCCTATTACGTCATTTCCGTAAACGTCGCATCGCAATCACCACATACCCAATCTATACACGCCCAGGCGTTTTTATGATCAGCTACGGCTTCGCCGATCAGCGAACCGACGGTCGATCCGCCTGGGATGGTGGTTATTCCCTGTCCTACCGTTCCAATAGTCACGCGACGTGCATCTAGCCCACCGGTCCAGGCTGCTGCAGCGGTATGCCAGTCACCGCCAACCATACGGACAATGGCGGGCAAGGATGGATCCAATGGCACCCATTCTCCGCCAGCGATTTCTGTTTCTAGCCAAAAATGGGGATTCGCGATGGTGCTTTGTGCAACAATTCCCGCAATTAAACGCCATGGTCGTTGCCGATCATTCAGTAATGAAGCCAACGCCATGGCACAATCCAAACAGCTGCCCGACCAACGCGGCTGAGAAAATTTTCCGATTGAGAGTTCGGCGGCATATTCAGCGTGCGGATGATGGCGATACAGGTATTGGAATGTCCCCGCCACTTCGCGCATTAATAACAACAATAATGCGTGATCATCGTGTATTGACGAGAGCGCTGCGCGTGGAGTTAATCGCACTTCGCTGGTTAATAGGACCGCCGCATCAGCCGTTGGCAATTCTCGCGTCAACCGCCACCAAGATTTTTCCTCTTCAACGATAACCCCCGGCGGATTAAGTAGTTCATTTTTTTCAATTTGTTGATGGGCCGTTGCTTGAGCGCGTGAAATCCACCAACTCAACGAAGTATTCGGCGTTGGCAAATAAATCCGACGTTGTTGTTCCCAACGAATATGACGCGGACGATCCATGCCCGCGACATACGGTGCAAAAAATGTGAGGTAGGTTCGCCAACGGCGCGCAAGCGCCGGACAACGGTCGAGGTGGCCCCAGCACAACCAGTTAGAACAGGCAAATAAATCAATTAAACCAACATCGTTTTTTGGTAAACCAAGGTCTAACCAACGATAAATTTCTTCGATCGGAACATGGACAAAATCAGCCAACGCATCCGGTGACATGGGCGCATAAGGATGCGCCAAATCAGGATGCAGTATGGAATTGGACGTCACTTAGCGCCCTGGACGTGGACCATCATCCGTGGGCACACGATCAGTTGCGATACCAACATCTTCCGCAGCTTCGTCTTCTGGTTCATCAAGGATATGCCGCCCTGCTCGCCATTTTTTCCACATATCCAAGAAAGCCAGAATGATGCCATAGAGCACATAACTAGTCGTCGCAACAGCCAAGAACCAATAAGGGAATAAGACTAAAACACCCACGCCCGTAATGATCAACATGAAAGGACGGAAACTCAATCTACCAAAAAGCGTGTTGCCAATATGAGGAAAACGCATGGTGCTGACCATCATCAGTGATGAAATAAAGGTCATAATAATAACCAGCCAACGGAATGGATCTAAGTTTTCAATACCAGTGTATTTATAACCTTTACCAACTTCCTGAGTTGGCCACACCGTTTGATGATTATAGAGAATAATCCACGAACACACCAACGCTGCTGCTCCTGGAGAAGGTAGCCCACGAAAATAAGGCGTCGCTTCATCGCTATGTTCGACATTGTAACGTGCCAAACGGATTGCCGCCAAAATGGGATATAAAACCGTTAAAAACCATAACACGCGTTGACCATGATCGAATACGCCTGATTCGCCAAGCACTAATCGATGCATTAAAATTGCGGGGGCAACACCAAAGCTAACGACGTCGCTCAATGAATCCAACTCCGCGCCAAACGGCCCAGCGGTGTTAGTCATGCGTGCGACTTTTCCATCTAACATGTCGCACACCATCGCGACAAACACCATAATGGCGCCAACTTCCAGCATATTATGCGCCGCGCATAATATGGCTGTGATGCCGCTCGCCAAATTACCCGCCGTCAACAAAGTCGGCAATACCGGCAGCGTTTTTAATCGACGCATGCCTTTACGCATGGAATTAAGCCGATTACTCATAAGTGCTTTCGCTTTAACATATGGTCCATTTGCATGATAGGCAGTCTGGCGCGTGTTGGCACAAGACAATCATAAGCTTACTCGGCAAAAAATGAACCTGCTTCAGGTGCTGTAAGTCGTTTTAAGTCGATTTATGCTGCAAGGTAACCAAAATGGTTTCGCCACATTTGACGCGCTGGCCGACCACCACATTGACAGTGTGCGGATAACTAAGTGGAACCCATAATTCGGTACGACTGCCAAATTTAATCATCCCGTAAAGTTCGCCACGCGCTAAATGATCTCCGACCCCGTGCGTACAAATGATACGCCGGGCGATGAGTCCTGATAATTGACGCAGCATAATTTTTAAGCCCGATGCCACGCTATCATCGGCCACAATTCCAATAGTATTCGCTTCATTTTCGTGACTGACATCCGGATGACGTGCATCAAGAAATTTCCCAGGCGTATAGTGCGCGTAAGCAATCGTGCCTGCCAACGATGAACGATTCACATGAACATCAAATACGGACAGGAAGATGCCAATACGCACGACCCGACCGTGAATGAATTCGGTTTCTTCAACTTCGGTAATATCTGCCACCACACCGTCGGCGGGGGCAATTAAACACTGCTCATTGCCTTGCGGTTTACGCGCAGGGTTACGGAAAAAAGCGACGGTAAATAACCAGAAAAAGGCAGCGACGGCGAGCCCAATCCAGCGGGCGATTCCATCAGGCAACAACCACACACCCCAGCCCAGCACCAAGGTCGCCCAGAATAAAGTCGGAATTCCCCAACGTGCGAAAGTCATGAGCCAACTCCTGCTGCCTGTAAACGATGTAAGGTCAGCGCAAAAGCACAGAACAGCGTTGCGGCAACGATACTTGAACGCCAAAGCGTCCCTACCACACGGTACCAAGCCATTAACCAAATAATAATGAGCATGACGAGAATGCGTTCCAACATGGCAGGATTATTATGATGCCAGAACACTCCTAGCAGGGCAGCGTACCCCAATAAACGGTACATTTTTCCGAGGTGCGGTAGCCGAGCATAAAAGCTTCCGACATCCACATGAGGAGCATCACGATAGCGCATGGGCCGGGATTGTGGACTTAAGTGGTCGGGCGCAACCCATCACGCCAATTTGCAACAAGCTGCCATGTCTACCAAAGTTCGGCCATCCGCTCACTCAAACGAAATGCCTGGGGCAAAAGCCGTCCAATAATTACCAAGAACCCATGATTAATGCACTCACCGGATCTAACGGCACCCCATGCAAGGCCACTTTTGAAATCCAGTTCATGCCTGGAGGCATTATTTCAGAAGGTGGCACCCGCAAACGATAAACCAAGAGAAAATATGGCCGACACTCTGGTAGACTGTCATCATTACAATATCCCACTAATTCGACTTGGGCATTGGTAACACCGACCAAGGTTTTACCGGCCACCAACGCTAACTGGCGTAAAGAAACTAAGCCCGAACCTAATTGGCCGGCTTCTGGTGGAATGGGAGTTGCATGCAAGGCCACGCCATATTCATCAATCAAAAATTGTTCGCCGCCATGATCGCGCGTCACCACAACGCCCAAGCGCACCTCTTTGGCGTCATAATTATTTTCGAGCGAAGCGGGCATCGCATACCACGTATCCTCGGTTAATGAATGAAGGATGTCCATTTCGATTTTACGCGTGAAGCCATTAATGCGAAATAGCTCTCGACGTGGCATCGCTAAAACTAACTGCGTATCTTCATCCATAATAACATTCTCTTCATCCAGCGTTAGTGGTTGGAACTATCTGTTTTCACTTAATTAAAAGAATACCAAAGACACCGTTACGCCCGCCGCACGCGCATGCGCTCAGCAGCGACAATCACGGATAAATCCCGCACCGCCTGGGCGATATCACGATTGATAATCAAATAATCATAACGATCCCACACCGTCAATTCACGGTCTGCTTCGGACAAACGCCGACGAATCGATTCTTCTTCTTCCGTTCCACGACTGCGTAAGCGTGATTCAATTTCGGCTCGATTCGGTGGTACCACAAAAATATGTAACGCACCTGGAAACGTTCCGCGAATGGTGAATGCCCCCTGCACATCAACATCTTTAATCACACTCCGTCCAATCGCGAGATGTTCCTCGACAAATGAACGCGGTGTTCCGTAACTGTGTTTGCCAAATACTTGAGCATGTTCCAATAGTTGCCCACGATCAACGCGGTCGGCAAATTCTTGATCGCTAACAAAAATATAATCTGTGCCATCACGTTCGGTGCCACGCGCTGGACGAGTCGTGACACTTAGGCACCGAACAAATTCTGGATACTGTTCGACGAAGGCCTGCATTAAGGTGCTTTTGCCTGCGCCACTGGGGCCAGACAAAACCACGAATAAAGCGGGAGTCTTATGATGGGGAAAAGGAAACGTGGCGGTGCCCATGGCCGCAGGCTAACGGCCAAATGAAACGCACGCAACGACACTCACGCCATCCGCCAGTCTACGACCCGTCCAAGTCATTTGATTGATACGCTGGTAAGGTCTAAGCATCCCCCAGGCTTCCAACTGGTGAAACTCACACACTCTGCGAACATGGAATTTTTGCGACAGCTGGTGTTATATGGCACTTTGATTGCCGTTTTCTGGGGCGGAATTGTGCTGATGAAGTCATTAGCCCGGATTGATGTGCCAATAGGCTACACCGATGTGCGGGATCTTCCTGAATATTCGTCATACCGCGCAGATCAAACGGTTCGCTTTGCGAACTACCGCGTTGGTGATGGTGTGTGTTATCGCTTGGGCTCCGATGAAGACCTCGCCATCAATTTTGGTTGGGTCGCGGGCCTCCCAGGCGACAGCTTCGCAATTAGCGGTGGTCACATCCTGATAAACGGAAAACCAGCAGTTCACGGCGAACCGGTCGAAATGGGCGATTGCGGTCCGGTGCACATTCCCCGCGACCACCTCTTTATTGTGACAGATCAACATCAACGTGACAGTTTGTCTTATGGCCCATTACCTGCGTCGGCGTTAATTGGTCGTGTCGGTGAACTGCCATGAGCACCTTTCTTGAAGCCCTCGGTCCTCGACGTTTAGGTTTCGCTTTCCATTTAATTGCTGCCATCTGTGGATTATCTGCGGCTTACCTGACATGGACAGCCACTGAACGCTGGCTCGGTATCTATGCCCTAGATAAAGCCCAGGTCGCGGCACTAGCGGGCGATCTCCGCGCGATGCATGATGCGGCAAAAGATGCCAGTAATTATTTACCCGAATTAGCGGCGCCTGGATTATTGGCCATTGATTGGTCAGATCCTCACGCCACAGCAGCCATTGAACGTTTAATAAATCGATTACCGAACCAGCAGCGGCCCTCAGTAGAAACGATGTTGGCCCTGCATCACGCGATGCATCAATTACCGAACTCACCAACATTAAACGGTAGTGATGAACAATTATTAAAATCGATACACAAAATACGCCAGGGCTTACCAACTGCGCCCCTAGAATTCGTCTCGTCAGATCCACCATCAGCGCCAATCTGGGGATTTTTCGTTCAACAACAATTTATTACCGCTTGGACTGATGGTAACCGCAACGCGATACGAAAAGCCGCGGGTAATTTACGTTTAGCTATGCCCAGTCACCCAGAACAACGCTATGTGACATTTATTAATAATGCGCTGACCCCAGACATTAAAAAAAATATCCTAGTCGAGCAGGCGAAACCATTATCTAGCGACGTTGGCGCGCTGGCTTTCACCCGGATTTTACGCCAATTAGTTACCTTGGTACCCGAACGCAGCGCTCTATTCCTGCCGTTGATTCCACCAGATATTCGCACGCCAGCTGAAAATGCCGCCTGATTAGGGAACGATAAAACACTTGAGCAACTGGTGACTAGCGCATTAAAATCGGGGACCCTCCTACGCACCGTCGTCGCGCTCATTGAACGCAGCTTAACCGAACAGCGCTATGATTTGGCCAAGCAATTAGCGGCGTCACTCAAAGAACCAGAACGCGCCACTTGGACGCGCGCTGTGGCACAAGCCGCTGGTGATTTGGCGACCCTGCAACAACTCACGCTAGATGCTGGATATATTCCAACCGTGTATGGGCTACAACAGCAAGTTAATCACCTTCGCTTTCACCTTATTTCACCCGCCGGTATTGCACCATCGGCAGCAATACAAGTTCGTATTGGCAATGAGGCCCTAGCCGAAGAACGGATTCAGCGCTTAGGTAGTTTAGTCAATATTACGCTAGGCGAACAACGCGGTCCCGTGGTTATCACTTGTGACAAATTCACGATCTACAGCGGTACGATTCCATGATTATTTGCCAGTCCTGTGCTAACTCCAATACCTTAGGCACCATGTATTGCCGCAAATGCGGGAAAAAATTAATTATCGATATGGCAGCGATTGAACGATCCGTCGCTAGCTCGATTAAGACAGACAATGACTCTGCCTTTCTGCGTTCCGGTCGCAGTGCCATTGCCTTATGCTCGTTCGCGTTGGTCTGTGCAGGTGTTTATCGTTACGTCGTAGTTCCACCGATGCCACCAACTGTCATGCCACCTGTTCCCATCACGGCATTATTTATTGATAAAAAAGATTCTCATAAAATAAGCGACGAAGCGGTTGCCCGCAATGAGCCCTATACCGCCGCCGGTCGTTTTACGACTTGGAGACGAACACAAAGTGCCACGCTTATTAAGGACCTCACGCTAGATGCTCCACGTTTACGCGCGTGGCACGATAAATTAATGGCGAGCGTTGATAACGATGGTGTGGTAAATGAGGCCGAGCCGCTCGCCGCAACCGCATTAACAGCACTCGCCTTACAATCATGGCCACACGATCATCGGTCACTGACAACCATCACGCGTATGCAAACTTGGTTACGATCTCAAACCGACGGTTTGGTGCGAAAAGACCCGTTAACTTCTGCGTTAGTCACCTGTGCTTTAGCCGATTGGGACGTGTTACCGCCACCATTATATGCGCAGATGGAAATTGCCTTACTGGATGGCAAGGCCGCAGCGTGGCAATTATGGTTACTGCCATTGCATACACGCGAACAACGACCAAGCGAATTTGCCGCGCTGCGAAAAGCAGCAGACCATCAAGTCTGGCTTGGCCTACTCAAATTATTGGATCCCGTAAACACTGCCGCAATTCCGATTAATCAAATTTCTCCGCTAACATTGACCACCGGTGAACACCGCATGGCATGGACTTATTGTGCTTGGTCGACGGCGGATGATCCTGAAAGACTCATAAAAACGTTAGCCGCTTGGTCACAACAAGATCCCGCACCAGTACAGGCACCATTAATCGCGCGCTGCGGGCCATTAAGCGCCTCTGCCGTCGCGTTACTCGCCATTTCAGCCCCCTGGCGTTTACCAAGCACTTGGTTGCCCCCAGCTCCCGGCCGTTAAGAGGATAAAAGAAAAATATCTATCCGGCTGACAACGCTTTAATTTTTGTTATAAACTATTCGGAAACTCCCGCCAAAACCGCACCTGCGGATCAAGCGCATCCACCAAACCCTGTTCAGGGCACTTAGGCGGAAAAACCGAGGGAATAGCAAAGCTATTTCGAGGTATTTTCAACGCAGGCGGGCGCTTGAGAGCAAGTCGGTCGACGTGCGCAAGTTTTCAGACAGCTTCTTAGGCTCAGTAAAGTGAGTAACCGGTGCCTGGCACAGTAACGATTCCCAAACCAAAAGCGAAACCCGTGGTGTTTACAACACCAGATCGGGGCTGGAAGATCGTATTATTTAATGATGATGTCACCCCGTATGACGTCGTCATATTTGCACTACAACGTGCAGTTGGCCTTAGTTTAGAAGTCGCTGAAATGGTCACCAAAGAGGCGCACCGAGAAGGTCATGCGGTCGCAAAGCGCGGACTCAGCGAAGAAGACGCAAAAATAATGTGCGCGGGATTACGAAAATGGTCGCGTATAGATGGCTTATGCCCTGGTGTTCATTGCGAAGCACAAGCCGACGATCCGTAATATTTACTGGCATTAATTGGCTGAACCAAGTTGGCTAACCACTCCTTGGCATGAGCTCATTGGTGTTCGTTTGAAGATTCTTTCCTGGATTGATAACCATTCAAAAAGCGCGTTTCGGTGCCACCACTTTACGTTTCATTACTACAGCGTTAGTACAGCGAAAACCCGCAATGAATCAGGCGATTCTATTGCCCGATTAAAATGATGCTGTTGTGCCGTTCGTCACTTTGCGCCATACTCACAGGCCAACTCTGCCAATGTCATAAATCGCAGAATAAAAGGGAGGTCTTCAATGCGATCGGGAATACGTATTCCTTTGTTGGTTAAATACTTAGGACCAATTGCAGGCTGCTCTACCTGGATCTTCTTCGGTAGTCCGGTTGGTTGGTCTGCCGAAGCCAAGCTCCCACCACCAATTGATCCCCAGGGTGATGAGCTTTCTTTGTTTAACGATTTACCCGTCGTGGTGTCGGCTTCCCGTCAGCAAACCGCGATCAATAAATCCCCCGTTCCCGTCAGTGTCGTCAGTAGCGAAGACATCCAAGCTGGAGGTCATTATCGAATCGAGGAAATGCTACGCTTTGTTCCCGGAGTCGACGTCCTGCGCATCGATCGAAATTATTACGCGGTGGGGGTACGCGGCTTTCATGGCACCATTTCTGATCGCACATTGACACTCATTAATGGTCGCAATGCCGACTCATCAACGTTTGGCGGATCCGAATTTTATCGCCAGCCACTGCTCGTCGGAGATATTGATCACATTGAAGTCGTACGTGGCCCAGGCAGCGCCGCCTGGGGTGCAAATGCTTATAATGGTGTCATCAATATTATTACCAAAGATCCCGAAGACACCCTTGGCATTCAGGGAGCGTCGACCGTCACTGGTTTTGGCGATTCGTACACAGAAGCCCGTTGGAGCGAAGTCAGCGGCCCATTCAGTTGGCGCATCGGCGGTTTTTACGAATATCATCGCTCTAGCAGTAACGCCTTAGACGACCAAAGTTTTCCCGATAACGATTGGGGCGAGAAAAAAGGCACTGACAATGAGGTTGTTTTACGTTTAAATAGCGCAACCACCCTACGCGGGGGACTTGGCTACGCCCTGATTGATTGCGGTTCGTTTGAATTTCTTGGCCGCCAATCCACCAATGAGGATAGCTTCGAAACTACACGCGCATTTCTCCGTTTTGATCAAGATCTATCAGAAGACTTTTCCTACCGCCTTGGCTGGTACGGCAATTTTCTCAACACGGTTCGACAAGCGGTATTTAATGACCGAACACAAGAAAATGTTGCTGAACTCCAACTCGATTACCAAGGATTTCATCAACACAAAATCACCCTCGGCGGTGAATGGCGAGCGATTGACATTGAAGCTCTCAGCAACGGCAATCCAACGCAAATCAACCTTATTAATGCTCCGTATCATGAACAGCGTTATGGCGCATTCTTAATTGATCGTTGGGAAATGTTCGAACGATTCGCCTTAGAAGGACAACTTCGCGGAGATAATTATTCCGGCACCGAATCAGATTGGGCAGGCCGCGTAGCTGGGCTCTATGGCATCGATAAACAACAACACCATGTGCTTCGACTCGCTGCCGCGCGCGCTTATCGCACTCCACTTCCAGCTTTACGAA
>SXGR01083973.1_pt1 | contig 15289 bp, 13 predicted proteins | sample 3174711 | NCBI WGS metagenome assembly SXGR01 (sample SAMN11356860, study PRJNA531348) | freshwater metagenome | isolation source: freshwater sample F1-60 | place: China: Fuxian Lake, Yuxi | collected 2017-12-25
CATGAAAGGCGGCTTCTCGCCGAGAACGCGGCGAGCACAACCTTGGGCCCCACGCTGACGATGTGCAGCACGATGGCCACGGCCACTGCGGTCGGCTGGGGTACGTCCCATGCCGCAAGAGTGACCACGGTCAAGTAATGAAACACCCCGACGTTGCCCGGCACTGAGACAACAGCGGTGCCGATTTGCAGGACCACGAGCAGTACCAGCGAGGCAATCGTCGGCACCGGCAGGTTGAAACTCTGGAAGACGAGGAAGTTGGTCGCGGCAGCGCTGATCGGAATCAAGGCGGTCAGAATGGCAATCGGCGCCACTTGATGCCGGCGCGTGATGTCGGTCCACCCCTCGCGCATGGCAACTTCCTGCTTTTCAATCCACCGGGCCGCTCGCGCCAGCATCCGGAGGTGGGTCCGCGACCAGGCCAGAATCGCCGGCAGGAACCGGACGAACGTCAGTGCCGCGGCAATCGTCGCCACCGTCAAGGTCGCCGCGGCGGGCAGCACCCCGCGGAAGGCGCGTGGCATGAGGCCGCCCAGGATCAGGGTGCCGACGATGGCGCCAAACACCGCGACGTCGAGCGCGCGTTCGAGCGCCAGGCTCACTATCACGCGGCCGGCGGGCATCGCAAGGCCGCGGCTGGTCATCAGGAGGCGAGTGCCTTCACCAAAGCGAAGCGGAACCAGGATGTTGACTGCCTGGCCGAGCACCACGGAGTTCCAGAGAACGCCCAGCCTCGCCGACTGAGTCCGCGGCGCGACAGCGGCGGTTTCATCGCCGACAAACAGGCCCCAACGGAATGTCACCAGGCATAGTGTCAGCAGGACCGAAGCAATGGCAACCAGGGTCCACGCGAGGCTCACGCGTTCGAACGCATCGAAGACCTGCGGCCAATCGAGGTTGACGGCAGCCGCATAGACAACGGCAATCGCGCACAGCCAGCCGACGGCGTAACGCATCGCCCGCCAGCGACGGCCTGCGCGATCGACTGCGGGTATCTCATTGTGCACAGGGGGTGGGGCTTTGCGGCCCGGAGCTCAGGCGCGAGGCAAGTGAATGACCACTCCGGGCGTCTGGCCTGGTTCTCTCGGCTTGGCGGTGACCGTGGATGACGGGATGCACTCACGGAACAGCCGGGCAATGCGATCGTGATCGTCGCGTGACGCCGCCTCGGCCAGCCGGTTGATGACGTCGTCGAGCCTCTCGTCGTCCGTGACGGATGATTCCCGAACCCGCCGGACATCGCCACGGGCGGTTGGTTCGACCACCGCGCCGTCTTCCCACAGCACTTCGTCGAGTTTTTCACCCGGCCTCAGGCCGGTGTACACGATCGACACTTCACTCTCGTCCATGCCCGAGAGCCGAATCATGTCAGCGGCCATTTCGCGGAGAAGCACCGGCTCGCCCATGTCGAGCACGAACAACTCCCCGCCCTGGCCTATGCCACCGGCCTGCAGGATCAGGTGCACGGCCTCTGGGATGGTCATGAAATAGCGCCGGACCTCTGGATGGGTGACCGTCACCGGGCCGCCCCGCTCGATCTGGGCCTTGAAAATCGGGACGACGCTGCCCCGGCTACCCAGGACGTTTCCGAACCGGACCACGACGTAGGGGCGCCCGAGCCGGCGCGCGGCACGCTGAACGATGAACTCGGCCACCCGCTTTGAGGCGCCCATCATGTTGCTGGGCGCCGCGGCCTTGTCGGTCGATACCATAACCAGCCGTTGCACGCCGACGATCGAGGCGGCGTCGACGACATTTCGAGTGCCGACGATGTTGTTGGTGACGGCCTCCGAGGCGTTGTCTTCCATGAGCGGCACGTGCTTGTGCGCCGCGGCATGAAACACGACGTCGGGCTTGGCCGACTGGAAAATTCGCAGCACGCGTTCGCGATCACGGACGTCGGCAATGACGGCTTGCACCGCGACCGCCGGGAACCGCCCGCGCAGTTCGGCGGCGATCTCGAAAATGCTGTTCTCGCCGTGGCCGATGATCAGGAGTTTCGCGGGCCCGGAGTGCGCGACCTGGCGGCACAGCTCGGAGCCGATGGAGCCGCCGGCGCCCGTGACGACGGCGCTCGCCCCCCGCAAGTAGTCCGAACCACCAAGCTGGGAGTCGATCTTCGGCCGCCGGAGCAGGTCGGCGATGTCCACACTGCGCAACCGGCTCACGCTCACTTGCCCGTCCAGCAGTTCATAAATGCCCGGCATGACGCGCGACGGCATCCCGACTGCCTGGCACCGCTGGACCACGGAGCGAACCGTCCGCCCACCGGCGGTCGGGAGGGCAATCACCACCTCATCGACGCGATGCGACGCGACTACCGCAGCCAGGGCGGAAATCTGGCCCAACACGGGCAGTCCGTAAATCCGCTTGTGCGTCTTCACGCGATCGTCGTCCAGGAACCCAATCGGCTGCAGCCCGAGCTGCTGGTTCCGCTGCATCTCGCGCGCGACCATCGAGCCTGCGTCCCCGGCGCCGACAATCAGCACGTTCCTGGTCTGCGTGCCCATGCCCTTGGTGCGCCGAGACATGGTCTCGGCAATTGCCCGAACCGAGGCGCGCAGACCGACAGTAAGAGCAAGGGCGAATATCCAGTCGAGCGGGGGCAGCGAGCGAGACAGCCCGGGAATCCACTCCATCAGCCGGCTGCCAACCATGATGGCCGCCAGGATGATCGACGCGGCGCTGTTGGCGAGAACGACGGCAATCAGATCCCAGAATCCTGCGTAGCGCCAGTAACGCTGATACAGGCCGAAGGCAATGAAGGTCGTGACCTTGACGACGATCGCCAACACCACGAACGGAACGAATTCCGGTCTCGATTCGCTGAACAGCCAACCAAAGCGAAAAGCAAACGCCGCCCACGCGGCCAGGACGATGGCCACTGCATCAGCAGCAAGAAGGTAGCGATTTCTCATCGGCTCAGCTGCATCAGAAAGCGATTCTCCGCCGCACTGCGGCACTCCAGTGCCCTAGTGCGAATCTCGGGGGCAGATAGTGTATCACTGTGACCGTGCAAGGGTGCGCAGGCCAGTCAGCGGAACAGCCAGTAGAACGCGCGCCCATAGGCCTCCCTGACGGCCGTCTCGGTTCGTGCCAGGGCCGAGATGCTTGGCAGAACGCTGGTGATGCCGTATCGGCGATCGGCCGGGACCCTGAAGTCGACCGGGAACGGGTCGACGATCATTCCCGCCTGCTCGAACTGCCGGAGCGCCCTCGGCATATGAAAGGCCGAGGTGACCAGAATCACGCGCGGCTGACTGGATTGCCACGATCGCAGGAGCTTGGCGGCTTCGCGAGCCTCATCGGCCGTGTTGGCGACAAGACCGGTCACAAGGACCTGGTCCGCGGGAATCCCGTTCGTGCGGGCCAGCCCGGCCAGAATCTCGCCCTCCGACGCGCCGGCCGAGCTCCCGCCGGCGTCGGTGAAGATCATCAACGGCGCCCTGCCCGCCTGATACAGCTCGAGACCGCCGAAGAACCGGTCGGCATCGCTCCACTCGCTCGCCCCCGCAGGCCCGGGCGGTGTGATCCGGCCAGCGCTCAGCACGACGATTGCGTCGGCTGGCAGAACGGTTGATGCGACGCGGCGCTCGGCCCACCCTTCTGCCCACCGCAAGAGAACGTCGCCCACCATCGGGTTGCTGCTGATCAAGAGGACCAGGATGCCGGCGAGGCCGATCTTGCGGCGGCCGCGCACAATTCCCCACGCCAGCAGCATCAGGCTGATGCCGAGCGGCAAGACGAAGAGTGGAAGGACTTTGTTCAGGTTGAGTGCCCGGAAAACGTTGCCGGTGCTCTGCCGATCACGCGGCCGGTAACGGCCTGGACTGCAGCTGCCACGCCGCGATTACGAGTCCTGCCGCGAACCACTGGAACAATCCGACCTTGGCTCCCAGCGCGATCGCGTCGGCGACGCCAAACCAATGCACGGCGACGATCGACAGGCCCATGCCCACGGCCACGCACGCCGGCAGGGAGCGTGGCCCGCGCGCAGCGCGGGCGGCATCCCGCAGCAAGACCCCAATGAGCGCGGCGTAGGCCACGACTCCAAACGGCCCCAGATCAACGGCGACTTGGAGGAAGGTATTGTGCGGGTGCGGTGATTGCCAGAACGGCGCGTCCATCACGAACCGCGTCGGCTTGGGAAGTTCAAGCTGGCGAAACTGGTCGATGCCGATGCCCAGCCACGGTGAGTCTTGCAGCTGGGCCAGTGCCGCCCGCCACAACTCGGTACGGTGGCCGCCGCTGCGAACGGTCGACTCGACAACCGACTGAAACTGATCGCCGTATGACGCCCAGACCCCCGCGGTCACGGCCGCAATTCCCAGCAGCGCCGCGGCGAGAGCGTAGGCGCGGACTCGCCAGCTGCCGACCCGCAAGCCGAGCGTCATCAGAGTTAGCAGCGCCGCCGCCCACGCCGATCGCGACTGCGAGACCAACAGGACGGCCAGCGCCGTCACGGCCAGCAGCCCCCCGACACCCTTCAGGAGCCTGGCATGGCGGACGTCCAACCCCGGAAACAACATCAGGGTAAACCCGGCGGGCGCCAACATCACGGCCGTGCCACCGAGCCCGTTGGTATTGACGAGCCCCGATTCGCCAAGACCCGGAAGTCCCAATCGCAAGGGGTTCGACAGGACAATGCTCACCAGCTTGCCGCTGGCGACGCTGGTCGACATCACGCCCAACACCAGCACGCCGGCGGCGCCAAGACAAAACAGCAGGACCGCCAGCTGTAATCGGTCTTCGCTGTCACACGCGAGCGCGACCGTCGTCATGACCAGCATGCCGAACGCGATCCCGCCGAAGTGCCGGAGCGCTGACGGATCGCTCCACGGCGTCCCGATCCACGCCACGCCGATGCTGGCGATCAGCCACGGAATCAGGACGCGATAGCGCCGGCCCGGCAGATAGAGCGTGGCGGCGACCGCGGCCGCCAGCGCGAGCCACGGCATGGTCAGCGACACCCAACTGCCGGCCGCCGGCAGCAGCAGCACCGGCGCCATCAGGACCAGCGCGACCAGCAGGACCCGGGACAGGGTCTCAGGCGTCGCGCGGAGTGCCGTTGTCATCGTTGGGACCGGGTCTCTGATTGGCCGGGCAGCTTGGACGCGACGTACAGATTGTTGAGGCGCCACATGAACTGCCTATGCACGGTCAGTTGAAAACCAGCCTCTCGCAGCAGCCGCTCCATCGTGGCCGACGACAGGCCCAGCAGTTCGTCGTTCCCGATGCCACGCTCGAGTTGGTCGGGATCATGCGGCCGGCGAATGGGATGACTGATGCGCCCGACCCATTCCGGGATCATCGTCGCAACCAGGACGCCGTCGGGCTTCAGCACGCGGCGGCATTCGGTCAGGGTCTCGTGCCGCCGGGTGATGTGGTTCAAGCACGCCAGCATGGCCACCGAGTCGAAACTACCCGAGGCAAACGGCAGGCTGGAACTCTCGCCGCACACGTCGGCCTCGGGATAGGGATGAACGTCGAGCCCGACCCCGGTCCCGTGCTCCCGCACCAGCAGGTTGTCCCCGCACGCCACGTCCAGCAGGCGGCCGCGCACGAACGGCAGCGCTTCCCGGATCCGCTCGTGGTCGATCGGCGTCAGGCCGAGGCCGCTCGAGCGTTCCGCCGACAGCCACATGTTGAGCGGAAAGAACAGGTGGTCGGCGACCCGCTGCCACTGCGACACGGAACGCCGGAAGGGGGCGCTCACCAGTTAATTGGCCGCAGCGCCGGATTGCTCCGCACCTGAGACGAGATAGTTGCCGATGGCCAGGTGATCGAGACGGCCGCACTGAAAGGCGCGGATCGCATCGGCGGGCGAACAGACGATGGGCTCTTCGTGCATGTTGAAACTCGTATTGAGGAGCACGCCCACGCCCGTGAGCGCCTTGAACTCGGTCAGGATGCGATGATAGGACGCATTGACTTCGCGCCGGACCAGTTGCGGCCTGGCCGTGCCATCGAGATGAACCACCGCCGGACACTCGCGCTTCATGCGCTCGGTGCAGTCGACGGCAATCGCCATGAATTCCGCCGCGTTCTCGGCGCGATCGATGTCCAGCAAGTATTCGTGCCGGTCCTCGTACAACACGCTCGGCGCGAACGGCATGAACTCGGTGCGCTGCAGCCGCTGGTTCAGCCAGTCGTTGACGTCCCGCTCGCCGGTGTGACAGAGGACCGATCGGTTACCGAGCGCCCGCGGGCCGTACTCCATCCTGCCGTTGAATCGCGCCACGACCTGGCGTTGCGCGAGGAGCCGGGCGACGGCCGCTTCGATGTCGTCGATTCGCTTGAAGCACACGCCGCTGTCACGCAACGCCGCTGCGATCGCGGCGTCCGAGTACTCTTCGCCGAGATAGACGTGTTCGAGCTTGCGTGATCGCGGCCGGCCGGGCGTCGCCTGGCAATAGGCGTGGGCGGCCGCGCCGAACGCCTGGCCGGCGTCGCTCATCGCCGGGTGCACGTGTAATTCCTCGACCCCGGGTATGGCGAGAATGCGTTTGTTCAGCAGGACGTTGGCGGCGACCCCGCCGGACAACACCACGCGCGAACTTCCGGTCCGCGTCACCGCCTGGGTGACGACGTCAACGCAGACGTCTTCGAGCCGGCGCTGAAACGCTGCCGCCAAATCCGCCGGACTGAACCCGGCGAAGTACTGCGGGATCTTGCCGATCAGGGCGTACTCCTGGCTCAGCGTGAAGATCAACGGGCTGGTGCGCAACTCCATGCCCTCGACCCAAATCAAGTTCTTGACCTTGTCGTAAGCGGCGGCGGGATCGCCGTAGGCGGCCAGCCCGGTGATCTTCCCCGCATGCCTGAGATAGTTGAACCCGAGCATGACCGTGGCGAGCATGTAGAAATAGCCCGGCGAGTGCGGCCACGGTGTCCTCGCGATGCTCTGCGACTCGCCGCCGTCGTAGCGGTCGATGGCGAGGGTGTGCAGCCAGTCGTAACCTTCGATCACCACCGACAGCGCGCTGGGAAAACCGGCGCTGTAACACGCCCCGGCGGCATGGCCCAGATGATGCGGGACGTAGACGTAGTTGCCGCGAAATCCGCTCAACTCCTGCTTCACCTGCGCCATCCTGGCCAGGTAGAGCACGGCGAACTGGGGCAGGCCCGTGCAGAACGCGGCATTGGCTAGGACGGCCGTGACGCCACGAAGCTGCACCTCGCGGTTTTGCCTCATGTACCGGCAGCTGCAGATGTCGCGCCAGCGCGCGAAGTGCTTCTGGCGGACGAAACTGGACGCGTAGCCAAACCAGTTCCGAGGCGGACCGAACCCGGACACCGCCACGACGTCGAGGTCCGACGGCCGCAGGCCGCGAGCGGCCAGGCATTGGCGAATGGCGAGGACCGGCGCCGCCGTGTCCATCTTCTTCCGCGAGTAGCGTTCCTCGGCGGCCGCGAACGTCACTTCCCCGTCTTCGAGTAGTGCGATGGAGCTTTCGTGCGTTTCGCAATGCACACCAAGAACACGCATTTGCAACCGTACCTCAGTATGCCTTGCCGGTCGAGCGGGCTTGCCCAACGTGAAGGAGGATCACTCGCTGGGCCTGCGGACGTTGCAAGAGTAAGCGAAACTCAATATTGCCTATCCTCATACGATCCGCAAGCCGCGCTTCCGAAACTCGCGGCCAAGTCGCGCCGCCGGTTTTCGCACCACGGTCCGCTGCGTCAGATCCTGCGGCCGCGACGGGACCGGCCAATCACTGGAGTCGAGAATCTGCCGGTAGCCCTGCAGGGCGAGCGCAAACAGCGCATCGAGAATCTGGAAATAGGAACGGGACGCCGCCGGCACGCTCTCTTGAAACATGATTGGCCCGGCGTCGACGGCTTCCGCCATGTAGTGAATGGTCACGGTCGCCAACGGCTCGCCGTTGAACAGGCACCAGAAGGGCGCATCCACGCCGGCGTAACGAGGCAAGGGGCCACAGTGCACGTTGCTCCAACGGGCGCCCGACGATTCGAACACGGCAGCGGGCACCACCCGGGTCACGGTCGCCAGCACGAGTGCAGCCTCGGTCCCGCCAGGTTGGGCGTGAATCCAAGTCACCGCCTCTTCCAGGCGGGTGGCCTTTGCCACTGGCACCTTCGCGTTCCGCGCCGCGGTTTCGAGGTCGCCGCTCCGGCGCCACCAGGCGGCGACATGCCGCGAGAACAGATAGGCACAACCCCTGACGCCCCACAGCCGAAGCCGGTAGCCCAGCTCCGCCACCGTGATCGGCACACCAGGCATCACGATCACGCCACCGATCCGGCCGGGATATTCCTGGATCAATTGCGCGTACAGACGACCGTAGTACACCGGTTCATCGATGGCGACGATCCAGACCCGGTTCGACATTTCGTTCCGCGGTGACGCTTGCCCTGCCAGCACGCGCCGTCAGACCGTGAGCAAGCGGCTGTAGGCGTCGCGGAGCGACCCAAACGCAAAGCGGCCGGCCAGCGCGCGCAGATGGCTTCGGTAGACGCCGGAATGGCGCGCGTAAATGCGCATCCTCAGGCCGTTGCTGCGAATCAGCTGCAGGGTCTCCACCGCCGGCGAGTGTTCGAACGGATGGAAGTAGTAGTTGAAGGGCAGACCAGCCCGGTTGATGGCGGCGAAGACCCGGCCCTGGATCGCCGGCGGCAAGTAGGCGCAGTAGAAGCCGCCGCTGAACGGCAGGGCGAGGCGCGACCCGAACTGGAACGTCGTCGGCGGAATGACCCACAGCCCATCGTCATAGAGGAACGGCTGGTGGCTGCCTCCGGCCTGGCCGAGGTGTCTCTTGAGTGCCGGCATGGCCGAGTGATCGATCCGGAATCCGGCCTGGAGCAGTACGTCGTACGCCCAGGAACAGGCTGGATCGATGCCCCACATCGGCGCCTTGTAGGTATCCACCTCGCGGCCGATCAGCACCTCGAGTTCCTGCTTGCTTCGGTCGAGGTCCGCCCTGAACTCGGCCCGGCTGAACTGGCCGACGAGAATGTGGCGGAATCCGTGCGAGGCCACTTCGTGACCTCGATTCGCGATCTCGCGAATCAACTGCGGGCTCCGCGACAGAACGGTGCCGGGCACGAAGAACGTCGCGCGGGTCCCCAGCTCGTCGAGCTCGTCCAGCAGGGCGAGGCATTCGCCATCGACTTGATAAGACGTGCGGCCGCGCCCGAGTCCCGCCTCGTGGAAGGCCTCGCCCAGGTCGTCCAGGTCCACGCATAGCGCGTTGACGATTGGCTCGCCGACCGTCATCGGGCGTTCGCGTCCTTCCGGCGATAGATGGTGCCGTAGCTGTCATTGGTCGCGACGGTATAGGCCCGGGCCAGGAACTCCACCTTCTTGGCGTAGTTGGCGCGGTAGCGGCGCTCGCTGTCCTTCACTTCCTGCGCCAGCGCCGGATCTTTCCGCTCGATGAGCGGCATCCGGCCCTGGGGAAACTCCACGTCCGGTGGCTGGCTCGAGTCGTAGATCACGGTGACGTTCAGATCGGTCAAACGCCGCTCGATGACCTCCCAGTCGACAAAGTACATCGCCTGCCACCAGAACGGCACGCACGCCGGCTTCTCGATGTAGGTGCACTCGTTGGGAAGGCGCCCGAACAGCACGTCCTGCCCGGTCAGGTTCTCGTTGTACCAAGCCTGACGATGGCTGGCGGCAATCACCTGCCGGCTCTTCACGACGGAGTTCACGACGACACTCCTGTATTCAGGGTAGATGCGGTAGGCGTTGATGAGCATCAACGGCGCCAGGGCAACGAGCACACCGGCGCCGACGCGTTCACGGGCCAGGCTCCAATACGCCCCGGCGAAAACCAGGAATGCGGGAATGAACTGGAACACCTGGCTCTTGGGCGGCTTCAGGAACGGGTAGGTGAAGAGCATCAGCAGGTAGGCCAACCACAGCCACGCCCCTGCCCACGTATAGAACGGCCGCTGCCGAGCGCCCAGCCACGTCACGAGCGGAAATACGGCGCAGGTCACCAGCAACGACGTCGGCGCGTGCGACATCTGCGAAACCGCCGCGCCCAGCGTCAACTCGAGCGGGTTCGTCCAGTAGGAGCGGAGGGCATCGCGAATCGGCGCCAGCACCGGCGCCAGATAAGGCGTGGCCACGAACTCGGCCGGATATCGCAAGTACGGGCGGGCCAGGAAGATCCGGACAAATTCCTCGTACCAGCCGGAGTACGGCTCGAGACCAAGCGGTCCGGCCACGGGTCCCATGCCGTACGGGAGCGCACCCGCGAGCACGAGCACGAGCAGCGGGAAGACCGCCGCCAGCAGCACGGCCGGCACCGCGAACACCGTCGAGTCTCGCAGCACCTGCCGCCGCACGTCCTGACGTCCGGCGTCGCCCGGCTGCCGCTCTCGGGCGACGGCGAGGGCCAGGAGGGGAAACAGGACGATCGCCGAAACGAAATAGTAAACCGTGGTCTGCTTGGCGGCGAGCATGAGCCCCAGGAACACGCCGCCCAGCAGGAGGTTCCGGTGGTCGCGTTCCGCGTGATAACGGAAGAGGCAGTACATCGCGAGAATCTGGAAGCCAATCGCGACGAAGTAGTTGTCGCCGGACTCGTAGAAGAAATACAGGAGGAAGGGCTCGACGAGGAACAGCGCGAGTGCGACGGCGCCGCCCGTCCAGCTGGTCATCGCTGCGCCGACTCGCCAGATCAGCAGGCAGGCGAAGACGAACACCGCCTTGGCGAGCATGGAGGTCGTCACCAGGCCGCCGAGACCGATGCTGTTGACGTGCAGAACTTCGAACAGCGCCGGGGTGATGAAGAACGGCATCGCCTCGCCAAGCGGTTCGAGGCCTGGAATCACATAGCGGCCTGCCCGCAGCAGCGTCTGCGGGATGTGCAAGTACACGAACGTGTCGGACCCCAGGGGATACGAGAAGCCCGCGGCGATAAACGCCAGCGCATGAAAGACGAACACGGCCCCGACGATCGCCAGCACCCAACGGTGCCGCAGCAGGGGCGGGTCGGTCGTACTGTGGCGAGGGCCGCGCCAGCGTCGAACCGCCCAACTGGCGCTGCCGGCAACCAGGGCGCCCCAGGTCAAGCGAAGCCCGGTTGGCGACACGCCGAACACGACAACCGCCAGCACCGTGGCGATGCCGAGGGAACCAATGCCAAGGAAGAGCGCCGTCAGCCAGGCCAGGCCGTTCGGCAGCCTGATGTTGAACACCTTCACCAGGAGCAGATCGCCCACGGCGATGCTCACCGCGAACATCATCGCGGCCACCAACATCGGAACAATCCGGTCCGCCATGTCGATGCCGCCGACGAATTCAGAGCCCACGCATCACTCAGTCACTGTTGGCAATTGATCGCCATCGGCGATCGTCTGCGGATGGCGAATCGCGTCCGCACGGACCATCCGGGTCAGCGACTGTTCCAGGAGCAGCAGTCGCCAGCGGGTCAGGATCAGCTCCCGCACCAAAACGACGACGACGAAATAGACAATGGCGTCAACCCGCCGAACCACGCCGCCTTCGCCAATCACCACGGCAAGCGCTTCGGGGAACGCGGCCGCCGCGGCCGCCGCAATGAAGATAATCACGAGGGCGTACCAGGCGCGGCGCGCGGCACGCGGCAGGTACACCGCGTCAAACAAGATGACGGCGACGATAACGGACGCGAGCAGGATTACGTACACCTGGCTAGCCTTGGAAGAAGTATCCACGCAGTAACGAGTTGACGATGGTCAAGGCGTTGAGATTTCGCTGCCCCTTGGCTAGGGTCGCCTCGGAATACGACACCTCGACAGGCACTTCGAGAAACCGCAGCTGATGCCGGGCCACCACCTGCTTCAGTTCAGTGGCGTAGGCCATCCGGTTCTGCGTGAGATCGAGAATACTCGCGGTGCTCGCGCCAAAGCCGACGAAGCCGTTGTGCGAGTCGGTGAACTCGAGTCCCGTGATGGCTCGCTCCAGCCAGATGGCTCCCCGGAGCATGAGCCGGCGAACCACCGGCATGTTCAGTGGATCGGTGCCGAGAAACCGGCTGCCGAAGACGATATCGGCCCGTCCGTCGATGACAGGCTGAATCAGCCGCGGGATGTCGGCCGGCGAATGCTGCCCATCGGCGTCGAGCAGCACGTAGGTTTCGCACCGCAGCGAATCCCTCGCAAAGGCAATACCGGTTTGCACCGCCGCGCCCTGGCCAAGGTTGATCGCGTGCCGGAGCAGATGGACCCCGCCTCGGCGTTGCCGCCCCGACGCCGGCAGCGGGAAGTCGGTGGCCCTCAGCGGCAACCGCGAGCCGTCATCGACGATCACCAGTTCACACCCCGTCAGCGACCCGCGATGGCTGGCCAGCAGTTCGGGAATCCATTGCCCGAGCTTGGCGATGAAGCCGGGGAACAGCGCGCCCTCGTCGAACACGGGGATCACGATCGCGAGCGTGCCGGCGCGAGGGGCGCCGGTCAGACCCTCCGGGCGACGATCGTTTGCCATCGGCTTCATTCCCTCGGCTGTCGCGGTCACCGCGCTTTGGCCGGTACCCCGAGCACGACGACGCCCGCGGGCACATCACTGACCGCGGCGGCGCCGGCCCCAACCGTCGCACCCGCCCCGACGGCGATCCCATGCCTGACGCTGGCGCCGATGCCGATCCAGCTGGCCCGGCCAAGCCTCACGCCGCCGCCAAGGCGCGCGCCAGGCCCGACGTGCACGCCGTCTTCCAGCACGCAGTCGTGATCGACCGATGCCGCCGTGTTGATGATGCAGCCCTCACCGACGCTTGCGCACGGGTTAATGATGGCGCCCGCGAACACCGCGCTGCCAGGCCCGATCGTCGCAAACGGGCTCACCACCGCAGCGGGGTGCACCACGCTGACCACGGTCAGGCCGGCGGCGCGTAGCGCGCCGATCTTCGCGAGCCGGGCCGCGTTGTTTCCGATCGCCACGATTGCCGCAGTGTAGTCTGCGGCCACTCGACACAGATCTGCGCTCGTGCCCTTGACCGATCCCAGCGGGCTGCCGGCGGCAGCGGGCCAGCCATCGTCAAAGAACGCCACAGCGGCCCAGCCCGACGCCAGCGCCGCGTCGGCCACGACCCTCCCGTGGCCGCCCGCGCCAAGGATCGCGAGACTACCCATCGTCACGTCGATCCGCTGATTGGCCAACATCAAGCGGTCCCTTTGCAGGTGCGGACGATGGTGGCGATGCGTTCGACCTGCTCCCGGGTCAGCGCCGAGCCAGAAGGCAGGCAGAGGCCATTGGCAAAGAGTTCCGCTGACACGCCGCCGCCGTGGACCTGGCACCCGGCAAACAGGGGCTGGAGATGCATCGGCTTCCAGACCGGGCGGGCTTCGATATTCTCGCGCTCGAGCGCCAGCCGGACATCTTCACGGGTATTGCCGAGCGCCGGATCGAACACCACGCAGGAGAGCCAGCGGGTGGAGCGCCCATAGCCGGCCTCGGGCATGAACGACACGCCGGGCATGTCGCCCAGCAGTTCCTGATACCAGGCGAAGTTGCGGCGGCGCGAGTCGATGCGGTCGCGCAGGGCCAGGAGCTGCCCGCGGCCGATCGCCGCCACGATGTTGGACATTCGATAGTTGTAGCCGATCTCCGAATGCTGGTAGTGCGGCGCGGCGTCGCGTGACTGCGTCGCCATGAACCGCGCCCGATCGGTCAGAGCCGGGTCGTGGGCGAGCAGCATGCCGCCGCCGGAGGTGGTGATGATCTTGTTGCCGTTGAAGGACAGAATGCTGAGCCATCCGCAACTGCCGGCCGGCCGGCCTTTGTAGTCGGCGCCCAGCGCTTCGGCCGCGTCCTCGATCACCGGCACGCCAAACTCGGCGCAGACGGCGCCAATCCGATCGTGATCGGCGCTTTGGCCGTAGATGTCGACGACGATCACCGCCTTCGGCTTGCGGCCGGCGCGGACGCTGGCGTGAAGGGCCTCGGCAAGCAGCTCCGGATCCATGTTCCAGGTACTGCGGTCGGAGTCCACGAAGATGGGTTCGGCGCCTTCATAGAGAACCGGGTTGACCGTGGCGCTGAAGGTCAGCGACGAACAGATCACGGCATCGCCTCGGCTGACGCCGGCCAGCCGCATCGCCAGGTGCAGTGCCGCCGTGCCCGACGAGAGCGCCAGCGCATGCGGCATGCCAGCGATGACGGCCGTCTCGGCCTCAAACGCATCCACTTGTGGACCGAGCGGCGCGACCCAGTTCGACGCGAAGGCCTCGGCGACGAACGCCTCCTCCTGGCCTGACATGTGCGGGGGGGACAAATAAATCCGATCCATCTGGCTGTTCGTGTTCCCTTCCACGTCGGTAACCGCGGGACTGGTGGCCACGCCGTTTCCGGCGGCGGTGTTCTTGATCACGAGGTCGGCTCCGATTTGCGGGTTCCGGTGAATCTCGGCATGGTGGCATGCCCCTCGGCACTGACGCCCCCGCGGCGAAGCACGGTGCGTACGGTCAGCGCGAGAATCCTGAGATCGAGCAGGAAGCTGAGATGACGAGCGTACCAGACGTCGAGGCGCAAACGCTCCTCCCAGGACGAAGCGTTGCGGCCGTGGACCTGGGCCCAGCCAGTAATGCCGGGGCGCACGTCGTGCCGTCGCGCCTGCTCGGCGTCGTAGAGAGGCAGGTACTCCATGAGGAGGGGCCGCGGTCCGACCAGGCTCATGTCGCCGAGCAGCACGTTCCACAAAGTGGTGAACTCGTCCAGGCTGGCCGCTCGCAGGACTTTGCCAACTCGGGTCAGGCGCACGCTGTCAGGCATGTAAGCTCCGGCGGCATCGCGCGCTTCGGTCATCGTGCGGATCTTGAAAAGGGTAAACGGCTTCCCTCCCAGGCCCGGGCGTACCTGTCGATACAAGATGCTTGGCCCCAGGTACCAGCGAGCCACCAGCAACACCACCACACACAGCGGCACGGTCAGCGGCAGCGTCGCGATGACACAGGCGCAGTCGAACGCCCTCTTGCCATAGCGGGTGTACCACGTCATGCGACCGCCGATTGCCGGCGCCGGACCACCGACCGAAACAGCTCGTCGAAGGCGCCGACCGCGACCTGCTGCGACAGCACCTCCTGATAGAAGGCGTGGCCGCGCCGCCCCATCGCCTGCCGCTCGGCCGCCGGCAGCCGGGCCATCGCCATCACGGCGTCGGCCAGGGCCCGCGGGTCCTCCGGTTCAAAACAGACGCCGGCCTCGGCCCTGCGAACCAGGTCCGCGGCATTTCCACGCACCCCCATCAGGATCGGGCGGCCAGCCCTCAGATAGGCCTGCGTCTTCGACGGGATCGTGATTTCGAAGAGCTCGTCGCGCCGCAAGTGCACCAGGAGC
>SXGR01172091.1_pt1 | contig 15285 bp, 18 predicted proteins | sample 3174711 | NCBI WGS metagenome assembly SXGR01 (sample SAMN11356860, study PRJNA531348) | freshwater metagenome | isolation source: freshwater sample F1-60 | place: China: Fuxian Lake, Yuxi | collected 2017-12-25
ACCCCTCTAAGTAATTCGCGCAACTCCTCATCGGAATATTGTTCGCAAGTGTCACTGCGTAAACAGCCGCTATGGTTGCTCTCTAAAACCTCGTACATTTTTTCAATACCACGCATTCCTACAATCTCAATTGTTGCTGGTTTGCCTATAACGTCAGCAATTGCGTTGATTACGCGAGATACTTTAGCTGCTTTAATCGGCGGAATCATCGCCGATGTCTTTGAAGCATAGCGGAAATTGGCTAGCATAAAGGATACAGCGTGCTCAATTGTTATCCAAAATCTTGACATTTCCATATGTGTTAAAGGGACTGACAACCCTTTACGAATGCAATCAGCAAAGAAGTTAACCGCACTGCCATTGCTCATCAGGACATTTCCCCAATTGTAGGCAGAATAGGACACCTCGCTTTGAACCTTGTTCCTAGAAAGCAAATAGTCTTGAGCCAATGCTTTTGTGTAGCCGTAGGTGGTTATAGGCAAAACAGCTTTATCTGTATTCGAATAGAGACAGTATTGCACACCGTTGGCCTCACAAGCCTCAGCTACATTTACAGCACCTAGTACGTTGGTTTTGATTGCCTCAAAAGGATTAGCCTCCACAACGTCGATATGTTTCATGGCTGCTAGTAAGAAAACCACTTTTGCGCCTTTAGTGGCTGCTAAAATGGAATCTTTGTCCCTAACGTCGCCGATAACGTATCGACAATTAGGGAAATCTCGCTTCATAGCTTGTTGTTTTTGCTCGTCACGAGAAAATATAGTTATGTTCTCGCCTATAAGCTGCCTAGCTAGTTCTTTCCCTAGCGTGCCTGTTCCGCCGATAAGTACAATCATTGACGCGGGCTCCTTAAAAGGAGGTTAGCCGCGTCTATCACTTCGATCTTAATCAAAGCTTGTCCGCGCTTTGTTAAGTCGTGTAATAAATCAGCCGCCGTGATGTCCGGCGACTGTTTTAATTTCTTAGGTTTTCTTCGGAGCAAATAGGCGTTTGCTGAAAGAGAAACAAATAGCAATGACGCCAGCGTAGCAATTTCGTAATTCATAATTTCCTTCGGTGTAATGGCTGCGTATTTTGTCAGTGTAAGAAATTAATTAAGGATGTGCAAGAACATAGGCGTCGAATTGTGCTTTTAGTTCTTGCAAGGCTTTTACCAAAATCGGCGTTAATTTTGCGTAGTCCACACCCCAAGGATTTTTTAGATCTCCACTATCTGTAATTAGGTCATTCCCCACAGATACCGCCTCAGGTAAAACTTGATATAGTTCTTGCGCTACAAACCCCCTAGCCCGCAAACCTGGGTTTGACTTCCAACTATATTCTTTTGCCTGGATCTGTGAGAGTAGAGATAGGCCGTCAAAACTGCTAAAACTCTCCTTAAGTCTTTCATCGGAAGAAGTTGTGAAGGCTGTAGTTGTATTGCTTGCAGCTTCAATTCTCCCTATTGTAGCTCCTGCAGAGTTTCTACAGTCTACAAAGTAACCACCTGTACAGTTAGTGTCAGATGAATATTGCAGGGCTAAAACTGGGTCGGCAGAACTTGCCGCACCTGCATTACTCTGAACCCTTAAAGCCCCATTACTTCCGTTTGAAGGTCCTACCAATAGGTTCCCGTTAGAATCCAAATATACAAAAGCATTACTATTTATAGCCAGCTTTATAGCGCCCGTTGATGAATTAGCATTTAGAGTGTGGGTGTCTCCGACGTTAGTTGTGGTGGAGTCTGTGAATAGCAAGCGTCTTGCTGAGGTTCCACCGGCGGTTAAATATGTTCCGTTGCCAGAAGTTAGGATATCTGGAGCTGCACTAAAAGTTTTAGCTCCGGTGAGGGTCTGCGTCCCAGCCGTCATCACAAAATCAGCCGCCGCGCCAGCGTCCGGAAGCGTGTAAGTCCTGTCAGCCGCCAAAGTCGCTGGAACAATCCTTGCTGTATCGCCGCTTCCGTCCCCAAAATAAACACCGGCAAAACCTAAAGACGCTGAACCTAGGTTTCTCGCGCCGTCAGTTTTAGGCACCAAATCCGCCGCTAAACTTGCTGTAATCGTCAAGTCATCGGCTGAACTGTTCCCGAGGTTTACGTGTCCGTTTAGCGTTGCCGTTCCTGCGCAGGTTAGCGCAGAAATCGACAAATCCTTCGTTCCATCGGTGATTCCGTTCAGCAAGTCGTTAAAATTTTGCATGGCTTGACTTGCGTCGGCTGTGGTTCCGTTAGTTAGTGTGTACGTTAGTGATGGAGCTGCCATTTTATTCGCCTCTTTCGATTCGACTAGCCCTTCGGCCTGTCGGGGTTTGCTGTCTTTCGTAGTCTGCTAGAATACGCTGATAATCTGGGTTTTTCATCAGGGATAAATGAGTTGCATTTAGTGCAACGCCGCCGCGTTTTGCCGATTCTGCTAATAAATTTCCGAATGACCCTAATTTCTCAGGCGTGGAAGCTATAATTTTAGCAGCCGTCCTAGCTCCTGAAGCGGCAGCGGTATCTCCGTAGGTGCGCATTAATTTATTCAGTCCGCCCACTACCATGGCATTGGTTGGCCCTCCTGCCGCCAGCGCTCCTGCACCTGCGATAGTATCTGTTAGGCTAACTTCTCGGTTTGCTTGAGTTTGGCCGAGCCTCTTAGCTGCAACTTTCTCCGTGTTTATCAAAGCCGCGTAATCTTTTTTAGCCTCTTTGTACGCCTCTGAAATCATCCTATTTCTAGACTCAATATCTAAAGACTTTGGAGAAGCTACACCGATTTGATCAGCGCCTTGGGCTACAAAGCTTTCCAGATTTCCAGTTTTGGCGACAATATCGTCCAATTCAGTTTTTATTATATCGTAAACTTCCTGCTTAAAAGCTTGAGGTACGGTATCAGAATTGAAATTCGTAACCTTACCTTGCGTTCCTTTGATTACGTTTCCTTCTTTAAGGGTTAGTCTCCCACCCTTTACAAAATCTTCTGACAAATCTGTCAACTTAGCCATTTCCCCTTTTAAAAGGGGGTTTTTAAGGTTTGGCGCTATTATTTCTTCTTGAATGCGTCCGCCAATCCTGGACATATTGAATTTGAGCTGTTTATCTATGGAATCTTTTAGCGCTGCCTTGCCCGCCTCAGGCAATTCTTTAGCAACCATTCCAGAATCAATCATTGATTTTGCGCGGTCAACTAGGGTGTCTACATTTTCTAGAGCTGCACCTATAGCCCTTCCAGATTCTTCTTTCGAAGCTGATGCCTTTTCTAAAACCTCATCAAGGCTGTCCCCAAATTTAACTACGCCTTTTTCATAGAGTCTTTGGCCAATGTCTTGTTTTTGAGCTTCCGATAATTTCTTTAAATCAGGCCCCATATATCCGGCTGCTTTTAGCGTTTTAACATTGGCAAACTTTTCTAGGTTTTCAGGTTTTAAGGAATTTAAACCTTTACCCAGCGCCTTAAATGCCGCTGCTGAACCACCACCAACAGCCGCACCCATGCCAACGTCTTTAGCAAATTGCGCTAGGCTTGAAGGAGATTCTGTAAGGCTAGCTTCGGAAGTTCCAGCGCCCGTTAATGCGCCAATAGCAGCCCCGCCCTTAACTGTATTCATTGCCTGGCCAGCACGTGCTGAGATTGCGCCTGGAAGCAAAGAAGTTGCAACGCCGCCACCTATTGCTCCGGCAGTGTAAGCTTTAGGGTTGTCGGCTTGCGCCGCCTCATACTTAGCCCTAGCTGGCCTTATGTGAGTTTGATAGGCCTCACCTAGGCCAATATCGCCGCGCAAACCTAGCTTTGCTGCGCCCCAATCCTTTAGTGCACCCATGCCAGCGGTTATCTCATCCGCGAAACCAAGTGTTGCGCCCTGTGCCGCGCCAGCGAGTGCAGACTCTCCAACGGCCATTTTTGGCCTAGCATCAACCTTAGATTCAGGGGAAGTTTCAGCAAGAAACCTATCGGGGTCGAAAGCCTTCTGTTTAGAGGGTTTCGCCGTCTCCGCTAGAAATTTATCTGGGTCAAAATTCTGAGGCATTATTTTGCTCCAAGACGTTCCAGAATAGCCCTGGCTTTTTCGGCTGTTTTAGGGTCGGGACTCATTATATTTTGTTCAGCCCATTGTTGGGCTGCACTAGCTTGAGGATGTTGTGCAGGGGCTGCTTTAGCCTCTCCAGGTGCCTGCCTCTCTTTATCGAAAGGAGTCCTGATAGACTCTCTCTTGGCTAGGATCTCTTCTGGATTTGCACCTAAGCTTTCAACCCTTAAAGACATCTCTCTATACATCTCTTTTATTTTAGCATTCTGAATAGCCTGGTTATCTGTGACAGTTGGCATCATAGATTTAAATCTATTACCCTCATCCTGACTTATAGCGCCGCCAGACTGCATACGCCCAATAGCTTCCTCAAAACGCGTTCTAGCTGCTGTATATGGGTTGTCACCAACTAGAGAGAAGGTATTGGACCCAGACTGCAGAGCATCTCCCATCTCTTTAACCGCTGCTAACCCCATACTTGCGGAGTCTAGGCGTTTTCGCTCTTCTGCATTTAGTTTGACAGGTTTAGGCTGCGCTTCAGCTCTCACAGCTTCTACTTTAGCTTCTTTTTTATTTGCCTGTTCCGCCGCAAATTTCTGCTTATCGAATTCAAGCCTTTGCTCAGCAACAGACTTTGCTAAAGGTCCTTGAGGCAATGCCGAACCGAGAGCGGTTTGCTCCTTAGCTGGCCTAGCATTTTTCATCAAAGGCGTCTCAACTATATCGCCTTCTCCAGGTCCGGTTTTCACTCTGTAGTTAATTGATCCTTCTGTTCCAGGAGCAACTTTCTCAAGACCTGCAACCTGACCTTGCATAACCTGACCTGGTGTAGAAATTCCCTGGTTAGCAAGTTGCTGCGCTTCCGCATCAGCCTTGTATTTCTGATATGTCTGATAATTGACAGCTAGGCCGCCAATCGTACCAGCAACCTCTAAGCCTTCCCTCAAATAGTCCCAAGGCGTCTTTTTTGGGGCTTTTTGTACAGCTTGCTGTTCTTGCCGCATAATTATAGGAACTTGTGTCAATGCCATTTCATAGCTCCTAAGCTATATTTCCCTGGGAGTTCATTGTTTTAAGATACGCTCTAAAAATAGGTTCGCCATATTCTTGCTGAATTGCTGGTGGCATTTGTTGCATTGCCATTATTGATTGCTTAAGTTTTTCGCTAGCTGGTTGCTGTTGTGGTTGCTGGTTTATTCTTCTGTCGATAACTGAAGTAGTACCTTCGGAAGTACGGCGTAAACCCTCGCCTATCATTGTCCCTAGCCTTTCACCACCGGCTGCGCCACCGGCTGCGCCAGCTACCGAGCCCCAACCCTGACCGGCTATCGCACCGGCAACACCGCCGACGACCGCACCTATTTTACCGCCGATTCCGCCCCAACCTTTTTTCTTACCAGTTGTGACAGTCTCAGGTTGCTTTACGTCTTGATATACTTGTAGTCCCATCTTTAAGCCCTCCCGTATCTATTTTTTCTTCGCCTTCCAACAGCCGTTTGAGGCGTGTAGCTTGGATTAGGCTGGTTTTCAGGCTGATTTCTATAGTCATACTCATCATAATCAAAATCGGGGAATATAAACTTCCCGTTAGCGAAAGTTACACCATCAAGATTGTCCAATGCCCTCACCATGCTATCGGGGGACATGCCATATTCTCTCGCATTTTTAATCATATTTAATCGATTCATTTTCGCAGTCTCTCTGTTCTCAAGTTGGACTTGAGATTCCTGGACACCTGCTGCTCTTTTTGCTTCGTTAAAGGTAGCATTCCATCTACGGCTTTGCTGCGCGTAACTCTTTTCTTGAAAAGCTCTGTCTTTATCCAAGTTCCCTTGTTGCCAAGATTGTTGCGCCTCACGTTGCTTAGTTGCAAATGCTTGCGCCGCTTCTCTCTCGCTTGTTCCGTATTTCTGCGCTGCTTCAATCTCGCCAATGCGCCTAGCCTCTGCACGTTGGGCAGTGTCAATGCCTTCGTTAACGTCGGCTAATCTCTGTTGGCTTTCATCGATTGCGCCTTGTTCTGCTTTAACGAATGCCCCACCAGGACCGCCGCCTAGTTGTGCTTGACGCCTAGCTAGCGCATCTCTCTTAACTTGAACATCCGCACCAGCTTGTTGCTTGGCGCGATTTCTAGCTAAATCAAATTCGCTATTGTCTCCGTAAGCCATTAGCGTTTTCCTTTAATATTATATTTAAATTTCATGCCAATTACTTTGAATCTCTGCGCTGCTGTATTTTGATTTGTGAATTTAAACTGTATTCGCTTGCCCGTGGTTGCACCTAATGGGATTTCGATCTCTTCTTGTGCCGTACCAGAACCCCAAACAAGTGTACCCCAATTCTTACTACCCCAAGTATCTGCGCCGCTAGACAAGTCAACTTGCTTTAGCGCACCCTCTCCGTTGTCGGAATTTACGCGATAACCAAAATTCATGTAGTAATTGCCAGTCTTTTCGACCAGCAAATAGACCTTCCTAAAGTCTTTCTGCAAATTTTCATGACCAGGAAGGCCGCTAAACTCTTTAGTCCAGAAGTAGGAGTTAATTGCCGAAGATTCATCACTGTAGACATTAGACTCTAGCTGCCTAACAAATCCGGTAGCTGTAGAATCTAGCGCGTAAAGATTGCCGTTATAGATTGTAAACTGGCAAGCATTTACGCCGCTAAGTTGAGACCAACTAGCTTCCTGCTTATCTCCAAGTGAAGCTATTGAAAAGTCATAGACGAATATCCTGTTATTTTGAGTACTTCCTGTGTCACTAGTAATCGTTAGATACGCCTTGTTCTTATATATAATAGCCGAAGCGTTACCTAAGTAGGCTTCAACTACGTCGAACATTTCTTGTTCTATACGGTTTGACTTAAGATCACTTCCAGCCTTTGAGCTATCTAATATTGTGGCGTCGGGGTCTAAGGTTGTTCCGGCCAAAGCGGCAAACCCCACGAATTTCCCGTTCTGTTGCGCGCCCCATAGCAACCGGTTGTTGTAAAGCGCGGTAGCATAAGGAGACCTTGTCCCGTAAGGAGACTTAGTCTTTATTACCGACCACTCAGTATCAGTTGTCGACGGCATATAGATAAGGAATGTACTGCGCTCGCAGAATACAACTACGCTATTCTCGTAAACGTCTACGCCTTTAACCAAATCCTGCGATGCATCGCCAATAGGCAGGAAGTTGGTCGAGCTAAACGTGTAAGGCTCGAATAAATCGCTATACCAGATATAGTTTGGGTTCGCAGTGTCGTTGCAGAACAACCGATTTTGGTGTTGAGCAATGACATTATATTTCGGCGGTTCACCTTGATCTGTTGCGTATGTCGCGCCTAATGCCGAATCAAGCGAGTTGTCTACATAGGAAGTAGTTGTGTTGTCGCTAAGTGTGGCTAGTAAGCCATAAGTAGCCGTAGACCCTGAAACGAAGTTTCTATAGATTTTACGTGATGAAACGCCGTGACTAGTAGGCGCAACTGGTATGTCTGTAAGGACTACCTTAGCATTTGTTACCGTAATATCTACTGTAGCCGTACCAACGTCACCGGCGACTGTTTGGCTGTTAACATAGACGATTCTGTATCTAGGAACGCCATTCACAACACCAGCCGAAGTCGTCGCTGATACGGACGAAACAACGCCGGTTGCTGCCGGTACACCGTGGCGTGTGAAATTCGTGCCATTGTATTTATAAGGAGCAACGCCACCATTGCCAAAGAAAATATGATTTTCATATTGGGCGCTCCCTACTCGAATACCGGCAGTGAAAACCGATTGCGCCGAAGGGATAGTGCTAAAGGTAGTAACGGCTAATTGATAGCCTGTGCCGTTGGCAAATACGACCATGGTTTCTGCGCCGGTATTATCGCGACGAGTGTAAAGGCCGTCACCAACAAATGAACCGACTGCCGTTGTATTCAGTTTTGAAGAACCACCGCGCGTCTCAACTGCAGCATTGCCAAACACTACGTTAAAACAGCTAGGGGATTCGTTATCGGCAATCTCTGACCGTTCAAACTTAGTATTAAGCCCGCCGTCGAACTTAATTCGACCGCGAGAAGGGTATACTATGTCATATCCTGAATCAGCCATTTAGATAATCCCAAGAATTGATTCGTTTAGGTACTCAATGTCTTGAACAGCTGTAAACCCATCCGCACGTTTGCCGCGTCTGTGGTCATCTCTAGCCTGAGTCATTTTTGTGTCCCAGAGCTTTTTGTATTCAGTAGCAGCTTGAAAATTTTTATCCTTAATTGCCTTACGCCAAAGAACGTAATCGATAAGATCCAAATGATATTGGGACGGAATTTCAAGAGTAGAAGTAGAGCTAACCTCTTGGGGTTCTGCAACCGCAAAAATCTTAAGCGTACCGACAGCGGAAGGGACTGGCCTAAGATAAAGCGTTTCGTTCCAAACAGCATAATAAAGTGGTGTCCCTGTTGCCGTGGTTGTAGAGTTTGCGATCGTTAAAACGTCGTCTTCTCTAAACGTAATAGGCATTAGCTTTTGGCCAGCATATGTAATGCGCTTAATGGCAATGCAGTTAGTTGGAAAGCTATACTCTTGCTGGCTGGCTACCGTAGAAGCTGTGTAAACTCTCTCAATATTAAAAGCGTACCGGGCAAACTCCGTCTGAGCTTGCCAAACATAACGATATAACTCGGCGTCCGAGAAGAAGTCGTCGGATACTGAGTTGTATTGTTGTCTGGCTGCTGTAATTAGTTCTAAAGGTGTCACATTAGCTCCAAGTTGTGGAAGCCGCTGCCTGGCAAGTGTAAGAGGCTGTCGAGACGGTCGAGCTTGTCCAGGTCACAGGGTCTCTATCTTCACCATTCGTCGCGTTGTTCGGAAAAACATACAAATAACCGGCACCATCTCGCAGAACTTCGGAAGTAGGTGAACCCGTTGACGCTAGAGTCTCAGCGATTACCTTAGCAATTCCGATTTGCGTGATAGCGTCCGATAGGTTTTCGGTTTCCGCTATAAGTACCGTCTCACTAGCTAAAACCTGATTAGTGCCTTCACCCCAAAGAAACGCATTCCAATTGTACTGGTTCCATTTGTCCGAAGGCTGAACACCAAAACACCTGATTGACTCTACTACCATTGTTGAGAAGTCTGTCATAACTCGCTCCTTAAGAGAGAGTTACTTGGAAGACCACAGTTAACGAGTCCGACGCTCCTTTAGCTATCGCCGACTTAGTCGCTCTCGATATTAAAGTACCGCCAGTATTCGTTGTGTATATCCCATATTCTACCACGTCCCCGGTCCCACTACCAGCCGCGAAAGTCGCAGTAACCTGATAGATAGCGCCGGAAGCGTAGGCAACCGTACCTGTATGACGAGATATCTCAGTACCAAGCGCTGTGTTTCCGACTGCAGCACCGGTACCATCAGTCCCAATTACTGCATATTTTGCCGTATTAGTAGCGGCTGCGACCGACGCACTGTAAAGGAACGAAGCTAGAAATTCCTTACCAACTGTCGTGACGACGTTATCGGTAGCGGCTGTATCCTTGACGTTACCGTCAGGACCATAAAGCGTTGCAAAATATCGCCCCGTCAACTTCACATTGTCGGTCATACACCCTCAATCGGCCTTCTTTGGCGAAAACCCAACAGGTCTACCCTGAGGTTTTTTCGCTTCGAGCGCCGCAAGTCTAGAAGTTAAGTCATCCATGACGGCTTTAGACACCATTACTTTATCGGACTTCTCTGCTTCAGAGTCATACGCTACGGAATCTGGGTTCATTGCCGCGTAGGCTTTTGCAAAAGCAATCGCTTCAGCTGGCGTGCCCAGTCTTTGCCCGGTAGCGTGCATAACATTTGGATCATCACGAAAAATAGGAGTTGTCGGCTGATCTACTCTAATCTTTTTAAAGCTGCGAGGGTCCGGCCTACCGCTACCATCAAACTTCGGCGTAACAAATTGTCCGCGAAACTCAATAGCTTCCATGTAGTCCATTTCCACACATCCACCAGGTTGGATCTCGATTGTTTCACCCTTAAAAATCTCTTTATGAGGATGCACATTGTCGTTCCAAACTTTTACCGTCGTAGACATAAAACCCCTTTAATCCCAGCAAACTAGTTTACAATTGGCCCCGCCGCTAACCACTGCCGAAGCACGAAGTTGAACGTAAGGATAAGCTACTTGTAGTGGAGCTACGCCGCCGCCTGTACCCACGCCACTAGCTACTGTTAAAGTGGCATATTGGATGGTTGCAGTATTAACGCGCTCAAATGTCGGATAATAGGTCGTGCCGTCACTGGAACCGTATAGATCCCATGCCGCTGCTGTCGACATAGTAGATGTCTCAAAAAACACCTGTGAATATGCCTTATCCATAGTGAATGTCACTGTGGACGCACCAGAAGCTAGCGTACCGGCAAAAACCTTAATGGGTCCGTAGCTCATTGACGCCTCACTTTCCGTAAACTGTTACGTAAAGAACATCGCCTGAAACGAAACCACTGCACCCAAGTACACCGTTACTCTGCACGCCTGAAGCGTTAGAGTTAGGCCAAACTCTGGCGTTAAGTGTAGTCATGGAAGCAGGGCCCCATGAAATACTGTCGATAAATCCTAAGCCAGTTTCAACCGTCTGCGTTGCAGCGTCGGCTGTTAGCTTAAGGAATGAAACCCTTTTATTACCTAGAACCGTTGGTTCTCTTGTTACAGTCCAAGCCATGGCTGGCTCCTTTTAAAATAGGATTTTTCTTACATTTGTTGTCGGGTCTTCACACTGCTCACGCGTGTGCTCGCAAAGCGAATAAACACCGATGAAATCTTTGAGGTCCATTTGCTGAACCGCTCTAATGTTACCTTGAGGATAAGAACCGAAGGTCCCTCCCTCACTGCAATTTATCCAGGTTCCAGGAACTCGCATTGCAATGCTATCAAACCAGCATTTAAAATTAGCGTATGATTGCCAGGTCTTTACGGAGTTGCCGAAAACGTCGGTAGCCCTGACGTAATGTCCTAGATCCTTATCGTACTTAGAGTCCCATCCATGGAATTTGTCCGAATACGAAAAGCAAAAATCAGCACCAATGAAAGCTAAAGGGTTGCATCCGAGAATCGCTTTCGCAATATAACTACAAGCCCCCAACACATTGCCGCCGGTTGAAATCATCGTACCGAACTTCTCTAAGTCATCTAAAGCATCTAGGACAGTTTTGTCAGGAACAGGGCAATTAAAGAAATAAATCTCGCCTTGCCAGAGTTCCAACAATCTCGGATCGGTTGAGACATAGGCTAGAAGTGTGCGGTCTTTTGTTATCGCCCAATACTCATCCGCTGTTTTAGATCCGCCCTCACTAACTTCTTCAATCGTCACAGGACCAGCGTCAAGACTAACGTAGTAGTCAACCTTGATGCCCTTATCCTCAAAGAAATGGAAATTATGAAGGCATGAAATAACGGGGATATGAGTATTGTTAAGTAACTCGTCCGCATTCTCCTTTAAAGAGGGGCCGGAACCAGCAAGGATAATGGGGGAGTTTCTGTGCTTCCCCCAAAGCTTGCCAAGTCCCTTTTCTCTAAAAGATCCAAATCTTTTGTGATTAGCCTGCGCATTCTTAATCCATGTGTCACGCCATGCGTTAACAGTCACTTCGTCAGAAGAGCAAGCTTGCCCGTACAATTGCGCCTGGGATACAGGCGGTTGATCAATGTACGGAGCATATTCACAAATGATTTCTCTTTTCCTAACCAACGTCTCTACCTCTTAGAAAATTGAAATGTAAGCAGAACCAAGAGCACCAGTTACAATCTCAGCCAAGGCAATTCCTACTGCCGGGGCTTTGTTGCCAGTGGTGTTGGAAACAGGGACGAAAAGTCCAGCTGCGCCAATCTCGAGCAACCCGCGTTCTGCGACTGTCGAGGATGCTGCTGCCATTCTTACATCCGTGACTCCACGAGTACACAACCATCCGTAACCGCCAGTAGATATGGTAGCGTGGCGAACCACACCGACCACAATATCTGCAGAAGTTACGGAAGTGATGGTGCAGCTATGTCCGGTTGCTGCCGTGCCTGGGACCATTCCCATTCCGACTGCAGCGTTGGAGTTACCGGTATTGTAAATAAACAAATAGTTTCGCCCGTCTTCAACGGTACGTGTGCCAACTTCCGGGTCATTGGGACCGCGTGTCTGCGTAACCATGGAAGTCGTTCCGAATCGAATCGGTGCTACGCCTTGAAATGACATATCAAACCCCTTTCTTTTAGTTTAATTAAGCAGTGATTCCAGTGAACTTGCCTTGCATACGGCAGTTAGAAGAAGCGAATGCCCCGAACCAGAAGATCTTTGCAGTCTTAACAGCTTGGTTAACGACTGGTTGGAACGCCTGGAATCGCATGTCTTCGTCCTTGTGAACTGCGAGATGCAAATACTTCTCGTTCAACAAGAAGATGTGAGCGGAAGGAACTTTGCTACCAGCAATGAAAGGCACGCCGTTGAACATCAAGCTGGAGAAGCCGCCTTTAGCGGTTGCGCTATCTTGAAATCTTTGTTGCGGCTGAAGAAGTGCATAGTAACGGTTGTAGTTAGCACGTGTAGCCATGATTACGCTTGGGCTGTCGTTATTGATCGACAAAGCGTTGTACATGGTTTGAAGTGCTGCCATGGTCAATGTAGTCGTCGAAGAATCTTCGTTCGACTGCCACCAAGAGTATGTCGCCTGATCAATCCCGCCAACAGAGTTAGCGCTGTCAACCAAGCTACGCAAGCCAACGATAGAGTTGGCATCGGAACCGGCGGAATAAACGCCGTCTCCTAGCTTATCCATCATGGTCTTCTCAGCAATTTGTGTCTTCGACTTAACGAAGTTCACAATTTGCGCGTCGCCACTGTTGACTAGTTCATCACGACGTGTGATCGAAATGTTAGCATACAATTGTTTCCAATCGTATTCAGCAGCAGTGATCACATCATTATCGACAGTTGATAAAGTGTCCGCGCCGGAAAACCACCCCGATGCAGTCGTAAGGCTATAATTTAATGGGACAATTAGCTTTGTACCGCCGTCCACTTTCATATAAGACTTTTCTTTAAGTCTCTTTAGAAGGGGATCGCTGTCAAAGATGTTGTCATAAAGTGTAGGTAGGAATTTCTTCTCAGTGATTGCTGAGATTTGGTCATACGTTAATGGCATACAATTCTCCTCTAGCCGATGCCTAATTCAGCAAGGGCCTCTTGTGTTAATTGATCGTAGGATTTTCCTCGGTGCGTATTCAGACTTAGCCCTTTAGTCGGCGTTGTCGTTTTACCGATCACGCCTTTCTTGACTAAATCCGCCTGACCTTTTGCCGCGCCTTCTAATGCCTGACTTTTTGCAAGATCAATTAGCTTGTCGTGGAAATAATCTCTGAACGCGGTCTTGAAGCTCGAAGTCCCTAGCTCACTTGCGTGCTTCAATACTTTTAATTCGAGAGTTTCCCCGCTCGCTGGATCAATGGCAGATAAGTCAATAGTCGGGTATTGCTCCTGAGTTGACTTAATATCTGCGTCAAGCTTGGCGTCCTGCGCCTGTAACTCTTGCTGCTGCTTTTCTTGTTTCCACTCATTGAGGAAATTCTCGGTTTGCGAGAGCCGCTCAACTAAGGGATTCAAAATAGGCTGCAAACTTTCATCTAGCTTATACGTCTCTCTTGTCTGATAGGACTTCTGAACATGGTCCCACCATTCTGGATTAGTCTTGGCGTAGTTATCAACTTCGCCGTACTTGTCGAAACCTGTGTACTTAGTTTTTAGCTGTTCGATCTCATTCATGCGTTGCGCGTGGGTTTTGTTTAACTCGCCCATACGCTGTGAGTAGTTGTAACCCATCGACTGCCACTGAATGGCTTTGTCTTTCGAGTCAGGAACAATACGTTTGCCGTTCCAATCGAATGCTAGATCTTCACCGTTCCAAGGATTCTCTACTGGCTTAGCTTCTTGTTGAGCAGGTTCAACGGCAGTATCGCCCATAGGTTCTTTAGGCGATTCAATCTCATTGAGTAATTGATCAACGTCGATATTTTCATTTGGCATAAATTATGAAGGTCTCCGATTATCCATTGGTACGCCTTGGCCACCCATAGAATCGACAGGCGCTTCTTGCGCTTCTGCGCCGCCTTGAAGCTCTTGCGCGAATGCCGAAAACGCCTCTAAAGCTGCCTTTAGCGCAGGGCTATCGGAAGCTTGAGCTAGGTCAGCTAGTCCTTGACCAACCATTTCAATTTTTGCTGCTGGATCTTCAGCAGGCGCAGGAGCGCCATTAACTACTTCAGGCATGGTAAACCCTCGAATGAGGTTAGTTACGCTTTGACTGTGTAATTAATGTGTATAGTTGTGAGTAAATTATATACTAAGCAGGCATCGGAGGTCCAGCTTTCGCCATCATTTCCGCTTCGGCGGCCATTGCTGCCTTTTCCTGCATTCGCTGCAGCACTGCTTGGTAGTTTGGATATTCAGACTGCTTCAAAACTTCTTCGGCGTCAATGATTCCGCGATCAAATAGGCCATTTAGTTTAGCTTCCTTCTCTGCTTTGGCAAAAGGTAAAGCCGATCCCGTTGCTACCTTCACGTCAAAGTCACCAGCAATCTCATAAACACTTAAGCCAGTTTCGGGGTCCATTTGGCCATCGGCATTGTATTGCTCAACTAATGCGCGCTTTCCTTCGCTACCATCTGCCCTAGCGTAAGGTTCTACTCTCATTTTGAAGAACTGAGTTACGTTTTGATCATTAGTTAATCGGTAAACTTGCGGGGCAGTCGTAAACTGCATAGTCCTGGAAACCCACTGCTGGCCTACGCTTTGAAGGTAAACGTCTAAATTACGCGCTTTCTGCCGGATTCTGGTTTGCGCCGCCTCTTGTAGCGAGTTAATCGCACTAGCAGCAGTAATGCCGCCAGGGGTAGCTCCACGGGTTACATCCTGAGTACCGCCGATAGAGTCAAACCATTCCGCCATGCGGTCAATAACCTGAAGGACGTAAGGCTGTAATTGCACGCCCTCTTCACGCTTAGGTTCTGCATTAGGCTCGCCGTCCCACTCAATAACTAATCCAGGGCGAGTAGTTAGGTTTTCAGGGTCAACGCCGCTTGAGCTATGAACCTTCCAAATGGGGTTACCCATAAGCGTGAGAACGTCTAGCACGAAAGAAACTAGCTTATTAAAGGTCTTTTGAGGACCTTCAAGCTGCTCAACTTCACTCATTCCCCAAAATTCTCTTGGGAGAATGTAGTTAGGATAGCGGCTGAAAGGTATTTTGTTGTCATCGTAGCCAATTGGGCTGTCTTCTAACAAAACGTTG
>SXGR01196781.1_pt1 | contig 15285 bp, 16 predicted proteins | sample 3174711 | NCBI WGS metagenome assembly SXGR01 (sample SAMN11356860, study PRJNA531348) | freshwater metagenome | isolation source: freshwater sample F1-60 | place: China: Fuxian Lake, Yuxi | collected 2017-12-25
GAGGACCTGGTTTTCCATCTCGCGTTCGGACAGGCCACCACACATTTGAATAAATCGGTCGGCCAGCGTCGACTTGCAGTGATCGATGTGGGCACTGATCGAAAAGTTTCTGATGTGCTCGAGTGCGGGCACCGGATTTCCGTGAATTAAATCTGTCGTGAATGGACTTGTCGTGACCACTGCGGAGGTCGGTGGACGCAAAATTCCACCACCTGAGGCAGTATCGGACAGGAGTCCGGTTCGACAAGGCGCGGCAGTGTAGCCGAAGCGGGTCAGGGAGGCGATTGGCAGAGCGGGGTCTTGGAGTCTGGATCGCAGTTGGGCTCATCGCACCCACCTTCCTTCGATAGTTCCCGACTTTACCCTGGCACCGCCACAAACTTCCGTTTTGGCGGGTGACTTTCCAGATCGTGATCATGGCCCGTGAGCTCATCCACCAACGCCCTCAATTCGGGGAAGCGGCATTCATGGAGGCCACGTGGGGTCACGTTGTTCTGATTGCACAGGAATGCGGCGGCGGCACATGCAACACCATGTTGCGCTCCGTTGCCCATGAGTTTCGTCGACGACCCGGCGACGTGCGTCACGCTGATGTGTTTGCCGGCCATCAGCAGGTTTTCAATGTTCACGGAATACAGACAGCGGAATGGAATGCCGTAGGACTGCTGATCCCGTCCGTCGAAGATCCAGTCTTTGAGGCGAAAGTCATATTCACTCTTTCCCGGCTTCCACGCGCAGTGAATGCAGAACGAACCATCGTTGGCAATCAGCAGGTCGTTAAACGGGGTGTGATTGCGAATATCGTTTTCCGTGAGGACATAGTCGCCCCGGTAACGCCGGAACTCCCCTTGAGCGGCCACAAAGGCCATCCACTCGAACTCAAGGTTGGCGTACTTTTCCGGTTCGAGACGTTTGACGTTGGAAAACGTGCCGTAGAGCGCGCGCATGAGATAGTCGCGAACGAGCTCCCCAGACGTGTACGGGTCAAGCCACTGGCCATATTCCCAGAAATGTGTTGCGGGGAACTTCATCATCCAGGCTTGGGATGGTTCACTGAACTGGAACTCCGGAGTGTCCGGATTCGCGGATGGACCGGCACCATTCTCCGCGCCCGTCCTCATCAGCTGACCACTGAGGTTGGCATAGTCTTTTGATACCTCGACCGCCCAAGGTACTTCCGCAAACGGCACAGGATGCTCCGCCATCCGCGTGCGGAAAAAGAGCGTATTGCCATGGTGCATCTCGTCCGCTTCTTCGGGCGCATACGCTTCGTGAAACTCGGAACGCGCCTCGCGCCCAAACATCGTCTCAGCGCCTGCCAACACACCGAGCATGGCGACACCACTCGTATCGATAAACATCCGGCCTTTGAATCGCAGCTCCTGTCCGCCTCGCGCCTGCACGGCGTCGACTGAGACGATCCGGTTGCCCTCCTTTAACGCTGCGATGATTCGATGCTCAAGGAAGACCGAAGCATTGGGTTCAGCTTTTAACAAGGACAGGGCCACAAGGTCACCATCTGGAGTTCGCGCTGACAGCTCCTGGAGAACCTTACCTTGGGCACCACGCGGCATCAGGCCAATTTCTTTGCTCGCGTTGCCACCGAGCACCGGGCGGTCATGGATCAACGCCACCCGCTGACCTAAGCGAGCAGCGGATAACGCAGCGGCGCAACCGGAGACACCACCTCCGACGACTACGACGTCGTATTCGCCCGCATCCGCTGGTTGATTCGGAAGTCCACGCATCGCCTTTCGCCACGCGCGGCTAGCGGAGTTGACTTCGTTAGGCGGAACCGTTCCGTCGCTGCTCAGAAAGATCGCATCGCAGCGACCATCAAAGCCGGTGAGGTCATGCAGAGCCAAGGTGACCTCACCCGGGGGGAGCAAGACTTTTCCGGCGGACTGCCACGACCAGTCCTGATCGTTCGCACCAAATTCGGTCGCGAGCCTGCGGCCGTTGATCGACAACATGAACCGGCCTGGATGCCAGGAAGGTACCCAGTCCTTGGCGCGGACCCAGACTTCATACTCGCCCGCAGGGTCGACGTTGACCTGAGTGGTCGCATCGGCGACGGGACGGCCAAGGCCGTGAGCAAGCAAATAGGGCGAGCCCATTTGCATCTCGAACTGGGAGTCCAGCACCCAACCGCCATAACTGTCGAAGTCTTCCGCTTCGATCAAAATGCCAGGTGTGTTCCCCGTACTTTTCGTCATCGTGCTGCTTCCGCTGCGTCGACTAATGGCTCGACGGCTGCGATCATCCAGGCACGCGTAGCGCCAGGAACACTGAACCGCCATTACGCTGAACGAGTACAGGAACGGATTTGCCTGCCGGCAACGCTGCCACAGCCCGGTCAAAATCAGTAACCGACGCGATCACGGCATTGTTGAGGCGACGTACCACATCTCCTGCTTGAATCCCGGCTTGTTCCGAAGCACCACTCGCACGGACGACACGAACGCCATGTTCGATGCCGAGTTGTTCGCGTGTCGCATTGTCCAAACTCTCCACTGTCAGACCGATGGCGTTTTGATCAGCTGCATCGGTACGACCCACACCGGGTTCGCCGCTCTCGTCAGCGAGCTCCCCTACTTTAAGGGTCAGAACCTTCCGCTCGCCGTTCCTTACAACGTCCAACTTCGCTTCAGAGCCCGCGCCTACGCGCCCCACGAAGTGTGGCAACTCCGCAGAACGTTCGATCGAATGACCATTAAACGAGGTGATGACATCCCCTTCCATCAAACCACCTTTAGCGGCCGGCCCATTTTCAAGAACCTTGGAGACCAACGCGCCATGGGGGCGATCCAAGCCGAACGACTCCGCCAGATCCCGATTTACCTCCTGGATGACGACGCCTAGCCATCCACGCGAAACCCGACCGCTCGAACGCAGCTGCTGAACCACTTCCATCGCCACGTCAATAGGAATGGCAAAGGACACACCCATGAATCCACCCGAGTTCGAATAGATCTGGGAGTTGATGCCGACCACTTCCCCGGCCAGGTTAAAAAGTGGTCCACCGCTATTACCTGGGTTGATAGCCACATCCGTCTGAATGAACGGGACATAGTTTTCGTTACGTGCGGTGGGCAGGCTACGGCCTTTGGCGCTCACGATCCCTGCAGTCACCGAATAGTCGAAGCCAAACGGGGAACCGATGGCCAATACCCACTCACCCACTTTGAGAGATTCTGATTTACCCAGTCGAACCGCCGGCAGGTTGGTCGCCTCGACCTTGAGCAAAGCGAGATCAGAACGCTGATCGCTACCGACCACTTTCGCATCCAGCTCTCGTCGATCTGACAACCGGACCTTGACCACATCGGCCTGATCAACAACGTGGAAATTCGTCAGGATGTAGCCGTCCTTGCTGATGATGAATCCAGAACCCAAAGACTGTGCTTCCCGGTCGCCCCGGTCAGGGCGCGGAAACTGATCAGGCGGAAAAAAACGGCGGAAGAACTCTTCCATTTCACGTTCCCGCGAACCATCACCACTCTGGGACAGTTGTGGTGTCCGCTCGGTCGAAATGTTCACCACCGCTGGTGAGTTCGCTTCCACCATCCGGGTGAAATCCGGCAATCCCTCCGTAGCAGTTGCGGTGTTGATGAAGAGAGCGGAATGAAAAAGCAGGTACGCGATCGAGATCGCGACACACCGCAGCATCCTGGTCATCGTTTGTTTCCTGGGTCTACTGAATGAATAAACATGGTGGGAATCGTTGGGTCTTCTGGTCGCCGGCTACCCACCGTCAACCAGCCCCCAATCATCCCGACAATCACGCCTGCCATGACGATGAGCGCTGGAATTATTTCGTTCCCAGCACGACTCGAGTCATCTCCAAAACCACTCGCTGCCACCACGCCCGCTACCAATCCAGTGAGGGGTAGGCCATAGAGCGCAAGTGCAGTTCGGTTCATGGCGGTTCGCGACCAATACAAGCATGCCTCTACCGGTGAGGACGGAGCAAGAACAACACCGCTCACAACATCGGCCTGCTGAAAAACAACTTCCTCAACGCGCGAACGACTGCAGCGGGATGAACATGCCGAACAGGATGGAGCGTCGATCCTGAACGATGCCTGACCATCTGCGATCGCAACGAGCTGCCCACGCCTCGAGATGTACTGATCGTTCCCAGACGCCGGGGTTGGCTGCGAATTCATTAAAAGACTCTGCCAGAAAGGTTCAAAACGAAGGCTGCACACCAAGCAAAATCCGCCGCGCGGTGGCCATCGGGATTTCACCGGCGAGGGTAACCAAAAAATCTCTACCATCGCCACCGCGCACGATCCGGTCCACAATCGCAGAGGCACCCCAACGACTCTCCCCTGTTGTCGTCGCCGAGTCGGCCACGGGGGTGACGAAGATGCTGAATCCCGCGACCCCATCGCTGAATCGCATAACGTGTTCACGATCAGACCGCTCGTTTGACTGCAGAACAAAACCGTCAGGAGTCCAGCGCGGCACCTCTTGAGCGACGGCAATCGTTGTTTGAACATCCGGTGTGTTGGACAACGGACGTTCAGTAAGGTCGACGATGACACGGGAGAACTGGACATACTCAAGCGTCGCTCCACTGGTTTCGTGAATCACGAAACCCAGCAATGCGTCCTGCTCTGCGTCTACCCACAGCGTATAGCCTAAGCGATGCGGATCTTTAGGTACCACACGGGCGCAACGAGCATTCCTGCCGGCGATGGTGCGCGGCGGACAATTCTCAAAGCCGTACCACCTATCTGCCTTAAGCAGCGCTGTTACAGGAAACGTCCCAAGGCGTGCGACAGAGACTGTACCCTGTGCGTCGAATGGCTCCTGTCCATCGGCGATATCCAACGCTCGAACGATGGGTCCAGCGTCGCCGACGGTGGCGGCCGGCCGGCTGGCTACAGCAAAACTCTGCAGCGACTCACCATCGAAACGAACCACATCCCCTGACGTGCTACGCCTCTGTAACGACGACTCCAACGCTTCAATCGTGGGACGAGAGGAGGCTTCACCTGCCGAGACTGCCGGTGCGAAGGCAGTCAGCCACACGAGCGATAACACAGCTGCTGAGCGTGCCTTGCGCGGTCTTGCCATCAACGATCCGTCCCTGCGGCGGGTGTAGGCTCCGCAACCTTTCCAGCGTCAGGCTGCTGATCGGTACCGAACCGATGGTGGAACGTGAGGTAACGCTCATGGCGACGGACCACTGCAGCATCCACGGTCTCTGACCGCCCGGAGCCGTCCACGTCACGCGCCCGTGCACGGTTGGCAACCACCTGCGTTTCAACCGGCGGTATCGCCACGATACCGGGAGCTGCGGACTCCGGAGTCGACCCACTGCTACCCCAATACAACACACTCGCCGCAACCAACACGACCGCGGCGGCTCCGATACCCAGCGGCCAGCGTGTTTTCGAAGCTGACGGGGGTGTGGCCATCGGTTCTACGACTTCTTCGTTCGGAATATCGGGGATTGCGACATCAAGGGACTCTCGAACCCGCCGTTGCAATGACACTCGATCCCGCAACGTCTGAGCACTGCTTTCGCGGCGTAACACCGACTTGACCAATTGATACCGCTCAAACGTTTCTCGCAGTGAATCGTTGCGGCTGGTTTCGTCGAGCACTCGACGCAATTCAAATGCATCTGCCGCATCGTCGAGGACTGCTGATAAAGATTCTTTGAGTTGTTCGGTCATGACAGTTACCGCTCCGATTGACTCAGGCCCATACGCTCATCCCGACGCCTTTTTTCGTATTGAGGCTAGCGGTCGATGGCTGGAGCACTCCTCCAGTCTTTGAGCCCCTGCGCTGCTGGAAGTTCCCGTACTTACGCCTGAAACCAGAAAAATGGTGGAACCGAATGTTCATCGTGTGCCTTGGCGGCCAAGCAGCGGGCGAATCCGTTCATCAATCGCCTCCCGGGCCCTGAAGATGCGGGATCGCACAGTGCCTACGGAGCACTCCATGACGGCAGAAATGTCCTCATAACTCATTCCATCGAACTCACACAGGGTTATCGCAGTCCGCAACTCATCGGGAAGATCGGCTACGGCTCTGAAGATGGCAGCCTCCAGCTCGTCCTTTGCCAATAGCGATTCGGGGTCGTCCGCGTCGTGCAATCGTTCGGGCAAAGGACCCGAGTCTTCGTCATCAAGATCAAAATCGATGTTTTGCGGCCGGCGTTCGCGGCTGACGAGATGATTTTTGGCGCAGTTGACGGCGATGCGATATAGCCACGTGTAGAACTGGCTGTCGCCTCGAAACTGTGGGAGTGCGCGCCACGCTTTGATGAACGCCTCTTGCGCCACATCAAGTACTTCTTCGGGGTCGCGCACGTAGCGGCTAATGAGGTGATGAATGCGGTGCTGATAACGCGTAAATAGGAGATCGAACGCGTCCTGATCGCCCTTTCTGACGCGGCGCACCAGTTCCTGGTCCGTACTTTGCGCCACACCCTGAAACCTGGAGGAGAACGGCCGATATTCTGCCGGTGGGGTGCTGTTTATACTAGCCGGCCTTGGCAATATTCCGGTCTTCAGCGCATGAACCAGCGATTCTCGACGGACATCCTGATCATCGGTGGTGGCGCTGCCGGGCTTGCCGCTGCTTTGCATCTGGCGCCTTACGCGCGGGTGACGGTGATTTGCAAAGGCGACATCGAATCCGGCTCATCACATTGGGCTCAAGGCGGCGTCGCGGCAGTCACGTCAACAGAAGACAGCGCCGAAGCGCACATTGAAGATACGCTGACCGCGGGTGCGGGACTTTGTGATCGCGACGCAGTGGATTTCACGGTGCGCAATGCCTCCGCAGCCATTCGTTCATTGGTCGAGTGGGGTGTGGAGTTCGATAAGGAAGCGAATGAATACCACCTCACACGTGAAGGTGGCCATTCGTTCCGCCGCATCCTCCATGTAGCGGACGCCACGGGTAAGGCCATCACCACGTCGTTGACGCAGCGGGTTCTGGATCACGAAAACATCCAGTTCCTCAATGATCGCATCGCGATCGATCTTATCAACCGCTCGCGTCTGGGTCGTTATTCCAGCCGTATCAGTGGCGCGTATGTCCTCAACCGTTCGACCGGACACGTTGAAGTTTTTCAGGCACGGTTTGTAATTCTCGCCACCGGCGGTGCGAGCAAGGTTTACCTCTACACCAGCAACCCCGACGGCTCCACGGGCGACGGCATCGCCATGGCCTGGCGTGCGGGGTGTCGCGTCGCGAACCTTGAGTTCAACCAATTCCATCCCACCTGCCTGTATCACCCGCACGCAAAATCATTCCTGATTTCCGAAGCGGTGCGTGGCGAGGGAGGTGTGCTGCGTTTACGTGACGGCCGGCGCTTCATGGAGAAGTTTCACGAGCTCGGTGAACTCGCACCGCGAGACATCGTCGCTCGAGCTATCGACCACGAAATGAAACGCACCGGCGCCGATTGTGTTTATCTCGACATTTCCCACCGTCCGCCAGAGTTCATTCGCGCGCACTTCCCAACCATCGCCTCACGCTGCCTTGAGTTTGGTATCGACATCACCCGAGATCCGATCCCTGTGGTGCCTGCCGCGCATTACACCTGCGGCGGTGTTGTTGTGGATGAACACGGTGCCACCGACGTACCAGGTCTCTACGCCATCGGTGAAACGAGTTGCACGGGCTTGCATGGTGCCAATCGACTGGCCAGTAACTCGATCCTCGAGTGTCTGGTTTACGCCCGCTCCTCGGCCGATCACATCATCACGCAGCTTCAACTGCCCGAAGAGCGTATACGAATCCCCCACTGGGACGAGAGCCAGGTGGTGGACTCCGACGAAGACGTCGTCATCGCCCACAACTGGGATGAACTGCGGCGATTCATGTGGGACTACGTCGGCATCGTGCGCACCACCAAACGCCTTGAGCGTGCGCAGCGCCGCCTCGACCTGCTCAAACAGGAAATCAATGAGTACTATCGGCATTATCGGGTCTCCAACGACCTGATTGAGCTGCGTAATCTCGTCACGGTGGCAGAACTCATCGTGCGCTGCGCGGCAAGCCGCAACGAAAGCCGGGGGTTGCATTACAACCTCGACTTCCCAGACCTCCTGCCGCGTACAGAAGACACGATTCTGTTCCCAGGGTCCATGGAGCACCTGAACGTTTTGCGACCCGTGGGTTGAGGCCGCGTCACGCTCAGATCAATCCCTCGAGCTAGGATTTGAGTCTGCGGCGAACGGCAGCGAAGTCCTCTGGTGGTATTTCATCGGCGAAGATCCAACGGAAATCCTTGCGGAACTCACGAATCACCAACGCTTTGGTGTAGAGCCGGATTTCCGCGACACGCTCGAGATGGATTTGCAGATCGATGAGCTTCCGCTTCGGAGCGGCTGACCTTCCCCACAACAAGAAGATCGCCGCACCCGCCGTACCGAACCAGAGATAACCCCCATAGACGAGCAGCGCGACCAGCAAAATGTGCAGGTGCATGCGAATACGACCCGGACAGAACGTGACGCTCACACCGGCGACCGACAGCACCGGCTAAGCCTGCGCGGTAAGGCTGTACTGGTCCGAAAACGGATCAGGCAGACGTCAGAGTGGCCCTCGGGGTATTCGATTGAATTCAATGATACGCGCGACCATCGCCCGGACTTGTGGATCCTTGGCAACCTCCCGCCCTTGCAGCCAGTCAAAGATCTCCCAGTCCTCATGGTCAAGCAGCCGCACATAGATGTCCTTGTCTTCATCACTCAAGGAAGCAAAACAGTCCCGCGCAAAAGGCACTAGCTGAAACTCGAGTTCGAGCATGCCACGACGGCTATGCCAGAACGCGCGGTGATGGGCCTCGGTCTTCTGAACTTCGGCCGGGCGTTCATCGACTGTACGCATCGAACCATCCTGACGGTAGACTGGAGCGCGGCATGATAGTCAATGTCGCAATTAAGGGTCAGCCTTCTCTCCATTCGCGAAAGTAACTGTTCATCGATGACTGAATCCACACACAACATCACTTGCCTCACCCTCGTACACTTCGATGGTCCGGACGCCCGAAAATTCCTTCAAGGCTATCTGACCTGCGACACCTCGACGCTTACGCGGAACGTCTGGATCCCGGGCGCATTTTGTGACCTCAAAGGTCGAGTGGTCGTGAGCGGCTGGGTGGTTGCCACGGCAGCAGGTGTCGATTGCCTCATCCACTCCGGACTTGCGGAAACTCTGGTGCAGTTTTTAAAGGTCTATCTGCGCTTCTCGAAAACCAAGGCACGGATCGACGAAGCAAGCCCCTTGGACATCACGTTTGCGGCTGTTGGCGCCTCACTGACTCAGGTCTTCATCCACGCCCCGGCAAGCCAACTCCATGTCGAAGGTCCTTTCATCGAAACCCTGAATCAAAGGAATCTGGTGCTGATTACACCGGAAACCACCGGTCGATTCCTGCCTCAAGCCATCGGATTAGTCGATGTCGGTGCGGTAGCGTTTGACAAGGGATGTTATCTCGGTCAGGAAATTGTGGCCCGCGCCGAGCACCGCGGAAACGTGAAAAAGCATCTTGTGCGACTGCAACTTAAAGACAACGTCAGGCCTCCGCAGTTGACCATCATCAACGACGCAAGCCGCCAGAAAATTGGCGCGATTGTTCAAACAGGTACGAGAACAGCTTTGATGGTTGCGGACGGCGTGGTCGAAGACGACACACGCTGCTACATCGACGAGACTGAAGTCACACCTGACACTAGCTGATAACAGCTCACAGCGACGGCACACCTATACTCTCGACCTGAAGTCCAGGGAACCAGGCATGTCAAACCTTGCGTTGACCATCGGAAAGGAACTTTTTGACGCCGCAGAGCAGGACGAGCTCGATCTGCCGGTGCTACCCGAAGTCGCGCTCAAGATTCGTGAAACCGCTGGCGACCGTGACGTGTCCGTGCAGAAGCTCGCCAAAGTCATCTCGGTCGATGCAGGGCTCTCCGCGCAGATCATCCGCATCGCCAACTCGCCGATGTTTCGCGCCGCACGCCCCATCGAAGATCTGATGGCTGCTATCAGCCGCATGGGCGTGGTTTACGCCGCAAACCTGGCAACAGGCTTCGCCATGAAACACATGTTTCAGGCAACCTCTGAAATGATCGATCGCAAACTGCGTGACATCTGGTCTCACGCAACCGATGTGGCTGCGGTTGCTGGCGTGCTTGCCAGCAGTTTCACTGACCTCGCTCCGGACCAAGCAACGCTGGGTGGCTTGACACACAGTATCGGTGCACTGCCGATCTTGTCGTGGGCGGAAAATCACGACGATCTTATCTAGGACGAAGCGACACTCGATCGCGTGATCGCGAGCGCTCAAGGCAGCATCGGCGCCATGATCCTTACCAGGTGGAATTTCCCACCGGAACTGGCATGTATCCCCACGCACATCCGCACCTACGACCGAGACTTGCCGGATATCGACTTCGTTGATGTCGTACAGATTTCAGAGCTACAGGTGGTTGTGGGGACTGACCACCCGCTGAATGACCTCGATTGGTCGGAAATTTCGGGGTTCGCCCGCATGGGGTTCGATCCGGATGCCGCGAGAGAAACACTGACTCCTTTCGCGATGCTTTTCAGATAGCGAGAGAGCTGTACCGTTAAGGTAACTCTGATCAATTCGCTCCTGCGAATTGATCGGATCGGAATCCTTCGGATTCCTCGCATTTTCCCTGCGTTTACACGGGCTTTGCCCGTGAATGCGCGTGCGAGGCACCCGCCACACGCATGGAAAGTGGTGGTGCTTCCATGCAACACACAGGAAGGTCTGATTGATCAGACCTTCCTTAAGGAAACTCTGATTATTAGGACATTTTCGTCAGAACGAGGCTGGAGGAGCGGAGGGGAATCGCGGATATTCAGTAAATCCGCGATTTTTCAGAGCGACGACTAACCAAGTTATGGCGGAAATAGACTTTAATCAGAGATTCCTTAAAGGCAAGCGCCCGATACCGCCTCAACTAACGTTTCAACTCCGGCGCGAATAACCACTGGATACTCGAAAAATCGAGTCTTCCAGCAGCGTTCAACGTCGCGTGAGAGGTGAACAAGTTCCGCGCCAGCGACCCCATCGGGATGCTCGATTGGGACTGCATCGCGGTTTCCATCGCCAAACCCAAATCCTTCGTCATGAGATCCGTTAGGAACCCACCGCTATATCCCCGGCTAGCCGCTGACGTTTCCTGTACACCCGGCCACGGGTTGTAGACGTTGAGTGTCCAGTTGCCACCTGACGACTTCTGCATGATTTCAGACAAGGCCTTGGGATCCAGACCGTTTTTGACACCGAGGGCGAGCGCTTCAGCAGTACCTGCCATCAACACCGCGAGCAGCATGTTGTTGCACACCTTGGCGATTTGCCCGGCTCCACTGTCTCCGGCGTGATAGATGTTTGCACCCATCGCTTGGAAGATCGGGCGTCCACGTTCGAGGCCCTCTACTGAGCCACCGACGATAAATGTCAGTGTTCCGTTTTGAGCACCGGCGGTGCCTCCGGAAACCGGCGCGTCCAGCATGGTGATGCCCTTTGCGGCCAACCCTGAAGCAACCTTACGCGCAGTGGCTGGATCGATGGTGCTGCAATCGATCACCAAGGCGTTCTTCTTGAGGAGGCTGGCGACGCCGTTCTCTCCGAGGTACAGCCCGTCCACATGCCGACCTGCGGGTAACATACTGATGAACACATCGACATCCGTCGCCGCATCGGCAGCGCTGGATGTGCCTGTCGCGCCTTTGACACCGGCGATGAGCGCCGGAACCAGATCAAAGACCTTGACCGTGTAACCCGCCTTCGCGAGGTTTGCGGCCATAGGCCCGCCCATGTTGCCGAGTCCTACAAAACCTACGGTGGTACCTACGGTGGTCATGTTTGTCTCCTCACTTATCCGTTCAATTGCTGGTAATGCATGGGTTTTAGGTTACACACCCAAATCGGCGAGTGGATTCTTCGGCCATGGCGCTGAGAAGTGGCTCTGCACATGACTGGTCGAGAGCGCCTCAAGTGAGAGGTATTTCCACTTCGGCGCATTGTCTTTGTCGATCAGAAGCGCACGCACACCTTCGGCAAACTCGCTGTTGGTTGCGCAGTGTGTCGCAATCACCATCTCCATCCGAAACGCATCGGCGAGGGTAAGCGACTTGCAGCGACGAATCTGCTCGTGCACGACGCCGATAGAGGTGGCGCAGCCAGTTTTCATCGCGCCAATACACCGATCAATCCAGGCGGAGGTGCCTTCAAGTTTTCGAATGGCTGCTGCCGTTTCGATCAGCGATGTGGCGGCGGTAAGACTCTGCGGGATCGCTGCCAGCTCGGACGCCGGTAGTTTGGCCGACGTAAACTGCGCCAGGAACTCCACGAGTCGACGATCATCCTGAATCCGGTTACCCGTCAAAATGATCTGCCGAATGCCCTCTCGAATCTCGGCAACCCGAGTGCTGTCGACAACCACGGTGCCGACACCACATGCCATCGCATCCGCAGCGTTGCAGTGACTGCCGGTCATCCCCGTGAAGACCGCCAAGTGCTCTGGCATGTTTTTCAGCAGCCATGTCGTGCCCGCATCAGGAAAGAGACCAATGGTAATTTCAGGAATCGCCACTCGTGATTTTTCTGTGAGCACGCGATGAGATGCGGCGCTGAGTATGCCGAGACCACCACCCATCACCACACCATTGCCTAACACTACGACAGGTTTCGGGTAGGTGTGCAGGCAATAGTCGAGGCGATACTCTCGTTCAAAGAAATCGAACGGATACCGATCCACCACTTTACCGGCTTCATGGTTGCGACGGATGGAGTGATACAACGCCTGGATGTCACCACCCGCGCAAAACGCGCGATCACCTGAGCCATTAATCAAAACGGCAGCGATGCCAGTTGTTGCGGCCCACTCATCGAGTTTGGGTTGCAAGAGATCGATCATTTCGAGGCTTAGGGAGTTCAGCGTCGACGGTACATTTAGTTCCGCATGCGCGAGAATTCGACCGCCGGGCAATGTGTATTGGCTGAAAAGTACGCTGTCGCTCGCCATGATGATCAGCCGTTCACCCATTGAGGACTGCGCTTCTCGAGGAACGCATTGACGCCCTCACGCTGGTCCTTGGTATCAAACAAGCCAACAAACGCATCACGTTCCGGCGCATACGACGTTTGAATGTCGGTTTGACGCGCCCGCTGAATGAGTGACTTGCAGGCGGATACTGCGGGTGGCGATTGTTTGCACACGGCGTCTGCAAGCGCGAGCGCACGACCCAATGCCTGCCCCTTCTCGACCACTTCTTCAACAAGTCCGATTCGCTCTGCAGTGGTCGCATCAACACGTTCACCACACAGAATCATGCGCTTGGCCCAACCCTCACCAACCATCCACGACAGGTTCTGGGTACCACCGCCACAAGGCAACAAGCCGACGGTCGCTTCAGGTAGCGCCATTTGAGCTTGTCGTTCGGCGATACGAATATCACACGCCAGTGCGCATTCGAGACCGCCACCCATTGCATAACCATTCAGAGCAGCAATCGTGACCCCGCGAAATTTAGCGAGCGCCTCAAACGCGCCACCAAAATGTTCTGCCATGTTGCGTGCGACTTGTTTGTCACCATCGGCGAAGAGTTTGAGATCTGCTCCTGCGGAGAAGAACTTTTCCCCCTGACCCGTAACTACGATCGCGTAAATCTCTTTGTCTGCGTTGGCTTCAGCCACCAGATCTTTCATCGCACCAAGGCTTTCAGGATCCCACGTGTTTGCAGGTGGGTTGTTGATCGTTACGAGCAAGGTATGTCCTCGCATCTCGACCAGCAGCTTGTTGCTCTTCTGTTTAATCATTTCCACTCTCCTCCTAACCGTGATGCTTCAAGTTTCGAATTCGTTGATCCCTCTGCCTCGATGAAAAACCGAGTCTGAAACCCATAACCTTCAGTTTACGGCAAACCAGTCGATGGGCTGCTGCCCTTGTTTTGCGAGCCATGTATTGGTCTTCGAGAAGTGTTGGCACCCCAGGAAGCCGCGATGTGCAGATAAAGGTGACGGGTGTGGAGCCTCGAGCACAAAGTGACGGCTTCGATCGACAATCGCCCCTTTCTTCTGGGCGTAACTTCCCCACAGCAGAAACACCAAACCACTTTGATGTTGATTGAGCGCCGCGACGATCCGGTCCGTAAACGTTTCCCAGCCCTTGCCTTGATGAGAGCCTGCGCGACCGTGTTCGACAGTGAGCACTGCGTTTAGCAACAGCACCCCTTGTCTAGCCCAGGAATCCAGGCAACCGCGATCCTTGGGCACCCTCCGCCCCTCACCTGCATCGTTGGAAATTTCCTGAAAGATATTCATCAGCGAAGGTGGTTGCGGAGTTCCAGGCAATACGGAGAAACACAGGCCGTGAGCCTGTCCTGCACCGTGATAAGGGTCCTGGCCGATGATGACAACTCTTACGGTGTCGAACGGACAAAGGTCCAACGCTGCAAAGATATCCTCACCGCGTGGATAAATTAGTTTTCGCTGCGCTTTTTCCGCGCTCAGAAAATGGCGTAGCTGCTGCATGTAGGGCTGCTCAAACTCACTGGCGAGCACAGCCAGCCAGGAAGGATCAAGCTGGACCTGCCGCCATATCACACCTGTGGGCGCATCAGGGGAAAGAGAATGACATCGCGAATGCTGGGCGAGCCGGTGAGCAGCATCGCCAATCGGTCGACGCCAATGCCCTCACCCGCAGTAGGTGGCAGCCCGTACTCGAGCGCCTCGACAAAGTCGTGGTCGAAGTGCATAGCTTCCGCGTCGCCAGCTTCTTTCGCGGCGACTTGCGCGGAGAACCGTTCGGCTTGATCGATGGGATCATTGAGCTCGGAAAATCCGTTGCAGTATTCACGCGCGAGGATGAAGAGCTCAAAACGATCCGTGACATCGGGGTTTTTATCGCTGCGACGCGCAAGTGGAGAAATTTCCGCCGGGTACTCGGTGATGAACGTAGGTTGCAACAGCTTCTCTTCGACCCGGGCCTCGAAGAACTCTGACTGCAAGCGGCCAATACCCCAGGCAGCATCCGCTTCGATTCCCATACGTGTCAGACGTTCCCGCAAACGAACGGGGTCGTAGGCGGTTTCGCGATCAAGCCCGCCGATTTCAATAAGCGATTCGGCGATAGAAATACGCTGGAAGGGTTTTCCGAAGTCGAGGCTGTTGCCTTGAAACTCAATCACGGGTGTTCCACAGAGTTCCGTCACCAGCCAACGAAACAGTTCTTCGGTGAGCGCGATGAGGTCGTTGTAGTCAGCGTAGGCCTGGTA
>SXGR01272407.1_pt1 | contig 15278 bp, 17 predicted proteins | sample 3174711 | NCBI WGS metagenome assembly SXGR01 (sample SAMN11356860, study PRJNA531348) | freshwater metagenome | isolation source: freshwater sample F1-60 | place: China: Fuxian Lake, Yuxi | collected 2017-12-25
AGGTGAACAGAATCTTTTTTTTGGAGCTCCTACTTATACACAAGCAAAAAGAATAAGCTGGAATGATTTAAAAGCTTTAACGCCTAATATATTTATAAAATCAATTTCTGAATCAAATCTTAAAATTAATTTAATAAATGGATCAACAATATGGGTATTTGGTTTTGACAAACCGAGTAGATTTGAAGGTATGCGGTGGAATGGTGGAGTGTTAGATGAGTATGCAGATATGAAAGCACAAGTTTGGAATCAAAATGTCATGCCAAGTTTAAGAGATACGAATGGCTGGTGTTGGTTAGTTGGAGTTCCCGAAGGAAGAAATCACTACTACGAACAATATTTATATGCTTTAAGTGATACCGATAATGAATGGGGAGTTTATAATTGGCATACAGCAGATATAATGGATGTAAGAGAAGTAGATAAGGAACGCAAAAGGTTAGATGAACGAACTTTCAAGCAAGAGTATCAAGGTTCATTTGAAGCATACGAAGGACGTGCTTATGTTTATTACGAACCACTAACTCACAGAAAAGATATTGCTTACGATAAAAATTTACCCTTGATAATATCTTGCGACTTTAATACTGACCCTTGTATTTGGATTATAGGACAAGATAATAATGGTAGTATAAATGTATTAGAAGAATTAATACAAAGGAATACGGATATATGGAAAATGACTATTGCATTAAAAAATAAATTAGAATTTTACAAACCACAAGAAATAAAATTTTATGGAGATATGGAACACGGAAACAACAGAAGTGTTGCAGCAACTTCAACTTCGTGGCAGATTATCAAAAATGAAATGAAGGGATATAATATTACTTACAAATTAAAAAGCCATCCAAGAATAATTGACAGAGTTAATGCAGTTAATTCAAAGCTTCGAAGTTCAGACGGATTATTTCATTTGACTATTAGTAATAAATGTTTATATCTTCATAAAGATTTTGAGATGGTTAGTTTAGAAGATTTACAAAAAACAAAAGCAACAGACAAAGATAGGACACACGCATCAGATTGTTTAGGATATTGGATTAATTACGATTATCCAATTTTAAAGACAGTAGGAAAGCAATGGTAAAATTTTATATTGATTTAATATAAATTTTATATTGATTTAATATAACTTTTATATTAATTTAATATAAATGAAAATAAAAAAAATAAGAAAACATATTATATTTATTAATTTATTCTCATTATTAACTTTTCCTAATATAATAAACTTAATATAATAAACTTAATATAATAAACAGCTTTGGAATTTATTTTTTTTTTACTTGACAAATCAAAAATATGTATATATTATTGCAAAAATAAATGGGGATAAAATATGCTTGAAGCAATCAAGAAAATTTTGAACTACGATAATCCACTAGACGAAATAATTAAAAGATACGAAAGTAAAAATGAGTATAACAGGATTATGAAGTGTGAGAAATTATATTCTTATTACATAGGTGATTCAGAAGCACAATTAAAATATTTAGAAAGAGCTTTATTAAAAAGTATTTCATCAGAAACAATTGAAGAAATGCAAAAACCTTTTATCAATATTGTAAACAAAGTTATTAATAGACAAGCACTTGCTTACATTGAAGCACCTGATAGATATTTAATTGAAGACAATAGCAATGATATTTACCAAAATTTATTAGCCACAAGTAAAATTAAAATTAAAAGTAAAGAATGGAATAAACTTGCTAAATTATTCGATTGTGTATTAATTGAAGTTTGTTGGAGAGATAAAATTGAATATGATATTTTACTTCCACAATTTGTTACAGTAATTGAAAAAGAGAATAACTATTTAGAAATAAAAGAATTGCTGTATGCAAAAGTATATAAAGATGAAATGAGATATATACATTGGGATACAGATACATATCACGTAATGGATAAAAATTTTAAATTAATTAGAGATGAGTATAATCCTGAAAACATAAATCCATACGGAGTTATTCCGTTTCTACCTTTACGATTAAGAGAAACAGATTCATTTTGGGGTGAAGGAGATATTGAGTTAGTAGATATGAATGAAAAAATAAATGTACTCTTAACTTCAAGCTATTTTAATTCCATAATGCAATCACATGGACAACCTGTTGCTGTCAATATGGGAATTAAAGGCAAAATTAAAACAGGTGCTAATCATATTATTCAAGTTGAAGGTGCTACATCGGATTTTATTTCTCCAAGCTTTAATTTTGTACAACCAAATCCAAGCACAACAGCAACAATGGAGCAGATTGATTATTTAATTAAAATGATTTGTGTAACAAGAGGACTTCCTGCGTTTAGCGTTTCAACAGATGCAACTGCACAATCAGGAGTAAGCAAAGCAATTGATTCAGCAGAACTTTATGAAACAAGACAAAATGATATTGAAAGATTAGAAGAGTTTGAAAAGAATTTATTTAATTTAACTAAAATTGTTTTTAATTATAATTCCAACAAACAAATAAATGATGACAATTTTAATATTGAATTTCCAAAAATTGAACCACAAAGAACAGAGGAAGAGCAATTAAGAGTTAAACAAGAAAAATTAAAATTAGGTTTGTGGACACCCATTGATGATATTATAAATGAAGAGGCAGGAATAAATAAAGAAAAAGCAATGGAAATTATCCGAGAAAATTTAGCAGTAAGAAATATTTTAAATGATGAATTCGGATTGCTTGAAATTAAACCAATTGAAATACAACAAGTTGAAGAAGAAACTAAAGAAGAAATAAAAGAAGAAGGATTAATAATATAATGGGAGAAGGCATTAGTCCTCACATAGTGCGAAGCAATTTAAGTGAGATGAAAATAACACAGGAACATTGGGATAGAATTTTTAAATCAAAGGAAAAAAATGAAATCGAAGAATGTGAAAAAAGAAATAAAGAAACCAAAGAAACCAAAAATCAAATACTAACAAAGGAGTAAAAAATGTCGGATGACAATAAAAGTTCGGAAGGAACAACTTTACAAGTGGAAACAAGTGAAGTGAAACATATTAAACATTGGACTGATGATGAAGTCCAAAAAATTATTTCTGAAAGAGATAAAACAAAAAGTAAGCTGCGAAACTTTGAAGATGGAGTTAAAAAAATAGAAGAGCAAAAACTTATCGAAGATGGTAAGTTAAAGGAACTTCTTGTTCAAAAAGAAACTCAACTAACTGAATTGCAATCAAAAGCAATAAAGTATGATGATGAGATGAAGAAGTTAAAAGAACATTCTTTAAATAAAATTGAGAATGAAAATTTACGAAGCATAGCAAGTAAATTAGATAGCATTGATGATATTGTAAAGATAGGAGAATTAACAGCCAAATCTCAATTTAAAGTTGAAAATGGGAAACTACCATTGAAGTCAGCAGAACGTAAGTTTAAAAACTTTCAAGAGATGGAACAATATTTAAAATCACAAAATTTAGCAGTATAAAAACTGCAAGAGCATAGGAGAAAAAAATGCCTTTTACAAGTAATGGAAGCGGAACATCCGCAATGGATGATTCAGTTGTTAATTTATATAGTGAAGCGATAGTTTATGCAGCTTCACCTGAATTAGTAGCGGATCAAATAGCTAATATCAAAGAAGAAGCAAATGGTAAATCAGTAATTTTTACCAAATATTCTAATTTAGCTTTAGCAACAACAGCACTAACAGAGTTAGATGATGTTACTTCGGTAGCAATGTCTGATTCAGCAGTTACAATTACTCCATCTGAATATGGAGCAGTCGTAACTACAACAAGATTAGCAAACCTTCAGTCAGCAGGAAAAGTTGATACAGGTGCAGCTTATTTAGTTGGTCGAAATATGGGAGCAACTTTAGATAAGTTAGCTATTAATGTACTTCAAGCAGGTGGCGGAATACAAGTTTTAGCAGATGATGTTGCAGAAGCTTCACAAACTACATCAGCAATTTTAGATAAAACTTTAGCTAATCGCTTATACAATAAATTAGCAAGAACAAATATAGTTCCATTCGACGGATTCTATATTGGTTTGGCTCACGATGATGTTCTTCACGATTTAAGAGAAGATACTTCAGCAGGTGGTTGGACAGATGTAAATAAATACACAGGTCAACTTAATGTTTTTAAAAACGAAGTTGGAATGTTTGCTGGTATTAGATGGTTAAGAAGTTCAAACGGATATATAAATACAGATGGCGGTAGTTCAGCTATTGATACTTATCATACTTTTGTTTGTGGCTTCAATGCTTTAGGCAAAGTTCAATCTTCACAGCCAATGGTTAAAATTCTTCCTGCTTCGGATAAATTAGGAAGATTTATGAATATCGGTTGGCATTGGGTTGGTTCTTATGGTGTTATAGATTCAAGTGCATACGCAATTGGTATTTCAACTTCAACAGTTGGATCGAACTAATTAGTAGGCAAAGAGGGCATCATAGCCCTCATTTTGACAGTGGTGCCTTGTAAGAAATTATAAGGCACTATTTTAAAAAATAAAATTTAAAACATAATGTTAAAAAATTATATAGTGGATTCGGATTTACAGAAGTATTATCCAAAAATAAATTCTTATTTATGGAGTGGCAATGCTGATTATTCAGTACAAATTTCGGAAGCATTTAATCAAGTTATAGATGATTTGATTGCAAGAGAATTAGATTATGTTAAATTAGGGACACCAATTGATTTATTAAGGACTTTAACCTCAACAGACCATCAACATAAGTTAGCTTACGAAACTTTTAGTGCTAATAATTTTCAAACTCACTTAATAGGATTTAGAGGTTTTAGAAGATTAGTTATAGATGTACTATCAAATACAATTAATAATAATAAAGGCAAATTAGTTTTACAAGGTAGTAATGATATAGGTATATCAGATTCAACCGAGCCAAGTAATTGGATAGATATTTCGATAACAACTATTGGTTCAGCAGGAGTTACTTCAAGTGTATTTCAAACGGAATACGAATATTACAGAGTAGGTTTATATCATACTGATTCAAATGATGTTACCGAAAACAATGTAACAACTTTTACAGAAGGAACAGTTTTTGCACAAGGTAGTTTTAAAATTTCTGTTTCATTAATTGAAACTTATATTGATAGATGGATTATTTGGAAAACATTCGAAATGATATTTAGAGATTTTAGTAAAGAAGCAAATGATATTTGGGATAAGAGGTCAGAAGAATGCAGTAGGTTATATAAACAAAGTTTAGATGGATTTAAATTTATTTACGACACAAACATAGATAATTTAGTAACCAAAGCAGATACTTTGCAAAATGCTCAATCAGGACTTATTAGGTAAATTTAAGAAAGTTCATAAAAAATTTAATGATGATATTGAACAAAGCATTAAAGAAAAAATTGAACAAGAAAGCAAAATATTAGAAAACTTTTTATCATTAATAATAAATAAAAGTAAAAACTTAAATATGATTGCATTAGGATTAAAAAGACATAAAAAAACTTATTTAAAAAAAGATAGTCAAGGTATAAAAAAAAGTTATAGTAATATTTTAAGTATCAGTAAAGAATTTGCAAAAGAAAAAATAAAACTTAAAAATGATAAAGCTTAAAGCTATAAATTTAGTAAAAATTTTTGTTGATGTTTCAAGGAATGTAGTGCGTGAACTTGGAAGTATGGTAAAATATAATGTAGATATGGATGGCAATAGATATCCACGTTTAAAAAAAACATTAAATAATGCTTCACAAAAAAAAAAAATTAAAGAGAGCAACGATTAGTGGTAATAAAAAAAATAAAATTAAATTTAGAGAAACAAGAATGATTGATAAAGGTTATTTTGCAAGAAATGCTTTTGAATTTAAAGTTGAAGGCAGTAAAGACGTACCATTGAGTAGAATTTTTTTATCAAAGAAACCGCATTATTCAGCTACATATCAAGATACAGGACGTTGGAATATGGGAGAAAATAAACATATTAAAAGAAGTATGGGTAAAATGTTATGGCTATTTCCACAAAACGAATTACATCTTAATAATTTACAATCTTGGAAAAAAGGAAGTAATACAATAAAAGAAGAAGCAGTTAAACAAATAACAGAAAATTTAAAAGTAAAAATACAAAAGAAAATTTTTATTTAATGAATATTCAAACTCAAATAATGTTAAGTTTGCAAAGAACTTCTAATAGTTATGATAAATTAGGAACTGATATGAATTTATATATTAAGCAACAAAAAACTTTAGGAGTTAATCCGCTTGAAATAAAAACGCAATTACTAAAAGATTTACAAAATCAAACAGGAGTATTTCGTGAAGTATTCTCATCATTAAGAAATGAACGACAAGGGGACTACAATGTAACAGCAGAAGTTAGCTCTAATCAATTTGTTGAAGATGAAACATTAAAATATGAATGGTATCTTGACCCTGATGTTAGAGAGCATTGTGAAGATTGTTTAAAAAATTCAAATATAGTGGGTAAAAGTTACAAAGATTGGGAAAAAATTGGACTTCCTGCAACAGGTCATACTGAATGTGGTATTTGGTGTAAGTGTACTTTAATTCCTTTATAAATGATAATTTGTAATAAAAAAAATTTGCAGTATATAATAAACGCATTTGTATCATAAAGTAAAATGGTAATAAATTATGTATAGCACAATTAAAGCAAAATTTGTAGCAAGATTAACTACACTTGGATATACCGAGCAAGTAGAGTTTTTTGAAAATGAAGAAACTGCACAAGTTGATAAAACTTATTCAATAAGATGTTTTGATTTAAAGCAGTCAACAATTGAAAGCAAACATAATTTAGTATTTCTAAAAATGGGAATACAAATAAGTATAAACTACGATTTACATTTAGGCAACTCATATTCAGCAAGTATAGATTTATTAGATGATATAATTACGGATGTAATTAATCCTAATAACTTTCCAACAGGGGCAAGATTAGTTGACTTGGATGGAATTGATTTAAGCATTAACAATGATACACTTGAAGTTAAATTAAAATTTCAAGTAGAATATTCAAAAATAAATTAAGGAGATTTAAAAAATGGCAAGACTAACAAAAAGAGAATTAATAGGAGTAGTTGCAGAAACTACTCAAGGAACATTAGCAACATTTACAAGTGCAAATACTGTCGCAGGAGCTTGTTACTTTTGGGCGGAAGGAGTTGAAATAACTTTAAATTCTGAAAACCTTGAAAGAAATTATTTTAGAAATACAATGGACCCAATTTCAATAGTTAAAGGTAAAAAGTCGGCTGAAATAAAATTTAAAACTGAATTACTTTATACTTCAGCAACTACTGAAACAGCGACTATGAGTGCAATATTTAATGCTTGTGGTTTAGTAGGTGCAGCTAATATTTATGCACCTGTTTCTGTTCCACCGAATAACTTTCAAGGACTTTCAAAAAGTTGTTCTATTGAAGTTTATAAAGACGGAGCCAAACATCAATTTAGAGGTTGTGTTGGAGATATAAAAATTTCATATGAAGCAGGAAAAATTGTAATGCTTGAATGCTCATTTAAAGGACAATTAATTAATTCAATAAATTTTGCAGTTACTTCAGCACTTCCAACAGTTCATTATTTAAATAAAGTAACAGGAGTAAATAATATTGTAGCAAAATCAATACCATTTACATTTGATAGTTATACCAGTTTTATAGTATCAAAAATAGAAATTTTAATGGGTAATGAAATAGTAGAAAGAACTAATATTGAAGAACTAAATGGAGTGGCAGGATTTTCAATTATAGGAAGAAAGCCAATGATGAATATTTCAATCGAAGCAACTACATTTGCTACTTATGATTTATTAAATGCTTTTGAGAATGCAACAGAAGCTGCTGCAATAGTAGGAGAGGAAAATAGTTCTTATTATATCTCTATGCCAAAAGCACAAGTTATTTCAGCTAACTATACAGATATAGGTGGAATATTAGGACACGATGTAGGTTTTCAATTAAATACAAGTACAGCAGATGATTGTATAACAATTACAGAAACAGAATCGTAGTAATTTAAAAAAATAAATAAGGCGGATGCCTTGAAAGGTTTAAAATGATAAAAGCAATAGGAAGTTTTACACAAATAGAATTTATTTCTAAATATGATAGCGAGAAAGATAAAACAATTTTTTTACTTGGCTCAATTTCAACAAAGCAAATGGGAGTAATCCAAGATATGCTTTCAAGATGGAGAATTAATAGTGGAAAGATGGAAGAAATTATTGTCCAAACTGCACAAAGAAATTACGAACTTGTTAAGTGCGGATTAAAAGGATGGAAAAATTTTAAAGACAATGATAAAGATGTGGCTTTTAATGAAAAAAATATTGAGAAAATTCCAATCGAAGTAATAAGTGAAATTGCGGACAAACTTTTAGAATTAAATACTTTATCATTTGTTGAACTAAAAAACTGATATTCGCTTTTCAAGTATGGTCTAATCCTGACCTCTTGAAAGGCGAACTGGTAGAAGAAGAAACAAAAGAAGTAATTACAAAAGAACAATTAAAAACAATTCTTAATGAGTTTAGTTTTGCATTCAAATTTATAAATGAATATGAATCTAAATTTTTTATATACACTTATGAAGAGTATCAATTACTATCTTGTATTTCAACTGAAATATTAAGAGAATGGAAAAAATATGAGTACGCAAATAGAGATACTTCTAAAAGCAAGAGATGAAGCTACAAAGCAAATCCAAACTGCGTTTAAAAGTGCAGAACAATCCTTAAATCAATTCAATACAGTAGCAGGACAAACAGGTAAGACCTTATCGAAAGCAGGTAAAGATGTAAGTGGCTTTAATCAATATATGAAAGAAGGCAGAATTGAAAATAGACAATTCGGTTTTGTAATGCGAGAAGTAATGGATATTGTTGGTGGTGCGGCTTTGATGATAAAATTATTTGGTGGCAATTCAACTGAAAGTCAAAAAGAAGCAAAGAGATTAAGTGAAGCAGTTTTAATGGGTTATATAGCATTTCAAGCAATAGAAACAGTTATGTCAGTTGTAAAAGTTGGGATGGATGCTTTAAAAACATCAACAGTCTTAACCACAGCAGCAACAAATACACTTGAGGCAGCACAAATAAGATTAGGTTTAATAATGAAGAAAATTGGATGGGCAGCAATTGTAGCTGCAATTGCTACAGTCAGTGTTACAATTTATTCATATATAGCTGCTGCTGAAAAAGCAGAATTTGTAACAAATTCATTAGCACATAAACAAAAAGCATTAGAGGAAGCACAAAAGATTTTAACTAATCATACTGTAATTGGAACAGATGCACACGAAAAACAAAAAATAGTAGTTAAACTTTTACAAGATGAATACAATAAACTAACTGAAGCAATAAAAGAAAAGACATATGTAGCTGGTTCAGAAGCAGATATGGATGAACAATTAAAAAATGCACAATTAATTTTACAAGCGAAATTAAAAATGGGTACTGATGCCTATTACGAACAAGTAAAAGCGATTATTATTTTAAAAAATAAAATTGATTTACTTAAAAAAGGAATAATTGAATTAGAAGGAATTGAAACTACTGCACCAAGTCAAGAATTTTTAAAAAAACAACTTGATGATTATCAAGAAAGTTTAAAAAGTAAAGAACAAAGAACAACAGAATATTTTGATAATCTAATTAAATTGGAAAATCAATATAGTGCAGATAAAAATAAAATAGCAAAGCTTTCATTAGATAAGGAAAAAGCATTACATAAAATAAAATTAGAAGAGTATGCAGAATTATTACAAGTTGCTAATCAAGCAGTAGGATTAATGCTTGGCTTTTCTAATCAAGCATCAGAACAACAAATATCTAATATTTTAAGGGAAAGAGATTTACGACTTGAAGCTATAAATAAAGAACTTGAAGCAGAAGGGTTAAGTGAAGAGCAAAAAACAATATTATTAGAAAAAAAACAAGTTATTGAGCAAGAAGCAAATGAAAAAATACGAAAAGAAAAAAAGAGAGCATTTGAAAATCAAAAAAAAGCATCAATAATTGAAGCAATAATAAACACCGCAGTATCGTTGACAAAATCTTTGGCTTATCCGTGGATGGCTCCTATGATACAAGCACTTGGAGCAGCTCAAATAGCATTAATTGCATCGCAACCTGTTCCTTCATTTCACAAAGGCGGTACAGCTTTTGTTAATGCTCCTTCTTCAAGCGAAGGATTCTTACCAATTAAAGTTAGAGGACAAGAAACAATCCGAGTAAATACGGAAAGTCAAGAAAGAAACAGAGGTGGTTCAGTTACAATTAATTTTAACAGTCCTGTAAGCGATACCCAATTTATTACTAACTCAATTAAAAAAGTTTTAAATCAATCAGGACTATCATTAGAAAAAGCGTTTGTTAATCAAAGAAATGTGGTAAGTCTATAATGCGATTTACTCCAACTGCAAATTGGTCATTAGCGGTTAATAGTCCAAGTAAATTAATTACTTGGAAAATATATTTAAGAAAAGTTACAACTTTGACAGAATCATTAACAAGTGGAACTACGTTTACAGATGTAACTGAATATATTGCTGAACTTCCTTCTTATTCTCAAGCAATAGAATATGGAATAGGGCAATTTACAAGTGATAGCTTTTCTTTGAATGGTAACAATATTAATTATTGGCAAATAGAGTGGATAGAAGCTACCGAGCAAATTGAAGTAAAAATTATTTGCAACATCGGAGTAAGTTCTTCTGTAATGAGTTCTGATAATGCTATTATAGCAACAGGGTTTATAGATAAAACTTCGTTTAAATTAGATGAAGCAGCAGATACCTGTAATTTTTTAGTACAAAGTTATGATGAATATACTAATAGGATTGATGCAAGACAAATTTTATCTACAAATACATCAATTGTTAATGGAGTAACAGTTATGTATTTAAATAAATTGTCAGGAGTATACATATATAGTTGTGATAAAACTTTACAAGAAATGTTATTAGTATTTAGCTATGAAAGTAGTGTATTCAAAATTAAATTTAATGATGGAGTTGAGGTGCCAATAACAGAAACTAATGCACACTTTTTAAGCGTTTATGATTTAAAAGGTTTTTCGTGCAAATTATATTTGATACCAAGAATGTTTGAGAAATACACAGTCGAACAATTATTTATTTATAAAAATTTAAGCGATTCTCTTCCTGTTAATTATTACGATGACAAGTATATACCTAATTTATTCACAGCAATAGGAGACCAGTTTACTACAACATCTGAAAGCTATTCTTTTAATTCTATAACTCCACACGACAATGGTTATCGGTTATGTAATATCCAAAATATGACTATGGAATATGGAGGAGGTAGACCAAAGGTAATATTTAGCGGTGGTAATAGTTATTGGATTGCAATTAATAATTTTTTAATACGATTTACAGATGGCTTTGGAAGTTTGGTTGCAACTTTTAGTAACACGCATTACATTATAAAAGCTTTTCCTGAATTTATTACAGGAGATGAACTTTGGGTTGTATTAGCACCTATAAATTTAGATGATTATTATATATTAGCACATCTTAATATAACAACGGAAGATGTAACTGAATATGAAACAAATAAGCTTCCTATTAGCACTCTTGATAATCAAACTGTTTATTCTAACTTTTTTGCTACAAGTAATTCTATTTTTTATGCACGAGGCAATCAAGAAATGTGGAGAATGGACTTTATAGATAATCAATTTAGGCGACAAGGTAATTTAACATTGTCAGGAGCAAACAATATAGATGAAAGTTCTTTTTGCTTCAGTTGTAACAATGGGTCATTTGTAATTGTAGATGTTTCAGGGTCAATACATTTGTTTAATGTAAATGGAAGTGGAACATTAATTACAACACCTTTAACAAGTGTAACAAATAATGCAATTGTAATTGATAGTGGTGGAACAACTTATTTATATTACACAGATACAAATGCAAATATTAATTTATATACAATCACTTCAAGTGGAACAGTTGGTACTAATTCATTGCCATTTGGTACTGATTTAAAAGCATACGGATTTTATAAAGTTAGTAATAGTATTTATTTTTATGGAAATGCAACAAAATATAATTCACAATATTATACAATTGGAATTATAAATATTTCTAACCTTGCAGCTCCTACAATTAGCACAACTCAAGACAAGAATATAAAAATACCTAACATTGATTTTGAAATAAAGCAAACAGGATTAACTTTATTAGATGGTGTGTATTATTTACTAACTCCAACAGGAAGATTATTTCAATATCATACAAGTAATTCATTATACACAAATGGAACAGTTAATTTATTAGGTAAGAATGTTAGAAGCTTGTTAAATGAATTATGTAGTATTTATGGTTTAATATATTTATGTAAACCAAATAAAACATTGTTAGTTTTTCCAAGAACAAACTCAAGTGGAGATGTGTTATATCAAGGTGCTAACTATTTACCAATTAATGAAAGTAATATAATAAATATAAATAAAAAATTAGGAGAATTTGGAAAAGCAACAAAAATTAAAGCTGAAAGTGATGGTTATTCAGCAGATTATAATGGCACAAACTTTGATACAGTAGATACTGAAATTGAAAAAATAATTTCTTTAAATAATAATATTTTACAGCATTCAACAGGAATGACTTTGCAAGACATCTCAAAATTCTATTATCCTTTTTTTTCAAAAACTTTAAATGTTTTAGAACTTACATTTGCAACACCTAATTATGAATATGAAGTAACAGATGGTGCAGAAATAAATTTATCAGGAACAAAAATAAATATTTATGGGTCGCAAGTAAGCGAATGGGAAGATGTAGTTGAAGATTGGGAAGATTTGCAAATAGTTTACAATACAGATTTAAGTTATGGTTTAATTCAAAAACAAAATATAAATTCAGATGGAACAATGGAAGTTGAGGTATTAATTTAATGGCTAATGTAAAATTTTATCATTCTGGAATTGAAGAAGCAAATATAAATTCATCACAAGGTGGAGCAGTAGATAACTTAAAAGATAGAAATCCTAATCATAAATGGACAAGCGGTTCAACAACAACAGGTAGTCATTATATAACAATTGATTTTACATCTACAAAGTCTTGTGATAGTTGTGTAATTGACGGAGCAAATTGGGGAAGTATAGGGCTTACCTCCGCAACATTAGAATATTCAAGTGATAATTCAACTTGGAATAATATAGCTACCTTTGACCATACAACTTCAGCTTTACAAAAAAAAGAATTTACTTCCGCAAGTTATAGGTATTGGAGAATTAATATTTTTAAAAGTGGTTCTGCTTATTCATCAGCACCTCAAATTGGAAATATAATATTAGGAGCAATGGTTGAAATGACAACTCCATTTGATTCGAGTTTAGACAAAAGTAGAATATTTAATACAATTAAACAAAGAGCAATTGATGGAACATATTATGCAAATCAGCTTTACGGAGGAGTAGATAGTTATAGCTTCAAATTTTCAAATATAACAAACGCTTTAAGTGATTCAATGGCAACATTATTTAATTCAGTAAAAGGTAGTTTGAATCCATTTTATTATTCAGATACAAATAATAATTTGTTTTTAGTTATATTAAATAATGATGAAAATTTACTTTCAAAAAAAGGTTATAATGTAAATGATGTAGCAATAAGTTTTGAAACTCTTGTAATACAATAGGAAAAAATTATGGCAACTTTAACTAATAAACAAATACGCAATACTTATAAAGATTTATTAAAAATAAATTCAGTAAGTGATAATACTGGAATTGATGGAACACTCCGAGCAGTTGAAGATGGAGATGCGACTGCAAGTGCATTACAAATAAGCACTGGTGGAGTTAAAAGCACAGGCACATTTGAAGTTACAGGAGCTTCCACACTTACAGGTGCAGTTACAAGTGGATTAATTAATGGACAAACAATTTCTTCTGCTGCAAATTTAACAGGAACACTTGCAGTAACAGGTACTACTACTTTAGCTGCGGTTGTTGCAACAACAGGAACTTTTAGTGGAAATATAACGGCTAACGGTATCAACCCTTTTTTACTGTTGAACGCCACGGGAGGAGATCATGCACAAGTTAGATTTCTTAGCAATAATGTATATAAAGGTGGAATTTTAAAATATACAACAGATGATATTGGAGTTTGTTCTGTCGCTGGCAAGAGTTTTATAATATCAGTAGATGGCGGGGGTACTAATGCAGTTACTGTGCAAGCAACAACAGGCAATGTTGGTATGGGTACAACAAGTCCGAGTTACAAACTTGATGTTAATGGAACACTTGGAGTTACAGGGGCAGCAACTTTAAGTTCAACTCTTGCAGTTACAGGTAATGCAACTGTTGGTTCAATAATTATCGGCGGAACTGATGCAGAGTCAACATCATATATATCTACCCAATCATCTTCGGCTACTTTTACAACTCTAAAAACTATCACACTTTCTAATTACGCAACTATATTTTTAGACATTAGAGTTGGTGGTGATATTTTTGAGGTTGGGAATCAATGGATTTATGGTATTTATAAAATTAATAGAGGGGGAGGTGGTCCAACGATAACTGCTTTTGATGAACATCAAACAAGTGCCTATATTAGATTAATTGTGGATGGAAATGATGTTAAATTTCAATACGCATCCGATGGTACACATACATTTAGCATTGCAGGGATTATTCGGTTTAACAAAGGTTACAGTACAGCATCAATATCTTAATTCGCTTAAATGTTTAGTTTCTTTTTTATTTTTCTTGCAGGAATATGTGATGCTCTTTTCACAGTAGTAAAAGATAGAGTTAATTCAAGGTTATCAGTATTTTGTGAAAAGAAGCAAGGCAAATGGATTGGTTGGTATAATGGTGGAAATAATGCTAAATGGAATCCATCTTATCCAAGTTTTCCACCAATTTGGTGGTGCAGTGATGCTTACCATACCTTTAAATACTATTGGATTTTGTGTTGGGCAATGGCAGTTCTATTCGCTTCATATGAAGGAATAGCTTGGTATTGGTATTTGTCGGCACACGCTATTCAAGGATTTACCTTTATTTATTTTTACCACTACTTTTTACCGATTAAAAGTGAAGGAAGTTTTTTTCATTATTTAAAAAGATTGATAATGTTTTGGAAAAACGCACACGCAATTAAATAATTAATAGAGATTTAAAATAAATGAAACCAAACATCAGCGAAAAACTTTTGGACTGTTTTAGTAAAATGCAAGTTGATATTGCATTAATAAAACAGCAAAATGAAAATCAATCTGTAAAGTTAGATGAACTTTATGAAAAAGTTAAACAGCAA
>SXGR01088918.1_pt1 | contig 15276 bp, 10 predicted proteins | sample 3174711 | NCBI WGS metagenome assembly SXGR01 (sample SAMN11356860, study PRJNA531348) | freshwater metagenome | isolation source: freshwater sample F1-60 | place: China: Fuxian Lake, Yuxi | collected 2017-12-25
ATGTCCGCCAGGGGATCACCCAGTGGATCATCGGCTGGAAGAAGAAAGGGTGGATGACCGCCAACCGGCAACCGGTCAAGAACGTCGATCTCTGGAAGGAGCTGGATGCGGAAGTGGGTCGCCACCAGATTGAGTGGCTCTGGGTGAAGGGTCACTCCGGCCACCCGGAGAACGAACGGTGCGACGAGTTGGCCAGAGAGGCCGCCTGCGGCAAGGATCTGGCCGAGGATACCGGCTACCAGCCCTGACGGGCCATTCCCGGTGTAGCGAGGGACTTTGGCAGTTGCCAGCGCCGCCGCACCGGGATCAGTGGAAAGCGCCGTTTACGGGCCGCAATCACGTATACCGATGCAAATGCCCTGCAATAATCCCGCCCGATACTCTCCCGCCACCAACTGTGCCAGCTCTGTTTACCCATAAACGAGTAACCGAAACGCTCGTCGAACATCACCTCACATCCCAGCAGATGCAGCCAGTCCGTCACCCGCCCCGGGGTAAACATCCGTGCCGACCAGGGCATTCTGCGCCGCAAGAACGGCACACAGTGACCGATCCCGACCAGACTCATGGGGTTATAACCACTGATGATCAGCCAGCCATCGTCGGTCAGCACCCTTTCGGCTTCGCGCAACACCTGATGAGGATCGGCAGAGAAATCGAGGCAGTGGGCCAGCAGGCAGGCATCGACGCTGCCGGTCCGCACCGGCAGATCGAGGGGATCGCCATACATGTCGAGCAGCCGCCCGCCGGGGGCGACCCCGATCTGGTGACGAATGGTGGAGCGTTTGCAGGAGAGTTCGGCGCTCAGAGCGCCAATTTTCAGCAGATGATACCCAAACAGATTGGGGCACCAGTTGTCGAGCCGATCCTGGATCTCGGCCGCCACCCAGTCCCCCATAGGCAATGCAGACCAGCTGGTCGGGATCTCGATTTGTTGTTCGGTACGTGCCACCTGCATAATAGGGCTCAACTCGGGGTTTCGAACGCCATCCTGTTATATAAGATACCCTCCCTAAAGAGAAGCAGACTCATGTATCCAGTGATCACAGTTCCAGCCTTTAATGACAACTACATCTGGTTGATCCGCCACGAAAATCACTGTCTGGTGGTCGATCCGGGCGATGCCGCACCTGTACTGGAGCGGCTCGAGGCATTGGGGCTGGTGCTCGATGCCATCCTGCTGACCCATCACCATCACGACCATGTCGGGGGTGTCACCGACCTGCTTGCCCACTTCCCCCACGCCCGGCTCTATGGCCCCAAACTTGACCCGATGCCGGATCACCACGGTCAGTGGCTGGAAGATGGCGATCAGATCAACTGGCACGGCCTCGCCCTCGAGGTGATCCATGTGCCCGGGCACACTCGCGGCCACATCGCCTACCACGGCAACGGCATGCTGTTTTGTGGCGATACCCTCTTCTCGGCCGGTTGTGGCCGCCTGTTTGAAGGAACGCCGGAGCAGATGTACCACTCGCTGCAACGACTCGCCGCCCTGCCCGATGAGACACTCATTTATTGTGCCCACGAGTACACCCTCTCCAACCTACGTTTTGCCTATGCGGTCGAGCCGGACAACCCGGCGATCCGCCGCCAGATCGGGCTGATCAGCAAACTGCGGCAACAAGGGCTGCCAAGCCTGCCAACCCGGCTGGGTGACGAACGCACTTTCAACATTTTTCTGCGATGTGAACAGGATTCAGTGAAATTTTCTGCTGAAAAACATGGGCTAAAATGCGTGGAAAATCCGGTAGATACCTTCACCATCCTGCGTCAGTGGAAGGACGTTTTTTGAACAAACCTTGATCAGGGGGCCATTGCCCCTTATGATGCGAGCTGTTTTTCCTAAAAATGACCGGAACGAGATGAAGGTACGAACGGCCTTATTGGCAGCGCTGTTGCTCAGCGGCTGCCAAAACCTGAGCCATCAGGATGACCGGGCGCTAACGGCAATCGAGCCGATCAAGTCCCCCCAGGTCAAGAAAAAAGCGCATAAAAAACACTCTTCCCATTTTCTGTTTGGCGATGAACAGCTGGACGAAATGGAAGATACGGACAATCTGTGGGTGCGTATCAGCGATGATATGCAACTGGAAACTCCGGACAACCCGCGCATCCGCCAGCAACGTGAGTGGCTGTTGCGCAATGATAAGCATCTGGCGACCATTGCCAGCCGGGCTGAACCCTACCTCTATCTGATGGTAGAGGAGATTGAACGGCGTGAGCTGCCAATGGAGCTTATTACTGTCCCGATGATCGAGAGCATGTTTGATCCTCATGCCCGATCCCGCAGCAATGCCGTCGGACTCTGGCAGTTTGTGCCAGCGACAGGCAGAAACTTCGGTCTGCGCCACGACAACTGGTATGACGGACGGCGCGATGTGCTGGCCTCCACCAATGCGGCGCTCGACTATCTGGAGTACCTGAACCGCTTCTTCGACGGTGACTGGCTGCAAACGCTGGCCGCCTACAATGCCGGTGAAGGACGGGTGCGTAACGCCATCCAGCGTAACCAGCGCGCAGGCAAGCCGACCGACTACTGGTCGCTCGATCTGCCCCGCGAAACTCGGATGTATGTGCCCAAGATCCTCGCCATGGCTGACATGATCAGCAATGCGGACAAGTACAATATCCAGTTGCCGGTGCTCGCCAACGAGCCGAAGCTGCGAGTGGTGGAGACTGGCAGCCAGATCGATCTGAATGTGGCCGCCCAACTGGCAGGTCTGCGCACCTCACAGCTCAAGGAGGTCAATCCTGCCCTGAGCCGTGGCGTGATGTCGCCCCGTGGCCCTTACCGCCTGCTGGTGCCGGTAGAGTATGCCGATACCCTGGAGCTGGCACTGGCCGATCTGCCCAAGAGCGAGCGTATTCGTACCCGCTCCTATCAGGTCACCAGTGGCGATACCCTGTCGCGTATCGCCCAGAATCATGGCGTCAGCGTGAACGAGCTGAAGCTGGCCAACAATCTGCGCAGCAACAACCTGCGTCGCGGTCAGCAACTGGTGATCCCGATCCACGGTCAGGTCAGCAGCAAGGCCAGCTCCGCCAGCAAACCGCAGCAGCTGGCAAGCCGTGGCAGCAGCCAGAAGGCCAAGGTCAGTTACAAGGTGCGCTCGGGTGACAACCTGTGGAGCATCAGTCAGGCGCACGGCGTCTCCCACGAAGAGCTCGCCAAGTGGAATGGTCTGAATGCCAAGTCGGCGCTCAAACCAGGCATGAAGCTGGTGGTCTATCCCAAGCAAGGGAAGAAGAGCGACAAATCGATGGTGTATCAGGTTCGCCGTGGCGACTCCATCTCCTCCATCGCGGCTCGCTTCCAGGTGGCCATCAACGATGTGATGCGCTGGAATCAGCTGGATAAAGGGGATTACCTCAAGCCCGGTCAGGAGCTGACCCTGTTTGTGAAGAACAACAGCTAAGCCTCACCGCTTGAACCCGATAAAAAACGGGGCCAGTCATCTGACTGGCCCCGTTTTTTATTACTGCGGCTAACCGCTGCTGTGTCTGAGCCACCAACTAAAACAATGGCTTGACGCCGCTTGCGGATGCATCACCGCTCTGCAGGCAAAACTATCACCGCTATTCCCAGAGCCTTGTCGGCACCACCATCAGCACGGTGCGCTGACCGATCGCCACATTGGCATTGGGGAAGACCACCGCCTCACGCGGCTTCTCGACCGTGTAGCGCAGCTCACCATCCTCGGCCAACACGAACCCTTGCGGAAATTCGGTGAAGTTGTCGACATCGCTGGCGAATAGAAAGCGAAACTGCTCCGATTTTTTGGTGATCACCCGATCGATGGCAAACAGGGTGAAATCGTCCGCCCGCCACGGCTCCAGTGCCACTTCATCCTGAGTGACCAGCTCCTGCAGTGCCTGCCGGGTTTCGATAAAGCGGGTCATATCGTTCTCACCAAATGGCCGTACCTTGCCCAGCTCCACCGTAAAGGCATGGGCCCCATGCTGGCGGGAGCTGTAGTAGCTGAAGGTCGTGGTCGGGCTGGCGGAGAGCAGAATGGTGCGCACCCCGCAGGCGCCGAGGAACTGCACCTGCTCGCGGCAGTGGGGCCGCTCGTGGGGAAAGGGGTAGACGGCAAACTTCTCGTGGCGCGAACCGCGAATGGCGGTGTGCAGATCGTAGTGGTAACGGGGACGAGCCGGATCGGCAAAGAAGCGGCTAACATACTGCTCGAGGCGCATGGCACGGATCCGCTCCCGATTGCAGAGCCCCTCCCCCTTGCTGTGGGCGCCAGAGAAGAGCCGGTTCATGTTCTCCTCCACTTCTCGCAGCCCCAGATTCATCGCCGCCGGATTGCCAAACAGGAACAGCACCCGATGGCGGGCGCTCAGCTCGCCTGAGAGCAGACGGCTCAGCAGCTGGTTGCAGATCTCGATGGGGGCAGTCTCGTTGCCGTGGATACCGCAGGAGAGGACGATATCCTTGCGTCCTCCCGGCTGATCGCCCGCGCCACGGGCAGGCTCCAGACAGAGCACGCCCGTATCCCAGACGCTGACCCGCGCACCATCGGGCAGGGCAAATTCAAAGGGCTCAAGCTGCCACTCATGGCTGCGGGTCAAGGCCAAAAAATCGTGCTGGGGAATCATCCGTCTCACCCTCTCGCTCTGGAATACTATGGCCGGATTATACGCAAGGCGTTGCGGCTTAAAACCGATTTTTAAACAAATTCAAACATTAACGATACAAATCGCGGCAAGGTAAAACGGCAGCACCGGGCGGAGCAACAGAGGGATATAAAAGAGGGGAAGCGAGAGCAATAACGGGGCAAACAACAGCAGGGTTGACGGGGTGACCTGATGTCACCCGGCCGTCAGCATACAAGTATCAGCAGATAAACGAGGCATCCATGCCCGGCTGATCAACCACGCCAGAACGGCTTGGTGGTCTCTTGATAACGGTCAGCTTCGTTCAGGCCGATGTCTTTGAGCAGGTACTCGGGCAGCTCGGAGAGCTGGCGACGGCTGCGGCTGCGCTCCAGCCAGGTCAGAACGGTCATTTTAACGCGAGCAACCAGATTCAATTGGCTGGAATGCTGGTAACCGGTTTCGGTATAAGTCATGTTGGCCATGATGTGGCTCCTCTGAATATTTGTTTACGCACTGGGCTTCAATTTGATGCGCAAAGCTTAGTCAGGGAGTCAGACCGACTCAATTGACGAATTTTGATACGTTACATTAGTAAATCTAATGTCTAAAAACGGCAGGATTTAATTTTAAACCTTTGATTTAAAACAACTAATTATTTTAACGGTTGGCCAGCAGAGTCGCACAGCATATTGTGCTGCATGGCACCCATCTATATATGCATTTTACTGCTTTACATATGCAGGGATGGACAAGGCGTGAACAGCTGGCAACAGCGGAGTTACACGTGATCGTTAATTTAATGATCTTGCAGCGATCTTTATTTAACACACTGAAACATAAATAAAACCAGCACCGCATCCCCATTCAGAGGCGCACATTGCCCCTCCCCAAAGTGCCTCTTGGCACTCCAGCCGCATACTGGTATGTTTATTTATACAGTAGTTTTGCCACCCGCAGCGATGTCATACCTGATGTCGTCAACAGCGGGTCAGACCACAGGATCATCGATGGATACCTTTACCCCTACCGCCGCCCTGCGTCAACAGATGGAGGCCATTGAAGCCTCTCTGGATCAGCTGGCCACCCTGCTCGGCCAGCTCGAACTGCAGGAGGCCCATGTCTATCCCCTCCCCCCGGTAGCGCAGGGCGAAGAGCACGACCCCATCAGCCAGATTGAGGTGGGTTACCTGAGCGGCGACGAGGCACTGTCTGCCACCCTGTCGGCCTATCGGGATCACAGCGCCCGTCCCGGCTGCTCCACCAAGGCGACTCATCGGCTGCCCGGCTGGTTGCGCTTTCCTGCCGCCGCCGCTCCGTTGATCCAGCCTCTGGTTGAGGAGATCAATCAGCGCAAGCTCGATTTCAAAGCGCTGGTGCAGCAGGCGGGGGGACGGGACGAGAAGTTCGAGCTGGTACATACCGCCCTGCCCGGGGTGATCACCCTGCAGGTCTACCGCAAACTGACCCTGTTGGCGGGGGAGCTGCAATCCCTTGGCTTTACCTGGGCTGACAAACAGACCATCAATCGCCTAAGTCGCGAGCAGGTGCTTGAGATGCTGGAGCGCAGCCGCCGCTACATACCGGCCCTCTCCAACAACGAGGAGTGGAGCAAAATGGTGGATCAGGAGGTGTATGACATTCGCCGTCTGCCGGCCGATGCCGAGCTGCGGATCCGCCGCCCGGTCAAGACCCACCCGATGATCAACCTGCTCTGGCTGGAGCGCACCCCACGCAAGCAGCAGATCAAGGCGAGCCTGCCTCTGCTGCTCTGCTCCGATACCCCGCCCGCGGTCACCCATCTGGGCAACTATCCCCCCAAGAGCCGGCAGGCGCGGCGGGATCGCAAGATTGGCGGCGAGCCCATCATCGAGCGGCTGCACCTCTATCTCTATCAGGGGTGACTGGATCAGGGATAGCTGGGCCGCCTTGCCGCGATAAACGAAGTATCCCGCATCTGCATCCCAAACGAGAAAGGGGAGAACATCTCTGAACGTTCTCCCCTTTTCTGTCTCGATAGGCGGTATGAAAGGCGGCGTCGCCAATCAGCCCATCAGCAAGGCCCGCAGGCTCTCCACATCCAGCCCGCGCACCTCGGACTGGCCGCTCAGCAGGCCATCGGCCAGCGCCCGCTTCTCGTCGTGCAGGGCGACAATCTTCTCCTCCACCGTCTGCTCGCACACCAGTCGATAGACGGTCACCGGCTGGGTCTGGCCCATCCGGTGCGCCCGATCGCTCGCCTGATCTTCCACTGCCGGGTTCCACCAGGGATCGAGGTGCAGCACAGTATCGGCCTGGGTGAGGTTGAGGCCGGTCCCCCCCGCCTTGAGGCTGATGAGGAACAGCGGCACCGCCTCATGACGAAAACGCAGGATGGAGTCCTGACGGGACTTGGCGGAGCAGCCGCCATCCAGATAGCAGTAGTCCCAGGACTTCTGCTCGATGCGGGCTCGCAGCAGGCTCAGCAGATCGACAAACTGGCTGAACACCAGCACCCGATGACCACCGTCAATAGCCTCCTCCAGCAGCGCCATCGCCTCGTCCAGCTTGCTGCTGGTTTGCGACCACTCGGGCATCACCAGCTCCGGCGAGCAGCAGAGTCGGCGCAGCCGGGTCAGGCCACTCAGCACATGCATCAGGGCGCGACCATCGGCGCTTTGCACCTGCTGCACCACTTCCCGCCGGGTCGCCTCGTAGAGCTGGCGCTCTTCGGGGGAGAGGCTGATGTGGTGGATGATCTCGGTCTTGTCCGGCAGCTCGGTCAGCACCTGCTGCTTGAGACGGCGCAGGATGAAGGGGCTGATCACCGCCCGCAGCAGCGCCATGTGCTGGGGATCCTTGACCGCCTTGCCAAAGCGACGCTTGAACTCGCCAAGGCTGCCGAGCAGCCCCGGGTTGATAAAGGTAAAGAGGCTCCACAGCTCCCCCAGATGGTTCTCGATGGGGGTGCCGGAGAGGGCGAGGCGAAAATCGCCGTCGAGCTGGAACAACAGCTTGGCGCGCTGGGTGCCGGCGTTTTTGATCTGCTGCGCCTCATCAAGCACCATGGAGGACCAGCGGCGGGACTTGAGCGCCTCCGCCAGGCTGCCAAGCATGCCGTAGTTGATGAGGATCACCTGACCGGCCTTGGCCTCGCGAATGATCCCCTCCCGCTCGGCCGGATTCTCGAACACCACCACATCAAGCTCGGGGGCGAAGCGGGTCACCTCCTCCTGCCAGTTGGTGACCACTGACTTGGGCACTACCACCAGCGCAGGGCCAAGGTGCTGGCGCATCCGCAGCACGATAAGCGCCTGCAGCGTCTTGCCCAGACCCATGTCATCGGCCAGACAGGCGCCAAAGCCGTGATGGGCCAGGGTCGCCATCCAGCGCACTCCCTCTTTCTGATAGTCCCGCAGGGAGGTGAGCAGCTCGTCCGGGCACTCGACCTCCTGCTGCCACTCCTGCTGCAGGGATTGCCACGCCGCATCCCCTTCGGTGGTAATGACCGAGAGCAGGCGAGTGAGCGGATAGGCCAGTTTGTTGTTGATGCGCTGCTCTTCATCGAGCATGGCCCCCAGCATGGTGAGCCGCTCCACCAGCTTGTCGCTCAGCATCAGGCTGGTCTTCTCGTCGAGCTGAACGGTGCGCTGCCCCGGGGTCATCTGACGCAGAATAAGGCGCAGGTCGAGGATCTGGTGCTCATCAAGCGCCAGTGCCCCTTCGACCTGGAACCAGTCCTGCCGCCGCTCGATGCGCAGGCTCAGAGCCGCTTCATCAAGGCTCTTGAGGCGAGCGCTGTCCTGATGCCAGTGAATGACCACACCGGCATCCACCAGCTCGGGCAGGGCATTGACCAGCGCCAGCGCCTGCTCCCCCTGTAGCAGCCACTCGCTGCCGGGCAGGCCGATGGGCAATTGATTGCGCAGCAACTGGGCCTGCCCCTTCTCGGCCGCGAGATCCCGCTGCCAATAGTGGTACGCCTTGATCCCCTGCCGTACGATCGCCTCCCCCTTGCCAAGGGGCTGGGGCGGCAGATCCTCAAAGCGGGTCACCAGCTTGACCGACAGCTGACCATCCTGCCAATCCAGTTGCACCGAAGGAATGCCCGGCCAGGGAGCCAGTTCTGCGTTGCCGCTAAGCCCCGCAACCTGACTGTGCCAGGGCAACTCGGGAATGGCGTCCAGGGTGCGTTGCAACTCGGCCAGCCCCTCGGCGGGCAGCAGCGGGATGGATTCGAGCGCAGGCAAGCGGTCGAGCAGCGGCTGCGGGGTGAGGATCAACTGCCACAGATCCTGCGCCAGCGGCATGATATGGGCCCCGCGGGCGGCCGCATCGGGGCAGAGCTGCGCGCTCATCCCCTGCTCGGTGGCCACCACCTGCAGCAGGGGGGCGCTGATGGCCAGTTGCAGCTTCTGCCCCTTGGCGTTGAACAAGCGGGGGTGATCGGCCAGCGGCGCCCAGACATCCCGCGGCAGTCGTCCCATCACCCGTGGCAGGGTGCGAACCAGTGCCCAGTCGTGCTCATCGAGCATGGCGGCATACTGGGTAGAGAGCAGGGCCGGATCGACCCGGCGACCGGCGGTCCACTCCCCCTTGGTGCTCAGCTTCTGGATCTTGCACTCCAGCTCGGGGCCGTCGGCATGGAGCAGCCACACCAACCGCTCCTGCGGCTTGCGCACGCCGCTGGAGCGTCCCAGCCCCTGCAACCAGTTGAGCCAGCTGGCAGAGGCCGCGGTTTTATCCTCGTCCCCGTCATCATCCTGCTCGTCACTGCCCTCTTGCGCACTCTCCTCACTGCCGCGCAGTTGGCACAAGGGCGCCCCTTTGGCCGCCTCGCCCAACAAGATACGCAGCAGATCCTGACAAAAGGCCATCAGGCGATGATGGGGCTCGGCATCGAGCAGATGGGAGAGATCCCACTTGTGCAACATGGCCACCTGCGGGCTCTGGGCACCGTGACGGGCCAGCGCACAGAGATCGAGCCAGAGATAGCCCCAGTGGAGCTCCTCCACCGGCAACTGCAGGGTATCGAACAGGCCGACCGCCTGACCGTGGCGATCGCCCGCCCACTGGCTGAGCAGGTCGGCAAGCAGGGGGAACTGGCCAGTCAGGCTGCGCTGCCACTTCTTGCGCTGTTCGCTGGCGATGACGGGATCGGCCTGCTGCAACCAGCCAAGCCAGAGCTGGGCGCTGAACGAACGGGGCCACTGGCCTGCTTCGCCCTCATCGGTTGTCTGCCACTGGCCCAGCGCGGTGAGCAGTCGCTCGCCAAGCGGGCCGCTCTGGCTCTGCTGGGCCAGCGCCTGCAGGGCTGGCCAGCCAGGGGCGGCATCCGTGTCCTCGCCGGTTGGCGATGTGCTCTCGCCATCCCCGCAGAGCCAGCGCCACTCCGCCTCGAACGCTTTGGCCCGAGCCTGCACCTCGGGGGCGCAGCGCACCAGCGCATTGGCCAGCGGCCAGCGCTCTTCATAGGGGGCATCGAGCAAGAGTTGCAGCGAGAAGTGCTCCAGCAACATTTGCTGCCAGGCGGGGCTGGAGCCCGCCAGCAACTGGTGAGCGTCCGGGGTATCTAGCAGGGTCAGCAGATCGCTGGCCGAGAAATAGGTGGGGATCTCCCCCGCCTTGCCGCGGCAGAGCTCGCGCACCACCGCATGGGTGAGATCTTGCCCGGTCAATGAGGGCACCCGGCTCCAGTCCGGCGCCGGGCAGAGACCGGCACGCACCCCCAGGATCAGTGCCAGCGTCCCCTCGGCGGTCAGACTCCACTGCTGCTCCCCGCGCAATCTGACCAGCCCCGCATCCTGCAGTCGAGTCAGTTTATCGATCAGGGCATGGCCTATCGCCAGTTGTTCTTGCAGCAAACGGGTACTGGCAACGCGCTGCAATTGCAGGGTGGCGAGCAGGGCATAACTATCCGAAGAGAGGGTGGACGCAGACATCAAGACTCACGGGCAAGTGCAAAAGCGGAATTTTAACGGTAAAGCGCCAGCGGCTCGACCCTTTACCGTGAAATAACTCAAAAAAAAACGGCCATCCATGATGACCGTCGAAAGTAACGAAGGAAATAGCCGGATCATCCGGTTACCTCCCACAGCGGGAAAATCGGGAGCGCTAGCCCCTAATTCGTGGAGCCAATGCTAGAGGTTGGCGCCCGAAAAAGCTTTGAAGCGGATCACAGTTGAAAAGGATTTCTGAAAACGGTTTCAATTTTTGGCGGCAAAAAACCATGATTTCGCGCCAAATGAGCAATGTCCCCACCCCTCCTGCTCACCCAGTACAAGCGGTAGAAAAACCTATGACGTCGCTTGTCACCCCCCTGTGCGGGCAGCTGTATAGCTTCACCATAACCTGCCGCCCCTAGGCTAGGTTTCAGGGCAACCGGACATGGCCGAGATGGGCCAGGAGAGCATTAATCGGCTCCCTCCCCGCCCAGTAGCTTGGCAAACCGCACTGCCGCCGTGGGCCTTTGCAATCGCCTTGACCACGGCGAGTCCGAGTCCGCTACCGCCGCTCTTGCGCGAGCGTGACGGATCTCCCCGACGAAAGGCATCGAAGATACAGGCGGCGACCTCCTCGCTGATGCCAGGCCCCTCATCTTCCACACTCAGGACGCACACACTTTCCGAGCGATGCAGCCGCACGGTCAGCAGGCCCGGCAGCGCGTGCTTCTGGGCATTTTCCAACAGCGCCATCAGAGCCTGACGGATACGAAACAGATCGCAGCAGACATGAAGTTCGCTATCCAGCTCCCGCTGCAACACAAATCCGCTCGCCGCCAGAGGGCTGGCAAACGCCTCAAGCACCACGGCAAGCTCGTCGGCCAGCCTGACCTCGGTCCGCTGCAACTCCAGATGGCCGCTGTCGTTGAGGCTCAATACCCGCAAATCCTCGATCAGGTGATTGAGCCCCTCCACCTGACGCAGCAATCCCTCGAAGAGTTCGCTGCTGGGAGGAAATACCCCTTCGGCCAGCCCCTGCAAGCGGCCACGCAAAATGGTGACGGGAGTGCGCAACTCGTGGGCGATGGCGGCATTCCAGAACTCCCGCTCGCGGGTCATGCTCTGCAGCCGCTCGGCCATGGCGTTGAAGTCGCGCACCAGTTGCGCCGTCTCCCCGATCGCCTGCTCATCCTCCGGCACACGGGCATCGAGTTTACCCTCGGCCACCTCGCGCAGGCTGGTTGCCACCGAGTTGAGGGGAGTCAGGATGCGGCGAGAGAGGCGCACCGCCACGTACAGCGCCATCCCCAATGCAATGAGAATGGTGGAGCCGATCCATAACATCTCGACTCTGGAGGGCACCCAGGTCTCGGAGATGCTGCCCGGCACAAACGCCACGGCGATGCCATAAAACACATAGGTGCCGATCACCGCGAGGGAGATGATACCAAGCGTCATCAGGCCCAGAGAGCGGATGATCTGCCTGCGAAGGCCGGGCGCCGATTTCATGCATCGCCCCCGAAGCGATAGCCAACGCCCCAGACACTGGCGGGGACCCCCTGAATGCCGTGTGTCTCCAGTTTTTTGCGCAACTTGCTGATGTGGCTATCCACCGTACGCTCCTGGGTATCCCCCTCCGGCAGGCAGTGGGTCAGCAGTTCGGCGCGGCTGAACACCCGTTTCGGCGCCCGCATCAAAGAGGCGAGCAACTTGAACTCAGTCAGGGTCAGCTCCAGCACCTGCTGCTGGTCATCGCGGAAAATGCTGGCCTCGTGGCTCTCCAGATCGATCTGAAACTGGCCGACCCGCAGCACGTTCGCCGTGGCAGGCTTTACGGCCCGGGTGCGCCTGAGCACGGCCTGCACTCGCGCCACCACTTCGGCCGGATTGAAGGGTTTGACCACATAGTCATCCGCCCCCATGCGCAGCCCCATCAGCTTGTCGAGATCCTGATCGAGGGCGGTCAACATGATCACCGGCGTATCGCCGCGCGCCCGGATCTCGCTGAGCACCTGCCAACCATCCAGTAGCGGCATCTGCACATCCAGCAGCAGGAGATCGGGTTTGAATGCCTGATGCATGGCCAGCGCTTCACGGCCATCGGCGGCGTGCAGGGAGCGCAAGCCATGACGTTGCAGGTAAGCGGCGAGGATGTCGGCGATCTCGGCTTCATCCTCTGCAATCAGTACCAGTGACTGGCCCGCCGGGCTGGCGGAAGCATTGAGATGGGACATAGTCGGACTCGAAAAAAGGTGGCGTTGAACTTTATCATCGCCTCCATGGATTCTCCACAAAGCCTCGAATCATTCGCAATAGCCCCTCGCCATAATGGCCGCTCGATGCACTCTTCGGTCACATCACACCGGAGAGACGGTTTAACGAGGTGAGTGGATGATGTTTGTCAAACAGCGGTATGCGGGCGCCCTGCTCGCCGTCATTGCCGCATTCGGGTTGGCGGGTTGCGATGTCGCGCCGCAAGAGCAGGAGGCTCCCGCCCCTCCTCAGGTGTCGGTGCTGACATTGACTGGTCGGGAGCTTGTCATCAGCGAGGATCTGCCCGCCCGGGTAGTGGCACTGCGCAGCGCCGACATTCGCGCCCAGATCAGCGGTATCGTGCAGCGCCGCCTGTTCGAGCAGGGCGCCGAGATCAGCGCAGGCACAGTGCTGTTCCAGATAAACCCGGCCCCCTTCAAGGCCGATGTCGACAGCGCCGCCGCCGCATTGCAACGGGCCGAGGCCGTGCTGGCCCGCGCCCGCATCCAGATTGACCGCCTGAAGCCGCTGCTGCGCACCGACGCCATCAGCCGCCAGACCTATGACGATGCGGTCTCCCAGCGGGATCAGGCGGCTGCAGATGTAGCCCAGGCAGGGGCGACCCTGGCCCGGCACCAGCTGAACCTGCAATTTGCCAGCGTAGAGGCCCCCATCGCCGGACGCATAGATCAGGCGCTGGTGAGTGAAGGGGCCCTGGTGTCGCCAACCGATGCCACCCCCATGGCCCGGATCCAGCAGATTGATCAGGTCTACGTCGATGTGCGCCAACCGGCCTCGGTGCTGGAATCCCTGCGCCAACAGGCTGGCTCAACGGCACCGGAACTGGCGGTGGAGATCCTCGGCAGCAATGGCACACCGCTGGGGATGCAGGGGCACATCCTCTTCTCCGGTATCGAGGTCGATGCCGGAACCGGCGACGTGCTGCTGCGGGTGCTGGTGGATAACCCTGAGCGGCGCCTGTTGCCCGGCCTCTATGTGCAGGCGCGCATCCCCCGTGCCCGCTATGCCAACGCCCTGACCGTGCCCCAGCAGGCGGTAGCTCGCACATCGGGTCAGACCAGCGTGTGGGTGGTGGATGGCCAGGGGCAGGCACAGCTGGTTCCGGTCAATACCGCTGAGCTGGTGAATAACCAGTACCGCATCGCGTCCGGGCTCAGTGCCGGGCAACAGGTGGTGATCGAAGGGATCGACCGTCTGACCCCGGGGGTTCAGGTCACAGCTTCCCCCTGGCAAGCACCCGCTGTCAGCCAACCGGCTGACGGTGGCATTCGCTGAATCGGAGAGTTATCCATGCCGCAGTTTTTTATCCATCACCCGGTGTTTGCCTGGGTGATCGCCCTGTTCATCGTGCTGGCAGGGGTCATCGCCATCCCCAAGCTCCCCATCTCCCGCTACCCCTCGGTGGCGCCGGTATCGGTGACCCTCTATGCCACCTATCCGGGCGCCACACCGCAGACCCTGAACGATGCGGTAGTGAGCCTTATCGAGCGCGAGCTGTCGGGAGTGAAGAACCTGCTCTACTTCGAGTCCTCGGTGGACGCCTCGGGCAGCGCGCAGATCACTGCCACCTTCAGGCCGGGCACCGATCCGGAGCTGGCCCAGATGGACGTGCAAAACCGCATCAAGGCGGTCGAACCTCGCTTACCACAAGCGGTGCGGCAAACCGGCCTGCAGGTGGAGTCCGCCTCCTCCGGCTTTCTGATGATGGTCGGCATGACCTCACCGGATGGCCGCTTTGATGAGGTTGCCCTCAACGACTACATGGCACGCAATATTGTGCAGGAGCTGCGCCGCATCGACGGGGTGGGACGAGTGCAGCTGTTTGGCGCCGAGCAGGCCATGCGCATCTGGGTAGATCCGGCCAAACTCGCCGCCTACGGGCTGACCATCGGCGAGGTGGCACAGGCCATCGAGCAGCAGAACATCCAGATTGCACCGGGGCGCCTCGGTGACGAACCCGCCCTACCGGGGCAGCGCCTGACTGTTCCCCTCACGGTTCAAGGGCAGCTGACGACCCCCGAGGCATTCGCCGCCATCGTGCTGCGAGCCGGTGGCGATGGCGCCAAGCTGGTGCTGGGTGATGTCGCACGGGTCGATCTGGGGGCGCAATCCTACGCCTTCTCCAACCGGGAGAATGGCGTGGCCGCCACCAGCGCCGCCATCCAGCTCTCCCCCGGCGCCAACGCCGTGCGTACCGCAGATGCGGTGCGCACCCGTCTCGCCCAGCTCGCCCCCACCCTGCCGGCGGGCATGGCCTATTCGATCCCGTTTGACTCGGCCCCCTTCGTCAAGGTCTCCATCGAAAAGGTGATCCACACCTTGCTGGAAGCCATGGTGCTGGTGTTTCTGGTGATGTTTCTCTTCCTGCAGAACCTGCGCTACACCCTGATCCCGGCCATCGTCGCCCCCATCGCTCTGCTTGGCACCTTCGCGGTGATGCTGCTGGCCGGTTTTTCGATCAACTCCCTCACCATGTTCG
>SXGR01307528.1_pt1 | contig 15275 bp, 16 predicted proteins | sample 3174711 | NCBI WGS metagenome assembly SXGR01 (sample SAMN11356860, study PRJNA531348) | freshwater metagenome | isolation source: freshwater sample F1-60 | place: China: Fuxian Lake, Yuxi | collected 2017-12-25
CACAAGGTCACGATCATTCCAAGAGGGCGTGCGCTGGGTGTGACCATGCAACTGCCGGCTGAAGACCGCTACAGCATGGATCGTGACCGAATGCTGAACACCGTGGCGGTACTCTTCGGTGGACGGATCGCGGAAGAAATTTTCATGCACCAGATGACCACTGGCGCCTCAAACGATTTCGAGCGCGCCACGTCGATTGCCCGCGACATGGTTACTCGTTATGGCATGAGCGATGTGCTGGGTCCGATGGTGTATGCCGAAAACGAGGGTGAGATCTTCCTGGGCCGCTCCATCACCAAGACGACCAACATGTCTGAAGAGACCATGCGAAAGGTCGATTCCGAGATTCGCCGGATTATTGATGAGCAGTACGCGGTGGCGCGCAATATCCTCGACACCAATCGCGACAAGGTCGAGGCCATGGCCAAGGCGCTGCTCGATTGGGAAACGATCGATGCTGATCAGATCGATGACATCATCTCGGGCCGCCCGCCCCGGCCGCCGAAGCCGGGCGGTTCGACGGGCAGTAGCGCAGGCGGCACCGGCACCCCGGCAAGCCAGCCCGACCCGTCGCCGGGGTCACCGTCGGCTGAGCCGGTAACCTGAACGGGCTCTGTACCCGTCCTGTGGTCGCCGAGCATCCCGTGCCGGCCGACAGGTCCTTGGAATGGGTCTGCGGCCGCTTCCGGATGAGCCTGAAGCGGCCGCTCGTGATGGGGATCGTCAATGTCACGCCCGATTCCTTTTCCGAGCGGCACGACCGCGCAGATCCGGTTGAGGCGATCGGCTGGGCAGAGCGGCTTGTTGCCGAGGGCGCAGATCTGATCGATATCGGTGGTGAGTCCACCCGGCCGGGAGCGCCCCCGGTTGATGCATCGCTCGAACTCGATCGTATCCTCCCCGTTCTTGAAGCGATGCGGGGGCGGGGCATTCCTGTTTCGGTTGACACGCGAAAGCCCGAGGTCATGCGCGTGGTGCTTGAACATGGGGCCGACATCATTAACGACGTTGGCGGCTTGACTGCGCCAGGCGCGGTCGAGACGGTGGCGGCGAGCGGCTGCGGCGTGTGCGTCATGCACATGCAGGGTGATCCGGCCTCCATGCAAAACGCTCCGCAGTATCACGACGTCGTGGGCCAGGTGTCTGAATTTCTCGCTGAACGGCGCGCGGCGCTGGAAGCCGCCGGGGTATCCCGGGCGCGCATAATGTTTGATCCGGGTATCGGGTTTGGGAAATCGCTTAACCATAATCTCGCCTTGCTGCGTGCGCTACCCGTCCTTGGGAAAATGGGGCCAATGCTGGTCGGGCTGTCGCGAAAGTCGTTTGTTGGACGTCTGACAGGGCGTGATGTGGGCGAACGACTGCCGGGCAGTCTGGCAGCGATGCTCGCAGCGGTACAGGACGGGGCCGCTGTGGTTCGGGTGCACGATGTAGCGGCAACGCGCGATGCCCTCAAGGTGTGGCATGCGCTGACGGCGGAGGCCTGGGATGGGACGTAAATTTTTCGGTACCGACGGGGTACGCGGGCGGGTGGGCGAGGCGCCCATCACGCCCGACTTCGTCATGCGACTGGGCTATGCGGCAGGGCGGGTGCTGGCTGGTGCGGGCGCCACCGATCGCCCGCCAGCGTCGAATCCGGTCGCACAGGAGGGGCGCGGGAGTACGCGGCCAGCTGTCATCATTGGAAAGGACACTCGTATTTCAGGTTACATGCTCGAGGCCTCGCTTGAAGCCGGGCTGTCGGCCGCCGGGGTCGATGTGCTCCTGTGCGGGCCGCTCCCCACGCCGGCCGTCGCATATCTCACGCGCGCGCTCCGCTTGTCTGCCGGCATTGTGATCAGCGCCTCGCACAATCCCTTTGACGACAACGGCATCAAATTCTTTTCAGCCGATGGCGACAAGCTTCCAGATTCGGTCGAATCGGCGATTGAGGCCGAGCTCGAGCGACCCATCGGCTGTGTCGCCTCCTCCGCTCTGGGGCGTGCACGGCGCGTGAACGATGCTGCCGGCCGCTATATTGAATTCTGCAAGCGTACCTTTCCTGCGAACCTCGATCTCAAGGGCTTGCGGATGGTGCTTGACTGCGCAAACGGCGCGGCGTACCAGACAGCGCCTCATGTGTTTCATGAGTTGGGTGCCGACGTCGTTACCATCGGCACCTCACCGAACGGCTTCAATATCAACGATCAACTGGGCGCCACGCATCCGGCAGCGCTTCAGGCAGCGATACGCGAGCATGGGGCGGCGATTGGCGTGGCTGTTGACGGCGATGCCGACCGGGTTGTGATGGTCGATGGCGACGGGCGGATCTTCAATGGCGACGAGTTGCTCTACCTGATCGTGCGCGAGCGCCTTCACAACGGGCCGGTTTCGGGGGCTGTCGGTACGCTCATGTCCAACCTTGGGCTCGAGCAGGCGCTCTGCCGGCTCGGCGTGGAATTTGCGCGCGCGAAGGTTGGTGATCGGTACGTGCTCAAGACGCTTCGCGAGCGCGGGTGGCTGTACGGGGGAGAGAGTTCGGGTCATCTGCTCTGCCTCGATCATCACAGCACGGGCGATGCCACCATCAGCGCATTACAGGTACTGGCAGCGGTTCAGCGCACAGGGCAAACGCTTGGCGAACTGGCTGAAGGCCTGCAGATGATGCCGCAGACGCTCATCAATGTCCGGGTCGAGCGCAGCTTCGACTGGCAAGCGCATGAGCCGCTCAGCCGCGTCATGGCCGAGGTAGAGCGGGAACTCGCAGATCAGGGGCGCATCCTGATCCGCGCTTCAGGTACCGAGCCACTGGTGCGCGTCATGGTGGAAGCCCGGTCCGCTAGCCTGGCCGAGCAGGCCGCGCAGCAGTTAGCCGGATCGCTCAGAGCGGCCTGACCGCTCGGAACAGCGTCCAGGGAAAGCGCCAGTAGGGCCAATCCGGGAGCGTGGCATCCTCGGTCTCGGCGAAGGGCTCGATTGCGATGTCGACGAACCCAGCCTCGCCGAGCGCCTCGTGCATGTCCAGCCGGTTGAACGCAGGCATGAAGCCTTCGTTGTTGCGCGCGGCATGACCATCCAGAAGGAACTCCATCCAGCGGCCGCGCGGGCGGAAATCCAGGTGCATGACCTCGCCACCCGGCTCGAGCAGTCGGAACGATTCGCGCAGCACCCGTCGGATATCCGCAACAGGCAGCTCGTGCAGCAGCTGGGTGGAGGTGACGAGATCGAAACTGCCATCGGTGTAACCGGATCGCAGGGCGTCGCGCTGGGCAAATCGCGTGTTGGTGAGTGGGGTGTCGGCAAGCGTGGCGGCAGCCAACCGCAGGCAGGGCGCTGACAGGTCAATGCCGATCACCCGCGCCTCGGGTAGTCGCGCCGCGATAGGCAGGGTGCATTTTCCAAAGCCGCAGCCCAGGTTGAGAACCGATCCGAACCGGCGGCGTGCGAGCACTGTGTCAGCGAAGCGCTCGTGCGCTTCGAAGCGACGCGTATTGGGGTGAATCGAAGTGGCGCTTGCCCGATACATGAGTCCGTCATAGTCGGCGCCGATCAGGTTGCCTGGGTGCTGGTGGATGTCGATTTCGAGATAGTAGTCGGGGATATTGAGACCGGCATCGAGTTCGAGATACGGGCTGGACTCGGCGGCGGTGAGTCGTTCGCGCACCCAGTCGGGCTGGGACTCAAAACTTACAGCCAGTCCCCACCGCGGGTCGGAATATTTCATGCGCTGGTAGTGGCGCTCGATGAAGGCAAACCACTGGTAAAGCGGTGTCTCGGCCACCTGGGCGATGGCCTGGTCGGTCATCGCCGGGGTGCTGCCGCGATCGATCTCGCGATAACGCTTGTGGAGCGCCGGGTAAAGCTGATTGGCCCAGTGCTGTCGGAGCGACCCGATCAGCTCCTGGAACGCAACGGTGGCGCGAATAGGCGCGTTCATGAACGGGGCTCCAGCGAATGAGCAGGGAAACGACCACTCGTGGATTTGGCGCGCCCGTCTAACACCTCCATCAGGTGCGAAACAAAGGCATCGCGCTCGCGTCCGAGCGCGGCAGCCTGCGCGTCGTTGGGCTGAAAGTGCTCAAGCGCGGCGATGTCGAGTTGTCCCTGTTCGGCGAGCATGAACTCCATGCACCGGACCCGGTCGCGAAGTACATGGAGCTCAGAGGCCATGACGAGCAACATCTGGGCGAGCCTGTCCATCCCAGGTGTGCCGAAGAACGAGAGTTCAGGCTCGTCACGCTTGGCGGTCTTCTCCGGATTGGGCGTGGGGTGGGTCATGCGGAATCCTGTGAGGGCAAAGAAAGGGAGGCTTACGTGGCGAACGGGTTGCGCGAACGGGTTGTTGCCCGATCAGGAGGGCAGTGCGACCATACCCGCGGGCAGTGCCGCCACATGATCAGCAATCTGGCCCGGCTTGGCAAACCATATGCGAGATCGCTGTGCCGCCATATGCTCGAGCATGCGTGCGAGTTGCCGGACGCGATGAGGATGTCCCATCAGAAAGGTGTGAATCGAAATACCGCAGACCAATGGCCAGCCATGGCACTCCGAGTCGTCGAGCTGCTGGTCGAACGAATCGCGAACCATCTGCGTGAATTCGACATCGCTTGCCCCCCGATTAATGAAGGCCGGCAGATCGTTCAGCTCCATCGAAGGATAGGGCACTGCAAGGATAGGACCGCGCGCGGTACGAAACCACTGCGGCTGCTCGTCAAAGAACCAGTCGAGCATGTAGGTGTAGCCGGTTTCGTGCAGCAGTTCTGGGGTGTTCGGGCTTTGCGAGATGAAGGGCCCCAACCAGCCCTTCGGGGGCTCGCCTTCTTCCTGAATGAACCGATCGCGGACCTGGCTGAGCATTCGGCGTTCGGTGTCGAGATCCATGTCGATCTGGCGCTCTGAATTGGTTCGGCCGTGTCCGACGAACTCATCGCCGCGCTCACGAAATGGCACCAGGATTTCTGGGCAGACGTCGTACACGCTTGCGTTCACCAGGATGGACAGCGGCACCTGATAGCGTTGAAACAGTTCGGCGATTCGCCAGATTCCCACGCGATTGCCGTAGTCGCGATAGGCGTAGCCGCGATGAAATGGCGCAGCCGGCATGGAGGTGAAGTCATTGCCGGGGTTACGACCGAATTCAAAAGCCTCGACGTTGAGCGCAAAGTACACCGCGAGCCGCGCGCCGTTGGGCCAGGCATATTTGGGTCGGGAGGGAAGTGCGGAGAAGCGATAGCGGTCGAACTTGTTGTCGAAGCGTTCCATGGGGGGTACGTCCTCTGCCAGAAGGGGAGGGTGGGTGAGCGGAGCGGGCGCCACCGCGTCCGCGACAATCGGTCACTTGGCGCCGAGCGCTCTCAGTTCGGCCATGACTTCGGCCACCGGCTTCACGTCAGCGTACTTGGAGGCCATGTCGAACAGGTTCACGGCATGGCTGGTGGCGCTACGGTCGTAGACGCACTCGATCGGCACGGTGCAGCGGAAGTTATAGGCAAAGCCATCGACCACGCTACCGCGCACGCAGCCGCTGGTGGTGCAGCCAGTGACTACCAGGCTATCCACGCCGAGATCGACCAGATAACTGACCAGTGGGGTGCCGAAGAATGCGCTGGGGTGCTTCTTGGGAAGGAGGATGTCCTGCTCGCGCGGCGCAACCTCCGGCACGAACTGGTAGCCGTTTGCCGCCACCTTCATCAGGGCGGGCACCTTCTCGGCCAGTCGCCCCACATCAAACGATTCCTTGGGCGACACATAGGGATAGATGACCGGCAGCTTGAGTTCACGAAACAACGCAAGCAGCGGCGCAATATGGTCGACCGCGCGCCAGCCCGGCTCGCCGCACGCCGTCTTGAACTCCTTGATGGCGCCCCAGAAGGGTTCGCGCTTCGTGCCGACAGTGCGGTATTGAACGTCGATGATGAGAAGTGCTGGGCGCTTACCCATGCCTTGCGGACGACCGAAACCCGCCGCTTCATAGGCAGCGATTTCGTCGGCGGAAACGATCCCTTCCCAGGGTTGAGCCATGTATTTTCTCCGGAAGGCGCGCTGGCGGCGCAGGTCGGCGTGTCGGGTGGGTAGGGACCTCAGTTGTTGAACATCACCGAGGGTAGCCAGGTGGCAATGCCGGGAAACACCCAGATCAGCCAGCAGGCAAACACCAGCGCGATGAACGACGGAATCGCCCCTTTCGAAATAAACAGAATGTCGCGTTTTGCCAGACCCTGGAGCACGAACAGGTTGAACCCTACCGGGGGGGTGATGGTGGCGATTTCAACCACCAGCACAATGTAGATACCAAACCAGATCGGATCGATTTTCGCTGCATGGATCATGGGCATGACCACCGAGAGCGTGAGCACGATCATTGATACGCCATCGAGAAAGCAGCCCAGAATGACATACAGAATCGTTAGCACGAAGATCAGCATGCCTGCGCTCAGCTGCCAGTCGTTCACCAGCGCAGCGAGGCTCTTGGGAATGCCGGTAAAGCCCATGGCTACCGTGGTGAAGGCCGCACCTGCCAGCACAAAGGCCAGCATGCAGGAGGTCTCGGTGGCGCGCAGCAGACTCTCGGTGAAGCTTAGTCGGGTGAGCGTCCTGGTGGAGGCAGCGAGAACGAGCGAACCCACCACGCCCACGGCTGCGGCTTCGGTTGCGGTAGCCAGCCCGACATAAATTGAGCCGATGACTAGAATGATCAGTAGGACGATCGGAATCAGGCGGCGCGAAGCATAAAGTTTCTCTCCCAGTGTCATGGGCGGGTCGGGGGGCGGGATGGCGCCTGGACGGGTCCAGGCGTGGATCATGATGCAGAGCATGAACAGGGCGACCAGCATGATGCCCGGGACGATGCCTGCGATGAACAGCCGCGCGATCGATACGTCAGCCGCCACACCATAGACAATCATCATGATGGAGGGCGGAATCATGATGCCGAGGGTGCCTGCGCCAGCGAGCGAGCCCAGAATCACCTTTTCGTCATAGCCGCGCCGGGTGAGTTCTGGAATGGTCATCCGGCCGATCGTGACGGCGGTCGCGGTTGATGACCCCGACACGGCAGCAAAAATCCCAGAGCCGATCACGTTTACATGGAGCAGGCGCCCGGGAAGCCTGCGCATCCAGGGTGCGATGCCGGTGAACATGTCGTCGGACAGACGGGTTCGAAATAGGATCTCGCCCATCCAGATGAAAAGAGGCAGCGCGGTGAGCGCCCATTCCGAGCTCTGGCCCCAGACCGTGGTGGCAAGCAACTGGCCCACCGGGCGGCTTGAAAAGAGTGCGATACCGATCACACCGACCATCACCAGCGACAGCGCGATCCAGACGCCTGCCGACAGCAAGACGAAAACGGCGAGCAGCAGAACCGAAATAGCGAGTGTTTGTTCCACGGCTGCCGCTCACTCGTGGGCGGCGTGGCGATCTGCGCCATCGCCTTCGGCCGCCTGTTGATAGGACGGCGTGCCGCCGCGTGCAACGACCACCAGGTCGTCGAGGAAGGCGATGAACAGCACGATCGTACCGGTGGCCATGGCGATCTGCGGAATCCATTTCGGAATTGGGATCAGGCCGATGGTGTATTCCGGAAACACGATACCGTCGATGACCATGTCGACGGCGTACCAGGCGAAGTAGCCGGTGAGCGCGGTACCCAGCCCGAGGCAGATCAGCTCTGCAATGCGTCGCTTCGGGGGGGCCAGTTTCTCGACCAGCAGCGCCACGCGGATATGGGCCCCGCGGCGGAGCGCCCATGCTAAGCCCAGAAACGAGGATGCGGCCATCGACAGCCGCGCAAAGTCGTCTGCCGACGGTACCAGCACGTCAAAGAGCCGCCCAACGATTTGTGCGGTGACGAGCACCGCAATCATGAGAAGAAAGAAAGCTGAAAAAAGTCCGCTCAGCCGGTACAGCGAATCCAGGGTCTGTCTCATGGGGCGGTCCAGGAACGGGAGGAAGGACTTGACGAGGGGCGCTAGTGACGCGACCTGGCAAGTGAGACGGCCGCCTGGCGGGCGGCCGTCTCAAGATCTCGTGACAGGCAAGCGTGCGCGTTACTTGATCAGCGTGTAGTAGGCGTCGGTGATCTTCTTGCCTTCCGGACCTGCCTTCTTCAGCCAGTCTTCGAGCATTTGCTCACCGATTTTCTTCAATTCGGCAGAGAACTGCGGCGTGATCGGGGCGAGTGTCATGCCGTTTTGCACCAGTTGCTTCGGCCCGGCGATGTTTTCCGCTTCGCTCATGTCCCAGCCGCGCTTTTCGGCGATCGCGGCCTGCTCGAGCACCGCCTTCCTAAGCGGCTCTGAGAGCGCCTGAAACGCCTTTTCATTGACGAATGCGACATTTTTCGGCACCCAGGCCTGAGTGTCGTACACATACCGCGTGTAGTCCCAAGCCTTGGTGGTCACGCCGGTACCGGCCGCAGTAAACATGGTGTCGATGATGCCCGAGGTGAATGCCTGGGGAATCTCGGTGGCCTGCACCGTGGTGGGGATGGCGCCCATCAACTGCGCGAGGCGGGCAGTTTGCGCATTGTAGGTGCGCATCTTGCTGCCCCTCAGGTCGGCGAGCGAGTTGATCGGCTTCTTGGAATAAAACGCCTGGGAGGGCCAGGGGCACATGTAGAGCACGCGCAGGCCCTGCTTGAGCATCCGCTGCGAAATTGCCTCGCGCGAGACTTCGAGGAGCGCGCGGGCCTCTTTGTAGCCCGGAGCGAAGAAGGGGATGGCATCGAGTTCAAACACGGGGTCTTCCGGTCCCATGTTGGGCTTGAAGATCTCACCGATCTGCACCTGGCCGGTCTGGACCGCGCGCTTGATCTCGGGGTTCTTGATGAGCGACTGCGCGGTGTGCATGGTGATCACCAGTTGCCCGTTGGTGGTCCGTCGCACGTCCTCGGCGAACTGAACGGTGTTCTTGGTGAGCACTTCGCGGTCGGCGTAAGGCGTCGGGAAATCCCATTTGACCTGGGCGACGGCACTCGCGCTGGCGAATACGGCTGCGGCCGCGATGGCCGGAATCATTCGAATGGACATTTGTGACTCCCTGAGGAAATACGGTAAGGCGTTGAGGCGGTAAGGGTTAAGGCGTTGAGGCATTGAGGCACTAAGGCGGGCGTATTAACGCGCGAGCGGCGGTGCGCTGTCAACGCTCGGACACGCTCGGACGTTTGCGGGTAGCGCTTTCTGTCAGTAAATGAAAGGGATGAATCCGCGGGTGCGGGCCTGGTAGGCAGCATGGTCCTGATGGGCATGCGTCATCCAGCGGTCTTCGAAACTTGCTTTAACCAGGAGGGCGCCCAGCAGCGTGAGCGACAGCATCCAGCCGTGAAAACTGTCGATCATGCCGCCCAGCCCGGCCGAGATCAGCAACAACCCGGTGTACATCGGGTGCCGGATCCAGCGATAGGGGCCGTGGGTGATCAGGGTGCCGCCCTCCCTGGGCTCGGGTCTGAAGTTGAAATTGCCAGGCCGGTTGGCTGCGAGCGCCCAGGCGCCCAGTCCGATGCCCGCTGCGATGCAGCCAAGGGTCCAGCCGGGCGCCTTCACCACGTCGAGTGCGAGTTTGCTGAGGAGCAGCTGGAATGCGAGCGTACCGAACTGCACCCAGAGGAGAAACCCGCCGGCTGGGCTCGGCGTCATGCGCTCGCCTCATCCAGGAGTTGCCTGGACTGCTCATCAAGCACGACCTGAAGGCTTGAAAACAGATCGTTCAGCTGGGCGGCGGAGGTGGCACTCGCAATCGGTGCCGCCACCGAGGCGCGATCGCGCAACCAGGCCAAGGCCACTGCGGTCAGGCTGGTGCGGTGCTGGGCGGCGACGGTGTCGAGCGCGGCAAGGATCCGAAACCCGCGCTCGTTGAGGTAGGTGGCTACCCGGCCGCCGCGGGCGCGGCCCGATGCATCGGCCGCCTGGCGATATTTACCGGTGAGAAAGCCCGAGGCGAGCGCGTAATAGGGGATGACCGAGACTTGCTCGCGAACGCAGAGCGCCTGTAGCGATGCCTCGAACGGCTGCCGAACCATCAGGTTGTATTCGGGCTGCAGCGTCTGAAACCTTGGCAGGCCGAGTCGGTTGGCGGTTTCGAGTGCGAGCGTCAGCCGCTCGGCGCTGTAGTTCGAGGCCCCGATCGCGCGAATCTTGCCGGTGCGGATCATGTCGGCGTAGGCGCCGAGGGTTTCCTCGATCGGCGTGTTCGCGTCATCGATATGTGCCTGGTAAAGATCGATGCAGTCGATGCCCAGCCGGCCGAGCGACTCATCGACCGAACGCATGAGGTGTCGCTGGGATAACCCCGAGCGGTCGCCTCCAAGGTCCATTCCGGCCTTGGTGGCGATCAGGACCCGGTTCCGTTTGCCGCTCCGCTTGAGCCAGCGGCCGATGATGGTCTCGGATTCGCCTCCATGGTTGCCCGGCACCCAGCTTGAGTACTTGTCGGCGGTATCGATCAGATTGCCCCCGCCTTCCACGAAGGCATTGAGCAGCTCGAACGATCGCGCTTCGTCCGCTGTCCAGCCGAATACATTGCCACCGAACGCAATCGGCACGACCATCAGGCCGCTACGGCCAAGTTCTCGGGTCGGGATCATCGGTAGGGGCTCCATCAGACGCTACATTGGCGAAGGCTCGATCCGATCACGAACCCGGGCGACGGTCAACCTGGGTGGATCCACACTCGCGCCGAGAGAACGCCCATTGATCGCAGATCTGGCCGCTGGGCAGGCGGCAGAGACCACGCTCGCCGCCGTCGGCGCCGCGTTCGGTGGACGCAACGCCCCCCGCTCGAATGCAGGCGACGGTCGCAGGGTTGGGCAGGCCCACTGGTTTTGCTGTAGCCGGCGACACGGGGGCGGCCGTGGGTGGGGTGGCAGGCGGGGTGGCCACAGGCGGGGTTGGTGCAGCCCGTGAGGAGCGCGACAAACAGCGCGATCAGGAGTGTCGCGCCGGCCTTCGCAGGGTTCGTGAGGATTGCTAAGGGCCTGATCATGGACATGGGACCCGCTCCTTCAGCGGCTTGATCTCGTGAAGGACTTGCCTTCTGTGAAGTCTGGGCCGGACATAGCCCAATTCGGTTCGGTGTGGAAAGCCCGTGAAAAGTCTACGGCAATGTTCCTGGGACTGGCATCTGCCGCACGAGGCCCTACAATTCCCGTTGCCGCACCAACCCACTGATTCGGCTGAGTGTGCGATCCGTTTTTGAAGAGTCCGCCTGAGAGCCACATCATGAATTCACGCCGTTCCGCGCTTGCCCTGCTCACCGCCGGGGCCACGCTGTCACGCTTTGCGTTCGCGCAGTCCACGCAGCAGGTGATGCGCCTCATTGTTCCCTTCACCCAAGGCACCGGGATGGACATGGTTGCACGCACGGTAGGCCCTGGCCTTGGCGAGAAGATGGGCCGGCCCGCGATCGTGGAAAACCGTCCGGGGGCGTCCGGCAATATCGGCGCCGAGCAGGTGGCCCAGGCCGCGCCCGACGGCAACACCATTCTGGTGAGCGCCAACACGCTGGTGATGGCACGCACGCTTTATCCAAAGCTCAACTTCGATCCGCTTGCTGACTTTACGCCCATTGCGCTTGCTGCCTGGGGTCAGTTGCTGCTGGTGACGCATCCGCGCACGGGCTTTAAAACCTCAGCCGACTTGCTGGCCGCCGCGCGCGGAAAGCCCGGCTCACTCAACTATGCATCACCGGGTGCAGGAACCCCGCACCACATGTCGATGGAGATGCTGAAAAGCGTCAATAACGTGTTCATCACGCACATCGCTTACCGCGGCACAGCCCCCGCTGTGCAGGACATGGTGGGCGGGCACGTCGACACCATGTTCATGCCCATCCATGTGGCGCTGCCCTTGATTCGCGCTGGGCGCCTGGTCGTACTGGGCCTGGGCGGTACCGCGCGTCACCCGCTGCTGCCGGAGGTGCCCACGCTGAAGGAAGCGGGCGCAGGCGATGTGAATGTCGCCATGTGGTACGGCTTCTTCGGACCGAAGGGCATGGCCCCGGATCTGGTGGAGCGCCTGCACCGCGAAATCAATCAGCTGCTCGGAAGCGCCGAAGCGGCGCGGGCGTTCGGCACACAAGGCATGGACGCGGCGCCTGTCAGCCTCAGGGAATATCAGCAGCTGGTGCGGACCGACTCCGAGCGCTGGGCCAGTTTGATTCAGACTCAACGCATCACTGCTGACTGACGAGCCCAGTATGAACATTGCCATTGTGGGTGGGGGAATCGCGGGGCTCGCGTTCGCGCTGGGTCTGCACCGACACGGACTGCGCCCAACCGTCTTTGACGCCGCGCCCGAGTTCCGGGAAGTGGGCGTGGGGATCACGCTGCTGCCGCACGCCTGCCGCGAGCTCGCTGCGCTGGGTGCGCTCGAGCGGCTCGAGCCGCTGGGCATCGAAAATCTTGAAAGCGTTTTCTTTAATCGCTATGGGCAGTTCATCTATCGCGAGCTGCGCGGTCGCCATGCGGGGCATGCGTTTCCAGAGCTGGGCGTGCATCGCGCGCGCCTCCATGCAACGCTCCTCGCGCTCGCTCGCGAGCGGTTGGGCCCCGAGGCGATCCGGACCGGCATGCGATGTCGGGGCTATTTTCAGAGCGCCTCTGCGATCACGCTGGAGTTCGTTCGCGCGGACGGTGCGACCGAATGCGTGCAGGCCAATATTGCGGTGGCCTGTGACGGGGTCAACTCAGCGGTGCGCGCGCAGATGCATCCGGCAGACAAGCTCTGCTTCGCGGGCATCAACACCTGGCGTGGCGTGAGCGTTTTTGATCCCATTCTCACCGGCCGCTCATATCTGCGGATTGGTACCATTGCCACGGGAAAAATGGTGATCTACCCAATTGTTGGCAAGTACGATGATCAGGGGCGACAGCTCGTCAACTGGGTAGCCGAGATCCAGCGCGATGACGCACCCATGAATGACTGGAACGCCAAGGCTGATCTGGCCGATTTCATGCCGGTCTTCGAAGACTGGCGGTTTGACTGGCTCGATGTGCCTGCGCTGCTGCGCGCATCAATCCAGATGCTGCAATACCCGATGGTCGATCGCGATCCGCTGCCGTTCTGGCGGGACGGCCGCATCACGCTGATGGGAGACGCCGCGCATCCCATGTATCCCCGGGGATCGAATGGCTCTGCACAGTCGCTGATCGATGCGCGCACGCTGTCGGAGGCACTTGCGGCCGCCTCCGATCCGCTGAAGGCCTTGGACGACTACGAGGCTGCTCGCCGCGAGGTCACCGGTCGGGTGGTCACCACCAATCGCAGCCAGCCGCCCGATTTCATCATCATGAAGGCCGACGAACTATCGGGGGGCAAGCCGTTTAACCATATCGATGATCTGATCAGCCAGGAAGATCTGCGGCAGATCGCCGCGCGCTATGAGCAGGTGGCGGGATTTGCCCGCCCGGGAGCGTAAGTCATAGACCGGATCGCTTTTCTCTCTTCACAGGGTAAGGCAGCGGCGCTGTCCGGGTTCGCCCTGATGGTCGTTGGCACGCCGGTGCAGGCCTCCGATTCAGAGGTCTGGGCCTTCAAGTTCACGTCGGCGGTGTATGCCGAGCGTGACACGCCGCTTGCCACCGATCAGAACCTGCGCGGCAATCTTGGCGAGCACACCACATGGGTCGGCCACTATCAACGCGGCGGGCAGTTCGCGCCGACCTGGACCGGTTACGAATACACCGTCAAGCTACCCTTCGGACAGGTGATTCCATCGCTTCAGGCGGCGACGCACGGGTTTGTGGGCGGTGCAATCACTGCGTAGTTGGAATCGGACACAGCGTGGGCAATCGTGGGGGTCGGGCGTACCAACCTGAATCCCTATTACAACCTCGGTTTCGATCCCAATGATTCGGTCGTGCTCGGCGCCGGGGTTCGCGTTCGCAAAAGTGGCGTGCTGTCACTCTTTACTGTCGCCGATCACCGGCTGGGCACTGGCCAGAAAGTCACGCATCTGGTCTGGCGCGACCGGTTCACCAAAGAAGAGCGCATCACGATCGATCTTGTGCACATGACCGGGAGCCTGGAGGCGGGTCTGCCTGGCACGCCGGGTAAAGGCCTCACGGTCACCTATGACCACGGCAACCTGTTCGTGCAGATCGGGCGCGAACAGAATGTGAATTTCACGGCCAGTGATCAGACCCGGTTCGGTGCGGGCTTTCGATTCTGACCGCCACGACTCGTTATTGCTGGCAGCCTAACGTTTTTCAAGCGCGGTGATCCGATAGCGAGTCCCTTCCGCGACCACGCGAAATCGCACCGTATCGCCGGGTGCGAGCGAGTCGATCAGCCGGGTGTCGGACACCTGGAACACCATTGTCATGGGGGGCATGTCCAGGCTGCGGATATCGCCGTGGCGTAGCGTCACACGGCCCTGTTCGCGGTCGAGGCGGCGAATCTCGCCGTCTACCCATTCGGGCTCCTGCGCACCCGCGGAGGGCGCCTCCGCACGGGTACTGGGATCGGTTGCGGGCGGAGCCGGTTTGGAATGGCCGTGATGACCATGCCCCGTGTGTTGGGCGAGTGCGTTGCTGACAGGGGCGAGGCCAAGGGCGAGACACAGCGCGAGACACAGCGCGCGACCGGTGGAGTGGGTAGCCGTCTGGCCCGTCTTGGAGCCCGTATTGAGGCCGATCGCTGCGATGATCAGGGAAGGTTTCATGGGGATTCCTGATTGAGGTGTGGGCAATGGGTCAGTGCTGGTGGTTACGAGTGCCGCCAGGTTTTTTGACCTGAACTTCGACGCCGCCAGCGGGTGACGGTGCGGCCCCGCTGCGGTTGACCTGAGGAAGTTCGCCGGTGAACTCGTAGGCCACCGATCCGGGCGGATGCTTGAACCAGCCCGGATCGCGGTAATCCCCCGCAGGCTGGTCGCGGCGAACCTTCAGCACGCTGAACATGCCGCCCATCCCGAGCGCGCCGAATGGCCCCTGGCCAGCCATCATCGGGGCGGTGTTGTCGGGCAGTGCCATGTCCATCTCGGTCATGTCTTTCATACCGCGCTCCCCCATCACCATATAGTCGGGGATGAGCCGCATGATACGGCCTGCCACGCCACGGTGGTCGACGCCAATCATGGTGGGAACGCCGTGGCCCATTGCGTTCATGGTGTGGTGGCTCTTGTGGCAGTGAAACGCCCAATCGCCTTCTTCGTCAGCAATGAATTCCATCTGACGCATCTGGCCCACCGCGATATCGACCGTGACTTCAGGTTGACGCGCCGCGAGCGGCGCAGGGCCGCCGTCGGTACCCGTCACCACAAACTCATGTCCGTGCAGATGGATGGGGTGGTTGGTCATGGTG
>SXGR01446600.1_pt1 | contig 15273 bp, 11 predicted proteins | sample 3174711 | NCBI WGS metagenome assembly SXGR01 (sample SAMN11356860, study PRJNA531348) | freshwater metagenome | isolation source: freshwater sample F1-60 | place: China: Fuxian Lake, Yuxi | collected 2017-12-25
ATTTTCCACGGTGCTGGTGGTGCTGGTGTTTGTCCCTCTGTTCGCGATGGACGGCATTGAAGGGCGATTGTTCGCGCCACTAGGGATCGCCTACATCACGTCCATTTTGGCGTCGATGGGGGTGTCGTTGACGTTGACCCCCGCATTGTCCGCATACCTTTTGCCGCGTGCCGCACTTCACTCGAAGGAAGCGGACAGTTGGCTGGTTCGAAAATTGAAGGCGCTCGACACTGCGGTGTTGTCGCGCGTACTGCGGCATCCGGGCAGCGTTTTGGTGACCGTGGCGACACTGGTGCTGATGGCGCTCCTGACGGTGCCGTTCTTGGGAACGAGCTTTCTGCCTCCGTTCAACGAGGGCACGGCGACGATCGGCCTGCTGGCGATGCCGGGCACCAGCTTGGCGGAGTCCAACCGGTTAGGAACCCTGGCGGACCGCCTGATCCTGTCGACACCGGAGGTGACCAGCGTCGGAAGGCGCACCGGCCGAGCCGAGCTCGATGAACACGCGGAAGGGGTGCATTCTTCCGAAATCGATGTCGATTTTGCGGCAGAAGGCCGCGATCGAACGGAGGTTTTGGCGGAGATCCGTACGAATCTTGCACAGATCCCCGGTGTGCAAATCAATCTGGGCCAGCCGATCGGCCATCGGCTCGACCATCTGCTCTCGGGGGTGCGGGCGGAGGTGGCGATCAAGCTGTTTGGGGACGATCTGGGCGAACTTCGGGCGACCGCCGAGAAGTTGAGGGCGGCGTTGGAGCCGATCGATGGCCTGGTAGATCTCCAGGTAGAACGCCAGGTGTTGGTGCCCCAAGTACAGATCGCCATCGATCGGGAGGCGGCCTTTCGTTATGGGGTCGCGCCTGGCCATCTCGCAGAGGACATTGAAACGGCCTTTGCGGGCACTCGGGTCGGGCAGGTGACCGAGGATCTGCGCACGCTCGACCTGGTGGTTCGGGTGGAAGATTCGGCGCGTTCCGACTTGGAAACGCTTCGGGAGCTGCCGATTGCGCTACATGACGGACGGTTGGTCACTCTGGAGCAGGTCGCTGAGGTTCGCTCCACCACGGGTCCAAACCAGATTTTCCACGAGGGCGGGCAACGCCGGATCGTGCTTTCCGCGAACACCGCCGGGCGGGATTTGGGCAGTGTGGTGCGGGACATCGAGGCGACCATCGCCGGGACGGAGTTTCCGCCGGGAATGACCCATACCATCGGAGGACAGTTCGAAAGCCAGCGATCAGCGACGCGAAAAATTGGTATACTCTCTTTACTATCCCTGGCGGGCATGTACCTGTTCCTGTATGCGCACTTCGGATCGCATACGATCACGCTGCAAGTCCTGATCAACCTGCCTTTGGCGTTGGTCGGGTCGGTGGCAGCTTTGTGGATCGCGGACGCTGAGTTGTCGGTCGCCACCCTGGTCGGGTTCATCACCCTGTGCGGAATCGCCTCTCGAAACACGATTCTGATGATTTCGCACTACCAGCACCTGATGAAAGTGGAAGGGGAACCTTTTGGTGAGGCGATGGTGATTCGGGGCTCCTTGGAGCGCTTGGTTCCGGTGTTGATGACCGCCTTGACCGCTGGTTTTGCGTTGATCCCGTTGGCGTTCGCGGGGGATGCGCCTGGAAAGGAGATTTTAACGCCGGTCGCTCAGGTGATCCTCGGGGGGCTGGTATCGTCGACGCTGTTGGATATGATTGTGACCCCGACCTTGTTCCTACACTTTGGGCGGCGTGCCGCCGCCAATTTGGGAGATTGAGATGTGGATCGCCGCCTGGTTGCTTGGATGTACGGGAACACCGGTAGAAAGCTCGACCCCGGAGGGTGCCCATGAACATGGGCCGGGAACCCATGAACACGCCGAGGCGAAACCGGAAGAGCACGTCCACGGCGAAGGCGGGGATCACGCGCACCATCACGCGGGAAGCGATCACATGGCGCTGATGGCCGCCACCCGCGACAAACTTCGCACCACCCTCGGCGAAGCCTATGATCAGCCGGTCGCTGGGTTGGCGGAAGCGAAGGCCGATGCTGGAAAAGTGCTGTATGGGGAAAATTGCGCGTCGTGTCACGGAGACGATGGCACCGGGAAAGGAGCGGCATCGGCCGGTCTCAATCCTCCACCCGCGGATTTCACCGATGCCTTTCACGCCCGCTACTATTCGGATGCCGGACGGGTTTGGTTGATTCAACACGGTAGCGAAGGAACGGCGATGCCGGCTTTTGAGGGGAAGTTATCACAGGCGCAGGTGTTGGATGTGTACGCTTATGTGGCGGCGTTTCGTGGTGAGTCGGCGAAGTAGTCAAGTGGATTGACTACTTGAAGCGCGGACCGGCCAAGCCGCCAGCCGTGGATCCGCTTGGTGCGCGTGAGCGTGGAGAGGCGCCGACAAAATCATAGGAGAGCCTTGTGTCCGCTAAAGGCGTTGGTACACTCGGCGCCGTTTGAGGCCCTGGCCGACCTACACGGCGGGCTTCAACCCAGGCGGAGTGGCGATGCGAATTCGGGTGAAGTTGCAGGGCGGTTTTGCGGCGATGTCGGCCTTGGCCATGTTGGTGGGCGGGCTTGGCCTGTACAATATCCGCGAGCTGAAAGAGGCGGACATCCTGTTGTTTGAAGGGTACACCGTCCCATTGAGCACCGTGGGCGTCATGATCAAATCGTTTGAGGGCTTTCGCGTGAACATTCGCGATGCGATTTTGGCGGACGACCCTGGCCAGATCGAGGCCGCGTTGCAGAAGATCGATGAGGAAGACCGCCACTTCGGACGCCTTCTCGACGAATACGAACCGTCGATCACCGATCCCAGAGACCGGGCGGCATTCAAAGAAGTGCAAGAGGCCTACCAGGCGTATGGTCCGCAGCTTCAGAAGGTGGCCGATGCCAGTCGGACCCAGCCCGACGAGGTGGCGTCGAGCATGCTCAAAGAGGAGCTTGGTCCTGCGGGGCTTAGGCTGGCCGAGGCGTTGGACGATCTGGCCAAGCTGAACATCGACCTCGCGAGGGAGGTTTCCGAGGGCAATCAGGACCGCGCCAGCACCGTTGTGATGGTGTTCGCGTTCGTCTTGGTATTCGTCGTTTGCGCGGGGATTGGGATCGGGTGGACGCTCTCGGCGAAGATCTCGCGGCAGTTGGCGTCGGTGGGCGAGGTGTTGCGCAGCGCGGCGAAGGGCGACCTCACGGTGCGGATGCGGAATATGACGCCCGACGAAATCGGCGAAATGGGCGGCGAATTGAACACGACCCTGGAAGCGATTAATAAAGCACTTTCGAGCGTAGGAGGCCAAGTTCAACAATTGAATGCCGCCTCGGGATCGCTCAACAGCCTGTCGCTGGGGATGAGTTCCGCCGCAGAGGAGACTTCCAGCCAAGCGACGACGGTTTCGGCGGCCGCTGAGGAGGTTTCCGCCACGATGCAGAGCGTCGCTTCGGGGATGGAGGAGATGGGGGCCACCGTCAGCGACATCGCCAAAAACGCGCAAGAAGCGGCGCGTGTGGCGGCGGGGGCGGTCCACACCGCCCGGGAGACGCAGGCTACCGTGGCCCAGATGGCGGATAGCTCCGCACAAATTGAGCAGGTGCTGAAAGTGATCACCGCGATCGCCGATCAGACCAATCTGCTGGCGTTGAACGCGACCATTGAGGCCGCCCGGGCGGGCGATGCAGGCAAGGGGTTTGCCGTCGTCGCTAATGAAGTAAAGGAACTTGCCAAACAGACCGCGCACGCTACCGAGGAAATCGCAAGTAAGATCGAAGCGATTCGGGGTACCACGCGCCTCGCCGGCACCTCCATTGGTCAAATCACGTCGGTGATGGACCTCATCCACGAGTACCAAAACTCGATCGCGGCGGCGGTGCAGGAACAGTCCGCGACGACCTCGGAGATCGGCCGCAACGTGCAGCAGGTGGCGCAGGCGGTTTCGTCGATCACGGTGAACATCGCAGGGGGTGCCGAGGCGGCGCAGGAGGGGAGCCGGGGCGCCTACGAGACCCGCTCGGCGTCGACCGATCTCGCCGAGCTGGCGAAGGCTCTGCAAGGTCAGGTCGCGCAATTTCGGGTATGAGGGGTGAAAAGTAAACCTGTTGACGATTTGGGGGCCGGATGAGCGGGCCGGTGCAGCTGGCGCACGATTGGCAGCGAAGATTGTTGGCCCCGTTCAATCGGTACGATCCGCAGGTCCCTCCAAACGATGTTCCGTTGTCGGAGTGGTTGGGGGCGCCATTCTTGCGGGATGCGTTCGGCCGCCGTGTGCACCGTTGGCAGTGGACGCCACCGGAAATCGATTGGTCCGCGACGGTGGAGCTGCTGTGTGAGCGGCTCGAGCCCAGCCGGGTGATGGTGTTGGACGCCCAGCGCCGGCGAAAGGGGGTCGACGAAGGATTCGACTCCGAGGTCTTTTGTGTGCTCCGGGATGTGCATACCCATCTGGTGATGGCGACTCGATTGCAAGTGGCGTTTCGACACTTGTTTCGGTGCCCGGTCACCACGGGTCTGTACCGAAATGGCGTGGGCGCGATCGGATTTGAGGAACACCACGACGCCCACCACGTGTTTGCATGGCAATTGTCTGGCACCAAACGGTGGTGGCTCGCGGAGCCGACCGTCTTCAACGTCCACCGACGCTATTTGCATGCCTCGGAAGCGGTCGCGCATCTCCCGGTGGACCTCACGCCGGGAGGCCTTTTGTACCTGCCGCCGGGGGTGCGGCACCGCGCGGAGTGTTTGGACGGAACCTCCCTTCACCTGACGTTCGGGGTGCATACGCCGAGCCGGTTGGAGGCGATCGAAGCCCTGTTGGAGGGCTTTGGAGCCTTCGCCGCGCAACTGCGGGCGCCGTTGGCTCGAGAGTGGACGACGGACGGGGTGGAATACCGCTTGAATCGGAACGAGCTGAGCGCTCTCTTGCGTCAGGCGGCGGACAGCTTGGGCCCGAACCCGAGCGCCACCCGGTTGGGCGTGGCGCTGGCGTTTGCGCCGGAGCCAGAACCCCCGCCGGTATTGGGGGAATGGCCCGTTCGAGAGGGTTTTTTTGTGCGTCAGCAGCTGCAAGGCGAGATCCCTGACAAGGTTCGGATGTTCGCCGATGAACTCTTGCAGGCGTTGCCGCGCTTGGAATCGGTGTATTTGCGCGGTTCGGCGTTTTCGGAGGCCGATCCCACACCGATTTCGGACATCGACCTGGTATTGGTGTTTCCAGGGGAACCCTCCGCGGAGGAGGCCGAGCGTGTTCGTGAATGCATGACGAAACAGGCGGAACCATGGGATCTCCGAATCGCCAACGGGGCTGCACTTCGGGCGGGCTCGGGACCGCCCTACCTTCACCTGTGTCTGCCGATCGCGAGCATGTTGATCGCGGGGAAGCCTATATGGGAGCAAGAGCCTTTGATATCCGCATCGCATGCCAATGCGGTGGTGCTGTTTCAAGAGGCTGCCGAGGCCTGGACTCGGCTGGCGCAATGGCCTTCGGCGGAGCTGCCGGTGGCGGCGGCTCCATGGATGCAGCGCCGCGCGTTGCGGTTTGCCGGGATCCAGCTGCTGGCGCGCCGTGGCGCGTTTACCCGGCACCCGTGGGGATGTGTGGAAGCGTGCCGGGAGCTTCATCCGGACCTTCGCGAGGTGGCGGCGCGGGTGTGCCAGGATCTGTTTGAGGGTCGAACCGACGATGCTGCGGTGGTGAAAGCAAAGATTCTTGGGGATCAGCTGTGCGGGCGCGGGCTGCCGTGGCCGCCTTTGTCGGGGCCGCTGCCGGTTTCTCCGAGCCCATAGATCACTGCGGTCGACCACTAGATCGCGACCGCGTCCGCACACAATTCGGACCACGATCCGATCCATACGCCCAGTTCCCGCATTTCATGTTGTTCGGTCGGAAAGGCCGGCAAGCCTGCCCCTTTGGCCCAAGTACGAGCGTATTCGATCCACACCGCTTCGCGGGGGTATCGAAGTTGATCCCAGCGCTCCACGGACTCATGGGGGATGGCTCGCCAGGCTTCGATGGTCTTTTCGTGGGCGAGCCAGGTTCCGGTGGGGGTAAGGCCAAACTCTCCGGGTTTTTCGAGCGGTTCGCTGTGTTTGGCCCACCTTTCCATGACGTCGGGGAGGGCCTCGCCGGCGGACCGGTACGCGTCGAACAAGGCCCCATACAACGGATTTGCGGCGCGTTCTCCGACTTCAAAGCGGATTTCAGGCGGGGAACCATCCGCCGTCGAGACGAAGGGCCGCTTGGAGGGCCGGATCTGCCCCAAGATCACGCCGTCTTCGATCGCGCGGTCGGCCAGAGCGCTGATCTCGGGATGCCGTACCCAACGGTGCAGTTCGCGGACTTCGTCGCCCGAATAGTGAGGATCCGACCAAGACGTCCGCGACCGGAGGTTCCACCCGCCGACCCGGCTCCACCACCCGAGGTATCGCCTTCGGCCCTCGGCTCCGCTCAATATCGGATGGACCCGCAGCGGACGTTGCCCTTGGATGCGCTCTTTTTTGACGAGGCACACGGTGAAATTCACCCGGAGTTCTTGCCAGAGGTCCAGGGCGTGCAGGAGCTCGGTTTGCGACAGGGACGCGGAGTCCGCTAGTTTGGTCGCGGCTTCCTCGGGCTGAGCCCACGGACGTTGGTGCCACCATCCGGCGGTGAGTCCAGCGCGGTCGGCGATCTGACCGAGCTCCAATGCCGTAAATCCACGATCTCCGGCGTGCAGGAAGCCGTCGACCAATCCGGCGTCGTTCTTGGCGTCGTGGTAGGTTTCAACGGCATAACGGAGGGGATGTCCCTTGGGTAGCCAGAGCATCGCCTGCCGAAACAGCGCCGGATGGTGCGTATGTTCGGCGGAGATCCCGGTGAGTTGGGCGACCCGTTGGACCTGAAAGATCCTCCGCCGCGAGTACCAAGGATAAACCATCAGTCGTAGCGTTCCGTCCGGAGCGAGCCGTTCGGCGAGGGCCGCGAGCGTCGCCGCCGGATCGGACAGGTTCATGAGCACGCCGTAGCACTCGATGTGATCGAAGGGTCCATCCGGCCAAGTCTCCGGATGATTCAAGTCGATCGCTGAGAATTGAACGCCGAAGTGTCCGTGGCTCCAACACCGCCACCGGGCGATCCGGAGGCTCGCGGCGGAGAGATCGGAAGCCAAGATCTCCGCTTTCGGGTTGGCCACCGAAAAGACATACGGCTGCTGGGTCCCGCAGCCGGCGATCCATATTTTTGGCTTCGATCCGGTGGGACCGAGCCCGCAGCGATCGCGCAGGTAGTCCAGATGGAGTTGCCACGGCTCAAATGGCGGGATGGACGCCAGGATCGGAAGCTTGGGATACGGCCAACGCTCGTATTGGGCGGCGACTTGTTGGGGTGCGGCGCGGCGAAGCATGGCCCAGAGATAACGCGTGCCTCGCCCAGGCCGAACTACACCAGGGCTTTTTCCGTCGCCACCTGAACCTGCACATCGTCAATGCGCTTTACTACCAGAGCGGCGGCAAGGGCAGCTGCCAGCCCCAAAAGGCTCGCGACCATCCAGATCACCGCACCCACGGCGGAATAGTCGAAGCCGCTGACCCGCAGCGCGATGTTCGAGGTGATGCCGCTGACGACCCACAAGCCCCACCACGCGGTGAGCATTCCAGAGCTCGGAAGCTCGGGATTGCGGAGTTGGACCACAGTTGTGGTCCAGATCTCTTGAACGACGTGAAGGGGCTTGACCAAGTTGGCAAAGGGGACGAACCACCACAGCAACCCGCTCCCCGCGCCATACTCCATGTAGGTGTCTTCGGCGGCGAGTGCCCTGGCATTTCGGGCGGCGATGTATTGCCAAACCAGCCACAGGATCATGTTCGCGAACAGCACCAACAGTGCTCCCATGGCTTGAAACCCAGAAACAAGCAGGAAGCCCGTGTTTTGAAGGATCGAACCGTCGGTCGCTAACTGAAGCAATTGCATCAGCGTGGCCAAGCCGTCCAGCGCTCCGTTGGTGACCAGGGTCGCCATCAGCAGGCGGGCAACCAGGGTGTTGGAGATGTACCGGGCTCCGGAAACGGTGCCGGCCGGACTTGCGTAAGGACTGGTGGTGGACATGGGGTGCTCCGCGGTGGAGGTCAGCCTAGTGTGCCGCTGGAAAGGGCGACACCAGGGCCCTCGTCACTGCAACAATCTGCGACGTTTGCATCGTGCGGCGGCAGGTATGTGGCATTGCGGAGGCCACATGTCCGACCCGATGAATGACCCCAGTCAGTGGCCTCCGACGTTGAAAGCGTTGATCCTGCCTCGTCGAGGGGAGCGGTTTGTCCCCAAACCCGAGGCGGTGTTGAAGAAGCTGGCGAAGGAGCGGGATCCGTACTTTGGCTACCTGGGCCTTCCGACGGACAGCGCTCTGCTCCCGGAAACGCTGCGGCAGTGCTTTGGACGTCCTGCGTCGATCCGGCATGGGTTCGGAAGGAATGAATTCCTGTTTCTTCGGACCCAGTTGGCCCACTGCCCGGAGGAAGACTATCGCGCGGCGATGGCGGCCACTGAGCAGGCCTTGGCGTCGACGCCGTCCTATGGTTTGGCTGCGATTCTGTTCCCGGACCGGGAAGACTGGTTGGAGGTTGCACTTCGTGATCCGGAGATGTTGTCGACCGCCTTGCTCAGCGCCGCCAACACTCAGGAACAGGTGGATCGCATTTGGCAAAGCCACCACTTTCGCCTGGACATGTGGTGGGAAACGGACCTTCATTGCACCCTTCGAGCGGCGTATACCGCTCTGTATCGGCTGGGCATGGGTGGACGATTCGATGCTTCGCCGGTGTTGGTCTCCAATGTGGACACGTGGATTCGGGGGGTGTCGAGCTGCGATGTGGAGGCGTTACCGGTGGTGTTGGGGGCGTTTCCGTCAGAGCGAAATGCCCTGTTCTTAGCTCGCATGTTGACAGGGAAGCGTCGTCGGAACCAGGTTGTGGAGGCGCTCTCCGGAATGCGAGAATTGGCTATTCCAGCGGTTCAAAAGGTTCTGCAGGAAAACCCCAAGGAAAGGGCGTTCATCGAATCGTTTCTCGCGACATTGGCACCGCCCCAGGCTGCACCTCCGGTGGCCGCCGCGGAATCGATTCCGCTGTTGGACCGCCCCCCTTGGCGGAATCGGAAACGGGGGTGCGCATCGGAGGTGCAGCTGCCTAGGGTGCCCTTCGAATGGCGCCTTCCTGTGGATGAGCGCGTTGAATATCCAGATCCGAATCCGTTGTATCACCGGTACTACCTCCAGCCGGACAAGTTTGCACAGTTGCAATCGGGCGCAATTCGCCTGCAGGCCGCCGGAAGCCACACCACCCCATGGTGGATCCATCAGGCGCTTGCTGACTTTGGGGAAGGGTTTTCGAGTGTGATGAACCGCGATGGATTTGTTCCTTTCGAGCATTTGCGAGGGCTCGCGGATGTCCGGCTGGTACCGGCGTGCCTCGAGCAGCTGGCGCGCTCCGGCGACCGATCCTCGGCGATGGTGTGGGCGATTTCTGTGCCCGATGTGGTGGCTGCCGGGGTGGTCCCGATCGCGCTGGGGGCCGGTCCGCACCGGTATCTGGCGCGATCGCTGCTGCGATGGCTCGTGGGGCGTGAAAGAGAGCTTGTGACCGCCTCACTTGCGTTGTTCTCGTCCGAGGTTCAAGCGGCGGTTCAAGAGTGGCTGGTGAGCGATCCGCTGGATGATGTTCCGGATAAATTGCCAAAAATTCCCGCATTTGTCGACGCGGCAAGCTTGCCGGCGTTGCGCACCCGCGACGGAAAGGTCCTTTCCGCCGGCGCAGTGAATGCTCTTGTGGAGATGTTCGCGTTTTCGGTGTTGGAATCGCCCTATGCGGGGGTGCGGCGGGTAAAGCAGGCGCTCGAGCCGGCATCGTTGACGCCGTTCCTGATCGCGCTTGCCAGGGCATGGGTTTCGTCAGGAGGGAGTACCGCTCATGCGTTTGTGCTGCATGCATTCGCTTGGTTTCCCGAGGACGACGCGATCCGCTGGTTGTCCGAACAGGTGTCCGCGTGGGTGGCTGAAAATCAGCGGGCTCGGGTGACCCGTGCCATGATGGTGCTCGCCGTGGCAGGAAGCGATCGGGCGTTGCATGCCCTGTTTCGAGCCTCGCGAACCGCGCCGAAACAGTGGGTCAAGGACGCTGCGTTGGTGGCGATTGCACAGGCGGCATGGATGCAACGCCTGTCGCCAGATGAACTCGAGGATGTGGCCGCACCGACGTTGGGTTTGGAGGAAAAGGGAACGGTTTGGTTCGACTTTGGCGCACGAAAGTTCTCCTTGGGCTTGGATCAATACCTAAAGCCCTTCGTTTGCGACGAATCTGGCGAACCGTTGGACAGTTTTCCCAGGGCCCGAAAGACCGATGATCCGGCGTTAGCGAGACAAGCCGCTTTGGAGTGGAAACGCCTGTCTTTGGACTTGGAGCGGGTGGCGTCCGATCAAATTCGGCGCCTGGAACGTGCGATGATCACCGGTCGCCGTTGGACGCTCGCCGAATTTCGGACGCGCCTGGCCGAACATCCGTTGCTAAGGCATTTGGTGCGTCGGCTGGTGTTTGCGTACGGCGAAGAAGCGCGAGCAGGCCTGTTTCGAATCGCAGAGGATGGTTCTTTTGCCGATGAGCGCGATGCAACGCTCACTCCCGATGGCCAGCGTTGGGTGAGCATCGTTCATCCGCTGGACCTCTCGTCGGAAGAACACCGGGGATGGACAGAGAGTGTTGTGGACTACCGCATCCTCCAGCCGTTTCCGCAATTGGAGCGGCCGGTATACCGGTTTGAGTCGCCGCCGCCTCGGGATGCGTTCACTCTGGATGACGTAGCGACGGCCAATACCTATGCCTTGTTGCGAGCGGGTTTTCGCGCGGACGGTGGCCCAGAAGGCCTTTGGCGGTTTCATGGGCCGTCGGGGCTTACCATCACGTCTTCACCGCCGATTTTGGCGGAGGAGCGCCGGCTTCACCGACTGACCATCGTCGGTGGCGACCTCCGGGTGTGGTCGGCGCGTGAAGTCTCGGAACTGTGGCTGCTGAGAGAAACGCTGTCCAAAACCCCATAAACTATTTCCAGATAGTAAGCATGTTTACTATCTGGGTCATCCGTCCAGCACGCCCATCGTCTGCAGCCGTTGAGCGCATTCGTCCCATCCCTGGGGTCCATTCGGGTGACGGGCGCCGTTGGTCGCCAAGACGTTGGCCAATAACGGAGTTAGGACTCCCGTTAGGAAGCGCCCGTCGACTGCGGCGTACAGCCTCGGGCCCTCGGCGGTTGCGGCAACGTAGCGGTAGCCCCGCCAGGTGCGTTGAACTGCCAGGGGAATTCGGAAGTTCGGGTCAGGTTGGAGTGCCAACGCCCGAAACAAGGCCGTCCAGAACTCATTTCGGCGCGTCTCGGAATCGCCGAGCTTCGCCTCCTCTAAGAAGAGGAAAAAAGCCTCTTCGATGCACAATCCTTTTCCTTCGGCGGTGGGGATTTCGCGGTAGTTGGCGAAGGGGACGCTGCCGACGAACCGGCGAACCACCTCTTTGAAGGCGTCCGGCGCGGTCAGGTTCGCGGATTCGAGGGTTTTTGAATAGGACGCAGCCAAGCCTGGGCTTCCGCGGTGTTTTCGGTGGATCAGCCCCGAGGCGATCGCATCGGCAGTCGCGGTGAGCTGTCGGTGATCGATGCTTTCCAGCGCGGAATGCAGCGAATCAGGCGCGTCGATCCCCGCAGGACCCGTGGCTACAAACGCCGCTCGCGTTTCGGGAGAGTGGAGCAGGCGGTGCAGGAGCTCTCGCGCGGTGGAGATTTCGGCGTTCATGCGGACATCCGGACGGGAGCCGTCAGCTGTTGAAGGCGCTCGAAACCGGGGATGGCACGTGAACGAAGCGCACCCCGTTCATCGAATTTGGGATCCTCATAGGCGATCGCTTTCAGGTGAGGGCAACGTGGAAGCAGGCGTTCCAGGAGGATCAGTTGTTCTGGTCGGAGCACGCCGTGGTGAACATCCACAAAGCGGTCGTCGAGAATTTCGCAACCCGATAAATGGATTTCAAAGCAATGTTTTAAAGGAAGGCGGTCGAGATCGCCGTACAAATCCTCGCCGCGCCGTCCGAGCCACCACTGGTAGGACAGGAGGTGCCCGGTGTCCAACGTGACGGCCACTCCCGTTTCTTCCGCTAAGATCCGGAAATAGTCGTAAGCGTTCATCGTGCCAACCACAAAGTTGGTGCCCTCCGAAAACCCAGGGAATTCGACCAGCAACGGGCGGCACAACGCCGATTGCACCGAGGTGACTTCGCGGATCGCACGTTCCAGCCCCGCCTCGGTCAGCAACGGCGGCAGCGGGTAGGGCATAAGGCGGCCGCCGAGGCTCCAAATTCCCAGATCTTCGTTCACCCAGGCGAGATTGTACCGCTCCAGCAGCTGATTGGTGAACTCCAACAGAGGGCCGCGATCCTCCTCATCCAGGGAGCCGAGGTTCAGCAGCGTGTGGTGAAGCGCACACCGTTGCAAGGGGGGAAGCTGCTCAAACAGCGAGTCCCATGCCGGAACATAGTCCTCCAGTTTGAGCACGCTTCGATCGCGCGGTTGAAAAGAGAAAAAAGCATAATTGAACGCCTGTTGCCGGAGAAAGAGGGGAACCCGGTTGGAGATGCGATCGCCGATCCCCGGCGAATGCTCAAATCCGTGTGGGTCGCCGTACCGGAGGTCGAGCCCGACCCCCAGTCCGAGCTCCTCGGTTTCTGGAAACCGGATGTTCATTCTTGAGTTTCCGCAGGTGGCTCCGTCGGCGTTTCCCGGGACGGGAGATCGCGGGTTGCTTCGACGACCGCGTGGACGCGGTAGGCGCGTTCGCATTCCTGAAGGGACACCCCCTCCCAAGCGACATAACAACTACCAGTATTTTCCTGGTCGTCCCGAAGCATTTCGTCGATGTCGAGGATTTCGAGGTTGTCCAGAGCCTGCATGTCGTTCGCGTGCGGCTCGTTGGCGAGACAGTAGTACCCATTGTCGAAACACAGCGCATCCACGTCGTTGGTGACGGCCGATTCGGAGACGGCGAGCACGGCCGACTCGGCGAGATCGACGAATTCATCGAGGCGTGCCGCGATTTCGGTTTCGGAAAGCGCGACATTTTCTTCGGACCAGTACCCGCCGTAAGCGATCCAGGTGTGGACGGTGTGGGTTTCGTAGGGAATGGCCTCGTGAAATAGGTCCAACGCCTGTAATCGAGCAAGGCTCTCCTCGATCGGAGGAAGGGTTTCGGGAAAGGTGTGTTCGACGGCTTCGAATTCGGGGCGGTCCGCCGGATCGGATTCATCGCCTCCGGTGGGTTCCGCGGCCGGGTTGCACGCGATCCACAGCAGGCTGGACGCGGCGTGAAGTGGCAAAAAGGACGGTCGGTTCAAATTTCCTCCTGGGTGAGCGGAGGTTACCCGGCCGTGCAGTGTATTGTCGCGACGTATTTCTGGGATGGTATTGTTCGGAATATTGGAACAATAGAGGATCAGTAATGGCAGCCGTCCGCGTAACAGCTGTGCCGGGAGTTGCAGCAATTGCCGTTCGGAGCGGGTTCGTCTCGGGAAAAATAGCACTGTTCCCCTTCTTCGCTGCATTCTTGATCCGAATCGTCCAGGATCTCGCTGTCAGCCACCGAAATGTCGGTATCGAAGGGCTGTCCAGGGTCCGGAACGAGGAAGTCGTCGCATCCCAGGCAAAACCCAAACCACAGTGCAATCCGCATGGTCCCTCCAATGGATCGGCGTCCTGCCGACCTTCTCTTTCTACCGTTGGGGGGCACTCGTGAGAATGCATACCTCTGCGGACTCATCGTGCACAAATCCACAGGATGAGTTGGTCTCAACGACGGGGTATGTGAGAACGCACAATACTGGGGACGCTACGTGCAAAAATCCACACCCTTAGTCTGGGACGATCTCCGCTTCGTATTAGCGCTCTCCAAAGCCGGATCTTTGGCCAAGGCGGCCAAGGTGCTTCGGGTCGACCATACCACCGTCGGCCGCCGGATCGAGTCCATCGAGGAAGCCCTCGGACTGGCGCTTTTCCATCGGACCCATGCTGGTTATGCGCTCACTCTCGATGGGGAGCGCTTGCTGGGGCCGATGCGGGCGGTTGAAGAGGCGGTGCTTTCGTTGGAACGGGCGGCCAGCTCCCAAGCGGAAAGTTTGGCGGGCACCGTGAGGTTGACCTCTCCCGAGACCTTTGGAATCGCGTATTTAGCGCCGCGGTTATCGGTTTTGGGCCGTTCGTATCCGGGGTTGGCGATCGAGCTCGATGCCAGCGGCGCGGTGTTGGACTTGCATCGCCGTGAAGCGGACATTGCGGTTCGGTTTTTCAAGTCCCAGCCGCAAAGTCTGGTGGTTCGCCGAGTGGGGGCGGTGAGCTATGGGTTGTACGCGACGCCGGAGTACCTCCGTTCGGCGGGGGAGCGGCATCTTCGCGACCACCGCCTGCTGGCGCCGCCGCCCGCTCAGGCGACCACCGAAGGCGAATGGTTGAGCCGGATCACCGGCGGGGCGCCGATCGCTTTTGCCAGCGATCTGACCCTGGTTTTGCTGGCGGCGGCGTTGGCGGATGCGGGAGTGGCGGTCCTCCCTCGGTACCTGGGCGATGTGGAGCCGCGTTTGCAGCGGCTTCCGATGGCGGGAGAGCCCTCGGACCCGCTGTGGTTGACGGTTCACGGGGATCTTAAAAACACGCCGCGGGTGAGGTTGGTGTTGGATTTTTTGGCCGAGTCGTTTGCGAAGGATCGGGAGCTTCTGGCCGGAGCTACCACGCCTCGTGAGTGAAATCGCGCACACGCGCGTCTTTTCACGCATGTCCGCCGTTCATGCGGTCGCAAGACGCGTTTTGCCGTCCTCTATCGTGTAGTCTCCCGTGAGCAGTGCGACGAAAAATAGTGGTCCGACGAGGGCTTGGAGGAGATTCTTCAGGAAAGCCGGCTTGCGTTTTTCCCACACGGCGTGTCCCGCGAGCTGAACCGTCCAGGCGACCACCGCAATGGCCACCACCGCCCACCAGGGGACGAACGGGCTGATCAGAAAGCATGGAGCAAAGGCGATCGCCATCAGGGCGGCGAGCTTTGGGCTCAGGGTGAGGTACCAAATCACCGTTCCGACGAAAAACAGGTGTCCAACCGACAGCCCATGACTGATCCCTCCGAACGAAAACGTCGGCAGAAAGGGGATCCGCATCCAGTCGAGCATCGCCAGGATGTGGAACACGATCACCGGGATTGCGATTTTGTGCGTCAATCGGTTGGTTTCGTGTTGGTGGTAG
>SXGR01242986.1_pt1 | contig 15268 bp, 18 predicted proteins | sample 3174711 | NCBI WGS metagenome assembly SXGR01 (sample SAMN11356860, study PRJNA531348) | freshwater metagenome | isolation source: freshwater sample F1-60 | place: China: Fuxian Lake, Yuxi | collected 2017-12-25
CCTGCATGATGGAAGGCGCCTTCCATCCGTCGAAGGTGATGTCGGCGTAGGCAAGGTCGTGCACCACCAGGATGTCGTGCTGCTTCGCCAGCGCGATGACACGCTCGAAGAACTCGAACTCGACGCACATCGCCGTCGGGTTGGAGGGGAATCCGAGGATCAGCATTTTCGGCTTCGGGAACAGCTCGCCGATGGCCCGCTCCAGCTCCGCGAAGAAATCCACTCCGGGTGTCATGCGCACCGAGCGGATGTCGGCGCCGGCGATCACGGCGCCGTAAATATGGATCGGATAGGAGGGATTGGGCACCAGCACGGTGTCGCCGCGCTCTAGTGTCGCCAGCATACGGGGCGCGAGGCCTTCCTTGGAGCCGATGGTGACGATCGCCTCCGTGTCCATGTCCAGGTCCACCGCGAAGCGCCGCTGGTACCAGTCGCAGATCGCCCGGCGCAAGCGCGGGATGCCCCTGGACACCGAGTAGCCGTGGGTGTCGGGGCGACGCGAGGCCTCCACCAGCTTGTCCACGATGTGCTGCGGCGTCGGCCCGTCCGGGGTGCCCAAGGACAGGTCGATGACATCCTCGCCGCGGCGGCGCGCGGCCATCTTCAACTCGTTGGTGATGTTGAAGACGTAGGGGGGCAGACGCTTGATTCTGGCGAACTCTCGCATCAAACCATTCTAGCAGCGAAGACGCTATGGCTTGACATATGGCAGTTAGAGAGATAAGTTGACACATATGGAAAAAACTCAGGTCTACCTGCGCAAGGAAGAACTGGCGGCGCTGCGCGCTGCGGCCGCCCGCTCGGGCCGCAGCGTAGCCGAACTGGTGCGCGAGGCGGTGCGCAAGGCAATGCTGATCCCGCAGTCTGCCGGGCCGGTCGCGCTTTGGGATGGCGAGCCCCGGCGCAGCTCGGTGGACCACGATTCGGTCCACGACGAGCGCTGATGCGCCAGCGCGAGCCGGCGTTCGTCGACAGCGGCGCCTGGATCGCGCTCGCATTGTCGAGGGACCCGCTGCACCCGCAGGCCCGCGAACATTGGGACATGCTGTGCGGCGGCGGCGCGAAGCTGCACACCTCGGTGCCAGTGGTGGTTGAAACTTTCACCTTCCTCGAGCGCAATGCCAACCGCGACGTGGCGCTGGCATGGAAGGATTCGATTTACGCTCCCGCGACCGTGCGTATCCTGCCCTGCGAGCTGCGGGACCTCGAGAGTTCCTGGGCGTATTTCCGCCGCGGCGGCCTGCACAAGCTCTCGGCCGTCGACGCCACCAGCTTCACGATTATGAAGCGTGCCCGCATCAGCCTCGCCTTCGCCTTCGACCACCACTTCGCCGCCGCCGGATTCCGGCTGGTCGGCTGAGCCACGCCATGAAGCTTCACGCCCATGCCCCTTCCGCCCGCAACACCTTCACCGCCTACGGCGAAGGCTGGTTCGCGGTCAACGGCGAGCGCCACGAATCGAGCCTGATCGTGTTTCCCGACTGCCTCATCGACTGGCCGGTGGCCAGGTTTGACGCGCTGCGCGCCGAGGACTTCGCGTCCCTTGCCGAGGCGAAGCCGGAGATTGTTCTGCTAGGCACCGGCGCGCGCCAGCGCTTCCCGCATCCACGACTCACGCAGGCGCTGATGCAAGCGCGTGTCGGCGTCGAGGTGATGGACACCGCGGCCGCGTGCCGCACCTACAACATCCTCATGGCCGAGGAGCGGCGGGTCGCCGCGGCATTGCTGGTCGCATGAGTGAGCTGAGCCTCTCGTACATCCTTCTTGCCGTGGTGCTTTGCAGCGCCGCGCAGTTGCTGCTCAAGGCCGGCACCAACGCGACACCGGTGGGCTGGGCGCTGGCGCCAAGGATGATCGGTGTCACCGTCTGCTATGCCTTCAGCCGCGTGGTCTGGGTCCTGACGCTCGCGAAAACGCCCGTCAGTGTCACCTACCCGAAGGTGTCTCTGGGCTTCGCGCTCAACGCGGTGCTGGCGTGGTGGCTGCTAGGCGAGAGCCTCGCGGCGATGAAGCTGGTGGGCATCGGCTTCATCATTCTCGGCGTGGTCCTCGTCGTGCGGTCCTGACATGCGGATTCCTGACATCGAACCGGGCGTGATTCCGCCCGACCCGGTCGCGTCCGATGCCCTCATCGGCATTCCCCGGCAGCAAACCAACCCCGCCCGCTGGCAGGGCGCCGGCTGGCCTGCATTCGCCGCGCAATTGACCGCAGAGGGCATCGAGGTGATCGATGCGTCGCATCTACGCGGCACGTTTTCGACCGACGCCGGCGGCACCGCCTACGGCATGCCGCACGGCGTGGTGATCGCGCGCAGCTCGCTGCAGGTTTCCACCATCCTGAAAGCGGCGCAGGCGCATCGGGTGCCGGTGACCGTGCGCGGCGGTGGCCTGACGACGGAAGGCGAGTCGGTCGCCTTCGGCGGTCTGCTGCTCGACATGACCGGCATGAGCCGTGTCATCGCCATCGACACCGCGAAACTGCAGGTTCGCGCTCAGGCGGGTATCTTCTGGGCGAGCCTCGCTGAGTCCCTGCGCCGCCTTGGCTTGGACTACCTGTCCGCGCCGCTCAACCTGACCTCCTCGGTCGGCGGCACGTTGGGCGTGGGCGGCATCGACGTCAACTCGCCGCGCCTGGGTTGCAGCGCGGACCAGGCAATCGCGCTGCAAGTGGTCACGCCCACTGGCGAGATCACGGAGTGCTCGGACAGCGAGAACGCAGAGCTGTTCCAGCGCGTCATCCTGGGCTACGGCCAGTTCGGCGTCATCACTGAGGCGACGCTCGCCATCCGGCCCTACACGCCGCTTAAAATGCGCTACTACTATTACTCATCGCTGCGCACCGCGATCGAGGACCTGCAGCGGCTAGAGCGCGGCGACGCCAGCGACTACTCCGGCATCCTGACCATGATGGACAAGGCGATCACGCTGCTGGTCGCCTTCGATTCCGACCAGCGCGAGGCGGAGTTTGACGCGCGCTGGCACGCCGGGCTGCGCGGCAGCGGCGAGGCCGGGTTCGCGCTGCGCATGGCGGCGCACTACGCGTTGCGGCCGTGGAACCTGAAGGAAGCGCTGTTCCTGCTTCGACGCAAGCGCCAGCTGTTCCCGGAGTTCCGCCGGCCCGAGCACATGCGGGACGGGAAGATGCACGACCGCACCGTGGTATTCTCGCGTGCGGTGTGGAAATTCTGGGGCGGGCGACAGATGGTGATCCCCGACCTCGCCACCTCGGCGGACAAGTTCGTCGAAGCGGTGGAGCGCGGCAACGCGGTGTGCAAGCGATACTTTCCTTACTACACCCTGTATTGCGTCGGCATCCGCCTGCGCGAGGATCACCGGCCGCACTATGAACTGAGCTGCATCCCGCCTGACGCGCAGGGTTGGGCCTACGGCTGCGAGTTCGAGCCGCTGCTCGGGGACGACATCTGGAGCCGGGACACGCTGCAGTCGTTCAAGAACGCGATCTACGACATCGGCCTCGATCTGGGCGGAAGCTACTACCGCTTCGGCGGCATGATGAAGGGCTACATCCGGCGCGCATTCGGCGACGCGCTCGTCGAACGCCACCTGGCGCTCAAGCGCAAGGCTGACCCGGCCATGATCCTCAACCGCGATGTGATATTTTGATTTCGTGACCCGTCCTGCGGCCTCCCACTCCTCCTGCAGCGGCTGCGATCTGTGCCTGCTCGCCTGTCCGGTCTGGCGTCAGACGCGCGACATCCGCCTCACGCCGCACGGCCGCGCCAAGGCATTGCAACACGGCGCCACCGCGGCCGAGCTTGGCACCTCGATCGCCAGCTGCACGTTGTGCGGCTCCTGCGAGCCGGCCTGCCCGGAGGAGATTCCGCTGGTAGACCTGATCCTGGACCTGCGCCGCAAGCATCCGCTCGCGCCGGCTCCCGAATCTCGGCCGGCGCAGGCGACCGCCACAGTGAGCGGCACGCTAATCCTGCCAGATGTGGCGCTGCGCGCCGACGCCGCGCGCTTGGCGCGTATCGCCGCATCGCTCGGCGCCGGCTTGGCTGCCGATGATGGCGCCGACATCAGCCTGGCGCTTGAAGCGGGCGCCAGGGTCCCGCCTGCCCGACTCACGCAGTTCCTTGCCGGGCTCGCTGCGGCCACCCGCTTAGTCGCCGCCGATGGCCTGCTGCTGCGGCAACTGCACGCCTGGCTGCCCGGGAAGCACATCGACAGCCTCGGCATCGCGCTAAGTGCGTTGCCATCGGTGCGCAGCAAGCTGCGCGCCCGCGACCTCTACGTAATCGAGCCTCGCGCCTTCCACGCTGACCACGCGCGCCTGGCCGGGCACTACGATGCCCTGCGGGTGGACATCGGCCTGGAAACGAACCTGGACCTGCAGCGCCTGGCCATCCCCACCACGGCTTCGAGCGCGCAGAATCGGCTCGGGCTGCGTGCACTCGACGCCGCCGAGCAGGCGAACTGGATCCTGGAGGGACGCAACTTCGAACGCGTGGTGGTCGAAGATGCGCACGACTGCGCGGTGTTCGCTGCGGTCACCGACCGGCCGGTGGTGCATCTGGGGGACCTGTGAGCGCCGTGCGCGACGTGCACACCCTGATCGTCGGCGCCAGCCTGTCGGCGGCGGCGGCGGCCAAGCGCACCGTGGATGCCGGCCTGGAGACCGTGATCCTGGAGCGCAAGGAACTGCCGCGGCACAAGATCTGCAGTGGCATCCTGTCGCCGCGCGGCTACCGGTTCCTCCTGGAGAACTTCGGCCCGCTGCCGCGCGAGGCGCTGCACGAGCCCACCTCCTGCCGCGGCGTCACCTTCCACTTCCCTTGCCTGATTCCTCTGACGATGGATTTCTTCGGCGGCACCACGCCTCACCTTCACCGGAAGTACTCCGATTACTGGGCGATCAAGCGAAGCGGCGCCGAGGTGCATGACCGCACCTCATTCGTCGGCCTGGAGGACAAAGGTGACCACGTCATGGTCCGCGCCCGCAGCCAGGGCGAGGAACTCACCTACCGCGCGCGCCAAGTGATCGGCGCCGACGGCCCCAGTTCCCTGGTCACCCGGGCTGTCTATCCGGACTACCCGAAGCAGATCCCGTGGTTCTTCGTCGGCCAGAAGTTCCACGACATTGTCGACTGCCCGCTCGACCAGGACTACTTCCACTTCTGGTTCCATCCGGAACTGGGGCACTACACCTGGAGCCACGCGCGCGACGGCCGCCAGATCGTCGGTGTCGGCTTCAAGCGCGGCGACAACTTCGACGCGCGCCACAAGAAGGTGAAGCGCTACTTGGAGGACAAGCACGGGGTTCGGCTCGCCGGGCACGAGGACGAGGAAGGCTGCGCCGAGAATTTCGGCCCCTCGCTCATCGATCGCTATGTGTTCGGCAAGGGCAATGTCCTGATCACCGGCCAGGCCACCGGCTTCCTCAACATGATCGGCGAGGGCATGAGCTGCTCGCTGCATTCCGGCGCCATCGCCGGCGAGGCGGTGGTCGAGGCTCGCCTGCACGGCAAGCCGGTGCAGGAGATGTACCGGCGCATGATTGCCTCCGAGGTTCGCCGCACCACCGACCAGTGGAACCCCCTCAAGATCGCCTTCGGCAGGCCGCACGAGGCAGATTTCCCGGCGGCGCTGCTCGCGCTATCCTGGCGCGAGCGTCGGCTGGTGGTGCGCGACATCTGGCGTTTCCTGCTGCTGTACAAGGAGTTCAACTGGGGCCGCCAGATCGGGGCGCTCGCGTTGCAGCGGCTGGTCGGCAACGGATACCCGATGCAACGCTGGCTCTGAGGGAGTCCCGCTCGATGCCGGTGCTGGCGCTCTGGGACGCGAAGGGCGTGGTCGCGCGCAGCTTCGACCTGATCCGCGACTGGCAAGAGAGGGCGAAGGATGTGCGCGGTATGGCGCTCGACTACGGCCATTTCTTGCCAGAGGAGAAGCCCGCGGACGTGCTGCGGGAGCTGCGCCGCTTCCTCGCCGGCGTCTAGGGGCGGAGCGGCCGATCCGCGCCGCCCGGATTCAGGCAAGAACGAAGGACGCAGGCGTGTCCCTGCTGGTTTCGGCGGAGTTCGCCGCGCAGGTCACGTAGCCGTTGCGCAGCATGGGGACCTTCGACCTGCGTGGCGTCGAGGGCATCTACGAAGTCTTCACGCCTGAAAAAGAGCTTTTATTTCAGTCTCCTGCGATGGACTTGCGGCTAACACCGAAAACATGTTCAATGAAGATGTTGCAACACTTAGTTGAGACGACTTGCTAGCACTCATGCTTCATGCCGGGTAAGACTCCGGCAACGAAAGTGCAGGACTTCTCCCTGCTCTCCACCGGCAACGGCACGTTCCGCCTCTCGGACTTTCGCGGCAAGAAGCTGGTCCTGTACTTCTACCCCCAGGACAACACCCCCGGCTGCACGGTCGAGGGCGAACATTTCCGCGACCTGCACCCAGCGTTCCGCAAGGCTGGTGCCGAGGTTTTCGGCCTCTCGCGCGACTCGCTCAAGACGCATGACAACTTCAAGCAGAAGTTGGCCTTCCCATTCGAGCTTCTGTCGGACGCGAACGAGGAGGCCTGCAGGCAGTTCGGCGTCATCAAGATGAAGAACCTGTATGGAAAAAAGGTCCGCGGCATCGAGCGCAGCACCTTCGTCATCGACGGCGAGGGCAGGCTGATGCGCGAATGGCGCGGTGTGAAGGTCCCAGGCCACGCACAGGAGGTACTCGACTTTGTTAAGACCCTCTGACAGTCCGCAAACGCTGGAACAAGAAGAACAGACCGCAAGCGCAGAACCCCTTCCCGCTATGGCGAAACGCCCCCGCAAGCCCGCCCGCACCTGCGTCACCAAGCTGTTCGTGCTCGACACCAACGTGCTGATGCACGATCCCTCCAGCCTGTTCCGCTTCGAGGAGCACGACCTCTACCTGCCGATGGGCACGCTGGAGGAACTCGACTCGAACAAGAAAGGCCTCTCGGACGTGGCGCGCAACGCGCGCCAGGCGAGCCGCTTCCTGGACGAGATCGTCTCAGCGAAGAGCGGCGACATCGCCGCCGGGCTGCCGCTTCGCACCCGCGAGGGCGGGCCGCACGCCCCCGGGCGCCTGTTCCTGCAGACCGAGGCCATCAATGGCAACCTGCCGGCGACCCTGCCCGCCGGCAAGACCGACAACCAGATCCTGTCGGTGGTGCGCCACCTGAAGACTAAGGCGCCGCAGCGCGACGTCATCCTGGTGTCCAAGGACATCAACATGCGTATCAAGGCGCGGGCGCTGGGGCTCGCCGCCGAGGACTACTACAACGACAAGGTGCTGGAGGACACCGACCTGCTCTACACCGGCACGCGCCGTCTGCAGCCTGGGTTCTGGGACAGCCACGGCAAGGACATGGAGTCCTGGAAGAAGGACGGCCATACCTACTACCGCATCCGCGGCCCGCTGGTGCCGCTGTTCAGCCTGAACGAGTTCGTCTGGGACGAATCCGGCGACCGGCCACTGCTGGCGCGGGTGACGGAGCAATCCGGGCGCGTCGCGGTGCTGCAGACGCTGCGCGACTACGGCCACGCCAAGAACACGGTCTGGGGCATCACCGCACGCAACCGGGAGCAGAACTTCGCCCTCAACCTGCTGATGGAACCGGCGATCGACTTTGTGACGCTGCTGGGCCAGGCCGGTACCGGCAAGACGCTGCTCACCATCGCTGCCGGCCTGACGCAGGTGCTAGACGACAAGCGCTACTCGGAAATCATCATGACGCGGGTCACGGTGCCGATCGGCGAGGACATCGGCGTCCTCCCGGGCACCGAGGAGGAGAAGATGCAGCCCTGGATGGGCGCGCTGGAGGACAACCTCGACGTCCTCAACGCCTCGGACGAGTCCGGCGGTGAATGGGGCCGCGCCGCGGCGCGCGACCTGGTGCGCTCGCGCATCAAGATCAAGTCGCTCAACTTCATGCGTGGCCGAACCTTCGTCAACAAGTGGCTGATCATCGACGAGGCGCAGAACCTGACGCCCAAGCAGATGAAGACTCTGGTGACGCGTGCCGGCCCCGGCACCAAGGTGGTGTGCCTGGGCAACGTCGCCCAGATCGACACGCCGTACCTGACCGAGGGCTCATCCGGCCTGACCTTCGTGGTGGATCGGATGAAAGGCTGGGCGCATGGTGGACACGTGACGCTGGCGCGTGGAGAGCGCTCGCGGCTGGCGGACTTTGCCGCAGCGACGCTGTAGTTTTCTGATAATCTTCGCAGCCTTGAAAAAAGGAACCGAATGATGAAAGCATTGCCGATTGCCTTCGCCCTCTTCGCCACCCTCGCCATCGCGCAGCCGGCGGCCGCGCAGACCAAGGGCTACGAGCCGCAGGTCGGGCAGGCCGGCAAGGACGTAATCTGGGTGCCGACTCCGGACGAGGTGGTTGAGCGCATGCTGCGCATGGCGCAGACCACCAAGGACGACCTGGTCTATGACCTCGGCGCCGGCGACGGCAAGATCGCCATCGTGGCGGCGAGGAAGTTCGGCGCCCGCTCGGTAGGGATCGAGTACAACCCGGACATGGCCAAGCACGCGCAGTCCAACGCCGAGAAGGCGGGCGTCGCGGGCCGCGCTCGCATCATCCAGGGCGATATCTTCGTCACCGATTTCACACAGGCTACTGTGGTCACCTTGTACCTGCTGCCGGCGCTGAACCTGAAACTGCGCCCGACTATCCTCGCCATGAAGCCCGGCACCCGCGTGGTGTCGCACTCATTCACCATGGACGACTGGGAGCCGGACGAGACCGCCAACATGGACGGCCGCCGCGCGTACTTCTGGCTAGTGCCCGCGAACGTGATGGGCAACTGGACCGTGGACGCAGGCGCGGAGAAGCTGCAACTCAGCTTCGAGCAACGCTACCAGAAGATCGAGGGCCAGGTGACCCTCAGCTCGACCATGCAGGGCGGACTGCGCGATGCGCGACTGCGCGGCTTCGCGATCGCCTTCGCCTTCGTCGACAACAACGGCATGCGGCGCGACTTCACGGGCCGCGTCCTCGGCCAGAGGATGGAAGGCAGCTTCCGCACCGAGAACGGCAAGGAAGGCCCCTGGAGCGCGGTGAAGAAGTGAAGTAGCCTGGGTTCTGTCCGCTACAACTTCTGGTGGGAGCCGTCGCAGTACGGCTTACCGCCGCTGTGCTTGCAGCCGCACAGCCAGACCTTCTGCGCTTCCGCCACCGAGAACCGGACCGGGGTGAAGACGCCGGCCGCCTTGTGCGAACCATCGCAGAACGGCTGTCGCTTCGACAGCCCGCAGGAACACCACCAATAGTCGCCTGGGGCGAGTTCCACCGCGTAGGGAGACTTCTGGGCACTCTGCGGCTCGGCCATCGGAATCCTTTCTGGATCGGGGGTGACTTGCGGTACTAGCGGTACGGATCCCGCGCACGGTCCTCGAACCGGGTGTGCTCGCCCAGGAAGGTCAGGTCGATCTTGCCGATCGGGCCGTTCCGCTGCTTGCCGATGATGATTTCCGCGGTGCCACGCGACTCGGGCTTCTCGGGGAAGTAGACCTCGTCCCGGTAGATGAACAGGATGACGTCAGCGTCCTGCTCGATGGCGCCCGACTCGCGCAGGTCCGACATCATCGGCCGCTTGTCGTTGCGCGATTCCAGGGCGCGGTTGAGCTGCGACATCGCCACCACCGGCACCGACAGTTCCTTGGCGAGGGCCTTAAGCGAGCGCGAGATCTCGGAGATCTCGGTGGCGCGGTTCTCGCCCGCCGAGGAGGCCGACATCAGCTGCAGATAGTCCACCAGCACCAGGCCCAGCTTGCCGTACTGGCGCGACATGCGCCGCGCGCGGGAGCGCAGCTCGAGGGCGTTGAGCGCAGCGGTTTCGTCGATGAAGATCGGCGCCTCGTGCAGCTTGCCCATCGCGGTGGAGAGTTTCTCCCACTCCTCGTCGTTCAAGCGCCCGGTGCGCATCTTGTGCTGGTCGACGCGCGCGAGCGAACCCAGCAGGCGCATCGCCAGCTGCGTGGCGCCCATTTCCATGCTGAAGATGGCCACCGGACCGCCCTCCTTCATGGAGACGTGTTCGGCGATGTTGAGGGCGACGGCGGTCTTGCCCATGGACGGCCGGCCAGCGACGATGATCAGGTCCCCGGGCTGGAAGCCTGCGGTCTTCTCGTCGAGGTCCGTGAACCCGGTGGCGACCCCGGTGACGTCCGACTTGTTGTCCTGGTGGTAAAGGTGGTCGATGCGCTCGAACACCCGTGCCAGCACCGGCTGGATGCCCTCGAAGCCCTGAGTGCCGCGGTTGCCGGCCTCGCCGATCTCCATGATGCGCGACTCAGCCTCGTCCAGCAGCTGGCTGACGTCCTTGCCCGACGGGCTGAGGGCGGTCTCGGCGATCTCGGTAGCCACCTGGGCCAGGCGCCGCTGCACCGAGCGCTCGCGCACCAGCTCGGCATAGCGGCGAATGTTGAGCGCGCTGGGCGTGTTCTGCGCCAAGGCACCCAGGTAGGCGCTGCCCCCCGCGCGGTCCTTGTCCTCGCTGGCCTCGATGGACTCGCCCACCGTGACCACGTCCGCGGGCTTGCCGGCCTCAAGCAGCTTGAGGACGTGGCGCCAGATGCGCTTGTGGTCGTCGCGGTAGAAGTCCTCGGCGCTGACCAGGTCGGCAACCTTGTCGAAGGCGGTGTTGTCGATCAGCAGGCCGCCCAGCAGCGACTGCTCGGCCTCGACGGAGTTCGGCGGCACCTTCAGCGCCAGCAACTGCGGATCGGTGGGCTCGCTGCGTCGGGCTTCGGTCTGTGCCATGGGGGTCAACGATGCTACAAAAGAAAAAGGGCTGTCGCCAGCCCTTTTTCTACGTGCTGTTTATGCTGCGCTTTTCGGCTCAGGTTTCGCCCAGGACCGAAATCTTCACCTTCACCACCAAGTCGGTATGCAGCTGGATCTGGATCTCGTAGTCGCCGACCTGCTTCAGCGGCCCTTCCGGCATCCGCACCATGGCGCGCTCGACCTCGTGGCCCTGCGCCTTCAACGCCTCGGCGATGTCGTAGTTGGTGACCGAGCCGAACAGGCGCCCGTCCACCCCCGCCTTCTGGGCGATCTGCAGGGTGAGGCCGTCGATCTTTGCGCCGCGCTCCTGCGCCTTGGCGAGCGCCTCGGCGTGGGCCTTCTCCAGCCCTACGCGCTGCACCTCGAAGGCCGCGATGTTGGCCTCCGTAGCGCGCTTCGCCTTGCCCTGCGGCAGCAGGAAGTTGCGCGCGAACCCGTCCTTCACCTTGACCACGTCGCCGAGGTTGCCCAGATTTATCACCTTCTCCATCAGGATCACTTGCATCTCGGGCTCCTCAGTGCAGGTCGGTGAACGGCAGCAGCGCGAGGAAGCGGGCCCGCTTGACCGCGGCCGACAGCTGGCGCTGGTAGCCGGCGGAGGTGCCGGTGATGCGAGCCGGGATCAGCTTGCCGTTCTCGCCGACGAAGTCCTTGAGCAGGTCGATGTCCTTGTAGTCGATCCACTCGATCTTCTCCGCAGTGAAGCGGCAAAACTTGCGGCGGCGGAACAGGGCCCGCTGGCCGCGGTCCTTTTTGTCCTTGCCCTTGCCTTTGAACTTGCCCTTGCCTTTGCGGGGGGGAGGCATGTCGTGCTCCTTTGCTCTGTCTGACTACTCGAATTCGATGTGGGTCACGTGCAGCACCGGCTTCCTGGAGCGCCGGCTCCGCGCGCACAAAAATCCTTCCGCCTTCACTTTCCGTCCGGGTTCACTTCCGGCCACCAGCCGCGCCAGGGTTTCGAAGGCGATCGCCTCGACCTCCGCGTTCACCTTCCTCGGCGCCCCGACCTGGTCCCGCTCCGATTCATGCCGGATACGGAACTCGACCACGGGAATGCCGGCGGGGGTGTGGCGCAGGGCCTTCAGCTCGGCGACGGTGCCGGAAATCTCGAGGCGGTTGGCGCCGCTCAAGCGGCGGCCGCGGCCTCGGGCGCCCTGTCGTCGGCGGACTTCGCCTCGCCCTCCCGCCCGGCCATCATGGAGCGCGACTTCTCCTCCTTCATCATCGGCGAGGGTGCGATCACCGCCTTGGTCATCTTGACCGTCAGGTGGCGCAACACCGCGTCGTTGAAGCGGAAGGCGTGCTCCAGCTCGTTCAGAGTCTCGGCATCGCACTCGATGTTCATGAGCACGTAGTGCGCCTTGTGGACCTTGGCGAGCGGGTAGGTGAGCTGGCGGCGGCCCCAGTCCTCGAGGCGGTGCACCGTGCCCTTGCGGGCGGCGACGATGCCCTTGTAGCGCTCGACCATCGCGGGCACCTGCTCGCTCTGGTCGGGATGGACGATGAAGCAAATCTCGTAATGCCGCATTCGGTCATTCTCCTTATGGGTAAGCCATCCGTCATGCGTCACGGTATAGCAAGGAAGCCCAAGATTCTACAACGGAATCTGGGGCTTAGGCAAACCCTCACGCCTGCGCACCGATTCGAACAGGCAGACCCCGGCTGCCACCGACACATTCAGGCTCTGCACCGCCCCCAGCATCGGGATCCGCACCAGCAGGTCGCAGGTCTCGCGGGTCAGGCGTCGCATGCCCTCCCCCTCCGCCCCCAGCACCCAGGCGATGGACTCTGGCAGGTCGACTTCGTAGAGGGTCTTCTTCGCCTGCTCGTCGGTGCCGACGACCCAGATGTTGCGCTCCTTCAGTTCCCGCAGGGACCGGGCGAGGTTGGTGACCATGAAATACGGCGTTATCTCGGCGGCGCCGCTCGCCACCTTGGACACCGTGGCGCTCACCCCCGCGGCTCGATCCTTGGGCGCGATCACGCCGTGCACCCCGGCGGCATTGGCCACCCGCAGGCAGGCACCCAGGTTGTGTGGATCTGTGACGCCGTCCAGCACCAGCAGCAGCGGTCGGTCGATGGTCTCCAGCAGCTCGTCCACGCTGTGGCCAGGCTTGCGCGCGAACACCCGAGCCACCACGCCCTGGTGCCGCCCGCCGCCCTGGAAGCCGTCCAGCCGCTTCGCGGACACGCGCATTACCTTGATACCCGCCTTCTCCGCGGCTGCCGCTAAGTCCTTCGCCCGCGCGTCCTGGCGCGCCTCATCGAGGAATATCTCGATCACCGAGGCTGCGTCGGCGCGCAAGCTCGCCAGCACGGCGTGGAAGCCAAACACGATGCGCGGCTCCCCGGCGCCTGGGGCGCTCATACCTTCTCCGCCGGGACGAAATCGATCTTGCGCGACTCGACGTCCACGCGCACCAGCTTGACCCGCATGCGGTCGGCGAGCCGGTAGCGCTTACCGGTGCGCTCCCCGAGCAGCAAGTGGCGGGTGGGCTCGAAACGGTAGTAGTCGCGCCCAAGCTCCGAGATGTGCACCAGGCCGTCGACGAAGAAATCGTCCAGCGTCACGAACAAGCCGAACGCGGTGACGCCGGTGACGCGGCCCTCGTAGACCCCGCCCACGTGCTGCAGCATGTAGCGGCACTTGAGCCAGTTCTCGACGTCGCGGCTGGCCTCGTCGGCGCGACGCTCGCATTCCGAGGCATGGCGGCCGATTTCCTCCCAGTTCTGGCCTTCGTAGCGCCCGCCGGCCAGGCAGGCCTTGATTGCCCGGTGCACCAGCAGGTCCGGATAGCGCCGGATGGGGGAGGTGAAATGCACGTAGGCGTCGAAGGCGAGGCCGAAATGGCCCAGGTTCTTCGGGCTGTAGACCGCCTGCTTCAGGGACCGCAGCAGGATGGTCTGCAGCAGCGTGAAGTCCGGCCGTCCCTTCATCTTCTCCAGCAGGTCGGCGTAGTCCTTGGGCTTGGGCTTGTCGCCGCCGCCCAGCGCCAGGCCCAGCTCGGCGAGGAACTCGCGCAGCGCCTTCACCTTCTCCTCAGCCGGATTGTCGTGCACCCGGTACAGCGCCGGGTGGCTTCGCCCGGTGAGGAAATCGCCGGCGCAGACGTTGGCCGCCAGCATGCACTCCTCGATCAGCCGGTGGGCGTCGTTGCGCGGCACGGCGACGATCTGCCGGATCTGCCCGTCCGGGCCGAATTCCATCTTGGTCTCGACGGACTCGAAATCGATCGCGCCCCGGCGCGAGCGCGCCGCCAGCAGGACCCTGAACACCTCGTGCAGCTGCTGCAGGTGCTGCGGCGCCTTGCCCAAGGCGAGGCGCTTCCAGACCTCGTCGTAGGTGAGGCGCGCATGCGAGCGGAACACCGCGGCGTAGAACTCGTAGCGCGCGATGGTGCCGCGGGGCGTAATCGCGATTTCGCACACCATGGCGAGCCGGTCGACGTGCGGATTGAGCGAGCAGATGCCGTTGGACAGCTTTTCCGACAGCATCGGGATCACGCGGCGCGGGAAGTACACCGAGGTGCTGCGCTCGCGCGCGTCCTGGTCGAGCGCCTCGCGCTCGCGCACGTAGTGCGAGACGTCGGCGATCGCCACCCACAACCGGTGCCCCTGCCCCTCGCGCACTGCGCAGACCGCGTCGTCGAAATCCTTCGCCGTCTCGCCGTCGATGGTGACGAAGTGCAGCGCGCGCAGGTCGCGCCGCCCCTTCAGGTCAGCCTCGCGCACCTCGTCGGGCACGGCGCGCAGGGCGGCCAGGGACTTCCTCGAGAACGCGTGCGGCAGGTCGAACTTGCGCAGTGCGATCTCGATCTCCATGCCGGGATCGTCCCAAGCGCCCAGCACCTCGGCGACGCGGCCGACCGGCTGCGTGCGCTTGGAGGGCTGCGCCACCAGTTCCACGGTGACGACCTGCCCGGCCTTCGCCTTGCCGGCCTCGGCCGGCGGCACCAGGATGTTCTGCGCGAAGCGCTTGTCCTCCGGCGTCAGGTACAGCACCCCGTGCTCGAAATGCAGCCGCCCGACGATGCGCCGGTCAGCACGCTCCAGCACCTCGACCAGAACGCCCATCGGTCTCCCGCGCGAGTCCGTGCCGCCGACGCGCACCGACGCGCGATCACCGTGCATCGCCTGGCGCATCTCCTCCTGGGGCATGAACACGTCGGGACCGCCGTTGTCCGGCACCAGGAAGCCGAAGCCGTCGCGATGGCCCTCGATGCGACCGGCGACGACGTCGATGCGCTTCGCTACCAGGTAACTGCCGGCGCGGTTGCGCACCACCCGGCCGGCACGCTCCAGCACCTCCAGCGCGGCGGCGAATCCAGCCCTGTCGCGGGCACCCGCAGCGGCGGCCTTCTCCAGCTCGTGGCGCGTCAGTGGCGCGCCGGCGCGCTCAAGGGCCCCGAGGATCTCGCCGCCAAAGGCCGCGTCCGGCGCGCCGATCCGGCGTCGCTTCGGCTGCGGCTGAGGACGGGAATCCGTTCGC
>SXGR01308753.1_pt1 | contig 15249 bp, 6 predicted proteins | sample 3174711 | NCBI WGS metagenome assembly SXGR01 (sample SAMN11356860, study PRJNA531348) | freshwater metagenome | isolation source: freshwater sample F1-60 | place: China: Fuxian Lake, Yuxi | collected 2017-12-25
CCGGGTGGACCGTCAACGTGCAGATCGCACCATCGAAGTCGACTCGCCGCTTCCCCTTGCCCGTCAACGAAGTCGACTCGTTGATCTCTCCTTGACCGACAACGAAGTCGACTCGCCGATCTCGACGTGACCGACAACGAAGTCGACTCGATGATCTCTCCGTATCCATCAACGAAGTCGACTCGACGATCTCGACGTGTCCGTCAACGAAGTCGACTCGATGATCTCCCCTTGTCCGTCATCGAAGTCGACTCGCCGATCCCAACGTGTCCGTCAACGAAGTCGACTCCCCGATCTCGACGTGCCCATCCACGAAGCCTCAACGCCGCGCCACCAGCGCCGCCCGCGCCGGGCCGCCGTCGCCGCCGACGAGCTTCAGGGGCAGGCACCACAGCTCGTAATCGCCCGCCTCGACACCCGCCAGCGCCAGCCCCTCGACGACGATCACCGGCGACTCGCCCCCCAGCAGCTTCTTGTGGACCGGGAAGCCCGGCGACTCGTAGGCCTCGATCGAGAGGTGATCGATGCCGACGAGGCCCACCCCGATCACGCCCCTGAGGTAGTCGGCGCCCGATTCGGTCAGGTGGGCGTAATGGCGCTCGAAGGGCCTGCCCGCCAGGCCCTCGTTCGAGGTCCGCAGCAGCAGCCGCGCGACCCCCTCCAGATCGTATCTCGCCAGGACGTCGGCGTCGATCCTCGGCCCCGCGTCCCGCAGATCGAGGACTCTGGCCGATCCACACAGCGACGACAGATCCAGATCCGCCACGCTGGCCCCGCCCGGGATGAAGTGGCAGGGCGGATCGATGTGCGTCCCGGTGTGCGAGCCCATCTCGATCCGCGAGGTGGCGAAGGAGTCCGGATCGCCCTCGACCAGCCGCGCGCAGGGCAACATCTGAAACTCGGGGTCGCCCTCGTAGACGACCATGCCCGCGCGCAGCGGCGTCGAAATGTCAATGATCCTCACAACTTCGCCCTCCTCATCGCTCCCCGCCCGAAGCGCGCCCCTCGCCTGGGAGCCGCCCGCAGGGTCTCATCGTCGTCATCGCGCATCTCCCGGGCGGCCCGCCGGGACAGCGCGGCGTGAAGGCGACACCCAGCCCCAAGATGGCAAGGACCTCCGCCCCGCCCTGATGTACAGTACACCGGGCCGCCGCGACCGGCCACCGCCACAGGAGCCCCACGATGGATCTCGACAGGTGGACCTCACCCCTCTTGAGGGCCTGCAGAGCCGGCGACCTCGCCCGGGTCGAAGGCCTTCTGCCCGAAGCAAGCCAGCCCCGCGCGGACGCCCTGGCGACCCGGGACGCCGCCGGCTTCACCCCCCTGATGCTGGCCGCCGGCGCCGGCCACGTCGCCCTCGTCGAGCGCTTGATCGCCTGGGGCGCTCGACCCTCGGCCAGCCCCCTGGACGGCTGCACCGACCTCATGGCCGCCCTCGCCGCCGCCTCGGCCGCTCGCAACCCCTCTCGCGCAGGCGCCGATGACAGCTCCGACGCGCGCGCCGCCGATCACACCTGCGCCACGGACGCCACCCACACCGCCGTGATCGGCGGCGACGTGATCGGAGGTGACGTGCTCGCCGCCTGCGATCGCGGCCTCGACGTCGTTGACCGTCTGCTCGCCGCAGGCGCCAGCCCCTCCGGCGCCGCCCAGCGCGCCGCCTGGACCGGCGATCGCAGGCCCCTGGCCGCCCTCCTCGACGCAGGCCACCCCGTCGCCTGGCCCCACCTGGCCCGCTTCGTCCACCAGCGCGCCGCCGCCCTCGGCCTCGACCCCCGCCTCATCAAGATCGGCACCCCCGAGCGCGACGACCGCGACGGGATCTACGGCTACGTCCTCGGCACGCCCGATCTCGTGGCGCTGCGCGCCCCCCTCTCCCTGGAGGCCCTGGCCGGCGGCTCGACCTCGCTGGCCGAGGCCCTGCGCGCCGGCTGCGCCGTCCAGGGCCAGAGCTGGACCTTCCAAGACCCCGACCCCATGTGCGAGGCCGACCCCCGCGTGGCCTTCGTCGTCGACCCCGAGGCGCCCGCGCTGCCCCCGAGCGCCACGCCGACCTTCTTCTCCTCGACGCGGGACCCCGAGGCGCTCTCAGAGACCCTCGTCCGCGTGATATACGAGGGCGCGCGCGACCCCGAGGCGCTGCGCCGCTGCCTGCGCGAGGCCGCCCGAGCCGCGATGCTCGACGTCGTCAAGCTCCTGGTCGCCGTCGGCGCCGCCGCCCTCCCTCCCGACGATCGCCCCTCGGCCCTTGCCCTCGCGGTCTCCGACGACCGGCGCGAGATCGTCCGCTTCCTCCTGCGCGCCGCGCCCCCCAAGCCCCACGATCTCAACGAGGCCCTGTCCCACGCCGCCTGGAGGGGCCGCCGCGCCCTCACAAGGCGACTGCTGGCCGCCGGCGCCGACCCCGACGGCGGGCCGACGCCCCCTGCGGTCGAGGCCGCCCGGTACGGCCGCCTGCCCATCCTCAAGGTGCTGTCCGCAGCAGGCGCCGACCTCGACCGCACCGACCCCCAGGGCAGGACCGCCCTGATGGAGAGCGCCCGCCGACGCGACCCCGACGCCCTGCGCTGGCTCCTGAGCGCCGGCGCCGACCTGCGCGCCGCCGACGCCGACGGCCGCACCGCCCTTCACTTCGCCGCCGAGGCCAGCCTCAAGAACCTCGCCGCGCTCATCCAGGCCGGCGCCCCCCTGGAGGCCGCCGACGCCAGCGGCCAGACCCCCCTGTCCATGATCAGCGGCGGCCACCGCGCCTCCCCCGACATCTTCAAGGCGCTCATCCAGGCCGGCGCCGACCTCGAAACCCGCGACCTCCAAGGCCGCACCCCGCTCCACCACGCCGTCGCCGCCCCTCGCCATTCCGTCGCGATCCTGCTCCTTGAGGCCGGCGCCGATCCCAACGCCCGCGACCTCCAGGGCCGCACCGCCCTGATGATGGCCGCCCGCTTCTCCGGCATCCGCGAGCTGGCCACCCGCCTCATCCACCTCGGCGCCCACCTCGACGAACAGGACGACCAGGGCCGCACCGCCCTGCACGCCGCCCTCGACCACGGCATCTTCGCCGCCCACGACCTGCTCGCCCTCGGCGCCAGGATCGACCTCCCCGACACCCAGGGCCAGAGCGCCGAGGCCATCATCCACGCCAACCCACAGCGCTACGAGATGGTCCAACGCTGGCTCCGCGACCTCGCCGCGCGCCGCACCCCCTGACCTCCAAGCCTTCGCCGCCGCGCCGATCCCGGCCACGGGCGCGCGATCCCCTCACGGAACCTCGGCCAGCGAGAAGACCTCCGCCGTGACCGCGTCGCCCAGGATGAAGACGTCACCCCCCGATCCACTCTGCGCCATCTGGACCAGCCGCCGCATCGTGGCCAGCCCCTCGGCCGCCTCCTCGTCCTCCAGCACCCTCGGCGTCCCCTCCAGCAGCGGCCTGGACAAGATCAGGATCGTCTTGACCCGCGCCCGCGTGATCGCCACGTTGAGCCGGTTGACGCTGTAGATGAACGAACCCTCGCGCTGCGCGTACTCCGCGTCCGACACCCCGTAGCTCACCACCACCGCGTCCGCCTCCTGACCCTGCATCTTCTCCACCGTCTCGACGAAGGGCGCCGCTCCCCACGCCCGCCTCTCCCTCAACGCCCGGCGGATCGTCCGGATGTGCGCCCGGTGCGGGCTGACCACGCACACCCCCTCCTTGAAGAAGCGCGCGTCATCCTCGTAGAGCCCGCCATCGCCCCGCAGCCCCTCCCGCAGCGCGCACACCAGCCGCGCCACCACCTGCGCCTCCGTCGCGTTCTCGTTCGTCGCCTCCACGCCGTCGATCAACACCACCGTCAACGCCCCCGAGGGCTCCAGGCACGCCCGCTCCAAGGCCCCGGCCCCCGGCGGCGCCTCGTACCTCAGCCGCCGCGCCCCGATCCCCTCCGACTCGCACACATAACCCTCCCCATAGAGCAGCCGCGCCGAAACCCCCGTCAGCACGTCGTTCATCCGGAAGTTCTCCAGCAGTTGCCGCCGCAGCGCACCCCCCTCCAGCGACAGCAGCGCCTCGAAGATCGAGCGGTGCAGCGCCGGTTGCCCCGCCCCCGGCTCCGGATACCGGCCCGCGATGATCGGCGGCAGCTGCAGGTGATCCCCCGCGAAGACGATTCGCCCCGACTCTCCCATCAGCCGCGCCGGGATCATCGCCTCCGGCACCTTGACCTGCGAGGCCTCGTCCACCACGATCAGCTCCGACCCCTCCAGCGCCTCGTCCTTCATCAGCTGGTAGACCGTCGCGCCCACCACCCCCCAGCGGTTCCGCCCCAGCCACCCCCCAAGCCCCTTGGCCTTGGGCGCTTCGCCGTAGCGCTCCCCCTTCCAATCGTCCGCCTTGGCCACCTTCAGCGGCGCCCGGAACCCATCCTTGCCCTGCCGAAGCTCGTGGATCTTCCTCAGCAGGTTCTCTATCGCCCCGTGCGTAAAGGCCGTGATGATCACCCTGAAGGCGCGACCCTGCCGGTGGTGCGCCTCCACCAGCCCCAGGATCATCGACGCCAGGAAGTGCGTCTTGCCCGTCCCCGGCGGACCCCACACCGCCGTCACCCGATGATCCAGCGCCGAACACCACGCCGCCCGCTGGCTCGCCGTAAACCCCAGCGCCGGCTCCACGACCTCGGCCTCCGCTCGGATCGCCGCCTCCACCGGCGCGTGGCACGACGCCACCTTCGACTCCCCCGTCAACAGCCGCGCCAACAGCAGCGGCCTCCCGTCCAGCCGCCTCAGGGCCTCCACCACCTTGTCCACGTTGAAGTCCGTGAAGCGCTCATACAACAGGTAGCGCTCGCCCGCCTTCGGCTGGAGCCGGTTGGCCCTGTCGACCCAGCCGAGCGTCAACCCCACCGCGCGACCCAGGCTGTCCTGCTCCACCTCCTTGATCGACACCACCGCGCGGTGCGGCGATCCCGGCAGCCTCCCCCCTCCCTTGAAGGGGTGCCAGGCACGGTGCGTGTAATCCGGGAAGGTCAGCTGCGCACGTCGACCCTCCTGCGTGTCCACCACCAGCAGCCACCTGCCGAAGTCGCTCGCCTCCAGCCCCGCCGACGGCTCTCCCACCACCGCGAGCCGATCACCGCCCAGCGACCGCAGCTCCACCACCTGCGCCGCGTAGGGCACCTCGTCCCTCGGGATAAGGCGACCCCCCCGCACCGCCTGGAAGCTCAAGAAGCTCTCGTAGCGCGTCAAGAACACCAGCCGCGAGATGAAGGGATCGCGGATCGGCGCCAGCTCCGGCAGGCTGAAGCGCTGCGCCGGAAAAACCGCCTGCGACGACGCGTGGGCGCGGATCGCCTCCAGGCTCGCGCCCACCGCCCCCAGCCACGAGCGCCCCGCCTCCACCAGCGCCTCGACCCGATCCGCCCTGTCCCGATGCCACGCCTCGAAGATCCACTCCGAGCGCAGCGCGTGCCCCAGCGGGTGATGCAGCGCCTCGTCCCGCGCGTACCCCACCCCCGAACCCAGCGCCGACAGCGACTCCGGCAGCGTGTAACTCACCTCCACGGGCACCGCCAGCATCCCCGACATCACGTTCAAGAGCGACACCAGCGGGTAGGCCACGTGCGTCTCCGGGTGACCCTCCGACAACACCAGCCCCGGACCCTGGAAGTACAAGAGCAGCTCCTTGGCCACACCCGACAACCCCTCATCCTCCAAGGACCCCAGCAGCCGCTCGATGAAGATCTCCATCTCCAGGTTCGAATAGGCGTAGACCTGCAACCTCGCCCGCCGCGCGCCCTGCCCCGACACCTCCATCGCCAGGTTGTGCGCGTCCACCCGGTGCAGCAAGGTCGACAGCTCCACCACGAAGCGCCGCCACACCTCCGCCGAGTCCTCCGGCCTCCCCGCCACGAAGACCCGATCCTCGCCCCGTCCGTGGTGGCGCGTCAGCCGCCCCTCCACCCCCGCCCCCGCCTCCACCCTCAACCCCGCCAGGAAGACCCGCTGGCTCAAGGGCTCGCGCTGCAAGGTGATGAAGACCGAGATCTCCTCCAGCGTCGCCCTCGGCAGCGCCATCGACGCCTGACCCCTCGCGTACACCTCGCCCCTCAAGAGCGACTGCACCCGGTCCTGCAGTTGCAGCCGCTTGCCTCTCAACGACGCGCACTGCTCCAGATCCTCGTCCTCCCCCTCCAGATATCCCCTCAGCTCGGCCAGATCCCTGACCCCCCGCGCGTTCAAGAAGCCCTTGGCCCGCGCCGTCAAGTAGGGCACCCGGCTTACGTCGTCCTCCTGCCTCATCTGACCCCGGCAATGCTCCAGCAGCGGGCACCACTCGCAGCTGGCCTGCACGTGCCACTGCACCTGCCCCGGCGCCTGCGTCAGCACCCGGGGCAGCTCCTCGCGCAGCCGCTGCTCCAGGTGCGGCCTCACCCCCCGCAGATCGCAGAGCGACGGCTCGGCCTCACCCCCCAGCCACACCTTGCCCCGCTCCAGATCCACCCTCAGCCCCGCCAGGCCCTGCGCCTTGACGATCTCCGACAGCTCCAGCGCGTAGAACAGGATCTGCGCCCTGTAGCTCAACCTGACGTGCTGACCCCGCTTGACGTCGACAACCCGCAGCAGCCGACCCCCCTGGCCGTCGTCGCTCACCTCGATCAAGTCCGGCCTGTTGTCGCTGACCGTCACCAGCGTCGCGTCCAGCCCGAAGAGCGCGTAGAAGCCCTCCGGCGCCCTCAAGGTCGGCTGGTAGATGTACTGCCCCGCCCTCGCGTCCCGCAGCACCGCCAGCGTGTCCTCCAGCCCGAAGTGGCGCTCGTGCAGCGCCTCGCCGCCGTCCGCGATCAGCACCCTCCCCGACAGGTGCGTCGTCAGCACGCGCTCCTCCCACACGTGCCCGCTGTCGAAGATCGCCTGGCTCAACCCGCCGGACTCCTCCACCTGCGGCGGCGCACCGTCCGCGATCCGCCGCGCCTCCGAGCGCAGCGCCCTGAAGCGCAGGTGCCGCTCGCACTCGTGGTTGAAGCTCTGCGCGATCATCGACGGGCTGATCCCGAAGGGCGACCTCGGCAGCGCCCCGAACCTCGCCCTCTCCGCCGCTGGCGCACCGGCCCCCAGCGGCAAGCCCGGCACCACGCTCCTGGCCCTCGGCGCCGCGCGGTCAACCCCGGCGTCGACCTCCTCCCCCCCCGACGCCGTCAGGAAAGGGCTCGGTGTCCCCGCGCACGACACCAGCAGCCGCTGCCGCGCGCGTGTGCAGGCCACATAGAGCAGGTTGCGCTCCTGCTCGCGCGCCAACTCCTGATCGGCCGGATCGCCCATCGCCGCCAGCAGCTTGCCCGAGGGCAGCTGCCCGGCCTCGCAGCCGATCACCGCCACCGCCTTGAACTCCAGCCCCTTGGCCCGGTGCATCGTCCCCAGGCACACACCCCCGCCGACCTCCGGCGGCGCCTCCGTCAGCCGCTGCCAACCCACCCCGAGCCCTTCCACGGCAGGGCGCGCCCTGCCGGACACCAGCGCCTCGGTCCGCGCGAAGACCCCGATCTCGTGAGCCTCCAGACCCTCGCTGAGCCGGGCCGCGATCCAGGCCCCCAGCGCCTCGACCTCGGCCTCGACCGCGCCGCAGAGCGACAGCTCGGGCTCCGGCCCCGACAGCAGCGAGAAGCTCCGGCGCGCCTCCGCCTCCCCGTCGCCGTCGGCCAGCGACCCCGGCAGCAGCCCGTCGGCCAGACGGCGGATCTGCTCCGTCGTCCGGTAGTTGATCCGCAAGCGCTGCGAGCGACCTCGCACGTCGATCCCCGCCTGCAACCACGAGGGCCGACCCGCGTAAATCCGCTGCCCTGCGTCCGCGCACAGGAAGAGATCGTTGACCCCAGGCGCCGCCAGCGCCCTGAGCAACCTCAGCTCCGCGAAGCCGAAGTCCTGACCCTCGTCCGCGATCACATGGTCGTAGCGCCACCCCGGGTGCCCCTCCAGCAGCCCCGCCGCCGCGTGGCACAGCCCCGACCAGGTCGCCTGCCCCGTCAACTCAAGCTGGCTCAGGACATCCTCGAAGACGCCCCACAGCCGCTTGCGCTGCTGCGCGTCCAAACCCCTGCCTCGACCCGTCCGAGGCGCCGACCGGTACTGGCCCCACTGCGTCACGCCCAGCGGCTCAATGATCGACTGCCACTCGGCCAGCAAGAACTCCGCCGAGAACTCCTCCACCCCGCGACGGCGCCTCGCGTCCGCCAGCAGCTTGCGCAGCGCCTTGTCGCCAATGGCCTGCGCCTGACCCTGCGCCCGCTTGACCAGCCCCCGCGCCACCCCATGCAGCGTCGCCACCTCCACGCGCCCCCGCGCCTCGCCCCCCGCCCCCATGAGTTGATCGAGGTAGACCTCCAGCCGCGCCGCCAGAGTCGTCGTGTAGGTCGTCAGCAGCACCCTGGCCGAAGGCCGCGACCGCGCCAGCCGCGCCGCGCGGTGCAGCGCCACCACCGTCTTGCCCGTCCCCGCGCTGCCGAAGACCTTGCCCGGACCCGACAGCTCGCGCTCGACGAACTCCCGCTGCGTCGGGTGCAAGAAGACCATCCACCTGTCCCAGGGCGCGTCGAGCGCCTGCGACAGCGACCCCATGTCCGAGATCTCGATCAGGTGCCGCCCGCTGTCCGCGCGGGCCTGCGTCGACGCCGACGAGGGCAGCGCCACCGGCTCGCCCGCCGCGAGGCTCATCAGCCGCTCGGCCGCCTCCGACGGCAGCCGGTGCAGCACCTCCAGGAGCTGATCCTCCGTCGCCGCGTGGATCCAGTCCGCCCACTCGACCGGCACCCCCAGCCCCAGCAGGTACCCCAGCCCATAGCGCGCAAAGATCGCCGGCTCCTGCTCCTCCTCGCGCACGACCCGGCGCACCACCTCCTCGACCGTCTCGCGCGTCTCGACGAGCTGCACCGCCCCCGTCGTCGGGTGGACCTCGTAGTGCCGCCGCTCGGCCCAGCTGTAGGCGTCGTCGTGGTGCCCCGCGTAGCAGAGCGTGAAGTCCTCCTCCGTCTTGTACACCACCACCCGCAGCTCGCTGCTGACCCGGAAGCTCCAGAAGTGCTTCTCCCGGCTGCGCTGGATCCGGTGGAACTTGAAGCTCGGGTGGGCCGGATCGACCTGGAAGTCGAAGGCCGCCTTCTTGGCCAGCGCCTGCTCCTTGGCCGTCAACCTCGTCAAGCTGTCCAGGAAGGTCGTCGCGATCTGGAACTTCATCTGCGCTCTGCCTCGGCGTGGCCTCAATCAGGCTCGATCAGCTTTCCATAGAGCGTCTTGCCGCTCTTCAGGCCCAGCAGAGAAGAATCTCCGATGACGGCACGGCGGTAGATGACCACCCCGCCATGGCTCGACGCCCGCCAGTAGCGCGTCCCGGTCAACTCTTCGTCCAGGTCGCAGTACTCGATCAGGTGACCATGATCATATCTGTACTTCGCCGGGAGGCCCAGGCTGGAGAGGTTGGATTCGTCAGGCAGTCTGGGCAGGTACAGGCGGTCGTGGATGAACTTCACGACCTGTCCGTTCGTTGTCCCCAGCGCCAGAACCAGGAGCGGTGAGCCATATCCCGCGTCCCCGATGAAGACGGTGAACGCCCTCTCCCTCAAGGTCTTTCCAGCGAGACTCAGCGCCTGGAGCGCGTCAACCAGAGATTTCTCGATCCGGTAGTAGTCATGGTCGTCGAGGTCGCTCCAGCGCCAGACCAGGCAGTGACACGACTTCTGCACGTCGATGACGTCCGTTGCAGGGAAATCCTCCAGCGGGTCGTCCCACAGAGGCCAGGGCAGATCGTCGAGATGAGGCCCCTCGTCCTCGTTGCCTTCGTCGTCCTCGTCGTCCTCGTCGTCTTCGTCCTCGTAGTCTTCGTCCTCGTCGTCCTCGTCCTCGTCTTGCTCGTCGTCCTCGTCGCCCTCATCGTCCTCATCGTCCTCGTCCTCGTCCTCTGGGCCGGGCTCCACCAGGCCGGGCTCCATCAAGGACGGGTCATCCTTGAAGCGCTGGACGGCGCTCTCAATCCGGTCGAGGAGGTCGCGGGTGAGACCCTGGTGTCCTTCTTCCGACACCTTGTCCGTCGAGAGCCGCTGGATGAGATCGAGCAGGTGGATCAGCCGAGCGAGCGGAAGGAGAGGGAGGTCAATGAGGCAGTCCCAGAGGATCCCCTCCATCTCTCCGTGGAACTCTTCATCGAGGCTGTCGAGGTGGGGGAGGATCTTCGTCGTCAGCCACTCAAGCCGCTCGTCGGGATCGGGGATGGCGTGGTGGGCTGCGTGTTCAAGCCACGCGACGATGAGGTGATCCTTGATGAGCGCGGGGCGCCCGCCCATGTGCGCCCAGAAGCTCGGGTCGTCGTGAACGAATGCTCTGACGCCGCGGAGGTCCGTGGCGCGCATCATGGACTCCAGCCGCTCGCGCAGCCACGCCGGATCCATCTCCTGCCAGCAGGCGTACTTCAGGTGGTCAGGGTGGATCTTGAGCCACCCCTCGTCATCGTCGGCGGCGAGCCGGACGAGGGCGGTGGGGTCGTTCAGATCCCCGATGCCAAGCTCCTCCATCATGTCGCACGCCTGGCCGAAGGTCGCTCCCTCGCGCTGGATGAAGGCCTCCAGGAAGTCGTTGCGCTGATCCTCGTCGAGGTATTCGTCGTCCAGGCCCGGCGCGAGCACCCTGAGCAGCTTCGGATTGCCCAGCTCCACCGCCAGTTCGATGAGGTTGTCTCTGTCCAGCGCAGGATCGGGCTTTCTCACCCAGACCAGCCGGGACCAGTCGAAGGCCATCGAGGTGATGTCGTAGCCGTAGGGGGGGATCAGATCCCGGAGCAGGATCCTCAAGAGGCTCTCGTCGCACCCTGCCGCGACGAGCGTCCCCAGGAAGCTCAACTCCTGGATCATCCCGTCACTCCGAAGCTCACAGTGTTCGGCAGGGTCGAAGCTCAAGAATCCCCGCTCGTAGAGCAGGCAGGCCCTCGTCCAGCTCAGGCCCAGACTGTCGCAGAGATCCCGGCAGTCCGTCGGGAAGAGCATCATCTGAGAGTTGCTCCGTCGATCCTTGAAGAGGTCGTTGTCATCCCAGTCCATCTTCTCCTCTCCCGGTTTGCCCCGGTGCGGATCGATGAACCAAGGTCCATCCCCCGCCCCGAGGGAGTTGTCTTCACGCTCAGGCCAGCGAGGGGGGTCGATCACCGCCTCGGGCGTTCCATCAGGCCCGCCAAAGAGGTCGATCACCCCGTCAGGGCGTTCCATCAGGCCCGCCAAAGAGGTCGATCACCCCGTCAGGGCGGGCTGTCAGGCCAGCCTTGGGGGGTCGGTGACCTCGCGGCGAGGGCTGTCAGGCCAGCCTTGGGGGGTCGGTGACCTCGCGGCGAGGGCTGGCGGGCCGCGCCGAGGTGGGCGTTGACCCCGCAGGGCGGGCGCGGGGTTCAGGCCTCCAGGGGGGCGGGGGCGTCGACCTCGACGCCGGTGTCGGGGTCGATGTCCTTCGGGGCGCGGCGGGTGCGGCGGGCGTCGGAGATGGCCCGGTGTTGCTTGAGGATCTCGCCCAGGAGATCCTGGCGGGCCGCGAGGTGGGCCGGGTCGTGGTCCTGGTCGAAGCGCGACAGGACGCCGACGACGACCGCCAGCATCTGCGCGTGGCTGTCCCCGGCGGCCTGGGTGACCTCCTTGAAGAGGATCTCCCTGGGGGCTTCGGCTTCCAGGGCGGCGCGGTACTGGGCGTTGAGCGCGCGCAGGCGCTCGACGTTGTCCTCCATGTGCAGCAGGATGACGTCGGCCTTGGGGGCCTCCTGCTCCAGCGCCTTGAGGATCTCGGTGACGAGCTCGACCTCCTCGACGAAGGGCTTCTGGACGACCGCCGCCAGCCCCAGCGGGAACATGACGCTCTGGAGCCTGAGCGCGGCCTTCGTCTTGGGGTGGTCGGCGCCCAGCGAGCGGGACGTCCCCGTGAAGGTGTCGTCGAAGCCCCCCAGGCAGCCGTCGATCAGGACGTCGATGGTCTTGGAGACGCCGCCCTCCGCGCCCTGGCGGCGGGGGGCGCTCTGGAGCGCCCAGCCGGCCTCGATCTGGCGCCAGCGCTCCGTGCTGGCGATGGCCTCGGTCAAGAGCCGCTGGATCTCGACCATATCCCCTGGGTCGAGGGCCTGCTTGAGGGTCTTGCGAAGCGCGAAGAGCTGGCGACCCGAGGTCAACCTGTTGATCCGGATGAATCGAGCGAGCAATACAGACATGGGTGCTCCTTGAGGAGAAAGTATGGTGGACGAGGGCAAGTGAGTGGGAGATTAACCCGAACTCCCCTATCAAGTCCACTGTGCTCGCCCCTTGGCGGGCTTTTCGATGGAAACAAAGGACGCACTTGGGCGTCGGCGGGGTCGATGGGGCGTCATCAAGGGGTCAGGGGGTCGTCAGGGGTCCGCCGAAGGCGCGGATGACCTCTTCGGAGTCGCGGCCCGTGACGGCCTTGCCGATGGCGCCCTGGACGAGATCGAGGAGGTTATGGGCGCGGGCGCGGATGAAGGCGTCGAAGTCGTCGGCGCGCAGCAAGGCGGGGTCGATGAGGTGGGTGCACAGGATGGCGTCGAGGCGGTCGTGGTCGAGGTTCTTCTCGATGCTGTCGAGGTACTTGCTCGGCGCGTTGCCGCCGATGATGCGGTTGGTCCGGGCGGTGATCGGGGCCTTGTTGATGACCGAGTCGTAGCGCTGGCGAGGGTGGCCGTGGCGCTCGCAGAAGGCCTTGGGGAAGATGTGGTGGATCTCGACGGCGAGGTCGAAGAAGGAGGTGACCTCGATGGGGTCGCCGTTGATGAAGTCGTGGCTGCCGGCCTGGATCAGCAGGGCCATCATGCCCTTGTAGGCGGCGCTGTTGCGGGTCTGGAGGGTCAACAGGCGGGTGGGGGAGAGGTTGGAGTCCCGGACGGTGCGGGGGTCGGGGGCCTCGGGGTCGTTGAACCACGCCATGAGGTCGACGACGTCGTTGCCAAAGCGCGTCTCGGTCGTGCCGCCGTAGAGCTCCCCGAAGACGCCGCACCAGTACCAGCGGGCGAGCTTCTGTCGGGTGAGGTCGGCCTCGAAGCGGTCGCCCAGCAGGGCGCAGGTCGTCGCCAGGGGGACGAGCTGGGTGCGGTAGGGGAGGTTGCGGGCGTTGAAGACCTTCTCGCGCATCAGGAGCCGGGCCGCGGCGAGGAAGCCCCCTTCGATGGCGTCGGCATTGCGGCGGTAGCGCTCCAGGGTGAGGTTGAGGATGTCCTTGCGCTTGCAGCTGACGCCGGTGCCCTCGCCCACATGGCGCTGGTAGCTCGACAGGAGGGTGACGGCCTGCAAGAAGTCGGTGGCCTCGACCGAGGTCAGCACCTGATGGACCTTGAGCCTGGCCCTGCGGCCCTCCCAGTCTTTGCGCAGGTCGAAGTCGTCGGCGGCGAAGGTGGCCGTCATCAGTTCGAAGACCGTCAGCGCCACGCCGCCCGTGTTGACCTTCTCGAAGACCTGACAGACCGCCTCCTTGCGGGTCTCGCGCGTCAACTCGATGGAGGGGACGCGGTACTGCAAGAAGCGCTGGAGCACGCCAGCCTCAAAGGCGTCGAAGGCATCCAGCCGCTCGTCGTCGTGCCTGAAGTGCCTCGTATAACCTCGCCGCCACACCGAGAAGCGGGTCGCGTCGAAGAGGACGTTGAGCGGGAACATCCCGGCCTCGAACTCCTTCTTGTCGGTGCTCACGTCAAGGTCGATGCTGCGGTTGAAGTCACTCTTGATCATGCGGTCGGGCGACAGGGAGACGACGGCCTCCTCACGATCCGCCTCCGGATCCAGGCAGCGGGCGATGTCCAGATAGTAGATCCGCTCGATGTCCTTGCCCGCGTCCGACCGGGTCGGGACCGGCAGGCCGCTGCGAAGCGCCAGGTAGAGCGAGGTCATGCGCTGCTGGCCGTCCAGGATCAGCAGCGCGGGCTTCTTGCCCTCGATGACCGGCGCCCCCTGCACGACCCTGGGCTTGAAGCGCGCCCCGTCCGAGCCCGCCTCCAGCAACATCACCGAGCCGATGGGGTAGGAGAGCGAGATGCTGGCGATCAGCGACCGGATGTGCTCGTCACTCCACACCCACCCGCGCTGGAAGTCGGGCAGCTGCACGTCGCCCTGGTGGATCTGGTTGAGCAGCTCGGTCAGGCCCGGCTCGGCGGTGCGGAAGGTGTTGCTGATCGTCGTCATCGCTCTGAGTCTCCATTGGCGCCGCGCGCCAGCTTGTTGAGGGGTCGAAGTGAAGGGGTCTTGGTCTGGATGTCACCTGACGCAAGCAGGAAGCCGTGGGCGCGCTCAAGGGTCAGCGGGCGCCTCGATCTCGGGCAGCCCGTGGAGTCGCTGTTGAATGACCACGTTGGCCACCCCCCGCACCTCAGAAGTCATCCCTACGACCGAGATCCGGCGCTGAAAGCCGCCCTCGCCAAGCTCCAGCGCCATCCGACCTAAAAGCTCGTCGAGGAAGCTGCTTGAAGCGCGCCGCACCTTTGAGAAGTCCAGCGCGAGGACCCCCTGCATCTCGGTCAGGAGCGCCATGATCTTCCGACGCAGGCGCTGGGCCGGGGGGCGGCTGCCCGTGTTCACGCAAGCCGCCGCGACGTCCAGGCCGCCCGCCTCGGCCACCCGCTCGGCCTCCGCGTTCAGGAAGGTCCAGTCTGAATGCGCTATCCATGTGTCTGCCAGAGAGACCGCCCGGCGCGTGTCCAGCGTGAAGGCCACTCCGGTCCCTGTCACCGACGGGATCTGGCGGAACTCGCCCGCCTTGTCGCCCTCCACCTGATAGAGCATGTCGCCAGTCCACAACCTCAACTGCCCCCCGTTGCGGCGCGCGATCTCTTGCGCCCCCGCCATCCCATTGCCCTGCCCGACCTCCTTGTCCCTTGTCACGCCCCGAAGCAGCGCCAGCGACACCGCCTCGCCGTGGTGCGCGACCGTCCGGGTCGTCTCCAGGCTCGCCTTCAAGCCCCGCCCCAGGTCGACGATGGCGATGTCGAGGTGGTGGCGAGCGGGGAAGTACTGCGCGCAGACCACCCCCGGCGTCTGCGACTCGGCGTGGATGACGATGTTGTCGACGATCTCGTACGCAGCCCACTCCAGCGCGGGCAGGAAAGCGACAGCATCGTCGAACTGGTGGAGGACCAGATCGCAGAGCGCGTCGACGGCGGCATGGACGTCTTCTTCTCCCCGTATGGCCTTCAGCGGCAGGAAGCGGCCTGTCTCGTCCTGTCGCTGACCCTCGGTGAAGGCGATCCCCCAGTGCTCGTGGAGC
>SXGR01529992.1_pt1 | contig 15239 bp, 11 predicted proteins | sample 3174711 | NCBI WGS metagenome assembly SXGR01 (sample SAMN11356860, study PRJNA531348) | freshwater metagenome | isolation source: freshwater sample F1-60 | place: China: Fuxian Lake, Yuxi | collected 2017-12-25
CAGGTTCGGGGCCCGGACGACCTCCGCGGGCGCTCCGTTCGCGTGCCGCCAGCTCGTTGCGCTGCTACGATCACACGCTGTGGTACACGTTCGCGCACGCCGTCCGAGGTGGAAACCCGATCGATTTACCTACGGGCCGCGATGTGGAGCAAGAGGCTCGAGCGCGGCCGTTTTCGCACCTCCTTCTCGCGCGAGGGCACGCTGGCCGCGAGCACCATGGAGGCTGCGGAGCTCGCGCTGATCGTCGAGGGGATCGATCTCGCCGGCGCGCGACGACGCCCCCGATGGAAACCCGAGCCTCGCCGAGGCTCAGGCGAGAAAGTGCGCGCTGCACTGAATCCATGATCAGGCGGTCCGTCGAACGGGCCGATGGCGTCGCCGCCTCCGATCACTGCCGCCGAAGCGCCTGATCTCGATCAGGTCGGTGCCTGGCTCAAGAAGATGATCGCCGAGCGGCGATTCGTCGAGCTGGTCGTCGCGATCCTGTCCTTGCTCACGCGGCTGCGCGACCTGAACACGGAGCTCGTCCGAAAGCTGGCGGACCTGAAGAAGAAGCGTCCTCCATCGGAGACGCTGGAACGGCTCGAGCGGCAGCTCGCGAAGTCGAACGGCAAGGAGCCCGAGAAGAGGAAGCGGACACGCAGCCCCCGCGCTGGCGGACGACCGCCCTTGCCGCCACACCTGCCCCGCGTGGACATCCCCAACAACGTCCCCGCCGACCAGCGCAAGTGTCCGATCTGCGGCGCCGAGATGAAGACGGTGCGCCCCTCGATCTGCGAGACACTCAGCATCGTCCCCGCGAAGCTGGTCGTCCGTCGGCGGATCGACGAGACCATCGCGTGCCCGAACGACGACACGATCGTCTCGGCGCCGCCGCCGCCGGCGATCGTCGAGCGCGGCAAGCTCCATGACTCGATCATCGTCGAGGCGCTCGCCGACAAGTACCTCGAGCACCTTCCGATCGAGCGGCAGTGCGTCGACTTCGCGCGCCGCGGCGTCGAGATCGCGCCGCAGACTCTCGGTCGGAGCGTGATGGCGGCGATCGACGTCCTCGAGCCGATTGCGAAGCTCATCCGCGAGCAGACGCGCGGGCCCGGTCTGCTCGCCACCGACGCGAGCGGGATCCCCATCCTCGATCCCAAGGCCACCATGGGGATCCGAACCGGCTCGATGTGGTGCTGGACGAACGCGCGCTGGGTCACCTTCTCCTATTCGCCCGTCGGCGACTCGGACAGCGTGCGCCGCTTTCTCGGCGCCGATCTCGCGCGCACGGTGCAGTGCGACGGCACCAACATCATGACCTTCGTCGAACGCGCTGGCGGCAAGCGTCCCGGATGCTGGAGCCATGGCAGGCGACGCGTCGTCTCGGCCGCGAAGCTCGGCGACAAGATCGCGCTCGAGGGCGTGCGCCTCATGGCGCGTCTCTTCGCGATCGAGAAGGCCTCGGCGCTCGCAGGGGAGAACGCCGAGCAGCGGCGCGCGCGACGCGACGCCGAGTCGAGGCCCCTGATCGAGGAACTCCGGGCGTGGATCGAGGACAAACGCGCGACCACGCCACCGAAGACGCCGCTCGGGCGCGGCCTCAACTACCTCTACCGGCAGTGGCGCAGGCTCGTGCTCTTCCTCGACGACGGCAACATCGAGCTGACCAACAACCGCCGCGAGCGCGAGCTCAGGCGGCTCGTCCTCGGTCGGAAGAACTGGCTCTTCACCTGGCTCGACGATGGCGGCGATCGCACCGCCGCGATCCTCACGGTCATCGCGACCTGCATCGCGCACGACGTCAACCCGCGCGCGTACCTCCACATCGTCACGAAGCTGATCGTGAACGGGTGGCCCAAGAGCAAGCTCCGCGACCTCCTCCCCGACCGCATCCTCGCGACGAACCCCGACGTCTACGTCGGCGAGGAACGAGAGGCCGCGCTCCCTGACGCGCCCGCCGCGCTCCTGCTCGGCGCCTGATCCCGCGTCACGGGATCGAGGGCTCGGGCAGCGCCTTTGTGCCCGTGCCTTCGCCTTCCGCGGCCTCGCTGACGTCGCCATGGATCGCGTCACGGATCGCGCGGTCGGTGATCTCCTCGAGATGCTTCCTCAGCTCCGCGGCGAGCGCGACGAACTCCGGCCACAGCGTCTCGTCCAGGAATGTCTTCGGCGCGCGGACGTGGACCGACGTGTAGCGCATGCGCGGCCGACGAAATGGCGTGAGCCCGTACCGCCGACAGAGCGCGATGAACAGCTTCCGCGTCCACGGATCCGGCAACGTGTACCCCTGCTCGAAGTCCGCCTCGCGCCCACGGACCTCCGCGAGCCGCGCGCGGATCCGCTCGGCGGCGAGCCGCGCCGCCTCTCGCTCGCCCTCGCTGCTCGTCCCCGCGTGCAGCGCCTCGATCTTCCGCAGCCGATCCTGGAGCGTCGCCTCGTCCATCGCCGCGGGAACCTACCGCAGCCGTGTGCCCGACGCGAGCCGCCCCCTTCCACGAGGCTCACCCGCGCGCAAGCGCGAAAGCGCCGTCGGTCATGACGCCCTTCGTGGATGGGTTACGATGCTGCGCGCTTCGTGACAACCCGGCCGCGGGCGCGCGGCGCATTGAGCTAGGCGCCCGCGGCCCGCGGAGCCACGGCGCTCCACGCGCGCTGCTCGCCGCTTGTTGACGCTCGTGAGCGCCGGCCGGAGAATCAGTTCATGCCCGCCTGCCCGCAGTGCGCGCACATGAACCACCCGGATGTCGCGACCTGCGCGCGGTGCGGTACGGTCCTGCAGCCGGACTCGTCGCGCGACTTTACAGGGCCCGGCCTCGCCGCAGGGACGATCCTACACGGTCGCTACACGATCGAGAGGCCTCTCGGCCGGGGCGGCATGGCCGAGGTGTACGTCGCCATGGACCGTCGGCTCGCACGTCGCGTGGCGCTCAAGCTCCTCGGCACCGACCTCCTGCGGCACCGGACAGCGCGTCGGCGCATGGAGACGGAGGCGGCGGCCCTCGGTCGTGTCCGCCACCCCAACGTCATCGAGATCAACAACGTCTTCGACCACGACGGTCGACTCGTCCTCGACCTCGAGCTGGTCGAGGGCGGGACGCTCGCTGCGCGGATCCCGCAGGGGGGCTTGCCCGTCGCCGACGCAGTTCGCCTGATGTCGTCGATCCTCGCCGGGCTCGGCGCACTCCATCGGGCGGGTCTCGTTCACCGGGACGTGAAGCCAGCGAACATCCTGCTGACAGGCAACGGGATCCCGAAGATCGCCGACCTTGGCGTCGCTCGCGACGAGATGGGCTACCGACCGACACGGACCGGAACCGTGCTGGGCACGCCGATGTACATGAGCCCGGAGCAGATCAGGCCCCGGCCCGGCAGCCCGGTCGACCGACGGGCCGACATCTACGCTTGCGGGATCGTGCTCTACGAGATGCTGACCGGAGACCCGCCTTTCAAGGCCGACAGTGAGTTCGACATCATGGCGATGCAAGTCAGCGCGCCGCCGGACCTTGAGCGTCTACGGGCGGTCCCCGGCGAGATCGTCTTCGCCGTGAGGGTCGCGCTCGAGAAGGAGCCTGAACGCCGCTGGCAGTGCGCCGAGGACTTCCAGGCGGCGCTCGGCCTCGACCCGGAGCGTGTGCGACGTCGTGAGCGCGCCTCCCCGGCAGTGGCCCCCGGGGCGGACCGGGCCGCACCGCGTGACCCTGCCCCACCCCCGCCGCCGCAGACTCCACCGAGGGCGGAGATGCCCCGGCATCCGCGTCCTTCCGCCCCGGTGGCCCCCCCGCCTCGCGCGGTCGAGAAGCGCGAAGCGGGGCTCACCGCGAGGCCCGCGAGGCCCGGCATGAGCTTCGGCATGCTGCTGCTGTGTGGGATCGGGATCGGGGTCGTCGCCTTCTCTTTGTTCATCGCGATCCCCGTCGCGCTCCTCGTGAGCAAAGAGCGCGGGCAGACGCGCGAGAACAGGGCGGAGACGCCGTCGCAATCGAGCTCGACGGGAACTCCATCGGCCGCGCCGCCCGCACGGACGCGTGAGCCGGTCTCTTCACCTCCCCGGGCGGGCTCCTACGGCCTGTTCCTCGCCACGAAGACATCGAAAGCCAGAGCGTGCGAGGCCTACGAGAGAGCGCGGCGGCGCATCGCCGCCAGCCCGGCGGCGGGCCGTCTGACGCCGCGTCTATACTTCTTCTTCCACGGGGGCGATCCCCGCTGGGCCGTCGCCGTGCCCGACTACGCCTCTTACAGAGTCGCCAAGAAGGACATGGACGAGTCCGAACTCGGCACGACGTACTGTGGAGAACCCGATCCGCCGGACGGCCCCGATTGCGCCATGGTCCAAGAGGTCGGCGCCAACTGGACACAGGTCTCGTGCCTGTAGCCCGCGTAGCCCGGCCATCGGAAATTCCTCCGTGCCGAGCCGAGGGTGCGCTCTGCCTTGCAGGCACGCCGTGTTCGCGCGAACCTCGCCATGGGATGCGGCCGGCAATATGAACTCCTGTGCCCACTGCGGCAGCCTCAACCTGCCCGAGGCGACGCTCTGCGGGCGCTGCGCGGAGCCCTTCGAGGGCGTAGCGCCGATCATCGCGATCGGCCAGATCCTCGACGGTCGGTACCGGATCGACGAGTTCCTCGGCGCGGGCGGCATGGGTCAGGTGTTCGCGGCGACGGAGCTCAGGCTGGAGCGGCCCGTGGCCCTCAAGATCCTGAACGCGGAGCTACTGCGGAGCCCGAAGGCCAGGGAGCGCATGCAGCGGGAGGCGAAGGCACTGGCGCGTATCGAGCACCCGAACGTCGTGCGCATCAACACGATGTTCGACCACGAAGGGATGCTCGTCCTGGATCTCGAGCTCGTGAGAAACGGAACGCTCGCGTCCCATCTGAGAGAGGGCCCGATGGCGACGCCGAAGGCGCTCGAGATGATGAAGGCGATCCTCTCGGGGCTGGAGGCGCTGCATACGACGAACCTCGTGCACCGCGATCTCAAGCCCGCGAACGTCCTGCTCGGCCCGAAGGAGATCCCCAAGATCGCCGACCTGGGAATCTCCCGTGACCGGGGGAGCCGCGCCATCACGAAGACGGGGACCCGCCTCGGCACCACGGAGTACATGAGCCCGGAGCAGGTCCGCGGACACGACGTCGATCACCGAGCGGACATCTACGCCTGCGGGATCATGCTGTACGAGATGTTCACGGGTGAGGTGCCGTTCCGCGGGAGGAGCGACTACGACGTCGAGCATGGCCACGTCAGCAAGCCACCCGACCTCGAACGCCTGAGAGCGCGCGCCTCGCCCGAGATCGTCTCGTGCGTGGCCCGCGCCCTGGAGAAGGCGCCGGGTGCCCGATGGGAGAGCGCCGCCGCGCTTGCGCGAGCGCTCGACGATGTCGGGCGCAACGTCGCTGCGGGGATGGAAAGGGAACGAGAAGCAAAGGCGGCCGGGCCGCCGCTGAGCCATCGTCCAGCCCCGTCAGAGGAGCCTCCCAGGCGTGAGATGCCCCTGCCGGAGCTGGCCATAAACTTGGCCCGTGCTCGCGTTCGCGACGCGGAGCATCAGTGGGCGCGGGATGCACTCTTCGTCTGCGTGGTTGTCAGCCTCGCGTGCGTGACGGCCATCGGAATGTGCAGCATGGTAGTCCACCAGGGGGCCCCGTGACTTCCTGCCCACGCTGCGGTCGCCTGAACCCCGCCGACGCCGTGGAGTGCGAGCGGTGCGCCGAGCCCCTCGAGCGCGTCGTCCCGATCATTGCCGCTGGGCAGGTCCTCGACGGCCGGTACCGGATCGACGAGTTCCTCGGCGCGGGCGGCATGGGCCAGGTCTTCGCCGCCACGGAGCTCTTGCTGGAGCGCCCCGTTGCGCTCAAGATCCTGAACGCCGAGCTCTTGCGGCACGCCACCGCGCGGGAGCGCATGGAGCGCGAGGCCAAGGCGCTTGCCCGCGTGCAGCACCAGAACGTGATCCGGATCAACACGATGTTCAAGCACGAGGGCATGCTCGTGCTCGACCTGGAGCTGGTGACGGGGGGAACGCTCTCCTCCCGGTTGCAGAGCGGTGCCATCCCTTCGGCGGAGGCCCTGCGGATCTTCGCGGGCGTGCTTGCGGGCCTGGGCGCGTTGCACGCCGCCAAGCTGGTTCACCGCGACCTGAAGCCCGGCAACATCTTGATCACCGAGGACGGCGTCCCCAAGATCGCCGATCTCGGGATCGCGCACGACGTCGGGGGGCGGCGCGTGACTCGGACAGGCGCGCATGTGGGCACGCCCGAGTACATGAGCCCGGAACAGATCCGTGGGGAGACGGTCGACGCGCGAAGCGACGTGTACGCCTGCGGGATCATGCTCTACGAGATGCTCTCGGGCGACGTGCCGTTCAAGGGGAAGAGCGACTTCGACGTCCAGGCGGCTCACGTGTCACAGAGGCCCGACCTCGCGCGGCTCGAGTTGCACGCCCCCACGCACATCGTGAGCTGCATCGAGCGGGCGCTCGAGAAGGAACCCGACCGGCGATGGCCGAGCGCCGCCGCTTTCGCGGAGGGCCTGACGCGCGGCCCTCCCTCGGCGTCGCCCGCTCTTGAGCCAGTCCGGAAGGTCTACACCGAGCCTCCCGTCGTGCTCGAGGCGCCCGCCGCCGTCCCGTCGGCGGACGGCGTCGTTGGGTCAGCGTCGTCTGAGCCGCGCCAGCGAAAGCGAGCAACTCGTGCGGACCGAGGGGCCGACGTCGGCGCGCGAGGTACCACCGTCGGGGAAGTCGTCGAGGAGCCGACGGTGTGGACCTTCGTGTGCGAGGGCTGCTCGGCTCGCCTTGCCCCCGTTACCCGCACACGCAAAGGTGCCCGGGCGTATGTGCGGTCAAACCGGTGGACTCTGCTAGGCGGAGATCGCCTCCGGTGTGCCGCGTGTTCGACGTGGAGCTTCTCGTGCGCCGAGTGCGGGGCGCGCCTCGCGTCCGTGACCGGGACGCGCGAGGAGGCGGAGGCTCACGTCCTCGAACACAAGTGGAGGCTTCGGCCCGGGGACAAGCTCCAGTGCGTCGATTGTCGGAAGGGACGACCCCGTTCGGCCTCCGCCGCGGTGGCGAACCGTCAGCCAGACTACGGTTGGGTCTACCTTGTCGTCACGCTTATCTTGCCGCTTGTGATCTGGGCCCTCCTAATGATGAACAGCAAGTGAAGTGCGGCTGCGCGCCGGGCGCGCCAGAGCATGTGGCCGACCCCTCGTCGCTACCGGCGTTGTCGTCGCCGCCGTTGGCCTACGTGGTATCCTCCTTGCGAGGAGCCGAGCGTGGCCACCAAGGAGCACACGGAACCCAGCCGGGACGCGTGGGGACCGACGCGCGCAGCGCTCGTCGTCGCCTTCCCGGAGCCCGGCGTCCTGCCCGTTCCGAAGAGCGGGGGGCCCGTCGGGCGCGACTGGTTCGAGCAGCACGGCGTCGTCGACGAACGGGTCTCGAGCCGCCACGCTGTCTTCACCAGACCTGGCGGCGGGCTCCACGTGGAAGACGCTGGGTCCAGGAACGGCGTCTGGGTCAACGGGAGCCGCCTTCGATCCACCGAGCGCGTGCCCCTCGCCGACGGCGCGGTGATCCGCGTCGGGCGCACCCTCATGGTCTACCGCGAAGCGTTCCCGGGAGACGACGATCGACCGTCACCGCCGCTCGGAAAGCTCGTAGGACCCTACGGGCTTCGCGACGTGGTAGACGACGTGAAGGCGATCGCGGCGCGCCGGCCCAGGAACGTCCTCAGCGTGGGCGAGACGGGCACCGGCAAGGAGCTCGTCGCGCGCTTCCTCGCAGAGCGGGCGCGGCCCCGCGGGAAGTACGGCGTGATCAACGTCGCCGGGATCGCTTCCGGCGTCTTCGAGTCGCAGCTCTTCGGTTACGTCCCCGGAGCCTACTCGGGCAGCGGCAGGGGCTCCCCCGGGTTCTTCGTGGAGCACGACGGCGGCGCCGTGTTCCTCGACGAGATCGGCGAGCTGGCGGCCGATCTCCAGGCGAAGCTGCTCCGCGTGCTCGACAACCGCGAGGTCCTCGCGGTCGGCGCGAACCGCGCCAAGCCGGTCGACCTGCTCGTGATCTCGGCCACGAACCGCCCCCTCGAGGAGATGGTCTCGAAGGGCACGTTGCGGCAAGATCTCGTCGCCCGCCTCGAGGCGGCGCGCATCGACCTGCCGCCGCTGCGCGACCGCGCGGAGGACCTGTACGAGATCATGCGCACGATCGTGGAGGCTCGCGGGGAGCGCCTCCTCGCCGAGCGCGTCGAGGTCGAGGCCGTCGAGCGGCTCATGCTCGAACCATGGCCGTCGAACGTCCGCGGGGTCCAGGCCGCGCTGGAGCGCATCGCGAGGATCACGCCGCCACCCGAGCTCACGCGGGCCGCGGTCGAGCGCGTCCTCGGCCCTCGCGTGCCAGTCCCGCCGGGTCCAGCGTCGGCGCTCACGCTCGATCTCGTGCAGGACGCTATCCGCACCGCCGGCGGCGTTGCGCAGGCGGCGAAGCGCCTCGGCGTGTCTCGTGGGAGGCTCCTCAGGTTTCTGAAGAGCCACCAGTGAGGATGCTCTAGCATGGACGCCATGCGAAGGCTTCCGCGGGGCTCGATGGGCGTCCGGCTCGCAATTGCGATCACCGGTCTCGCGTGCGTGAGCTGCAAGGACCGGAGCGCATCGTCAGGGGCCGGGTGCTCTAAGGACAGCGATTGCAAAGGTGACCGCGTCTGCGAGAACGCCATCTGTGTTTCACCGTCGGGCACGCAACCAACCCGCGCCGGCACTGATCCCACCGCCCCCACCACCGACAGCACGACGTCGGGCCCGCCGCATCTGCCGCATCCACCACCGACAAGAAGCCCCCGACGCCCTCGGGCGCGGCGCGGCCGCCCCCAGGGCCGGGCCGCTCGAACTTCGGCACGTTCGAGACATCAGCCGACCCGCCGGGATCGACAGCGCGCCAGTGCCGCGTGGCGTTCATCCACACCGGGGGAAGGCGAACGGCCTTGTTCAGCGTGCCAGATTGCGTCGATGGCGTACCAGGCATGAACCGCATCGCTCCAACGGATCGCATGGCGGGTCTCTCCCTGCCCGTGGTCGATAGTGACGGTGCCGAGTACCACCTCTTCAATATCGCGGGCGCGCGCGGCGGGAACGCAAGCGCCGCCATTCACTACTGGGCGGTCGTGGTGCGGCCGGACGGGGCGGTCTGGGCATCGGGGAACTTCTCCATGACGGAACCAACGGCAGCGCGGCCGGACAAGGGAAGCGGCCTCACGCTGGAGGAGCGCGTGACGACAACCTCGTCGGGCGCTAGATACGCCATCGTGTTCGGATCCCTCTCGAGGACCACCTTGCCAATGCTCCCCTCGTCCGTCGTCTCGAAGGAGGCACGCGTTCTCGTCGGACAGGTGGAGGGAGGCTATCACGGCGACAACTGGCGTCGTCGGGTGCAAGGGGTTGCCATCGACGACGATAGCGCCTGTCCCTTCCTCCAGAATGCACGCGCCGTTCGCGCATCCGTCGAGGTGACGAAGTGGAGCGACGGGCGAACGACGGTCAAGTGCCTGTTGGCCATCCCCCCGTGAGCCGCGGCATCTTGTGCCGCGACGAGGGGCGCTCCGCGGAAGCCGTGGGGAGCCGCGGGCTCCGCCCCGACGACAACGGCGGGCCTACCTTGCGGGTCGCTCTCTCGTGAGCTCGGGGAGCTTCACCGCCCCCAGCTCCCTCCGCAGCTCGGGCCAGTCGCGGAGATCGTGGTAGCCGTCGCCGCACGTTGACGTGGTGCGGCCGGCCATGACCGCGTCGGCGGCGCTCGCGGCGGCGACCTCCGCGACCCCGAGGATCCGCGAGTACACGTAGATCTCCGACGCGGTCTGCAGCTCGGCGACCGGGCACGGATCGGACTGGCCCTTGCGTGCCCGATGGGCGGCGGCGTCGGTTCTCGCCGCCGCGAGGCGCCGCGCGTACTCGGGCCTGAACGAGCGGAGATCCCGCGTGTAGGTCTTGCCGTCCCAGGACTCGGGGCCCGTCACGGTCACGCCGATGTGATACGTCGGGCCACACCGGACGCGCGAGCACCCCGCGATGACGAGGTGCGCGAGCGTACCGGGGAAGTCGGGGACGCCGTCCATGTCGACATCGGTGCGCTCGGCGGGACGTTCGAGCTGCGCGACGGGCACCGTCCACGCGTTGCCCCGGAGCTCCAGCGTGCGGTAGCGCAGCGGGCTGCAGTTGGCGCCGCACGCGGTCATCTCGAGGACCGCGAAGCGCGCGCCGTCGCCGTGCAGATCCCACAGCGTGGCGCCACCAGGCGCGGGCGGAAGCGCGATCATGCTGTCCTCTACCGTCACCGGCGCGCCCGAGGCGCCGACGAAGTCGACGCGCGCGCCTCTCGGGATGCTGGTGCCGCGGTAGCGAACGATCGCAGCAGCGCCCCCGGCTTGCACGGTCTCGGTGTGGGTGAAGCCCTCGGCCTCCGCGGCCGCACGCGCCCGCGCCACCATGGGTGCTACGTCCGGCCCGCCCGTCGCACCCGGGGCGGCGACCGCCGTGTGCGAGGACAGCGCCGCGGTGAGCCCGGCGGAGACGGCGACCGCCGTGGTGCTGGACGCCCCGCGCCACCAGACGAGCGCCACGATCGCAGCCGCGACCAGGAGGACGAGCGTGGTGTCGCCGGCGGGATCGCGCGCGCACGAGGCGGAGCCCGCGACGAGCGCCGCGGCGAGGATGTTGCCGGTGTGTCCTGTCGTCATGGCGCCCTCAATCCTGCCCGCAGAAGGCGACGCGCTGCGTGGCGTAGGGAGCCTGCTCTCGCGCCCAGGGGAGGCTCGGCGGGTGCGTGGGGGCGGGGCGTCCGAGCGTGAGGTTGCGGCGCACGGCGATCTCGTCCGGGTCTGACTGGACGAACAACACCACCTGGTCGACTTCGAAGTCGTCGAGATCGCCGCACGGCCGCTGGCCCGCGACGAGGCAGATCTCCGAGGGACCGGCCGCGAGCGAGACGGTCTCGATCGGCGACGCGCTGGTGGCGTTCGACGAGATCCCCGCAGGATCGCGCTCGAGCGTGATCGGCAGGCGGATGGGCTTGCCGTTCACCGTGAGGAGATCGCCGAGGGACTCGGTCTGGCGGACGTTCTGGACCTGGAGGTACGCCATCATCGGCTTCGGGAGGTTGACCAGAGAGCACACGCGCGCCGCGTCGGCGTCGCCGTTCGGGAAGCTCTGGCCGCCTGCGCGGTTGTCGCCGAGGTGGACGGGGCCGTCGAGGAGGAGGATGGCGTGGCCCGCGGGGAAGGGTGACAGCTTGGGTGGCGCCCCGCCGCACGCGGGGAGCGCGACGGAGGCGAGGAGGAGCGACGCGAGGGCAAGCGACTGGGCGTTCATGGTGTCTCCATGGTGGGTGGGACGTCGTCGGACGCGACCGTCCATACAGGGAGCGTTCCATGCGGGAAGCCTTGTAATTTCCGCACCTTGCCGCGTCTGCCGTCTGATCGCGATCACCCCGAGACAGCGCGAGGTGATCGCGATCAGCGAGCGAGCGAGTAGATCGCGACAGCGACACCAAGCCCCAGAACAACAAGAAGACAGGCACACCCGAAGTTCCTCTGGTCTTCCTGGTTCCTAAGGACGCTGCGCTTCGGCTTCCGGCTCGAGTTCGGCGCGCTTCGCCTCCGCGAGCGCCTTCGCGACCGCGTCGTGAGCTTCCTGCTCTCTCAGACGGACGGGATTCACCTCGTCCGCTTCATGTTCACCGTTCCATACGCGTTCAAGCTGTCGAGCGAACCGGAACGACTCTCCTCGCTCCCGCGGAAAAGCGCCCGTCGTCTCGGCTCCTTGCGGGCGGTCGTGAATGAGACCACTGACGGGAGTGTCGAGGTGGGCGGGCGCGCGCGCAGGGCCCGGACCCGCTGCGTCCGCCACGGACGTGTCGCGGTGCGGCGTCGCGCCAGGAAATGGGATGTGGGATCGGCGCGGCTCAGGCGAGGCCGCGGGTGCAGCGTTTGGCAGGAGGCCCTCTGCGAAGTCGTCGGCGCCATGCCACCTTCTCCCGGGGTCCTTCTCGAGCGCTCGCCTCAGGGCGCCGACGACCTCCGCCGGCACGTCGGCTCCGATCCGCCCGAAGTCCGGCGGATCGTTCACCTGGGCGGCCATCAGGTCGAAGTCGCTGTCAGAGTCGAACGGGGCCGCGCCCGCGAGCATCTCGTAGAGCACGATTCCGCAGGCGTACACGTCCGAGCGAGCGTCCACGGGCTGATCGGGCCGGGCGCGAATCTGCTCTGGGCTCATGTACGCGGGCGTCCCCAGCAGCGCCCCCGTCTTCGTCGCGCCGCGGCCCAGCGCGTCGCGGGCGACGCCGAGGTCCGCGATCTTCGGGACCCCCGACGGCATCATGAGGATGTTGCCCGGCTTGATGTCGCGGTGAACGAGGCCCTCGGCGTGGATCGCCGCGAGGCCCGAGAGGATCGCCGACATCACGCGCACCGCGTCCGCGGCGGGCATCCCCCCGCGCGGAATCTTGGTCGCGAGCGTTCCGCCGGTGACCAGCTCGAGCTCGAGGACGAGGAGGCCCGCGTGATCGAAGACGTTGTAGATCTGCAGCACGTTCGGGTGGACGACGCGCGCCAGCGCCGCCGCCTCCGTCTCCATCCGCGCCCGTGCGGTCGGGTGGTGAAGGAGCTCCGACCCGAGGATCTTGAGCGCGACCCGCCGCTTGAGGCGACGATCGACGGCCGCGTACACGACGGCCATCCCGCCGCGTCCGATCAGCGCCTCGATCTCGTATCGGCCGTCGACCACGAGCCCGGGCGCGAGCTCCGCCCCGGCGACAGCCGCGCCGTCAGGCGGGACGTCCGCCTTCATGCTGACGCCGCACCGATCGCACGCGGCCGCGGCCGGCGGGTTCAGGTGGTGGCATCGGGGGCACCGGACCATCGTGCGATAGTCCCCGCCGATCCGGGTCGGCGTCAACTGACGAAGTCGCTCCTACCTCCGGCACCTTTGCTCGTCGATCATCCCGAGCGCCTGCCTGACCTCGGAGTTCTCGCGCAGGTCGAGGGACTGCTGGCATCGCGCGCGCGCGACGAGAAAGTTTCGCTGGTGGCACGCGACGAGACACAGGTTGTAGAGCAGCATGGGCTGCACCGTGCTGGACGGCCCGCGCTCGAGCCCCTCGTTGCACCAGCGCTCCGCGAGATCCATGCGACCGTCGTTGACGACCTCCGTGTAGCACGCGTTCGAGAAGTCCATCGCGGTGCGGCACGGATGACCGTCGGATGAGCACGGCCGATCCGTCGTCTGGGTCGGCGACGACGTCGCCGTCGAAGGGGGTGTCGTGCGCTGCACCGGCCTGACGTCGTCCCTGGTCGCCCCCTGTGTCGGGGACGTCGTCCGTTTGGGTTCGGTCGGAGGGGGGGGGTCATGCCCGTCCGAAGAAGGGTCCGCTGGCGTGATGACCGCGGGTCCCGATGTCGACGACGCCATCGTGGCGGCCAGCGTCAGCGCGAGGCCACCGAGGGTCACGAGGCCACACGCGACGATGATGCCGACGAGGCAACCCGGCGTCAGGCCAACGCCCGCCCGTGGCGCGGAACCCGGTCGAGCGACGGGACCGGGTCCGAGCGTGGCTCCGGAGGCTCCATGAGTGAGCGCGTGGCGAAAGTCGTCCGCGCTCCGCCATCGCCGCGCGGGATCCTTCTCCAGGGCGACGCCGATCGCGGTGACGATGGGCGGTGGAGCCCGGTGGAGGCGCCCGAGGTCGGGCGGCACGCTCACGTGCATGGCCATGAGGTCGAACTCGCTGTCGGTCTTGAATGGCGGATCACCGGTGAGCATCTCGTAGAGCACGATCCCGCACGCGTAGATGTCGGCGCGCGCATCGAGAGCGGAGCCGCCGTTTGGGCGGATCTGCTCGGGGCTCATGTACATCGGCGTGCCGAGCGTCGTGCCGGTGCGGGTCGGCCGGTGGCCCGCGTCGTCGCGTGCGACGCCGAGATCGGCGATCTTCGGGACTCCATCGCGCGTCAGCAGGATGTTCGCGGGCTTCATGTCCCGGTGAACGAGATCGGCCCGATGCAGCGCGCCGAGGCCCGCGAGGATCGACGACATGAGATGGACCGCGTCCGCGACCGCCATGCCCCCAGGCGGGATCCGCGCCGCGAGCGTCCCTCCCTCGACCAGCTCGAGGTCCAAGACGAGCCGACCGTCGTGATCGAAGACGTTGTTGATCTCGATGACGTTGGGGTGTCGGACGCGGCCGAGCGCCGCTGCCTCCGTCTCCATGCGCTTGCGCGCCGTCCGGTGGCGTAAGAGGTCGGCGCCGAGGAGCTTGAGCGCCACGCGACGCGAGAGCTGCCGGTCCATGGCGGCGTACACCTCGGCCATGCCGCCCCGGCCGAGCGGCCTCTCGATCACGTAGCGATCCAGCAGGATCGCCCCTGCGACGAGGCCGGGCTCGGGTTCCGGGAGGTCGCGCAACGTGTCCATGTGCAGGCCGGTGCCGCACCGCGCGCAGGTCGCCGCGTCCGGAGGGTTCATGTGGGCGCACCGCGGACACGCGAGCATCACGTGATTCTCGGCGGAAAGATGGCCGCGGTCAACCGGCGGGCCGTCCTGCGCCAACGAGGTCACGTACCTCTACGGCCCCGCGCGCATCAGGCTCGTGCAGCGGCGGCAGCTGTAGGCGTCGCCGCGGTTCTTCTCGCCACACTGCGAGCAGGTCTTGAGGCGAACAACCACGCCCCTCCGCGTAACGGCTGCGGACGCGGAGTCGCCCGGGGCCGCGACCTCGCGAACGGCGCGCGACGGCGGCGCCGGAGCCGCGGCCGGGGGACTGGGCGCGGGACAGCGGAACAAACACACGCTCCCAACGCGCGTGAACAACTCCAGCGTGAACCCGTCCGACCGATCGGGAAGCGGCAAGGTTCCCATGGCGACGGCGGCGGTCGCGAGCGCATCGGCAAGGTCGTGGGGCAGGGGAGCCCCCGGCCGGGCCAGGGGCGCCCCGACGTTCAACGGCACCTCTGCTGACGCGGCGAGTGCTTCGCGCAGTTCGTCGGCCGTCTGCCACCTGTGCGCCGGATCCTTCTCCAGCGCCCTCGAGACTGCGTCGACGATCGGTCCGGGCGCTCGCGCACGGAGTCTCGTAAGGTCAGGCGTCCGGCTGACTTGCGCGGTCATCACGTCGAAGTCGCTGTTGCCCTTGAACGGAACCTCTCCAGTGAGCATCTCGTGGAGGACGATCCCGCACGCATAGATGTCCGAGCGCGGGTCCACGGGCTGGTCGGGC
>SXGR01253221.1_pt1 | contig 15236 bp, 14 predicted proteins | sample 3174711 | NCBI WGS metagenome assembly SXGR01 (sample SAMN11356860, study PRJNA531348) | freshwater metagenome | isolation source: freshwater sample F1-60 | place: China: Fuxian Lake, Yuxi | collected 2017-12-25
GCGCCCGTCTCCTGCGCTACTTGCTGAATTTCCTTTCCATCCAAGCAAGCCAGCACAATGCGGGCGCGCTCCACCATCCGCGTTTCTTCTTTACGGCTCCGGCTCATCGCCGTCAACTCAGCCCGAACTTCCGCCGAACAGTCGAGGGGCACCGCGTATCTGGGCATCTCCCAAACATTCTAATACACTAATTATTTACTGCAAGTGAGCACTAGATGCGTCGATCGGACCTAACGACTTAATAATTTCTCGGATAGAGGCGAGCGGGGTACCCGGAATGTTACCGGTCATCACAGAAGGTAGAAATTTGGACATCGGCCGACCGAACGGCGTTGGCTTAGCGTAGCTTGAGGCGGATGTAACCGAGATAGCCCTCTGGCGCAGCGCCTCAGTCGGTGGTGGAGACGGCGCTGCTGCTAGGGTCGTTGCGGCCGCTGGCGTACTTCCGCCGGTCTCGGACGAACTCCGCTTTATCCACGCCTTCGGCATGGAAGCGGTGGGCCCACCACTGATCGGAGGCGCTGGCCGAGTTGCCAGGCACGCAATTGTTCGCCGGGGTGAAAGCGTTCGACCTCGACCGCGCACCACACCACTTTCAATCTTAGCCATTAACGCCAGGCGACGCGACGCGATGGCGGCTTGAGCTGGAAGTCAACCTCCAGACCGACGTCGGTGAGCATGTTCACAAGTGCGCGAGGCCATGCACAGCGAAATACATCGAACAGCGCCACGGAGGCTACCACGCAGCCGGAACGCGCATTTCGCTGGATTCTGTGGTGCCCAGATCTATGGCGCGATTGCTTTCTAACTGGATCACCAAGCCGAGATCGACCAGTACCTCGTGGACACCGAGCGCGAGTGCGAGGGAACGCCATCCCGCTGGAACAGGCCAACCCGACGCTTTGGGCCAAGATCCAACGCGCCAAAGCCGAGGCAGCCTAAGGCGAGTCGGCGTTCTTGAGAGACTGGCCTGGATGGAGTTCCCGACCCCATCTTGTTGGACCGTTCGGCAGCGGCAGGCCGAGTCCAGGTGTATCATGATTGGCGAACGATGAGGCACTGCTCCACGTGTGGTGACTGTCCGATCCGGCCGAACTTCTAGATCAAGCCTACGACTTGCCGTCGATTTCGCGGCATTTGTTTACTCGCTGAACCCGTCTGCGCGTATGACAAGTGGCGCCATCTGCGCCCTTCGTGGATGACAGCGCATCGTGGTAGTGGAACATAAAGGAACGGCAGATGAACGTCGCACGCAGCGCGCGTATTCTGGGAGCAATCGGACGCCAAATCCGCGAGGGCACGATGCAGCCGAACAAACGCGTCGCCAGCATCGACCGGCAACTCGAAGTGGTGCTACGTCCAATGCTGAAGATGTTGCCCGAGGTGGAGATGCTGGGCGGCGAGAACGATCGTGAGAGCGTCCTCAGTGCCGACGAGGAGAACCGCTATCTGGCCGCGGCATCGGCGCAGAGCTACCTGCTGGGCGACGAAAACGGCCGGGAGCACGAAGCTCTCGGCCGTTCAAAAGTCCAAATGATTGCAATGGGATAAATGGTCGGGGCGGCAGGATTCGAACCTGCGGCCTCCTGGTCCCGAACCAGGCGCGATACCAGGCTTCGCTACGCCCCGAACAATCTGTAGTGTAGCAGATTGTTCGGCTTTACCTAGTTCTTGGGCTGCCGCGCCACAACGCGATTCTTGATCTTCTCGTAGGCCGCGTCGGGGATGATACCCTTTTGCGCGAGTTCCTTCTTGGCCTTGTAAGGACGGCCGGCGATGATCTTGGCGGCATATGCGTCGCCCACACCGGGCAATGCCTCGAGTTCCTTTTCGGTGGCGGTGTTCAGATCGAGCATGCCCACGCTCTTGACCTTGTCACCCACTTTCTCGACGCCTTGGCCCGCCTTTTCGACGCCCTTGCCGGTCGTGCCCGCCACGGTTCGCCCGCCGATTTCGGCGCCGTCGGCAGTTTTGCCGGCTACGGTCTTCGCCCCGCGCCCGGTCGCCTTAGCTCCGTCAGAGGTTGCGCTCCCGGCGGTCTTGGCGCCTTCGACCGTCTTGCCGGCAACGGTCTTCGCACCACTAGCGGTCTTGCCGGCGGCGTCTACAGTTACTTCTTTGGTTTTGCCGGCGGCATCCTTAGTCTTATCCACTGCCTTGTCGACCGCACCGCCCACCGCGCCCGCCGCCCGTTTGACCGGACCGTCCTGCTTGGGCGCCGTAGTAGCCGCCGCTTCCTGACCGTAGGCTGCGAGCGCAAACAAAGCTGCCAACGGAATCAGCGAAAGTGTGTTTAGTATGCTCATGTGTATACCTATACCTAATTTGCGCCTAGCGCGCAAACCGCTTTAGCTCATCCATCAGCGCGTTGAGACCCTTCTTGCGATAGAGACTGGTCAGACGCTGTTCCTCGGCCGAGGGCGCAAGCACTCGCTCGAGGTTCGGATTGCCCAACGCCGCGCGTCCCGGCACCCACACCGTTCCGTCGGCGAATTCCACCTGGTTGATAAAACCTGTCATGCCCTCGATCGGCACCGGCGCTCCACCGGTCGCCTCGGCAAACCGCAGCGTCCCTGGCTCAAGGATCTGCATCCTTTCGCCCGGTCCCAATACCGCCTTGGCAGGCAGCGCGCCTGCCAGATACTCACGGCCACGGGTGTCGCGTAGCAGCCAACCCACTTCCACATACTTCACCGAGCGCGTCGACCGGTTCCACAATTCCATTTTCGGAGACCGCGCCTCAGCGCCCAGGACACCTGCCATGCCCGATACCGCATCCACGGGCGCGTCCGGGAATCGCAGCAAGGCAAACTCAAGCTTCTTTTCGAGCTCACCGGCGGCCGACAAGTTGGTGACCCGTCCGGTGCGAGCCATCTGCACATCCAGCCTGGGCATAGTCGCCTGCCGCGCCAGCGAAGTCATGCATTCGGCCCGCAACCCCTCGCCGCCGCGAGCTTGCAGGACAGCCAGGAAATGTTTGCGGTCCCGCTGCGCCTCCATTTCAAACGCCACCATCACACGGCGCGAATCGAGTGTGTTCGGGCCAAAAAACGAAAGGTCGTCAAACAGTACGCCGTCGAGTGAAACCTCAATCTCGGAGGCCACACCGCGCACCAGCGGGCGCAGCAAGCGCAGGTCCACGCGCAGCGGAAACGTCTCGCCCCCGTTCACATCCAGACTGGCTTTGGTTACCGAAGCGCGCCCGCCCGGCGTGTTGTCTCGCGTTTGCACCAGCCAGGTAATGGCGCGAATCCGGCGGTTGCTGCCGTTCTTCAACAGCATCTGCCCGGCCAGACTAAGCACCTGCGCGCCGCCGCGGTCGGAAACCCGCGAGGCGTTCCACTCGTTACCAAGCAAGGAAACCGGGCTGTCGGCCGACAAGTTCACGCGAACGGAATTGAGAGATTCGGTGACGGACTGTTGCGGCTCGGCAATCAGACCAGCCGGGGTGCAACCGAGCACCGCAATCAAAGCCGCCGCCGATGACGCAAATTTATTCGGCATAAACATGATGAATCGTCACCTGTCCAGCATCGTCGTCCAGGTACCTGGCCGTCATCGAACCGTTCAGACTCACTGTGAGTGCCGTCGCGGCGCGTCCGGTGTGAGCCAGCGTCAAACTGCGCCCGCTGCCGCGCTCAACCACCAGGCCATCGGCAACGGTCCGAAAAACTACATCTCCGTCAGGGTCCTGAACGGGGGCCGCTATCGGCGCAGGATCACTGCTGAAATAGGCACGCAGTGGATCGCTATCGCCGCCGCGCTGCCACCACCAGATACCGGCTGAAGCCAACAACACCGCCGCAGTCACCGGCACTACCCGCATCCAATTGGAGTCAAGGTGAAGCCACTCGCCCACACGCGACGGATTCCACCCGGCATACCAACCCTGCGGACGCGGCGATTCTTCAACAGGCTCAGCGAACCCGGCCGCATCGCCAACGCACTCACCGGCTTCGAGGCCCAAGCGGATGTTGGCGCGCATGTCCGCCGCCAGCTGGTCCCAGCCCGCCGCTCCGCCAGGAATCAAATCCACTTCGCTCGCAAAAGCCGAACTGGCGTGGCCTAACATCGCAACCTCGCGGCGGCAATTGGCGCACCCCGATACGTGGCGGCCAACCATAAAATTGCGCCACGAGGAAAGATCCCGCGACACGAACAGCGCCAACTCGTGAGTTTCCGGATGCCTCATCATGCTAATCACCTTGGCCGGTCTACTAACCTCGGCGCCTTTCCAGGTACCGCTTGAACTTGATCCGCGCGTTGGCGATGTGCGAACGCACGGTGGCTTTGGAACACTTTAGTTGCTCGGCGACCTCTTCGGCCGGTAAGCCTTCCACGTCGCGCAGCACCAGCGCCAACCGCTCGCGCTCGCTCAAAAGGCGCAGCCCGCCTTCGAGATACCCGCGCTGCTCGGCGCGCAGCACCCGCGCTTCGGGGCTCTCCTCGCGCGAGACCTTTACCGGTTCGGGCAGCTCATCCAATTCGGTCATCGACACCCTCCCCGCTTTGCGGAGGAAATCGATCGCCGTATTGGTGGCGATGCGCGAGAGCCAGTGCGTGGCCTTCGACGGGTCCTTAATCTGATCCTGCCGCTGCAGAGCCTTGATGAAGACTTCCTGCGTCAAGTCCTGGGCATCTTCCACGCTTCCCACCACGCGGTAGATTTGAAGGAAGATGCGGCGCAGATTCTCTTGAATGAACTGGCTTTGCCAGTCTGACGAGGTATCGAGCGCCGGATGCGGAACGTCGTTCATACGGTCCTTGACGATTGCTCGGCCGACGGCAGGCATCTATAAGTACTGACGATACCGCTTTCGAAACGTGCAACCATTACTCTGAGTATGAGGTACATTTTATGCGACCTGTAGCCTTGGCGGGCATCGGCAAAACGCCTTTTGGGGCGCTGACTGGGCGCGATTTGCGGTCGCTGGCGGTCGAGTCCATCGCTAAGTGTCTCCAAGATAGCAACTTGCCGCCTTCGGCCGTACAGGCATTTTACCTGGGCAACTTTGCCGGCCCCCAATTTGTGGGTCAGAATCACCTCGCCCCGTATGTGGCTGCCGCCGCCTCATTGGAGGGCATCCCGGCCACCCGTTTCGAGGCGGCGTGCGCCAGTTCGGGTGCGGCGTTCTTCCACGCCTGGATGGCTGTGGCGGCCGGCGTTTACGACACGGTGCTGGTCACCGGCGTTGAAAAGATGACCTCGCAGTCGACGCCGAAGGTTGCCGAAATCCTGGCCGGAGCGGGAGATCTGGCCGGTGAAATTCGAGCCGGCGCGACGTTTCCCGCACTGTTTGCGATGATCGCGCGGCGTCATATGTACGAGTTTGGCACGACGCGCCAACAGCTGGCGGCCGTGGCGGTGAAGAACCACGACAACGGCGCTCTGAACCCGGACGCACATCTGCGCAAACGCATCACGATCGAGCAGGCGCTGGCCGGGAAACCGGTGGCTGAGCCGCTCACGGTGTACGACTGCTCACTGGTCAGCGATGGCGCGGCCAGCGTTCTGATCACCACACTCGAACGCGCGCGCGATCTGGGAAGAAAGCCCGTCGTGGTGGTGCGAGGGATTGCGCAAACGTCCGATCACGTGGCGCTTGACGAGAAGCCGACCATCACCACGTTCCCGGCCGTGCGCGCCGCCGGTGAGAAGGCTTATGCGATGGCAGGCGTGGGGCCACGCGAGATCGATGCGGCTGAGTTACACGACTGCTTCACCATTGCCGAGATCATCGCCACCGAGGACTTGGGATTCGTGGCGAAAGGCGAAGGCGGACCGTACGCGGCATCTGGCGCAACCGCGCGCACCGGTGAGCGGCCGGTGAACACAAGCGGCGGGCTGAAGTCGAAGGGCCATCCGGTGGGCGCCACCGGCGTAGCGCAGCTTTGCGAGGTTGTGTTGCAACTGCGCGGCGAAGCGGGTGAGCGGCAATTGGCGCGGGCAGAAATCGGGTTGGCGCAGAATCTGGGCGGCTCAGGCGCAACGTGTGTGGTGACGATTCTGGGGAGGGCGTAAGGGAAATGGAGCGCGGCGTAGTCTATACCGAGACGGTGATGCATTCGGCGCCGGAGGCGTTCGTGAACGACGCGCCGTATCAACTGGCGATCGTGTCGCTCGAAAGCGGCGGCCGGCGCACGGGGCGGGTGCGGGGCGCCGGGCGCGTCAGGATCGGCGATGCCGTACGGCTGGTTGAGACGGATTCGGCGGGCGTCGCGTGGTTTGAAGTTGACGGCCCGGTGAGTTCAGCGAACCGGCCGCATGATAACTTCGCTTGAACGGCACCCCGAGCGCTGAACCTCGCGGTTACACGGACGCCCTTCAAGGTCCTTGCCGAGGCAAACGCTAACTTCTTGCAGGAAGCGTCCGTTGTTCGTGCAAGTAACGACAAAGCTGCCTGCGGCGAACTTAGGGTTGGCGGCGGCGAAATCGCGTTGCACGTTGTCCGGATCGACCGTGATCTGCTTGATTGGCGCGCGGTATGCTTCGGGAACCTTCACGCTTTGGAACGCTTCAGCAGCTTCCTCCAAATACTCCTTCGAAGACAGCCCGCTGCAGGTGCCATGTTTGCTCCATTCGTGACGCACCAGCCGGCTGCTCGGCATGATGGGGAGCACGCTATCGACCACTGTGCGGTCCAGCGGCTCTGTGCTGCAATCCTGCGGCAAGCCGCGCTCTTCGTACTGCGGCCATAAGCCGTGCAGCACAAAGGCGAAATGCCGTTGCGGGCCGCACTGCGCGTCGTCGCGCTGACCGGCCGGAGTGGCACAAAATCCCGGTGACCATGACAGGGCCATCACGTAGAAATCGAACTTGACGGATTCGCTTCGACGCCTTTGCTTGCGGGGCTTGGGACGGGCTTCGGCCTGGCCGTCGCGGGCCGTGCCGGGTTCAAGTTTGGCAATAGCCGAAGAAGGCGCGCTGCCGCGGCACCCTGGCATCAACAGGAGCGATGCGATGGCGAGTATAACGAATGCGCATGCTTTCATATGGCTTCGGTTAGGCTAGCGCAGTCCCCGTGGTTTCACAATCGAAGCCCCTCGCTCCACAGACGAGCGGTAAACAAATATCCTAGAGTCTAAGTGGCGAATCCCTATGTTTCACTGCTGCGCACCGCCTGGCGGCATGCGCGCCACCAACGGCGCCGCTTTGCCGGTGTCTACGCGATGTTCGTGGGCGCCAACCTCGTCGCCGCCGCCAATCCGATTCTCTACGGCTGGTTCATTGACCGCGTTCAGCGCCGCGGCACCGACACTACGCTGCACGACGCGGTCCTCTACGCAGGCGCCTTCTTCGGCTTGAAGCTGTTTGAGTGGTGCTTTCACGGGCCGGCGCGAATTCTCGAGCGTGAACTCGCCTTCAACCTGAGCCGGAATTTTCTGCAGGAGCGTTATCACCAGGCGCTGCATTTGCCCGTGAAGTGGCACCAGGATCATCACAGCGGCGCCACCATCAACCGCATCCGCAAAGCCTACGAAGCGCTCAGGCACTTCTTCGACGGGGGCTTCATGTACATCCATGCGCTGTCGAAGTTTGCCTTCTCCTTCGCGGCCATGCTTTACTTCTCGCCGGTGTTTGGCGGGGTCGGCGTGGCGCTTGGCATGGTGACCGTCTGGGTGATCTTCCGCTTCGATAAGCCGCTCATCCGCACGCAGGAGGAGATGAACGAGCGCGAACATACGATCTCAGCCACGCTCTTTGACAGCCTTTCCAACATCATGACGGTCATCACGCTGCGCCTTGAAAAGAGCATGGAGGGCAGCCTGATGACGCGCGTGGCCGAGCTGTGGCCGGCGTTTCGCGCCAACGCGCTGGTCAACGAATGGAAATGGTTTTTCGCGGACTTGCTGGTGGCGCTGACGTACGGCGTGATCACGGTGGGTTTTGTGTATCAGAACTGGGAGCCCGGAGAAGTATTTTATGTCGGCGGCCTGGTGACGCTGCTCGGCTACGTCACTCAGTTCACCAGCGTGTTTCACGACATGGCCTGGCAGTACAACCAAATCGTGCAATACAACACCGACGTGGAGACCGCCAGGGACGTCGAAGGCGCCTACGCCTCGCACCATCGGCCCGACACGGTTCACGAACTGCCGGCGGATTGGCGGACCATCGCGATCGCCGGCCTGAGCTTTTCGCACAGGGAAGTCTACGAAGGAGCACGCGGCCCGCAGAGCCTGCACGGAATCGTACTAAAGCTTGAGCGCGGCAAGCGGGTGGCGTTGGTGGGTGAGAGCGGTTGCGGCAAGTCGACGCTGCTCGCGTTGCTGCGCGGACTGTACGAACCGGAACCGGGCGTCGAGGTACTGGTCGATGGGCAGCGACGCGAGTACGCCGTGCTCAACGGCAACACGACCCTCTTCCCCCAGGAGCCGGAGATATTCGAGAACACCATCCGCTACAACATTACGTTGGGACTCCCGTTGCCGGAAGACGAAGTCAATGCGGTGTGCCGCGGTGCGTTCTTCGAAGCCGTGGCCGCCGAATTGCCCAAGGGCCTGGAGTCCGGCATCCAGGAAAAAGGCGTGAATCTTTCGGGCGGACAGAAGCAGCGCCTGGCGCTCGCCCGAGGACTGCTGGCGGCGCGCGATAGCGCCGTGGTGCTGCTCGACGAACCGACCAGCAGCGTGGACCCAAAAACCGAGTCACGCATTTACGAGAACATGTTTAGGGAATTTTCCGGCAAGGCCATGGTGTCGGCGCTGCATCGCCTCCACTTGCTTCGCTTTTTCGACTATGTGTATGTACTAAATAACGGCCGCATTGTTGATGAGGGCACTTTCCACGATCTGCGCACCCGCAGCGCCGCCTTCGGTGAGTTGTGGCGGCACCAGGAAGATACGGCGGCTATTTCTTCGCCGCTGCCGCCGCACCCTTGAGCCGCCGATCGAGAAAATCGCCCGCCGCCCGGAAGACCTAGAGCCAACGCGAGTGCCGCAGGAAGCTATGGATTTCATCCGGGAAAATGAGCTGCTCGAACTCCACGCCTTGCTTGCGCAGCGCCGCCGCCAACGACACGCTTTCACTGAACGGCACGTTGCGATCGTCGTCGCCGTGAACCAGCAGCACGGGAGACTTCCAGGTTTTCACGGACGCCAAGGGTGACGATTCAAAGGCCAGCTTAGCAGCCTCGGGATTGGCCATGGCATTGTAGGCCGGGTTGAAGGTGCGCAGGACGATATTCCAATCGTGGACGCCATGAATATCCACGCCTGCCGCAAACAGGTTGGAAGCGCAAGCAAGCCCTAAAGCCGAGAGATATCCGCCATAGGATCCGCCCCACAGGCCAATACGCGCCAGGTCCACGTCGGTGCGCGATTGCAGGTACAAACCAGCGCCCATCACGTCGTGAAACTCCGCCGCTCCGGTGGATCCGAAGTTGGTGGCCTCGCGAAAGTCCAACCCATAACCGATGCCGCTCCGGTAGTTGACCGAAAGCACAACGTAGCCCTTCGAAGCCAGCCACTGATTCATCGCATAGGTCGAGTGATAGTAAGGCATGTAGTGCCAGCCGAGCAGCATCTGGCGGCGCGAACCGCCGTGCAGGAACAGCAGCGCCGGGCGTTTCTCGATCGCCGCGCCGGCCGGGGGAACGAAAAGCTGGCAGCGAATCTTCATCCCGTCGGCGGCCGTGATTGTCACCGGCTGCGGCTCCACCAACGCATCGGCGGGAAACTCCATCGGCGCCAGATCGCGGGGCGCGCCAAAGGCCGCCATGATCGCCGCGCGTGCCGGCAGCCTGGCATCGGAGCGGAAGAAAGCAACGGCCTTGCCATCGCTGGTCATTACCGGCGACCACTCGATACCTTTCCCCGAAGTTGCCGGCGTAACCGCGCCCCCGGCAGCCGGCACGCGGAAGAGATGACGGCGATCGATATCGTCGCTGTTGGACGAGAAGAGTACCTCGCGTCGATCGGCTTCCAGCCGCGCGTCTTCCACTTCAAACTCGCCAAAGGTAAGCAACCGGGGTCCGGCGGTTCCACCAGCGGCGGATACCGAATAGAGGTGCAGCCAGCCGTCGCGCTCCCACGGAAAAACGAGGTTTCCGCCGGCCGCCCACAGCACCTGATTCGCCGCGTTCATTGCATGGAAGACGCTGCCGCGCCCCGCTTCGGCGGTGAACACCGGCCGCGCTTGGCCGGATAAAACGTCGACGACGTAAATCGACCACGGCTCGCCAGTCTTCACCGGCCCAAACAAATTCCGGTCGCCGCCGGCTGGCAGGCGCAGGAAGGCAATCTGCTTGCCATCGGGAGACCAGGCCGGTTCGCTATCTGAAGCGAGGCTCGGGGCGAGATACCGTAACGACTTCGCGGCAACATCGTAGACTCCGATGAAACCGTGATCCCCGCGCTCGCTCACAAACGCCAACTGATTCCCGTCCGGTGACCAACGCAGTGCCGCCGCCGAGCCGCGCGCCTTGAACAATTGCTCGGCCTTGGCGCTGGCATCGGTGGGAGCGGACCACACCTGGCCCTTGGAAATCCACGCCGCCCGTCCGCTTTTTGAGACCTCGGGACTTGCGCCTTCGCCAAGCTTCTTCGCCTCACCGCCCGTCGCCGGCACGACCCATATCGCCTGCTCGGCGCCAGCGGGGTCGGACATCGGGTTCGGGATCTCGCCCGCGCGATTGGGGCCTGCGCCGCGCACGCAGACGATCGCTCCCGCATCAGCGGTCCAGACCAGCGAGGAAATCTCCTGACCGTCGTCGTTCCTGAAAGTGGTGACAGCCTTGGCTGTGTAGTCCGGAGCCATCGCCACCCAAATGTTGCGAACCCCGGCGGCGTTCTGCACCCACGCCACGTGCCCGCCGCTGGGCGCGGCCGCCATGGACGAAGGAAACGGCGCGCTCATCAATTGCTCGATCGAAAGTGTTTTGGGCGCGGGCGTTTGCGCCAGGGAAACGGCCGCCACCAGTAGCAGCGAGGTGAACCTCAAGCAGCTGCCTCCGCGACCGCGTCCGAGACCGGACCCAGCACCAAAGCGCGAGACTGATCCGCCGTCGAGTGGTCCTTCCGGAGAGCCAACGACAACTGCATGAACGTGCGCCGGAGCATATTCGACGATGTTACTACCTCCGGGGCCTGGCGGTCAGCGTGAAAGAAACGGCCATCTCATGGCGTGTACCGATCGCACCCAGCGCCGCGCTCGGAGGCTTGATGCCGTAGTCCTTAAGCTTCACCTCGGCCTTGCCATCGAAACGCAGCGCTCCGGCCTCGCCCGGCTTCATCGCGACATTGACGGTGACGGGTCTCTCGACTCCACGAATCGTCAGCGTCCCTTGCACGACGAAACCCTCACCCAGACGTGCTACCGAAGACGACACGAACCGGATCGCCGGGTGCTTGCCCACTTCGAGACCGTTCTTGCCCTCGGCTTCCTCGCGGATGCTCTTGGCCTGGCTGGCGCTCACCCAGTCATCCTTCACCACGAAGCTTGAGGCCTCGACATTCACATCGATCCTGGAAGACTCCGGCGCGGCCGGGTTGTAATTCACCGCCCCGGCGTAGCGTTCGAAGAAGAAAAGATGTTTCTTGCCGCTCATCAGCCCGGTCTTGTAGATCTCGAGCGCAAACCGGCTGTTGGGGTCCGGTTTGATTTCGTACAGGGATGCTTGGGCGCTGAGAGAGAGTGGCATGATTAACAGATAGAGGAGAGTTTTCATAGCATTAAGCCGCCTTTTGAATCTGCACCAATGATGGCGCAGGCTGATCGGAGAACGACAGCACGCCCATCGGACACGCCGTGACGCAAATCCCGCATCCGATGCAAGAGCTGTTCGCGTTATCCAGCACCCGTTGCGTGAGTGCGTAATTCATGACGTCGATTCCCACCTGGCAATAGCGCGTACATTCACCGCAGGCGATGCACTTATCGTTGGAGCGAATGGCAAAGCGGCTCGCTTTGAAGCGCGTGAACGCTGCACTGTAAAATTGCATCAGCTTGGCGAGCGGGCACCAATATCGGCACCAGACCTTGCCGCCCAAGAACGGATACAGCGTTACCGGGATGATCCCAACCAGCCACACGTCGACGATCAGCTTGTACCAATAACGCGCCAGTCCCGAGCCTTCGCGCAGCATGGTCCACACGTCCGCGAAAGTGGCAGCCAGCGTAATGAGCGAGGCTACGATCAGCACCGCGAGATTCATCCATTCCCACTTGATCGCGTTGCTGCCTTTGGGTGACAGGTGCCGCCACCGGTCGCCCAGTGTTTCCGCCAAACCGCCACAGCCACAAATCCACGAGCAGTATCGCTTGCCGTGAAAGAGAGCGAGCAACGGAAGAATCCCAAAGCTCAGCAATGCGCCCCACACGATCCAGATTTGATGCGGCGCGTCGAAAAAGGTATAGAAAAATAGCGGCCACGCATAGATGAGGCCATACGAACGCCAGGGAGCGCCGGCAAATTGCGGGTCCCTGGCCAACGTGCCAACCCATTCATACTGGACCGCGTATTGGAACAGAAACTCAGGAACCAGGAAGAAGAAGATCCATTGAAATCCGAGCAGGCTCGCGTAGCGCCAGATCTGAAATTTGTCGTTGCGATCGAATCCCCAGCGCTTCATCGCCCGGATGCCAAACACGCTCATGACCAGCGTGTAGGCGACGGTATACCAGAAACCAGGTCCGCGATTGAAGAAGGATGTCGCGGTGTAGCCCCAGCCGCGGTACGGCCAGAATTCCGCGCCGGGGCCGTTTTTGATTCCGTAGATCGAATAGGCAAGGAGAAACGAAACGCCCAGCCAAGCGAATCGGCTGCGGCTTCGAATCGCCGTCCAAAGCAGCGCTACCGCCGCGACGAGCGCCACCGGCCAGAACCACGCGATGCCGGCGAGCACACCGACGGTCAGCGCCGCGGCAACCCACGGATTGCCCGTCCAATCGTTCTCCAGTTGCAGGCCAAGCGATCGCAGGAAATCGACGGGCGCTTCGGCGCCGATCAGCACGAAGGCATGCCGGTATGGCACGAGCGTAGTTCCTACGATGCACTCGTTGTCGCCAAAGGCTGTCACCTTCGCCGATCGCATCACCTTCAACCACCCCGAACTCTCGGCCTCCAGCAGGCCCTTGCGGTTTGCCTTGAACAGCCGCTCAAACAACGCCCCGCGATGAATCAACGTAACGTGAGCACCCGCACCCGCAAGTGCGAGCGCCGCCTCAGCCGCACTATTGCCACCACCCACCACCACGACGTCCTTGTCGCGGTAGTGACCGGGATTGTACAAGCGATGATAGACATTCGACCGATCCTCGCCGGGCGCGCCCAGCCATCGCGGGTTGCCACGCTGCCCGGTAGCAAGAATCACTCGCCTCGCGCGAAACGCGCCATTGGCGGTCTTGATGTCGAAATGCCCGATACGATGCGTGATCCCGGTCACTTCCTCGCCCGTGCGCACGTCAAGGCGGTTGTCGAGAATCGCCGCGTGCCAACGTTTGAGCAGATCCTCTTTCGATGCCCCGTCGAGCCAGAGCTTGCCGACGGCAGGGCGCGACTCCGGCTCAGCGTAAATCCACTTGCCTTCGGGAAAATCCTCGATCGTGCTCGCAATCTTCGACTTCTCAATCACCAGCACGCGCAGCCCGCGCTCCTGCAAGGTGAGCGCCGCGTTGAGGCCCGCCGCGCCCGCGCCTATCACCACGACGTCTAGTGCCTCAGGCTCGGACGCACGCGCCTCCGGGAGCGAGGCGATATGCTCCCCGACGCGATGGCCCTGCTCCATGGCGAGCTTCACCACGGGGGCACCAGCGAGGTCACCCACCACAAATATCCCGCGCACGTTGCTTGCGAACCGCTCGTCCACAACCGGGCGGCGGCTGAAGGCATTCGGACTGTCGAAAATGGCAGCTAGTTGACGCAGCACTCCCGGATATCCCTACGTGCAACCATACCATCACCGATCGCGCGGGAGTTATTCCGGCAAGCCAGGGAATTTCCTCCGCGCCAAGCGGATGATAGAGGTATGAGTGTCAGTGTGGCGCTGCTTGCGTCGGTCCCGGTGCTGATCGAGCTTTTCACCTCTGAGGGCTGCTCCAGTTGCCCTCCGGCCGACGAACTCCTTCGCAAGGTCCGGGTGCAATCGCCCGTGGACGGCGTCGAGTTAATAACCCTCAGTGAGCATGTCAACTATTGGGATTACATCGGCTGGAAGGATCCCAACGCAACGTCCAAGCTGACGGCGCGTCAGAACGACTACGCCGATCATTTCCGCAGCCGCGGGGCCTACACGCCACAAATGGTGGTCGATGGCGAATTCGAATTCGTAGGCAGCTACAGCCGCAGCTTGGCGCGCGCCGTGGAGCAGGCGGCCAAGCGCCCCAAGATTGAAGTGCGCCTGGCGTTGAACGGTCAGACTCTCTCGATCACGGCCGGTGAAACGCCTCGTGGCGCCGAAGTGATTCTGGCGGTGACACAACACAACGTGGCGCCCAGCATCACTCGCGGTGAGAACCAAGGCCGCCGGTTGGTGCACGATTCCGTCGTGCGGCATTGGCAATCGCTGGGCAACGCGAAGGCATCGATGGAAACTCAGCTTCCCGGTGTCGCCGGCGATTCAGCCGTCGTGTTTTTACAGGACCGCCGTTCGCGCCGCGTGCTCGGCGCCGCCTCTATTAAGCTTCGTTAGCCAGGCAACTGAAGAGCGCCTGGCGCATTTGCTCGCGTACCGCGGTATCCAGCGCACCCGGTTTCTCGCCTGGCTGAAATCCGCGGCACAACGCCTTCGCTTTATGCAGGCTCTCGACAAACTCCTTGCAGGGCGCGCAGTCGTCTATGTGCTTACTCAGAAAAGCGCAAAGATCCTCTGGCAGTTCACCGTTGATGTATTCGGACAACCGGGCGAATACTTCCTGACATTCGAGCTTGGTCATGCGGCGGCTCCCTCCCGGAGGTATTCATCGATCTGCTTGCGCACGGCGAGGCGTGCGCGATGCAGCCTGGTCTTGACGACGTCATCTGAAACTTCGAGAATTTCCGCGGTCTCCTTTACGGAGAGCTCCTCCATGTCGCGGAGCAGCAGCACGTTCCTATAGAGATCCGGCAAGGCCGCGATGGCCCTTTCGAGTAAGATCCGCATTTCGCCCGTCGCGGCTTTTTGGTCCGGCAATTCCCGCCAATCGGCGATGTCGAGCCGGCGCTCGTCCCCGTCATGCTTGAACGATGGCTTGAAGTCGTCGAGCGAAAGCTCATGGGCGGGCGAGAACACGCTCTTGCGCCGTTTCATCGTGCAGA
>SXGR01122891.1_pt1 | contig 15233 bp, 16 predicted proteins | sample 3174711 | NCBI WGS metagenome assembly SXGR01 (sample SAMN11356860, study PRJNA531348) | freshwater metagenome | isolation source: freshwater sample F1-60 | place: China: Fuxian Lake, Yuxi | collected 2017-12-25
GCTCGGGATGGTCTTCAGCCTCATGCTGTGGGCGCCGAGCTGGGGTGGCATGCTGAACGGCCTCCTCACGCTGCGCGGCGGCTGGCAGGACGTGCGCACGAACCCCGTGCTGAAGTTCTTCGCGGCCGGCATCACGTTCTACGGCATGGCCACCTTCGAGGGCCCGCTGCTCTCGATCAAGAGCGTGAGCGCGATCGCGCACTACACCGACTGGATCATCGCGCACGTCCACTCGGGCGCGCTCGGCTGGAACGGGTTCATGGCGGCGGGGATGTTCTACTGGATGATCCCGGCCCTCCACGGCAAGAAGCTGCACTCGACGCGCCTCGCGGATCTCCACTTCTGGATCAGCACGATCGGCATCCTGCTCTACGTCGCAGCGATGTGGGTCGCCGGCGTGAACCAGAGCCTGATGCTTCGCGCCCAGAACCCGGACGGGTCCCTCATGTACCCGACCTTCGTCGAGACGCTGCTCGCGATCCGCACCCTGTACTGGATGCGCGTCATCGGCGGCACCCTCTACCTCGCCGGCATGGTCGTCATGGCGTACAACCTCCTTCGCACCATGGCGGGGGCGAAGGTGGTGGCGGTGACCGTCCGCGTGGCGACGCCCGCCCGCGAGGCCGAGGTCCCGTGGCGCGAGATCGTGTTCTCGGATCCGATCCTCCTCATCGTCGCGGTGCTCGTACTCGCGACGGGCGGAGCCCTCCTCAACATGTTCGCGGGCCCGCTCCTCACCGCGGCCGCGGTCCTGACGGCCCTCCTCGGCGGCCTCGCGCTCAGGTCCGCGCGGCGGGAGGGCCTCGCGCCCGCCTGGCACCGGATCCTCGAGGGCCGCGCACTCCTGTTCACCGTGCTCGCGGCGATCTCCGTCCTCGCGGGCGGGATCGCGGAGCTCGTGCCAGTGCTCCTCACGAAGCCCGCGGAGCTCGCCGCGGCTGCGAACGTGCTCCCGTACCGCCCGCTCGAGCTCGAGGGCCGCGACGTGTACCTCAGGGAGGGCTGCTACACCTGTCACTCGCAGATGATCCGGCCGATGCGCTCGGAGACGGCGCGGTACGGCGAGGTCTCCAAGCTCGCGGACTCGGCGTTCGACCACCCCTTCCAGTGGGGCTCGAAGCGGACGGGCCCGGATCTGGCGCGCGAGGGCGGGAGGTATCCGAGCCTCTGGCACTACAAGCACATGGTCGACCCGCGTGCCATCACCGAGGGATCGAACATGCCGTCCTTCGCCCACCTCGAGCACGAGCCGCTCGACGTGGCCCGCACGGCCGACAAGCTCCGCGCGATGCGGACGGTCGGTGTGCCCTACACGGATCGCGACATCGACCGCGCGCCGGACGACCTCCGCGCGCAGGCGGCGGCTGTCGTGAAGGAGCTCGAGGCCGACGGCGTCAAGGCCGCCCCCGAGACGCAGATGATCGCGATCATCGCCTACCTGCAGCGCGTCGGCCGGCAGAAGGGCGTCACCGAACCCGACAAGAACCCGGCCGTGTCCGGCCTGACGAGGTGAACCATGCTCCACGAATTCGTGTCCAGGAGCCCGCTCCTCGCGTTCCCGCTGATCGCGCTGTTCCTCTTTGTGGGGGTGTTCCTCGGCGCGATCGTGCACCTCGCGGTGAGGGGCGCGCTCGCGTACGAGGCCATCGCCCGGCTCCCGCTCGAGGAGGACCCCCATGAGTGACCGCGACGACGAGGACGGAGGGCGCGTCATCCACGAGGTGGACGGCATCCAAGAGTACGACAACAAGCTCCCGAACTGGTGGCTCTACACCCTGTACGGGACGATCGTGTTCGCCGTCCTGTACTGGTTCCTCTACCACCAGACGAAGTTCGGCGACCTGCCTCGCGCGGAGTACCAGAACGAGATGGATCGCTTCGCCGAGGAGGAGGCCCGGCGCTCTGGCCCCATCACGGCGGAGAAGCTGATCCTCGCGTCGAAGGATCCCGCGAAGGTGGCCCAGGGCAAGGAGATCTTCCAGGCCTCGTGCGTCGCGTGTCACCGTGCCGACGGTGGCGGCAGCGTGGGCCCGAACCTCACGGACGAGTTCTGGCTCCACGGCGGTGGGCCGGAGGCCATCTTCAAGACCGTGGCCGACGGCTTCGCCGCGAAGGGGATGCCCGCGTGGCGCCCCCAGCTCGGGATCGTGAGGGTCCAGTCGGTCACGGCGTACGTCCTGACGATGAAGAACACGCACGCGCCCGGAGGCAAGGCCCCGCAGGGGGAGCGTGAGTCCTTCACGACGAGGGACTGACATGACGCACGGTCCGGAGGCGAAGGACGAGCTCCGGCACCTGCCCGTGATCAACGGGCGGGTCGCGAGGAGCTCGATCCGCACCGACGGACAGCGCGTGCGCGTGGATCCCGCCGACACGCGCGGCCGCTTCATCCGCGCGCGTCGCGTGGTGTTCGTGATCCTGATCGTGGCGTGGATCCTCCTCCCGCTGATCCCGATCGGCGGCCACCCGGCCCTGTTCCTCGACGTCGACACGCGTCGCTTCTACGTCCTGGGGCAGGTCTTCAACGCGCAGGACACGTGGCTCGTGTTCTTCCTCGTCACGGGCGCCGGCTTCGGGCTCGTCTACACGACGGCGCTCCTCGGCCGGTGGTGGTGCGGCTGGGCCTGCCCGCAGACCGTGTTCCTGGAGTCGTTCTACCGGCCCATCCAGCGCCTCGTGATGGGGCCGCGCGAGGCCCGCCTCCGCCTGCGCGCCCGCGGCGGTCCGGCCGTGTTCGCGCGCCGGCTGCTGACGCACGCGCTGTACGGCGTGGCGTCCGTCGTCGTGGCGCACATCTTCGTCGGGTACTTCGTCTCGCTCCCGAAGCTGTGGGCGATGATGCACGAGCACCCCGGCGCGCACGCCACGACGTTCGCGTGGATGCTCGCGCTCTCGCTCCTGTTCTACGTCGACTTCGGGATCTTTCGCGAGCAGTTCTGCGTCGTGCTGTGTCCCTACGGGCGCCTACAGTCCGTGCTCCTCGACGACGACTCCCTCGTCGTGGGGTACGACGACGCCCGGGGCGAGCCGCGAGGGAAGGGCAAGACGAAGGCGGCGGGGAGGGGCGACTGCGTGGACTGCGGTCGCTGCGTCGTGGTGTGTCCGACGGGGATCGACATCCGGAACGGCCTGCAGATCGACTGCATCGCCTGCGCGCAGTGCGTCGACGCGTGCGACGAGATCATGGACAAGCTCGGCCGGGCGCCCGGGCTCGTGCGTTACGATTCGCTCAGGGGACTCCGTGGCGAAGCGCGGCGGATCCTCCGGCCGCGGATGGTCGTGTACACCGGCTTCCTGATCGCCGGGATCGTCGCGGCCACCCTCGGCTTCCGCAAGCACGAGGCGTTCGAGGCGAACCTCCTCCGCCTCCCCGGCGCGCCCTTCACGCGCGACGAGGGGCGGATCCGGAATGGCTTCGAGATCCACCTGGTGAACAAGAGCGCGCGCCCCGAGAGCTTCCACGTCGCGCCCGAGGAGGGCGCGAAGGAGACGTTCATCGTGCCGATCGCCGACGTGACGCTCGAACCGCTCGCGAGCCAGCGCCTCCCGGTGTTCGTCACCGTGCCGCAGGCGGACTTCACGCACGACCACCCGATCCGCCTCGTCATCGCGCGCGGCGGCCCGCGCCCCGAGAAGAGGGTCCTGAGCGCGACGTTCCTGGGGGCGAGGTGACGGTGATGGAAGGCCTCCCCCTGCCGGTCGCGGCGATCCTGATGGGGGTGTTCGGGAGCGTGCACTGCGCAGGGATGTGCGGGGGGATCGTCTCGGCGGTGTGCGCTCGCCAGACGGCGGACGGCGGGCCGTGGGGTCGCTCCGCCGCCTTCAACGCGGGTCGCGTCGCGTCCTACGTGGCGCTCGGCGCCGCGTTCGGTGCGTCGGGGGGCGCAGTTCGTGCGCTCCTCCCCGCGGGGCCGACGGTCGTCGCGCTCCGCGCGATGGCTGCGATCTGCATGCTGTTCGTGGGCCTCCAGATCCTGGGCTTGCCGTCCGGGATCGGGGCGCTGGAGCGCCTCGGAAAACCGCTTGCGCGAGCGACGGCGCCGCTCCTCGGCCGCCTGCTCGCTCCCGTCCGACGCGGCGCGGCGCTTCATCTGCTCGGCGCGGGCGCGCTCTGGGGGTTCGTGCCGTGCGGCATGCTGTATGCAACCCTCGTCCTCGCGGCGTCGTCGGGATCCGCGGCGGCGGGCGCCATCGTGATGCTGGGCTTCGGTGCGGGCACGTCGCCCGCGATGGTGAGCCTCGGCGCGCTCGCGGGCGCGTTCTCCCGGTGGGGGACGTGGCCGCGGCGTGCGGCCGGGGTCCTCGTCTTCGGGTGTGGAGCGGCGGGTGTGGCTGGCGGACTCGACGCGGTGTTTTCGGAGACGAGGAGCGAGGCGCCCTGCTGCGCGCCGAAGGGAGAAGAGCATGGACACTCGGGAAGGCTCGACCAGGAACATCGTCACCTCCGGCTCGGCGCTCTCCGGTGAGGAGATCGAGGGCGTCCTTGGCCGCGTGACCCTCGGCCGCATCGCGTGCGCGGATCACGGGCGCGTGTACATCATCCCCATCTCGTACGCCTACGACGGCGAGCATGTGTACGGCTGCTCGTGGGACGGCCTCAAGCTCCGCACGATGCGCGCGCAGCCGAGCGTGTGCGTCGAGGTCGAGGAGCACCTCAAGAACGGCGACATCCGGAGCGTCGTGGCGTGGGGCAAGTTCGAGGAGATCGAGGGCGACCTGGCGCTCGCGGCGCTCGACCTCTTCGCGCTCCGCTTCGGCGACGAGATCTTCCGGCGCGTCGCCACGCAGGTCTCGGAGCCCGCGAAGGTGGTCGTGTACCGCGTACGGCTCACGAAGCGCACGGGGAGGACGGATCGGCCGCTCCGGCGCGTCGCCGCGGCGTTCAGGGCGCACGGGCTCAACGGGAAGCGGCGCGAGAAGTAGATCGTTGTAGACTAGCCGCATGGCCTACAAGGAGGAGCGGCAGAGGTTCGTCCTCGCGCTGTGCGGCGTCATGACCGAGCTGAACGGCGCTCACCACGACGAGCTCGGGAGCTGGGGCGAGAACGAGCACACGCGCAACTGGTGCAAGAACACCCTCCGCGACTTCTACGGCGCGGAGGACCAGGCGAGCTTCGACGAGACGGTGGCCTGGCTCCTCGGCGACGGGCACTCCACCTCGGCGCGCGACACGCTCTCCACGCTGGGCGCGCCGCACCTCGACACGCCGAAGCAGGTCGTCGCGCGCGCGAACGCCGCGGAGATCCAGCGCGTCGGCCTCTGCGCGTGGGACCTCGGCCGGGCCGCGGCCGTCCTCGGCTGGGGCTACTGGGCGGGCTTCGTCACCGAGGACAAGGCGTGGGAGCTGCTCTTCGCGGCCGGCAAGCGCGCCCAGGCCGCGTACGACTCCTGGCAGGCGTACGCCAGGGCGTACGAGGTCGGTCGCCTCTTCTGGGCCGACGGCAAGCGGCACGACAAGACCGACATCGCGATCGCCAAGCTCCTCTCGCTCCCCACCAGCCCCTGGCGGTCGGTCCCCTGGCGCACGAACCTCGACAGCGCCCAGGCGGCGCACGGCGTCGCCCCGGGCGGTGCGAAGCCGCGCTTCAAGCGATCGACGTGCCCCTCCTGCGGCGCGCCGAAGTCACGCCCGAGCGCGACGGCGTACGTGTACTGCGACTTCTGCGGCGCCCTCTCGGACTATGACTTCCAGCGGGCGTGCGACATCCGCCCCGATCTCCGGCCGGGCCCCGCCTACGAGAGCATGCTCGCGCAGCTCCAGCCCGGCCTCGATACGTGCAAGATGCAAAGAAACGTCGAAGCCTACCGCCAGCTCCAGCGGCAGCTCTTCGCCGCGTTCTGCGAGCACGTTCCCCTGTCGTGCCCGCCGCGGGTCGGCGATCCGGCGTACCGCGCCGCGTGGACCGCGTACATGGCGGAGGCCGCCACCGTGATCGCGTTCGATCCGCGCGCCGCGGAGTTCGACGGCGCGGTGACGAACGCGACGCGCACCCTGGCGTTCTACCAGCCGCGGCCTGGCGTCATGCGGGTTCAGCCGCAGGCGTTCCAGGCGATGGCGAGCGCCGTCTTCGCGCAGCAGGACTACCACGACCACGTGTACCAGCAGCGCGGCATCTACGACCTGCAACCCGACCGCGCGTCGCGCGAGCTCCAGCGTCGCGTGGGGTTCTCGCTGTTCGTGCAGGGGTGGCTCCCGATGCTCGAGGAGGCGCAGGCGAAGGACCTCATCCTTCGCACCGGGCTCGGCGCCGAGTACATCGAGGCGGATCCCCCGCAGGGCGACAAGGCCGCGTGCGCGTGCTGTGGCGCTCCGATGACGGTGCTCGCGGGCGCGCGCGTCGTGGTGTGCGAGAAGTGCGGTCACAGGCTCGACGTCGGTGGCGCGAGGCTCTCGTGCAAGGGGTGCGGCGCCCCGCTCGCGCCTCCGGAGGGCAGGCCACGCTTCGCCTGCCCGCACTGCAAGGTAGAGGTGCAGCGCGTCGCGTGATGTGGCACCATCGGCGACCATGAAGAAGACGATCGGTGTCATCGGTTCCGGGCAGGTCGGGCAGACGCTCGCGGACGGCTTCCTGAAGCACGGCCACGCGGTCATGCGGGGCTCGCGCGATCCGGCGAAGCTCGCGGATTGGCAGGCGAAGGCCGGCGCGGACGCGAAGGTCGGGACGTTCGCGGAGACGGCCGCGTTCGGCGAGGTGATCGTCCTCGCGGTCAAGGGCACGGCGGCCGAGGAGGCCGTCGCGCTCGCCGGCGACGGCCTGTCGGGCAAGACGGTGCTCGACGCGACGAACCCCATCGCGGATGCGCCGCCCACGAACGGCGTCATCTCGTTCTTCACGTCGGGCAACGAGTCGCTGATGGAGCGCCTCCAGGCGAAGGCGCCCCGCGCGCGCTTCGTGAAGGCGTTCTCGTCGGTCGGCGCGGCGCTGATGATCGATCCCGACCTCGCCACGCGGCCCACGATGTTCATCTGCGGCGACGACGAGGGCGCCCGCCAGGAGGCGACCGCGATCCTCGCGGAGGTCGGGTGGGAGGCGGAGGACATGGGCCGCGCCGTCGCCGCGCGCGCGATCGAGCCCCTCTGCATCCTCTGGTGCATCCCGGGCTTCCTCCGGAACGACTGGGTGCACGCGTTCAAGATGCTCCGGAAGTAGGTTCGACACCTTCAGTGGACGAAGCGCCGCGCCGTCGCCGCGCCGAGGAGCCCGGCGAGGAAGCACCCCGTGGCCGTGACGAGCAGGTTGACGAGCCCGGCGGCCCACGCGCGGTCCTGGAAGAGGCGCGTCGTCTCGAGGTGGAAGCTGGAGTAGGTCGTGAGGCCACCGAGGAAGCCCGTCGTGAGCGCGAGGCGGAGCGTCGGCGAGATCAGCGTGGGCGTGAGCGCCGCCTCCGCGACGGCCGCGATGAGGAAGCACCCGAGGAGGTTCACGATCAAGGTCCCGTACGGGAACGACTCGCCGAACGCGCGGCTGGCCGCCAGGCCGACCAGGTACCTCGTGACGGTGCCGAGCGATCCGGCGAGGCCCACGAGGAGGATGCGCGTCATGCGCGCTGAGGATAGGAGCCGTCACCGCCGGGGGACAGAAAACGGCCAGTGCGCCCGTCAACGGGTGACGCCGCCGTCCCCGGAGACCGGCGCTTTCACGAACCCCACGCCGGGCGCGGACGGCGGCTCGTGCTTGCTCCCGCCATGGACCCCGACCCAGAAGATCAAGGCGCACACGAGCAGGATCGCGCCGACGAGACCCGCGACGACGAGGTTGCCCCGCATGGGATCCATCATGCCAGGTTTCGGTCGGACGCGCAGGTCCTGCGCGCGCGCGCCGTCATTGCCGGCTGGTCTTCTCCCACTCCGCCTGCCGTGACACCAGCGCTCCGATCTCGGCGAGCTCGTCGGAGATCGCGGGGATCACGTCGTCCACCGACAGCACGCCGACCAGGGCACCCTCGGCGTCCACGATGGGCACCCTGCGCACGCCGAACGAGCGCATGCGCCGCAGAACCGGCGCGAGATCCTCGTCCTCGGCGGCGCTGACGAGCGTGCCGTCGATCACGTCGCCCACGTCGAGGAGGCCCGATCGCGCGGGATCGGTCTTCGGATCGTGGGCGAGCACGCCCACGACGACGTCGCGATCGGTGAGGACCCCGATGGGGAACGGCCGACCGTTCTTCTCCTCGACCACGATGAGATCTCCGACGTGATCGCTGCGCATGCGCCGCGCGGCTTCGAGGATCCGGACATCTCGGGTCACGTAGCTGGGGTTGCGGCTGCAGATGTCTCCGACTCGCATGGGGGGACCTCCCTGCGCAGGGTCATGCAACCTCCGCGCCTCCCCGAGCCGGTCAGGGTTTGACCGCGGGCAGGAGGGCCTGGAGGGCGGCCTCGAGCTCGTCGACCTTGATCGGTTTTGCGAGGTACCGGAAGAAGCCGGCCTTCTCCCCGCGCTCGCGATCCCGCTCGGAGGCGGCCGCCGTGAGCGCGATCACGGGGATGGCCTTCGTCTCCTCGAGGCCCTGCAGGACGGCCAGCGCCTCGATGCCGCTCATGCCTGGCAGGTTGATGTCCATGATGATCATGTCGGGCGTGCGTGTGCGGGCGAGTTCGATACCGACCTCGGCGGTGGGGGCCGTGAGGAGCTCGACGCCGTCGAAGTCCGCGAGCAGGTCGACCATGAAGCGAACGTTCGCGGGGTTGTCCTCGACGTAGAGGACGAGGCCGCGGGCCTCCTGGCCGGGGCGCGGCGAGCTCGAAGGTCGCGGCGCGACGCTCCCGGCGTTGGGCGCGACGAGGGCCGACATCTCGACCCAGAACTCCGACCCCACGGAGGGCGTGCTCTCGAAGCCGACCTCGCCCCCGAGGAGGTGCGCGAGGCGGCGGGCGATCGTGAGGCCGATGCCCGTCCCCTCGATCGGGCCCGTCTCCTGCCCGGCGCGCTGGAAGGGCTGGAAGAGCTTGTCCTGCTTGTCGGCCGGGATGCCCATGCCCGTGTCCGAGACGGTGACGCGGACGTGGGAGGCCGTGGCGCGCGCTGCGAGCCGCACAGATCCGCCGCGGCGGTTGTACTTGATCGCGTTCGAGGCGAAGTTCATGAGGATCTGCGCGAACCGCGTGCGGTCCGCGTGGATCATCGGGAGGCCGCCTGGCGCGACCGGCTCGACGTGGACGTGCACGCCCGCCCGGTCGGCGGCCGGACCGAGCGCCGCGTGGACCTCGCCGAGCACGTCCTCGACGCTCATCGGCTCCGCCGAGATGGAGACGCCCCCCGCCTCGATGCGCGTGAGATCGAGGATGTCGTCGATGAGGTGGAGCAGGTGCTCGCCGCCCTTCAGGATCTGCGCGACGCGCTCCTGGTGGCGCGAGGACAGCGGCTCCTTCTTGTCGCGCTGGAGGAGCTGCGCGAACCCGAGGACTGCGTTCAGCGGCGTCCGGAGCTCGTGGCTCATGGACGACAGGAACTCGCTCTTCGCCGCGCTCCCCGCGTCGGCGGCGCGGCGCGCCTCGCGGAGCTCCGAGGCCATCTTCATGTCCTCGGTGAGGTCCCAGATGGTCTTCACGACCCCGCCCTCGGGCGTGCGCCGGTCGATGACGCGGAGGCCGCGCCCGTCGCGCGTCATCACGTCGAACGTGCAAATGAGCTCGCGGCGGCGGACGCGCCGGTCCTGCTCGAAGCTCGCGCGGTCCTCCGGGCTCGGGAACTCGACCTGGTCGAGCAGCGCCGAGTGGAGGAGCTCGAGCGAGCACCCGACCAGCGGGCCGGAGACCGCGGTCGTGAAGAGCGCGCGGTAGGCGCTGTTGCAGAGCACGAGCTTCTCGTCGGCGTCGAAGAGCGCGAAGGCGTCCTGCATGCTCTCCACGGCGCTGGAGAGCCGCTCGGCGGCGAGGCGCGCGGTGGCCTCGATGCGCCTGCGATCGGTGACATCGCGGATGGCCGCCGAGACGGAGACCCCGTGCTCCGTCCGGAGCGGCCCGAGGCTGACCTCGACGGGCACCTCGCTGCCGTCGGCCCGCCGCGCGACGAGCTCGAGGCTCGACCCCATCTCGCGGGCGGTGGGCGCGCGGAGGAACCGCGCGAAGTGCCCCCCGTGTGCGGCCCGGAAGCGCTCGGGGATGAGCGCGTCGAGCGGCTTGCCGAGGAGCTCGGCGCGCTGGTAACCGAAGAGGCGCTCGGCCTGACGGTTCACGAGCGCGATCGTCCCGTCCGGCCCGACGACGATCATCGCGTCGGGGGCGGTGTCGAGGATCTGGCGGAACCGCGCGTCGCCGTTCGCGAGGCCGGAGAGGCTGGAGGGGGGGGCGTCACTCATCGCGCACCCTCGTCGGGGATCCGCACGGAGAAGCGCGCGCCCGGCGACGCGTCGCCGACCCACAGGCGTCCGCCGTGGGCCTCGACCGCGAGCTTGCAGAAGGCGAGCCCGAGGCCGCGCCCCGCGCGCGTGGGCGGGAGGTCCGCCCCCGAGAGCTGCACAAACGGCTCGAAGATCGTGTCGCGCATGTCCGGCGCCACGCCGGGGCCCGCGTCGCTCACGTGGATCTCCGTGCCGCCGTCCACGCGCGCGCTCGACACGGTCACGGAGGTCCCGGCGGGGGCGTGGCGGACCGCGTTCTCGACGAGGTTCGTCAGCGCGCGTCGGAGGAGATCCACGTCCGCGCGCAGCGAGGTGGCCTCGAGGCGGGCCTGGAGCGTGACTGCGCGCGCGCGCGCGTTCGCCTCGAGCTCGGCGGCGACCTCGGCGTGGAGGCCGGCGAGGTCGACGTCCGATCGCTCGGCGGTGAGTCGGCCCTCGTCGGCCTTGCTGATGTCGAGGAGGTTCAGGATCATCCTGTTGAGCTGGCGCGCCTCGGTTCGGATCTGCGCGACGGATTGACGCGCATCCTCCGGCAGGGCGGGATCGCGGAGCACGAGCTGGGCGTGGAGGTCCATGGAGTTCACCGGGTTCTTGAGGTCGTGCACGACGAAGGCCATGAGGCGCTCCTTCTGGAGGCCGAGCCTCATGAGGTCGTCGCGCTGGCGCTTCAGGAGCTCGTAGTGCCCGTGGAGCTCGCTGCGCAAGCGGCGCAGCTGAAGCGCCGTCGTGACGCGCACGACGAGCTCGGCGGGGCGGACGGGCTTGGTGAGGAAGTCGTCGCCTCCCGCCCGCTGGGCGTGATCGAAGGTGTCGACGTCTCGCAGGGCCGTCAAGAAGAGGATCGGCACGTCCGCCCCTCCCGGGAGCTTGCGGATACGCTCGCAGACCGAGAACCCGTCCATGCCCGGCATGCGGATGTCGAGGACGACGCAGTCGGGGCGTCGCGCGGCGAACGTGTCGAGCCCCGCCTGGCCGCTCGTCGCGAGGACGACCTTGGACCCCTCGTCCTCGAGGGTGTGGCGCGCGAGCGCGAGGTTGTCGTCGTTGTCGTCGACGACCAGGACGGTCTCCGGATGGCCCGGCTCGGCCACGGCGCTCGCGGACATCGCCGGGCTGGATACCACACGCGGCGGCGCGGCGCACGATTCGGGGGGGCCTGCGCACGGGTTGCGGCAATCTCCGTGGGTCGGCTTCTTGCAGCGGCGGGGCCATGATGCGCGAAGCGAATGGCCTCGACGTGCTCGTCGTGGACGATGACGCGGCGACGCGGTCGGGCCTGCAGAAGGCCCTCGCCCTGCTCGGGCACAGGTGCAGGACGGCCAGCGACGGACAGGAGGCGTGGGAGCTGCACCGCGCGCAGCACGCGGACGTGATCCTGAGCGACTGGTGCATGCCCCGCGTCGACGGCGTCGAGCTGTGCCGCCGCGTGCGGTCCGGGGACGGCGAGGCCGGGTACACCTACTTCATCCTGATGACGTCACGCGACGACAAGGACCACTACATCCGCGGCATGGAGGCGGGAGCGGACGACTACCACGGCAAGCCGATCGACCTCGACGAGCTCGCGGCGCGCCTGGTGTCGGCGGGGCGGGTGGTCGCGCTCCACCGCCGGCTCGCGGAGACCCTGCTCCTCCTCCGGCGCGACAGCCGGCGCTCGTTCCACGTCGCGCGGATCGACGCGCTGACGGGCGTCGCGAACCGTCTGCGCATGGACGAAGATCTCGACGTCATCTGGTCCCAGGCGCAGCGCTACAGGCACGCCTACTCGGCTGCGCTGATCGACATCGACTGGTTCAAGCGGTACAACGACGAGCGCGGGCATCTCGCCGGCGATGACGTCCTGCGGAGGGTGGCACACGCCGTGCGGCGTTCGCTCCGGCAGGGCGACGGGCTGTACCGGTACGGCGGCGAGGAGTTCCTGGTGATCTTGCCCGAGCAGACGCTGTCCGAGGCCGTGCACGCGATGGAACGTGTGCGAGAGGCGGTCGCCAGCCTCGGGATCGACACCCCCGCGGAGAGCGGGGTGGTGACGATCAGCGTGGGGATCGCCGAGCTCGGGGTCGAGGACGAGTCGCTCGACCGGTGGCTTCGTCGCGCCGACGCCGCGCTCTTCGCTGCGAAGGCGGGCGGGCGGAACCGCGTGTGCACGGATCCGCCCGGGGGGGCCGAGGATCAGCAGCGCGCCTCCGCGTGAGGCGCGTGGCATCGACCCTGCAAGGCTGGTGCGAACACGGAGGAGACGATGTCGGAGGCAGCCTTGCGTCACGAGGAACCGAGCCAGATCGTGGCGGCGCTCAACCAGTGCATCGAGGCCTGCGTGGACGGCGAGAAGGGCTACGCGAACGCGTCCGCCGACGTGCGCGATCCGGTGCTGAAGTCGCTGTTCTTCGAGTGCGCGCGCCAGCGGGCCGGCTTCGTCCACGCCCTGCAGGACACGATCGTGTCGCTCGGCGGCCTCCCCGAGAACCACGGCACCGTGCGGGGCGCCGTGCACCGGAACTGGACGAGCGTGCGGCTGGGCCTCGAGGGGAGGGACGATCGCATCGTGCTCGAGGAGTGCATCCGCGGAGAAGGTGCGGCGCTCGGGGTCTACGAGGAGGCGCTCGCGGCGCTTCACCGGGTCGAGATGCCGGCCGCCGCGGTGCGGACGCTGGTGGTCGAGCAGTACGCGGCGATCCAGCGCACGAAGGACGAGATCAGGCGGCGTCTGGAGCGGGTGCGGGCGAGCCTCGTGGTCGGCTAGAGCGGGGGTGACGGGAGAGGAGAGGTGGGCGTCGGCCGGGCGTCGTCCCGTGATCAGGGGTGGACTTCGCGGAGGAGCCTCGTCCTCGCGGCCGACGTGCGGAGCGCGTCGCGCACGAGGAGGAGCTCGCCCACGTTCTCCATCGTGACGAGGCCGACGACGCGGCCGTCCTGGACGACCGGCATCGAGCGCGACCCGTGCTCGGAGAGGCGCGCGATCGCGCCGTCGAGGGGCTCGTAGGGATCGGCGATCGCGAAGCGACGCTCCATCACGGAGCCCACGATCGCCGAGGGGCCGTCGCGGGACAGACCCTCGATGAGGTTCGTGTGCGTCAGCACGCCGGCGAGCTGACCCGACGGGTCGATCACGGGGAAGTCGACCTGCGAGCCGCCGAGGAGGGCGCGCGTCGCCGTGTCCAGGGTGTCGTTCGTGTAGAGTGCATGGAATTCGGTGACCATCCCCGCGTGGACGGGGACGCCGAGCAGCGACGCCTTCGCTTGCACGGCGCCCGCCTCGCCGGCAGCCCCGATCCAGACGAAGAAGGCGATGAAGACGAGGAGGGGGCTCGAGAAGAGGCCGATGATGCCGAGCACGAGCGCGAGGGCCTGGCCGACGTGCGCGGCGGTCTGCGTCGCCTTCACGTAGTCGCCCCGGATCGCGAGCAGGGCTCGGAGCGCGCGCCCGCCGTCCATGGGGAAGGCGGGGATCATGTTGAAGATCGCGAGCGAGACGTTGACCCACAGAAGGCGCGTCGTGAACGGCGCCTGCTCCATGAGCGCGCCGTCGCCGCTGGCGAGCGGGAGGCCGGCGAGGGAGACGTAGGCGGCGAGGAGGATCGCGAGGAGGACGTTCACGGCGGGCCCGGCGAGCGCGACGAGCAGCTCCTCGGAGGGCTTCTCCGGCATCCTCTCGAGGCGGGCGACGCCGCCGATCGGGAGGAGGGTGATGTCCTTGGTCCGGATCCCGAAGCGGCGCGCGACGAGGGCGTGGCCGAACTCGTGCAGGATCACCGTCGCGAAGATCGCGAGGACGAAGAGGACGCCGGAGACGGCGTCGCGGACGGACCCGGTGCGCGTGTAGTGGCCGAGGGCGATCCAGCCGAGGAGGAGGACGAAGGTGAGGTGGATGTAGACGTCGATGCCGAGGATGCGGGCGAGCTTGATGGACCACTTCATGCGGGGGGGCTCCACGCGGAGGGGATGGAAGAACTGGGCCAGGGCGTGGGAGCGGGGCCGGGGCTGGGTGCCCGCGGTCGGGCGTGCAGCGGCCGACCGTGCCGCGGCCGGGGGCGGGTCGCGGGGCGTGCCGCGGCCGGTGTAGCGCCGCCGGTGTAGCGCCGCCGGCGTAGAGAGGACGGCGCGAGGGGATCCGCTGCCGGCGGTCGGCTTGTCGGCCGATCGCCGGTCGGCGAGTGCCGTCCGTCGACCGCCGGTCTCCGGCCACCACGAACGCGCGGTGGGTGCACCGAGGCGCAGACGTTGCGCTATGGTGGGGCGGTGGGCGAGGCGCTTGCGAGGCACGTGCTGCTTGTCGTCGCTCCGCGCTGGGATGCGCGCGCGGTGGGCGCGATCGTCGGGGGGATGGCGTGGGCCATCGTCGACGGCGAGGCTGGCCGCAGCGAGAGCCTGCTCCGCGTGGAGAGCCGCGCGTTCGGGACGGGCGGCGCGATCATGACGTCGCGCGCGGCGCTCGCGGTGGGGGCGCGGCTGCTGATGGCGGGGGGGACGGGGATGACCTCGGGGAGCGCGCACGTGGAGCACACGAGGGCGCAGTGGCTCGAGCTGGAGCTGAGGACGAGGAGGGGAGGGAAGGAGGAGGTGGAGGCGGCGCTGGCGGCGGCGTTCGTGCGGAGGGTGGTCTCCGAGGAGGGGGTCGGGACGTGCGGGATGCACATGATGGGGCGGGCGGAGGTGGTGGTGCGGGGGGGCGGGGGGAGATCGCCCTCGCGGAGGGCGGCGTGGTCGAGCACGAGGGCGCGGCCTATCGTGTGCAGACTACACGTTGTTCCGCGTGGGCGGAGGACGACCCGCGCTGGAACCCCTGGGGGTGCCGGGTGCTCACCCCCGTGACCCGAGCTTGACCGGAGGGGGGCGGGTCGGATAGGTGTCCGAGCGGTATTTTCCGACTTAGCTCAGTTGGTAGAGCA
>SXGR01080958.1_pt1 | contig 15232 bp, 27 predicted proteins | sample 3174711 | NCBI WGS metagenome assembly SXGR01 (sample SAMN11356860, study PRJNA531348) | freshwater metagenome | isolation source: freshwater sample F1-60 | place: China: Fuxian Lake, Yuxi | collected 2017-12-25
CGGGCCTGCCAGGGTGACGAAAGCGGGTAGCAGACATCGGCATAGAGATCCATCAGCTGCCGCGCCGTCACCCCTGCTGTACCAAAGAACGGACGCAAGCGATCCAGTGGGATGTAGTGCCCCATGTACAGTGCAACATCATCTTCACGCGTATGCACGCCACGATTGAATCGCCCTACCAATTCCTGCAATGCCGTGGCCCGCAAGGCTACCGCAGGCTGATTGAACGACAGCTCAATTGGTTTCTCCCTTGGATACAATACGCGCTCCACCAGCATACGCTCAATCACTTCCATGTCATGCACATGCCCAATCCAGGTCTGCACATCCGTCAAGAGATCATAGTCCAGGGAAGCAGCACACCATAATTCCATTAAGTGTTGCTGAAGCAGTGCCAGATCAAAGCAGGTGAATGGATCAAAGACTGCCTGTTTAGGCGCAGGATTCGACTTGGACGCCGAATCTGGCACTTCGTTGACAGGTTCACTCACTACAGGCGCGTGTGCTTTCTCCTCCGGCATTCTGACTCCATTGAATGCCCCTGCTATAGCGATCTGCTATGATCCTGTCACCTATTCCATGAGGATCAGATGGTACGTGATGGCGACCTCTACCACATCTGCTACAAAGACAATGAGGGGCGCATCTATCGCAGTGTTGATCCCTATGAAGCACGCTACGCCGCATTCTGGGCGAAGCACTACCAGCAGCTCTATGGGCCTGATCGCGGCTGGACAGAAGACGTAGCAGGACGTGCAGTAGCCATCTCTAAGGCAGCATATAGGGATAAGCAAGCTTGAGCCTGCGCGATCTGTGGAGGTGTTGCATCCAGCAGTCTGATATTGCGATGTCGCAAATAGCGTGCAATCCAGTCCTGCACAATCTGGTGTTCTTCTCGCGTTAATGCAGCAATTCGCTCCAGGGTGAAGGAAGGCAACACGAATTGAATCATGGCCTCAATGTCTTTCAATATGGCCTGCTGCTCTGCTTCGCGTTGCGCTCGCTGAGCTTGCTCTTCCTTTGCCTGCTGCTCCAAACGCCACGCACGAAAGCGCTCCAGCTTTTCTTCACGTCGCCTGTCAATTGCATACCGATCCCAACTGCCCTGAAGTAGAAAGAAGTCCAGTGCAGCATAGACATCTGCGATTTCTTCCTCAATCGGCTGCTTCAGATTCTCCCCCGTGAAGTAGTCCAGAGAGCCACACACCTCCCACTTAGCCAGCACCGTAATCAGCTCAGCAGCTTCTTCTTTAATCTTAGCGGCACCCGGCCCGATGTCCGAGGCAAATTGAAAGGGCTTGCTCATCTTGTTTGTCTCTGTTGTTGTTCCTGTTGACGCTGCCCACGATCACGATCCAGCTGAAGACCCACTTGATTCAGACCCGCAAGTACCTCATGCAACGTGTCCGTAATCATAGGTGTGGTCTGCATCACCTGCCTTGCTACTGCTTGTATCCGCATTGCATCTGTTGTCTCTCTAAGTTCAGGCATATCCGTTGTAAAGGGGAGCGTAACACCCACCCACTGTTGTCGAATGGGTAACGCCCATTGCATACAGGAGGGACGCTGCCGCACCACAAACACGGACACGCCCCAGGCAAACGTGGATTCTGGATTCAGTGCCTCAATCTGTTTTTTAGCCTCACGCCAATCTGCACACACCTCCATACGAGGAGCAGGAAACAGTACCCAGTACACAGAGGGATTCTGAATCGGCACCAAGTAGTGCTGACCATCGGGTGTCAGGTACGCATGGCCAAACAATTCAATCCGCCAGGACGATCCGCGTGCAACATGATCCCCCGGACGGCGTAACTCTTTCTGTTTTTTCACCAGCTCCCGCCGCAGCTCAGCGCTGATTGTTTTCTCAATCTTACTGGTTTTCTCCCCGATAAACACTTGACGGGTCTGCAACAGCCACCTCCAGCTGGCTAAGAGATCATTTGCAATGCCTACATCGGCCCGTGTCAGGGATTGAATATCTTTGGTGCGAATGATCATGGTGTTCCTTTCAGGGGCTCGCTGAGTGAATCCACCAACCCTCTTGCAATGTCCCGCCGATGCCGAAGCTTCTCGATCAAGTCCTGCTTCCACATACGCACACGGTAGGTGTTTTCTTCTGTCAGCGTCAAGCTGGCTGGGACAGGATGGTTGACTACACATTCCAGAAGCTGCTGGCAGTCATCAGCGGTCAGATCCTGATAGTTCTGTGTACTAAGGTCAAAGACTGTGCAGACTGCCTGGAATGCAGAGGTGATCACAGCATAATACTGCTGCTTCACTTCCTGCATGATCTGTGTCTCACGCGCCTGCTGTAATCTCATGCGTTCTGCATACAAACGGTGGTATTCTTCACTGCGCCATGCGTCTATCGTATGAAAGTCAATGGCATTCCAAGAGCAGACTTGCTGTATGGTTGCCGTTAACAGCGCAATGTCACGCTGAAGTTCTTCAGGTACAGCGTGCAGCGTCGGATCACTCATGATCCGTAGCAGTGAGGCTTGCATCTGCTGTGTACGCTCAAACAGTGTGTATAGTCCAGGTAACCCAGTTGCATCGGCATCAAGTGCATAGCGTTTTGCTGGCTCTATCATTTTTTCTCCTTTAAGTCTTCCATCCCAGCATGAGCTTGGTGAATGAACCACAAACTCTGCTCCCGAATGTCGGGCAAGGCTTCTAAGCGCCAGCGCATTTCAAGCCGTCTACCCCCTGTCTCTCCTGTGTATGCGGGAAAACATTCCAGCCCAATTCGATAGTGGGGGTCGCGTTTATCCCCGTAGCGAAGTGTGTTGCACAATGCCTTTCCACACAGACGCTTAGGCATATGGCGTACCTGCCAACCAATCACTTCCTTTGCATGTACCTTCCAGACAACCAGGATGCTGCTCGATCCTGTGATCCAGAAGCCATAGAAACTATGCGCGGGGTCTTTGTCCAGCCAGAAGCCATCACGATTCACAGGCGCGACAAAGTAGCGCAGCCTGAATCCGTGCAGCACTTCAGGAATTGCATTCTGCTTCTGTTTGCAGAGCCACTGCCATAATTCAGACGCTGCATGTTCCGCTTCAATTGCAACCTTCAACACCTCGGCGCGGAGCGCACTGTGCAAATCATCATTTCCCACTAACCACTGCATTCTGCCCTCCAGTCCTGCTTTACTGCTTCCTGCTCCACCCCGACTAAGCCCCCTTCCAGATCCGAATAGGCACCTGTTGCCCCTGTTGCTTCCAGACTGAGCACCCGCCCTTCCCAGTGTCCACCTGCAAGGGGCCCCCACACAATCCCCCGACCTTCTTGCCAGTACCGCTTCCAGATGATGCGCGGCTCCACCTTTAAGGCTTCTGGCACCTTGTCAAGCAGCCATGTAATTGATTCTGCTGCACTTTTTCCGTTAAAGTGTGTCCCATCCAGCATCCCGTTAAAGGGCGCTGTGATGGCGATAAAGCCCCGGTTACCAGGAAGCTGCAAGTAGACATGCAGACTCCAGTGAAAGAGCGGTGTTGCATTCTGAATCTGAAATTTATCCAGACTCGGATATAAGGCGTGAAGTCGCCACTGTGCCGCTGATTCCAATGCACGCAAGAACGTGGTGTCTTCTTTCTTAAACTCCCGCCGCTCTACCCGACACCAGTGGCTATAGGAAAACGCATAGAGATGCTGAAGCTGCAAGAGGACATCGGAATGCTCTATGCTGAGCCCATTGATCTGTTCAATTGGAAAATTACGCATTCAGCCCCCTTTCTGCTCAACACAGGCTGTGTCAGGCAGCAACCGTTTAAAGATGGCGGTGTAGAAGGGTTGTATCTCCGCACGCTGGCCCGGTTCACGATACACCCCATTTGGATCAATGCAGACCGTCACCAATTCCCACTCCTCTTCACCTAGCTTACAATACGCATCTACATCCATCACTTTGAAGGATTCAACGGTCGTATAGTCCCATTTTGGCATTCAGTCCTCCTGTGTCCACTGCCGCGTCGTGGCTTGCAGACAGATATGGGTAATGGCAGCCTGAAGATCCCTCAATGGTGCGAAGTGCGTTTCCTCTCCTGCTGTATCCCGCAGAACCGTGCGCCACCCAGCGGCTGTACCAAGGATGCTGACTGAGCCCTGCTTATACTTACTGATAAATGCAAGGGTTGTCTCAGCTCTGAGCGCAATATGTTGCTCCAGCAAGTAAGCACGCATTCCTACTACTGAATCTTCATGCCGAAATTGCTTATCACAGATCACGTCGCATTTTTCTAAGTCCACATTGACAAGTCCTGTGTGGGGTGGCACCAGAGCGGCACACATCCAGGTGATCCAGTGACTTGGCGCTTTCCACTTCGCGCCAGTCTCCCCAATACGTGCTTTTGCCGTCAGCTTAATCAATGAGATGTGCTGTCGATCTTGCTCAGAGACAGGAAGCCCTTGCACAGCCCGCATATGCGTCAGTAGGGTTTCATAGCCTGCATAGAGCTGCCAGAGAATGAGGGGATGTGTCAGGTCGTTGACATCATGGAGCTTGAGCATTACCAGCTCTCCGGGGCCGAGGCTGCGGCTCTGGTAGCTACTGAAGCACACCACTGCTGAGCTTGCCGTTTCAGCTCAGCATAGGGTGTTGCTACCTGCACGCAAGCAGAAGGGGCATCTGACCTGCTTTGCGTCCACAATTCGGCACCGTACAGAGGGTCTTCATACTCCCCGATCACAGTCCTTGCCCACCGCCGCACGTTCGATAGCCGTTCAGGCAATTCCTCCGCAGACAATACATGCGTTTCCCCACTGGAAAAGCAATCAGAATACACACCATTCTGTCTGGAGAGACTGTCATAGCGTCCGTCTTCCGTCGTATCCAGCCATGCCAGAAAGCCAACGGCCTTTTTATACCGACTTTCCAGCTTGTTCAGTGGTAGCTTTACTGTAACAGCCCACATCGGAATGATCGCTTCGGTTCCGTCAGGATAGGTGACAAAGTACATTTATGCCTTCCTTTTTGCTGTCTTTGGGTTGTATCGACGTAGCCCGATGATCACATCGTTAGCTGTTCCCAGTGGTGAGGGAGCTTCATACGCAAGCAGAGTCTTTAAAACGTCTGTAAGTGGTGTTGTGTTATCATGTGCCAGGGCATGAAACGTGGCATTATCAAGTGCAGCCGCAGGAATAGGCTCAGTGCTGATTCCCACCAGCACAACGGTATAGCGATAGATACCGTCTTTCCGCTGGGCTGCGCCTGTGTGATCCCAGATCACACCCTTAAAGGCTTCCACTATGCACCTCCAGCGGGACGATTGCGGGCTTCTTCCGACTGGTACAATTCAAACACCTCCAGGAAATACGCAGCATGGTTGATTTCATGCAACCATTGTGGGAGTGCGCGTTCAGATAGGAATTTCAAATAGTAGCGAAGGACAAAGCCTTGCAGCACCCGCAATACCTGTCGAGCCCGCCGTTGCTCGTCTGTATCTGCATAGCAATTACGTGTCAGCTTTAACAGAAGAACACGCACGGCTTCTGACGCTGTGTTCCCCTGACTGAGTAAGAGAACAAATTCGTCAGCGGCCTTCCGCACCCCAATGCAGGCTAAGGGCCCCTCCATCATGTTTAGCAGCTGCATAAAGCTGGAATTCGGATCGAGACTCCACTGAAGCGATACCGTATTCAGATCCGCTGGTGCCAGGGCCTGCACTTCCTCTCCCCAAGCAAAGTAGGCAGCACAGAAGGGATAGTTAAGAAAGGCAATCTGCTGCTTCTCCAACCAGACGGTGATCCAGCGTTGGAAGTCCTCAACTGAATGCGCGGCCAGAAAAGCAGGCCATGCAGCCGTCGCCCGCGCTTCTCTCTTTTTTGCTGTAAACACAAAGTTAATCAGCGCTCGTTGGTCAGCTAAGATAGAAGGGTACAATGTCCCCACGCACTGAGCAGCTAATTGTCCTTTCTCTTCCCAGAGGGCTTGCAATTCCTCTTCGGTTTTCAACCAGAGTGTAGCATCATTCATATCGGCATACATGCTAATCTCCGAATTCTGCTTTGATAAAAGGGACTTTATTCCCTGCGGTTACCGTAGGTTCGACAGCAGATGTCAACCGTCCATCTGAATAGCACACAGGACGACCATAGAACTTCTCTGCCTGCAATCGCAGCTCGTCAAAAGAAAGCGGCACGATGATACGTTCTTTGCGCTTGGGAAGCCAGACCCCGCAACTACCGCCTTCCCGTTGCTCAACAATTGCATGTTCAATCGGGATCATATACGCCACGCCATCTACATGATAGAAAAACATGAGTATCAGTCCTTCAACCACTGTTTCCAGCGTTGTAGCTCATCAGAAGTCATACGGGATTCCCATGCGTGCTCACGCTCAGCACGTCCACGCCAGTAGATTTCATCATTATCCCCCCTTGCTTTCCCCTGCGCTACTGCTGCTTCTTCTCGCGCTTCCAATTCCTCCCTATCCCGCGTAGGGGAATAGTCCTTTGCACTACGCCGATACCGCCCAATTTCAATGTGTGGGAGATGTATACACTGTTTACCCATTTCAGCCTCCAGATAGCAATCCTACCTGATTCCCCCATGCGTCCCAACCAACCGGTTTGTGCCGACAGAACAATTCGATTCGGGGAAGATCCCCATGCAGCTGCACGATTCGATCCCGAAACAGCGTTGGCTTCTCAGAATGAGCCCCGCGTGGGGCTTTCTCTGGAATACCCCCCTCGCCATCCCAGATCACCTGTCCCATTGCTTCATCCAGAATGGGGAGTGGTCGTCCTGTCAGTTGTGTGGAGCCCACCAACAGCAATTCAGTGGTCTGCTTAGTGAAGCTGGCTCGCACCCCTTGCCCGTGAATGATCTTCCCTGATTTCGTACACTTCACCCAGTTAAAGGCAATCGTGCGATAGTAGATGCCCCACTGCTGCATACACCAGATAGCCTCAGCCAGCTTGGGGCCGGTCGCCCAGCTGTAGACTGCATTCTGAGGAAGCAATAAGGAACGAATCGGAAGGGCTGCGATGTCCTTCAAGGGCATACAGGTGTAGTGTTTCCCTGCTGCTTGATCCTTCTGAGCATCCCCATAGTAGAGCCAGGGACAGTCCAGGTAGACAATGGAATACCGTTTAGTGGGAAACAGCAGCATTCTTGATCCGATAACGGACATAAACATCGTTGACAAAGAGTGCCTGCCAACAGGGAGAGAAAGCTCCCCGTGTCCTGTCTGCTTCGATACCTCTTAGCTCAGCGTCATGTACAAGGTGATCAAATTCAGCTTTTGTCACAGGCTTTTTCTTCATAGAGGTGTAGGCACGTCCGCAAGATAGCGTTTGTCAAAGAATCCATGTGTAAGATGATAAACCTGTCCTGTAGGGAGCTGTACGTGCAGCCCCTGACGATCCCAATCCACTACGCGCACAACTGTATGCTCAGGGATAATCGGGTAAGGAATCACAGGTGCAGGCGTCAAGCTTGTCCAGCCAGGAGGTGTCATTGTGTATTCACCGACTACATGCAATTGCGCGTCCACCCGTGACGCAGCCCACCCCTTCCAGCTTACTTCCGTGTCCTGGATTGTTTTCACTAGCGCGGTAACGTCTTGCTTAAGGTAGTACAAAGCATCTGCCTGAGTAATTCCTTCACCATGCAGTCCCTCTGGCAAGCGGAGTAATGCCTGGGGGCACGCAATCTTATCAGGTGCCCACCGATTGAGAAAGATGAGCTGCACCAACCAGTCTTGCGGAAAGAAGTTTAACCGTGCGGCGATTCGCACAGGTTGATTCAAAAAGGGTTGAAGGGGCAGTGCAATCGCGCGCAGACGCTTCTCCAATGCGTTTGCATCTAAATCAGAACGCGACATTGGCCCGCACCCGCCGAAGCTGTTCCTGCACCAGCTGTGCAATCAGCTCTTCCAGCTGAGCACGAATGAGCACGGCATCCGTTTCTGTCGCGGCCAGCTGGTTACGCTGCCGCTTCAGCTGATCAACGACCTCTTGATCGGTCAAGTGGTGCAGCTGACTCTTGATATGCAGGGGGGCCATTCACACCTCTAAGAAAGCGGTCGCCTCGTCAAGACAGTCTGAGCGAGGGTTCTTATGAATTCATAAAAGCACAAGACCAGACACGGCCCTGTGTGCTCTTCGGGTATCGGGAGGCGACCTGGATGCTGTATAGCCAGATGGTGTGCAGGTGGGTAGCAATCCGCTGTCAGCAGGTGTACAACGCCATCACACCTTCACCACCTGATTCGTGCCCAGTGTACAAGAACAGGTATAGACAAATTCCGATCCCTCCAGCTTTGTGAGCCGTGTTTCAGGTAACGTATCGCCAAGCACCATCACACCATGATAGGCACAACAATGCCACGCATGTTCCTTGGGACAAATGCGGAGTGCCCAGAAGGTAGCAAAATACACAGCTGTTTCCCCACACACCGGACAGCGCTCATACTCCTGATCAATAGGCATCAGACAGGCCCATGAATGGCAATCAATTCAGCTTCCTTCACCCGTGATGCAGCTGTACACCCGATGCTATGATTCAGCTCAACGGGCTGGATCTTCCAATTCGTCAAGTACGTGCGCGTAACAGGTGTATCGCGTTCAGACACGATCACCGTTGCCCCACGACTGCAACAGCGCCACAGCAATGATACCAAGGCTTGCAGTCGCTTCTCATTCCAGGGAATTGAGTAGCTGCTGAAGGATGCCGTTGGGGTACGGGGCAGATAAGGTGGATCACAGTAGATCAACGTGTTCGACAGATCCAATTCGGTTGCCATGAACAGCACGCGGAAGGCTTCACGGTGAATCCCTACCCCTTGCAGCTTCCTGCTGGCTTCACGGAGCCCCGCATAATCAATCACGATCCAATTCGGCTGGCCATCGGTCTTCAGTCCATAGGAGGAGTTGAATGCCCCAGCGGCATTGATCCGAATCAGGCCATTGAAACATGCCTGAGACAGCAGGTAGAAGAGCGCCGGGTGCTGCGTTTCATTCAACCAGGAACGCAATTGGTAGAATTCCGCTTCGCTGACACAATCCCGATCTCCCCACCAGGACTGAAAGCACGCGATCAGCTGCTCACACTGCTGTTGCACCGTGGCATAGAACCGGCGTGCGAAGGGATTGGCCTCAGCGATGTCACAGGCGACACCTGTTGTGTCCAGCCCGAAGAACACAGCCCCACCACCAAAGAAGGGTTCAATGTAGCGACGCTGCGGTTTCTTCTGCCATGCCTGCACGCAGGGAAGCTCCCAGAGAACTGGAAGCAGCTTTCGTTTTCCACCGGGCCACTTGAGGATGGGATTCATGTTGTTGCCTGGAATGGAATGTTCAAATTGCAGTAGCGCCATTCTAAGTAGACTTCAATGTGTAAACGCGCTGTCATTACACAGCCTTAGTCCGGGTGCGCTCCAGTGCCTTTGTTACACTGGTGACAATCATCGGTTGCGTCGCATCTACCAATTTGCGATCTGCCTCGGTGGTCAACCCTACCCACCGTGTCAGTAATTGTTGCGCCACCTGTTGCAGTTCCACCCGACGCTGCAATTGTTGAATGCTTTCATGCAACCATAACCCGACATCCAGCCACCGAAAAATCAAGGCTGTGGCACACCGTAGGGTCTGATTCTCTGGGGGTGTGAACCAGGAAGACAATTCCTTTACGACAGAAGGAGCGAGGGTGCCATCGACCGAACGAAGCACCGCCATGCTGGGATCAACACCTGTCTTTGCATGAACCACTGCCGTCCGAATGGCGTAGCGAATGGCTTTATCCCACTGCTGCCGTGCATCTTGATCCAGCTTGATCAGCTCAGTGAGGGGCACTTCACTATGCGGCACAAACACCTGCACGGTACTGTGTACCTCCAGTGCCCATAGCTCCTGAGCCTGCCCTAACAACACTGCGCGTGCATAGTGCTGTTCTACCTCCTCTTCCCACCGAGGCGCCGAGATGAAGATCGTGCGCTCGCCTGCGGGCTGACGTACCTTAAATCGCAGTGCATGATCCAATTCACTTCCTGCTGAATTTCGTGCGGGCATCACTCCCCCGTTGCAATACTGGGCTGTGGCCCACGACGTTCATAATGACTGGCGGCACTCTGCCCATGCACGCACAGATTCCACCCTGGGCACAGCTCCCCCGTGATGGTCTTGCAGTGCGATTCACTCATGGCCCGTGGCCAGTTCCACGGATCACTGAAATTATCCTCAGCCCACTTCACCATGAGCTTCTTCTGATACACCCAATCCCAGAACCGGGTATTGGCAAAGATGTCATTGGCCATGTTGTGCTGATCATGCTTGTAAGCACCGTCTTTCGTCGGCACCAGACACAACCGATTCAGCACCACTCCGCCGAAGTGCTTTCCATAGCGGGTACGCCCAAAGGTTTCCAGACCGAGAAATTGGAAATGGAACCGATACCGCGCCGGAGCCTGCTTCTCCATTCGATAGCAGCTCTTGTGATCCCACAGATAGTAATTCCCCCGATATTGCGTGATCAGATCCGCTCGCTGCGTGTAGGGCACGGAACCCCACGGCATTGTGACATGCCCTGTCAGCAGCGCTTCTACCCCAACGATTCGATGGCCATTGATCACATTGGCTGTGTTCCAAGCCAGCACAGCACGGGTGCAATTCTCAAAGTCAGCCTGACTGAGCAATTCCGTGTTCTCACGGTAGTAGCGTTCCATTGCTACCAGTGGAGGAAGCACTACATTTTTCCCCTGGATGAACTGACCACTCCCAACCTTACAGCCGGGCTTTTCACCCTTCTGAAGTGCCCCACGCTCAGCCAGACTGTGTGCTAAGCCCAAATGAATCAGCGTCCCGCGTGCCGTATACGCATTGCCCGCAAAGATAAAGCCGAGCTGCCGGATATAGCTGTAGTATTGCAGGCAGTTAACCGCTTCATGTACGTGCCCCGAATGAGGACTGGCACCCGTAGCAAGATAGAGAGGTTCCATCCTGCTACTCTATTCCTGTTTGCTGTAGCATCGCACTCAATGCCCTGTCAGTGCAATGACTGCATCCTGCAAGACCTTGGTGGCTTCCTCCACCCGGTTACTGCTCACACTGTTAGCCACCATACAGAGCAGTGCTACCTTGTCTTCATGGCTCTCCCCCTCAATCGACCAGTAGGAAGGCCCGACGCTGAGGATCTGCTTGTCCTTAGTCTGACCACACAGGACAAAGAGTGGCTGATACACAGCCCCTTCCGTTTCAACTGGAAATTCCTTTGTGACCTCGGTAAATACCATCACACTCCAGATGAATTGATTCAGCATATCCATCGGGTGCTGCTGCTTCAGCAAGGCCAGGGTCTGCCCGACGATCTGGCCCCACACCTTCGGACGGTGATCACGCGGGTCTGCTTCTACATAGATGTCGCGGGTCTGACGAATGCGGGCAGCCGTGAGCAACACATCCCGCATCAGATGCTCTTTGGCCTGTCCCATCTTTTCCAGCCATGTAGATAAATCCTGCTGTTCCTGCTCAGTGAATTGATCCCAGATCCGATGTAGAATTGGGGCCATCCAGCTGGTATCCATCTTCTGCGCCTGAGCCTCAGAATAGTGTACCAGCAGACAGTAGCCAATCGGGGTGATCACGCCATTGCTCATATAGACAGCCTTGGCAGCTTCCAGGGTAGCTGGATCAGCTATGGTGGGAACGACTTCAGCCGGGGGTGGCTGATCCGCATCTCCCAACACAGAATGCAATTCCTTCAGCCAGACATAGCAGGCTGCTTTCCACTTCTCAGTGATCCCCATAATGGCCGTGACGGGATGCTGCTTGTACTGAAGATCAATATGGATGAGGTCAAGCGGGGTACAGTTCAGCTGACTGGTGATTTCCTCCCGTAAGAGGTGAAACCATCGCTGCGCCATGCCATTCAGCAAAGCCCGATCCCGATCCGCAATGCGACTGACGAGGCCATATTCAGTCAGCGTGACACAGCGTAAGCTCTTCATGCGCTCCAGCTTAGGCACGCTGTTGTAGAGGTGGCGCCAGCGCGGCTGATAGCAGGTGGGCCACTTCTGATCCAAGAAAGTCAGCAATTGGTGAAGTGCTACTTCATCCTTTGCTGCCTGTTGATCGGCCTTGACCCGTTCTGATCCTGTCTGTTTTTCCTGTCCTTCCATGTTCCACTCGCAATTGCACCCTGCATTAACGAGTGGATTGATTCGTGACAGCCAATTGCTATTTGCTGTGCTTCTGCTCTTTCAGCTGTTTGCCAATGATCAGCCCTTCACGGAACCCGAATGTTGGCAACGCCTCCAGACCAATCACAGCTTCCAGTGGCGCCTGCAATTCAGGACGCCCGGCCAGCACACATGCTTTGTTCCAGATATGGCACATTTCATTCACGCTGCGCCCTTCCAGCCAGTCGGCTTTTGGGATCATCCGAATCGCGTCTGCGAACCCTGCAATCAACATCTCATCACTTACTTTCATCGTCCCGCCTCCAGCTGCGTGTATAACCAGAATAGACAGACGCAGAGAACACCTGCCAGGAAGCTGGAGAGACTATGCCAACGATCTGTGCGTGCCTGCAACAACAGCAGGTGTTTCACAGCAGGCCCCATTTGCTCCTCCAGTTTTACTTTCTTACGGGCGTCATTCAGATCTAAGTCCAAAACGTCACGAAACATCGTAACGGCAATCAGCATGAGAAGCAGATCCCCTGTGATTAAGAACACGCGATAGAAGTCATGCGACATCAAGCAATCGTGTGAAATAGGGTCAATTGCTTAGCAGCTCTGGTAGCTGCCGTGTAGAGCCAGCGTCGGGCCTCTCCATCGGTATTGTTCTTAATCCACCAGCGGGTCTTGCTGTCGATGACCAGCCCGACGTGATCGAATTGAGAACCCTGCGCCTTATGCGCTGTCAGACATTCCCCCCAATCGGCGGCGAGAATACGACGGCGAAAAAGCCGCGCATACTGATGGATGTTTCCTCCATTCTCCTGCTGGTTTCGCCAGTCGCGGAACAGAGCGCGAGGCACCTGCTCCACCCCAAACAGCTTCAGCTGACGGCGTTGCTCAGCCGTGTCTGCTCCAAACATGCTGGGCAGCAATAGCTTAGGCTCCAGTCCGTCTGTCCAGCCAATACCTGTACCTTCTTTATCCTCTTTTCCACAGAGCTGAATTCGCAGCAGATTCGGATTGATCTGCGTGCAGCGATCCACCTCGTAGGTTTCCCCGTTGTAGACTTGGTGCAGGTGATTGTTCTGCGTAATCACCACCCGCTCTCCCTTAAGTGGAATAGGCCCACGAAAGCCGCGCAAGGCCCGTACCCGCTTGTTGACATCGTGTCGTGTCGCATTTGTCCAGGCAATCAGTGGCGCGCTGTTTCCTGCTTTCCGGTGATCGGCTAACCATTGTGCGGCTGTCTGCTCAGTCACACCTTTACGGTGAATCACTTCTCCTGTACCCTGTAAGGAAGCTTGAGCATAATCGGCAAAGCGCAAGGCGGTTGCATAGCGGATAATGTCACTGTTCCAGGCTTGCCGATGAATCTCAGTCAAAGTGGCCAGCGGATCTTTAAAGTCTACACCCCAGGTGTCTTTGACAGGTGAAAGCTGATAGGGATCACCCACCCAGAGCACCTTTGCTCCGTGTGCCAGTGCCTCCATGACATCTTCATGCAGGGAAGAACCGATCATGGATGCTTCATCACAGATCAGCAACCCGTTTTCTGGTACAGGTGACTGCACTTTACCCCACTCCAGTTCCCCCTCAGCATCCTCATCGAATTCTGCATAGAGCAGACTGTGAATCGTGGAAGCCCAGTGCTTTGTGACTTCCCGAATCCGGTCGGCAGCTTTGCCCGTTGGAGCGCACAGCCGCACGGTCTTATCCTCATCCCAATGATCCGCGAGGGCCTTCAGCAAAAAGGTCTTCCCCGTCCCAGCAGCACCTGTCAATACGGCTTCGGGTTCATCGGAATGCGTGCGCCAATTGATAATCTGCTCAAAGGCACGTTGTTGATCGCGGGCTAACGACATCCGTATCTTCCTCATTCACAATTGGTTCTGCGGTTTGAATCGGGGGTTCACTTAGACGTTCTTGCAGAATGCTCAGTAAGGGCTGGCCTAATAAGGCTCCCAGTGTCAGCACATCCGTTACTGCCCATTGGGTTTCGCCTGTCTCCAGCCGGGCATACTGACGCTTGCTCAAATTGAGTGCAAGTGCCGCTTCTGCTTGTATGAATCCTGCACGGTGACGGTGCCCCGCCAGAATGCGCCCAATGCGGCAATTCAGTTCTTGCTCAGCAGGTGTCATGGATTTATAAAGCGGAAACAGATTTTCCCTGGAGTGTGCAATAATGCAAGTGCATTGGCTATGTTCTGTCTCGTTTCTGCCGTGATTAGGATGCCCCCATCTTGAATTTCAAGAATAAAGGCCCGCTCTGGTGGGATCTCCGCTTTTTCGCGCACCTGCTCTACCAGGGCCTCCCACAAATGACGCCATTCCAGGATGCCCTGACAGCGCAGTGACTCGCGCCAATAGGTTGTTGAGCGTGAATCGCGTGCGTCTGTTATCGGTGGTGGATTTTGCATAAAGTAGACAGCTTCTACACAGGAAGAAACAGGCTCTGTTCCCTTATCTAATCCTGCGCGTTGTGCCACAGCAAGAATCAACAGTGTGGGGATATGCACGCTGCTATGAATCAGTCCTACTGAAATGCTTACATCAGGTGGAACAGTGGGCCACTTGTCTTGATTGGGTATGATCATGTTGTACCTCTTGCTGCTTCTATGTCACGGTGGCCCAGGCCGCATTGTTCAACGCTAGCCAGTCGTCAATCGCCATCGTCGTCTTCTACCTTCGCCAGACTGGAAATGAACAGATCCGCTGCTTCTTGATCATCCATCCCTGCCAGCTTGTCCGCAAAAGAGGTCAACCGGGTTCCACTCACAATGTCTGTTACATCTTCTGTCTTCGGTAATAGGATTGAAACAACGTGATCATCTTTCGTGCCTTCTGCGATTGGAAGCAACACACGCAAGGCATGGGTACGCCCAATTCGATCTCCACGTCCGATTCCCTGTTCAATCTCACGCGGCGTATAGGGCAATCGGGTGAAGACCAGACAGTGTGAGCATTGCAACCCGTCCAGCGATTCACCGATGGATTGCCATGTACCCACAAAGAAAGCTGCCCCCGGTGCGTTGCCATAGGCTTCCACCCATTCCTGGTGCTGCTGCATGGTGCCGTGTTCGGAATGCACCAGCCAGACAGGAACATCC
>SXGR01379151.1_pt1 | contig 15229 bp, 15 predicted proteins | sample 3174711 | NCBI WGS metagenome assembly SXGR01 (sample SAMN11356860, study PRJNA531348) | freshwater metagenome | isolation source: freshwater sample F1-60 | place: China: Fuxian Lake, Yuxi | collected 2017-12-25
ATTGGTAGTGAGGTCACCCGTGGCATCGGGGGAGAGGTACAAGTTGACCATCTCCCAGTCGGCCTCGTGATCATTGATGCCATGGAACGACGACCGCCAATCGTTCATGCAATAGAAGAACCAGTACTGAAGGACTGTCCAACCGGCTTCGTGCACCACCCGGCCGTAGTAGGGGGTGCCATTCCCGGCGATCTGGTCGCGGTAGGTGATCTCGCCGGCGGCGACGGCTCCCCGGGGCACACGCCCGCGGAACAGCAGGGTGATCCGAAAGAGGGCGTCGATGAGGCGGGCGATGACGCCCACACGCATAAATCGGCTGGCCTGGCGCATGCTCGGACCGTTGCCGGCCTTGTGCCAATTGCGGTACTCGCGCCGCGTGAGCGGGGTGTGCACGTATCGCAGATGCATCGTGCGGCTGGCGTGATCACGCCCTAACTGCGCGAGGCCATCGAGGTCGGTCTCACCCGGTTCCGCCAACTTCTGATCACTTCCATCGGCGTCGCGCTCCCACACCGAACAGGCCTCGACGTAGGCACCCACGTCGGCGGGAAGGAAGAGCTCCACCTTGTTAAAGCGAAGGATCGGCTCATGACGGCGCAACAGATCAAGTTCATCCACAGCCCCAGCGTACGTCACGCGCCGAGCCGGGCGATAACGTCCGGGATATGAACATCACCCGCTTCGGCGGCCTCGCGGCCGTCACACTCTGTTCAGCCGCCCTCCTTGTGGGGTGCGGATCATATTCGTCATCTGCCGATACGTCCTCGGCCGACACCACCACCACCGCTGCGGCCACCGCCGCAGCGACCACCACCGCAGCAGCTACGACCGCTGACCAGAAGGTAGGTGGCACGGCCACGTGCGACCAAGCATCCCTCAGCAAGGCTGTCGAAGCCACCGGCACGGCGAAGGAGCCCAACACCCTCGCAACGCCGACGTCATTTGAGTGCTCAGATGGCTGGGCGTATGCCTACGTCAACTCGGGCACGGGAGATGCCCAGTACACGGGCACCACGGTGTTCGAGGCCGAAGGCCAGTTCTGGATTCCGAAGGACCGCCAGAAGGTGTGCATCTCGCCCGGCAATCAGGTGCCGAAGGCGATCTACCAGCCGGCCTGCGAGACCAACTAGCGCTGCGTGTGAGTGGACTCCGCCTGCGTGGCGCGGGTCCACTCACGGCAGAGCCGCGTGACGACCGCGTGGCTCACCTTGCTGTCGGTCTCGGGCATGGCGATTGATTGCACGCAGAGTGCGCCCAGCTGCTTTGGCCCAAATCGGTAAATCCCGGTGCCATTTTGCGCAATGCGGCTGTTGAGGGTGGTCGCATGCGTGGCCACCCATTCTCAGCCCTGGCGCGAGGGGCACATGGCTGCGGGCATGCCGGTGACGGGGCCGGTGGGGGGCCCAAGATGAAGTGCGCCCGGACCACGCGGCCGCCGTGGGCGGTGATGGCGCGGATAAAGGCGGCCGGCAGGTTGAGCCAGTCGTCGTAGTTGATGGCACCGATCTGCCCCACGCCTGCGCTGTTGTACATCGCGAGCCAGTATCTCTCACCGGCGGCCACGGCGGCAATGGCACCGCGCCAGTGCGATCGCTCGGCAGGTGACTCCATCGCTTTCATCATGGGGTATGCCACGTACATCATCACGCGTTTCGCATAACTGGAACCCCAGGGGGATGGGGCGTCGAGCTGGTTCATTGCGATGCTCAGGCGGGATCCAGCCCGCCCCTTGAACGCATTCCCGATGTCGTCGATCGCCACCAGATGTGCCTTGCACGGCATCTTGGGGTTACACGTGCCGTTGATCGCGCGCCGGAGGCGCTTGGCGATCTCTGCTGGGGGCAGTGTGGTGCCAGCACCACGCCATCAACCCGGGCAATGCGGTTTGTCGGCGGGAGCACGGTATGCCTGGCCGGCAACTGGCGGAATGTCGCAATGCGCTCGAGCGGCCCCGGCCCGTGGGGGAGCAGGCGTTCCAACACCGTCTGAATCTTGAACTCAGACAGATAGATGATGTGGCGGGGCGCGCCCGAGACCGCACCCGGAGAGCGAGCGGGCTTGGCACTGGTACCGCCGCTCTCGCTGCCGCAGCCCACACCTGCCACGACGAGCGACAGGTCCACGATGAGTGCAACTGTGCGCGGAGCCAGGTGGCAGACCCTCATGGGCCGATATCATCAGCGCGGAGCATTCGAGATAGACCGGGTGGCCGAGACTGGTATAAAGCGATGGGGCCCCCGGAAAACGACCTGCTGATGCCGCAATTGGCATCCGCAGACTGGAGGAGACAGGCAATGGATATGGCGGAAGTCAAGGCCTCGCTACAGGCGAAGGTCGATGGTCCGATTGACCACTACGGGTTCTTCATGACCAAGGGCTCATTCACCAAAGCCCCGGCGGGCGCCATGGGCGACGCCTTTAAGATGCTCGGCGGCTTTCGCCGCAAGAAGCGCGGTGGCGATCTCACGGGTGTGAGCAGCAGTGCATCCACGATGGGCCTGGATAATCACCAGACGGCCCTCGTACTGGCTGGCGGTCTGCTCTATGCAGTGGACACCACCACGAGCATGGGCGGCACGATGAGCATCGGCGAGGTGCTGGGTAGCTGGCCAACTGATGAGCTGGTTGTGGAAGGCACCCGCAAGAGCCAGGGCAAGGTGCAGGGCAACGTCACCCTGCTCCTCGACCTGGACATCACACACCCGCCGAGCGGGGGTGGTGGCCAGATGCAGACCATGACCTACGAGGGGCTCGGTGACCCCACGCTCGACCTCTACGAGGCCATCACCGCGCTCAACTAGACGGGCCGACGCTGCCTTCGGCGGCTTTCACTGCGACGCGGATCGCGACGACGAACTCCTTCGCCGCGATCCGCTCGCGAGCCTCCACCGGCACCTCAAACGCGAAGGCCTCCCCAACCACCACAAGGTAGACGAACCCCTCGGGCACTGGCTCGCTGAACGACCAGCCGATCTCGTCGGTCGTGAAAATGCCGACGAGCGCATTCCCGAAGATGCCGCGGGCGGTTACCTCCTCGCGCGTGGTGCTCTCATCGCGCACCATCGCTCGCGTGCCCACCAACGGGCCGCTCACGTCGCGGCACCGGATCTGGTCGGCCCCGAGGGTGATGCCGTGGAACTCGGTGGGAAGTGGTGCCGGGGGTCGCTTGCCCATTGCGCCTCGCTAATTGTCGTCGAACACCAAGATCTGGCCGCCGTAACAGGCAACCCACACGCGCTGAGTGACCGGCTCATACGTGATGCCGATGGGGTGGTAGCAGGCCTCCACCGTTTGCAGCACCCGCATGTTGCTGCTGCGCAGCTTCGAGATCGACCCGCTCTCGTAATTAACTACATACAACGCTGAACCGTCGGTGGAGCGAGCGAGGCTGCGGGGCGCACCACCGGTGCTCGCCCGGGTAACTGCTCCGGTGCGAAGGTTCACCTTGGCCACCCTGCCCTCGGCGTTCAGGGTAACGTAGGCCGTGCTGCCGTCGTCTGACAGTGCCACGGCGCGCGGCCCCGAACCCACCTCGATCTGCTGCGTGCGGTAGTTGCGCAGGTCAACGCGCAGCAGGTGACTGCTGCCCATGATGGCCACGATGGCGAAACGGCCATCCTGCGACACCGCGATACCGCGCGGATAGGCTCCGAGAGGCATCGTGCGCACCACCTTGCCGGTGGCCGCGTTGATCACACTCATGTCCCACGAGCACCAGTTGGTGACCAGCACACGACCACCATCGGGCGTGACCGCCACCACTTTGGGCACCGCCCCCACCGGGTACACTTGGTCAATCGTCATGCTCTCGAGGTTGACGCGATAGGTGAATGAGTGGTCAGTATCCGAAGAGGGGGTGCAGGTGTCCTTCCCCTCGGGTCCGAACCCGCTGCCGTACATGGCGTAGTTGGTCACATAGGCATAGAGGCCACCGGGCGAGAACGCGGCCTCAACCGGTGCACCACGCGAGATGCCCGGGTGGCCCTTCACCCCGAACTTGGCCAAGTTCACGGAGTCGGGGATGGTCGCCTTCAGTTTCATGGTGCGGGCGTCGTACACCGTGATGGTGTGCGTGTACATCATGTTCTGGGCGGTGACGAGCCCGCTGCCCGATGCCGCCACCGACTTCGGAGAGATCTGCCCGGTGATCGTCGCGCGAAGATGGAGCCGCCCCTGCACTGCTGGGGGCCCCGTTGCCGCAGGCGCTCCTGCAGCGGGCGCCGCCACGGTGGCGCCCGCTGCAACGTGGGCTGAGGGAATGGTCAGAAGTGCAGTGATCAATACCACCGGGGCGGTGAGACGCATTGGGCATCCTTGGTAGTCGTACCGAACAGGGTTCCGAACCCGGGCCGCTGATCGTATCCTCCTCCGCGAGCACTGGGTATGGATTGCCTTCCTTGCCTTGAGGGCGCCAAAACCGCAGTTGGTGATGCGGTCACCTGAAATCGTGGGTCTTTACCCCCGCCCGCGAGTACGGGGGCACGGGCGATAGTTCCCGCTCGCGACGGACGAAGTGCTGCTGGCTGCGTTGCACCCCGACGAGGAACTCCCCCCGGGCAGATCTTAAGTGCTGTCGGCCCCGCCGCCGCCGGCTGGTTCATTGCCGTCCCCCCCGTCGTTGTCACCGCCCTTCGGACGGTTGCGACGACAACGTTCGGAGCAGTAGCGCACCTCGTTCCAGTTCTCGGCCCACTTGTGGCGCCAGGCGAACGGGCGCCCGCACGTGGCGCAGATTTTTTCGGGGAGGTCGCCCTTACGTCTCATTCGTCCCATGTGTGGCGTCCATCTCCTCTCCTTGCCCGACGCATGCAAGCAGTTGCGGGCGGGCGCGATTTCATCCGCGTAATTCGTTGACAGCGGCCAATGAATCAGCCGTTCCGCGCAGCGATGCGCTGCTCCGTCGGATGCCGGGGTGGGTGACGGGTCCTAAGGTGGCACCGGCGTCGGCGCTCCCCAAGGTCCATTAGCTCCGTGACAAAGGCACGGAAGCCCTTCTCGTACATTCCATCGCTATCGGGATAACGAATGTTTTTATTCAGGCGATGCCGGGGGCGCTACCCGGCATACGGGCGAGCGCGAAACCTCTGCCGACGATCGCCACGGCAGCGGTGACCGGTCCCGATCAATAACCCCGCTCCCACCCCATTGACTCCGTCTTTCCTGATCAATGCCCTGTATCGCCGCCGGTCAAGAAGCCCAACCCGGGGCACGGGAGGCACGGGAACGGGCAATTTCGGTACCACCACACACATCTCATCGAATCCGATTGAGCAGGCCCCGCCCAAGCGCAATGCCAACTACGACGAGCAGTACGAATGGAGCAAAGATCATGCGCACAATCATCGTGGCTCCAGTTACCAATTTCATGTGGCAATCGTACTCCCACTCATCAATGGCGCAGGCCTGACCGATGTCCCTGAGTGCATGCGGCTCATACCGGCCGCCTCGCAGGGCGGGGGATCTAAAGAACTGGCAACCCCGGCTCCGCCACTCGCAGCTCATCGCGCCCGAAGTGATCCAAACAGCGCGGGGTGGCTGCGCTGTACCCGGAATGCCAGCAGCGCGCCGATCGCCGGCCTACTCGCACAAGGGCGATGTCTACGAGTGGTCCTCTGCGTGGTTTGAGCAGCCTGACCAACGCAGCGGAATCACCCGGGCGATGCCTGAATGACGTTGTCGGCGGGCGGGAGGTATTGCGGCGCGAGCGGTCACCGGGCAATCGGTCGCAATCGAACCCGCGGCCCGAGGATTGACAAGACGATCCGCGGGTGCGGCGAGGTGGGGTGGGGTCGGGGATCACCTCATGAGGGCGGCGGTGCTCACCACTCCGCCCCTGATCGAGCACGGTGTGGTGCCGTGGAGTCGCTTCGCACCTTCGTGCAGACCCATGCGGTCGCCGCCTATGCAGTGTCGTCATCCATCGCCATAAGTCCCGGCTGGACGATGGTCACGGGCTAGCCTTGGCGGCCAATCCGACTTCGAGGGACGGTCTCTGATGCAGCGGTTCACCGATGGCTACCGGGACCTGCGCGGCCTGTCCTGGCCCGCGAGCTATCCCATCGCTCAGTTCCCCAACCCTCCGCTCATCATCGGGCTGGCAGCGCTGGGGGCGAGATACGTGGCCACAGGGGCCGTGGCAGACCTGCTGGCCGCCCTCGGATACGTGTTTATCGCCATCTGGGCATACCTCGAACTTACGGCCAGAGTCAACATGTTCCGCCGTGCGCTCGGGCTTGCTGGGCTCGCCTACATCGTCGTGACCATCGCGCAGCGCTTCGGCGCGTAGGACGGCAGCGTGTACCACGACATCGCCATCATCGAGGCCGGGCTCAGTGGGTTGTACGCGGCCCGGCTACTGCAGCAGGCGGGCGCCGACTACGTGGTGCTGGAGAGGGCGCCCCGCACTGGCGGGCGAATCCTCTCGCTGGGCGCAGATGGCGCACGCGGACCCTGCGACATGGGGCCGTCGTGGTTCTGGCCGGCGTATCAGCCCCGCATGCCTGCGCTGGTGCGCGAGTTGGGCTTGCGCGCCTTTCCGCAGGCGAACACGGGTGCACTGCTGTGGGAGGAGTCCGCGACCGAGTGCATCCGGTACGAGGGTGGCGCACCCGATGATGGATCGATGCGCATTTATGGAGGCACCGCCACGCTGATCGACTCGCTCGCGGAGGAGATCCCCCCCCGAGCGGGTGCTGGTGGAGCATCGGGTCACTGCGCTGCGACAAACGCCACAGGGAATCTCCGTTCAGTTGAGTGCGGAGGCCGGCCCGGATGTCGCTTACCAAACGCGAACCGTTATCTGCACGCTGCCGCCGCGGCTCCTGGCCCCGACCGTGGAGTTCGACCTACCGCTTCCCGAGGCTGTGCGCAGCAGCTGGACCGCCGTGCCCACCTATATGCCGGGCAACGCGAAGTTCGTTGCCATCTACGAGCACGCCTTCTGGCGCGATGCCAGCCTCTCGGGCGAGGGGCGAAGCCGCGTGGGGCCGCTTGTGGAGATCCACGATGCGTGTGATGGGCACGGGCTGGCTGCCCTGACCGCGTTTGTCGGCACGCCCCCACAGGCGGGCATGGGTGCCCTCGACCACCTGTGTGAGGCCGCCATCGCCCAACTGGTGCGCCTACTCGGGCCCGCGGCCCAGCACCCCGTGGCGTGTCTTCTGAGGGACCGGGCCGCTGACCCTCTGCTGGCCACCGCTGATGACATGCAGCCGCTGTACGCCCACCCGCAGTACGGGCGGCATGCATCGCCGCCGGGCGAGTGGGCCGGGTGCCTCATTCTCGGTGGTACTGAGAGCGCCCCCACCTACGGTGGCGACATGGAGGGGGCGCTCGAGGCAACCGAGGTGGCGGTCGCCGCGGCGCCCTGACGACGCCGCGGCGCGATGGCGCCACCCGCACGTACGCCAACTGCGTTTGCACTGCGCTTTCGACCAGGTGCCACAGGCAGCAGAAAACGGGAAAGGCCCGCCGAAGCGGGCCTTTCGTGAAACGGGAGTGACGGGACTCGAACCCGCGGCCTCAGGATTGACAGTCCTACGGCCCTCCCGGTTCCTAGGGGGTGGCCGTGGTGCCTGAATCGGTGACCTGTCGAATGGCGTCATTCCGGGAGCATCCGGTCGCCTCCATCACCTCGGCGACCTTCACGTGGATGATGCGGGTCACCTCGGCGCGGCTGTCATTGCCGGTCACCGGGCCGGTGCCGCCACCAGCCAGGCGCGGCGTTGGCTTCACCTCGCTCTGGGCGATCCTCTGCCTTGTCGGTGTTTTGGGTGCTCATGCTGAGGAGGCTATGGCGACTGCAGCGAACGCGCCAGCGGCGGCGGGGCTGCACCAGCAGCGCGGAGCAGGCGTGGAGGCCGCCCGTCAGCGCAACGCCGGCGACCAGCGCGGCACGTAGGTCGGTTCCCCCCAGCAGGGGGCCGCGCCGGTGATACGTTCGGCATCGTGACGTATGCGCGATCCCGCCTGCTGGTGGGCGTAACCGCGGTGGGCACCTGGGTGGTCATCTGCATCGCCTTCCTGGCCGCGGGCGGGGCGTCGCTGCTGCCCGACGCGGAAGCGTCGGCGGGCACGCAGGCGGGCCTGCTGTTCGCGCTGCTCGGCGTCTATGTGCTGGTGAGCCTGCCCTTCGACCTGCTTGGCGGGCTGGTGCTGCCCCGGCGCCACGGGCGCGAGGTCGCGCCTACCGGCGCATACCTCGCCGGCTTGCTGCGGGGCGTGGTGGTGCAGGTGGTCGTGATGGCGGCTGCTGCCGCGCTGATCGTGCTGGCGGGGAGCGCCGGTGGCGACGGCGCCGGGCTGGCAGTGGCGGCCGGCATCGCGCTGGTGATCGCACTCGGCAGGCTTCCCTTGGCGCGCGCGGTGGCGGCGCTGGGCCGGCCCGTCGCGATGGACGATGCGGCGGGCACGGTGACCATCGCGGCGGCAGACGTGGGCTTCACCGGTGGCGTCACGGGCCTGTCGGGGCGCATCACCATACCCGCCGCGTGGCGGGTCAACCTGGGCGACGGCCTGCAGGTGGAGATTGATCGCAGGCGATCGCAGGCCGGGGCGTCGTACTGGCTGGGCATCGTGGTCGCGCTGGCGTGGACGGTCGGCGGTGTGGCGGTGTCGATGGCCCTGCCCGGAGGCGGCGCTGGTGACATGTCGGCCCTGGTGGCCACCGGGGCTTGGTTCACCCTGTGGTCGTTCGTGGGCCTGCTGGTGCTGCCATCGGTGAGCAGGCCGGCCGTGCGTGCGGCCGACGCCGCGGCGGCCGCGGCGTTCCCCCACGAGCAGGTGGCCGCGGTCATCTCGTCGCTGGATGCCCTGCAGGATGATGAGCCCAAGCGGCCCGACGCCGTCGAGGCCATCTTCCACCCCATTCCCGGGGCAGCCGGACGCATCGCCGCGCTGAGCGCCCCGCCACCCGGCCCCCGGCCGTGGAACGTGGCGCGCACGGCGCTGCCGATGTCGTGGTGCTGCCTGGGCCTGCTGGGCCGTGCCGTGCACTGCAACGCCGGGCGCCCCGAGCTGTGGGTGCTGCTGCCCACCGACTGAGCCCGCGGGCGCGACCCGCCGTCATCAACGAGGGGATGAGGGGCATCCTTGGAGATGACGCGATGGCGCTGATTAGAGGACTGGTCGGAGGGGGCGAGCGAAGGGGGCACCCTTGCGCAGGCTCTTAGGCTCACACGAGGCCCGCACGCAGGAGGTCACCTAACTGTTAGCCCTTGCGCCGCATCACCCTCGTCAGCGCATCATGCTGAGTGATGTCCTCAGACTTCATGAGGGCTGCGGCCTTCGCGTGAACGATCTCCTGAGCTCGGCCCGCTCCCCATCGCCAACTGGGTACGGGCTGGTGCGCCCATCGAGCAGAGCGGCCGCCAGGGCGTCGAGGTCAAGCACCGCCCACCGCCCTCAGTTCGCGGGAGACCGCGTTCACCAGTGCCTGCCGACTGCTGGGGTCGAGCGGCACGGCATCCATCGCCCGGCGCACGGCATCGGCGACCACGCGGATGTTCGCTTCACTGATCGACGGTTGGCGCTCTGCCAAGTTCGTGTCGGCTGCGATCTTCGCCAGTCGTCCGGCACGGTTGAGGGACTCGGCGTAGAGCCTCACCGTTGGGTTGCTGGCGTCGTCAGGCTCCACCGTGGACACCTGCACCCGCATGGCCTCTCGATCACCCGCAGCCACCGACAGGGCGCGGCTGAGCACCTCCTGATGCTGAGCGACCATCGCTGCGGCGAGGGGTTCGCGCGCCTCGTCAACGCCGTCGTGCCAAACAGCGAGGCGCGACTCGGCATCGCTGCACGTAATGGCGGAAGGCATGTCAGCTGGGTTTGACTTGCCGAAGAGGCCCAACTTCAGGCCCGGACGGTTGACGGGAATGCGCATGACATAAAGTCGGAGGCTACTGCGCCTTATTAGCGTGCGACCGGTCAGGGCGCGCGCAGGGGGCTCGAGGCGGGTCTCCGTCTGGTGCGCTCCCCTGCCCTCGGGCTACGGGCGCTTACTGCCAGCGGTATTGATCGTGACCAGCCCGGTCGTGGACACCACATCGCCCGATCCGGAGTAGTCGCTCGCCTGCAACTCCCACCGGACATTGCACCGCTCGCCCGGGCGGGTGCGTGGCATGGCAAACTTCGTGGTGCCAGTACTGACGAGGCGTTTCCGTGTGACCCGGTCCTGCCACCACGGCCCGATGATGGTGTCCACGTAGTTGCCGCACTCCACAGATACGGTCCCCGTGCCCACGACCGCCCGAGTCACATCCGGGGCGTAGATCGTGTCGCCGTTGTCGTCGTATCCAGCCCGTTCCCGGTAGACCTGCTCAACGGAGTAGATCACCGAAAGGCTCGCGGTCGGGGGTGAACTTCTTGCTGGCCCCGTCTACCCACACGGATGATGTCGCGCTCACATCGCCGTCGCGGCCCACGCCCTTCGCGGCTGCTGCAGTCGAAACGGTGAGCGCTAGGGCGACCCCGACGGTAGCCACGTGAACTGCGATAGTGACTTTTGGATGGGCGTGCCACACGCAGTGAATCGTACGCTCGCCGGGGTCATGGCGATGGCGCACGACCTCTGGAACGACGGAAGGCTCGCCGAAGCGGGCCTTCCGTGAAGCGGGAGTGACGGGACTCGAACCCGCGGCCTCAGGATTGACAGGACTATTCCGACTACGGGTGAGTACGGGTGAACACGGGCAGGGAGGGGCGTTTGGGTGCCTCGCACCTCCCTATGGGAAGCCTGATCTCTGGGGGGCCGTGTCGCACCTTGCGTCGCACCTACAGCCCCACCGCGCTGGCGAGGTCGTCTCCTACCGGGAGGTCATCGGTGAGGATGTGGACGTACACCTTCATCGTGAAGCCGGGATTGGCCTGCCCGAGCAGGCGGGACACCACGGCGATATGCGTGCCGGTGTGAATCCAGCGTGACGCGTCCGGCGGTGGCGCCCGGCTCGGCCTTAGGCGCCCTCAGGCGTAGGCTGCGCGAATGAACTTTCCCTCGACCTCCAAGCGCTCGGTGGCATCGCTCGCCATGGGCGCGATCCTCATCGGCGGCCTCGCCGCGGCCGACGCATCCAGCGCGGCGAAGAAGAGGAAGACATGCACGCCCGCGCCCAAGGCCAAGTGCGACGGCGTGAACCTGACCAAGCGCAATCTGGCCGGCAAGAACCTGCGCGGCATCAACCTCAAGGGCGCCAACCTCACCGGGGCCAACCTGAAGGGAGCGAACCTCACGGGGGCTACGCTCACGAACGCCAAGCTGGGGAGGGCCAATCTCACGAACGCGGTGGTCTCGAGGGCTCGCACTGGCGGGGCAAGCGTCAATGGCGCCACGGTAACGGGCCTGGTGAGCGGGGCCGTCTCGGGCACGCCCAACTCGCTCCCCACCGGCTGGCAGCTGAACTCCGGCTACTTCATGGGCCCTCGCGCCAACCTCGCCGGTGCGAACCTCATCGGGCAGACCCTCACGGCGGTGAACCTCACCGGCGCCACCCTCACCGGCGCGCTGCTCACCGGCGCCACGGCCTACGCCTCCACCTTCACCAATGCCGCCATGGCCAACGCCAACCTGGCGGGCGCCACGATCACCATCAGCACGCTCACCGGGGCCAACCTCTCCGGCGCGTCGCTCGTGGGCGCAACCTTCACCGCGAGCGGCGCGGTGAGCGCCAACTTCACCGGCGCAAACCTCACGGCGGCCACGATGTCGGGCACCGACCTCACCGGCGCGAACTTTTCGCGGGTATACGGCCGCGCGGCCACCTTCTCGGGGGCCACCCTCACGGGCGCCAACCTCACCTCGGCGGCGCTCGGCGGCAACTCCCAGAACTCCGTGGCGCTCGACGGGGCCGACCTCACCGGCGCCAACCTCGCCGGCACGGTGCTGGGCTACGCCAACCTGACGAACGCCGTAATCACGAACGCCACCATCACGGGCGCCGACCTCCGCAACGCCACGTACGACGGCCTGAGGTCGGGCGGGCTCACCAATGGCGCGGGCACGCGCCTGCCGGCGAGCACGTGGGTGGTGGGCGGCTACCTCATCGGCGAGAACGTCAACCTGGTGGAGGCCGACCTCAGGGACCAGGTGCTCACGGGCCTCGACTTCCAGGGCGCCGATCTCTCACGCGCCAACCTCTCGGGCGCGCGGCTCGTCAGCGCCTCGCTCGTCAATGCCATTGCGGTGGGCGCCGACTTCACCGGCGCGAGTCTCATTCAGGCGACGCTCGGCGGCGCCGACCTGCGCGAGTCCAGCGTGGCGAGGGCCACGCTGGACCTCGCGTCGTTCGACGGCAGTCTCGCGAACGCCCCCTACGGCACCACCGGTAGTGAAAGCACGACCCTCACGCAGAACCCGGTTACCGTGCTCACCAACATGTCCGGGCTCGACCTGTCGGGGGCCAACCTGTCGTTGGCCGACAAGCACTGGATCCAGGTCGACTTCACCGGCGCGAACCTCACGGGCACCACGTTCAAGGACAACGGTCATTTCAACTACAGCGTCTTCGCCCGGGCGAATCTCGCGGGAACGGCCTTCGGTGGCAGCGGCTCGGGCGTGAAGTTCGAGAACGCGATCTTCACCGGAGCGACCGGGGTGCCGACCATCGGCGGCGGGGGATCTTGGGGCCGGACGACCTGCCCGAACGGCACCGTGCTGAGCACGGCCTGCGCGTTCTCATGACCCGGAGCGCTCACCCGTCCTGAGCTGGGCGCATGCGCCCTGCACGATCTTCCAGGCCTTGGCGTAGAGCGCTTTCTCCTCGGCGATGGTCTGCATGCACAGCACTTCGATTGCCTGCGGGCCGAGGCGGTATAGGCCCACCCCGTTTATGGTGATTGACCGGTTGAGCTCATTGGCCCGCGCCGCGACCCATGCGCAGGCCTTGCCCTCGGGGCACATCTCCCGGGGCATGCCCGCGATGCGCCCCGTGAAGTCGCCCACCATGAAGTGCACGCGGCTGAGATCTCCGCCCGCGCTGGTGATGGCATCGGTGATGGCCTTGGTGCCCTCGGTCCACATGCGGTAGTCGACGTCGCGGCTGAAGTCGGGGTACATCTCCAGCCAATAGCTCTCACCCTTCGCGACCGCCGACAGTGCGTCACCCCACCCGGCAGCCGCGTCGTCACCCGCCATGATCCCCTCGATCATCTGGAGCGGGATGTACATCATCACGCGGTCGGCGTAGGTGGATCCCCACGGTGACTCATCTTGGAGCAGGTCCATGGCGTCGTTGAGCCGCTTGCCCGCGTCGCCCTTGAACTCGACGCCGATGTCGTCGATGGACACCACGTGCGACGTGCACGGCATGTGCTTGCTGCAGGTGGTGTCGACGGCCACGCGGATGCGCCGGGCGATCTCCTCGGCCGGTATCTTCGCGAGGGTCACCCCGTCGAGCCGCGCGATTCGGTAGGCCGGCTGCAGCACCGTCTGCGCGGCCGGCATCTGGCGGAACACCTGCGCACGCTCGAGCGGACCCGGCCCCGTGGGCAGCAGCCTCTCGAGGATCGTGCTTATGCTGAATTCGGACAGGTAGACGACGTGGCGCTTCGCGCCCGGCGTGGCGGGCGTGCCCGCATCCGGCAGTGCCGCGGAAGCCGAGCGCCTTCCATCGGAGTTCGCCACCACTCCGCCGCAGCCGGCGGCCAGGAGCGCCAGCAGAACTGCGAGCACGATTGCCAGGCGTGATGGCGAGGAGCGCATTACTTTCAAATCATACCCCGTGGCGCCCCTCGCCATCGGGATCAGGGGCGAGTCGCTCGGGGAGCGCCGCCGCTGCCGAACGCGGGCGTCGCCGACACCGGTCGTTCATCCTTTGGCCATGCGTCGGTCACTCATCGCCATGGCCCTGCTCGCCACCGGAGTGGTCGTCGCGGGATGCGGATCATCGCCTGCGCTCACCGCCTCTGAGGGCGCGGGAGGCGTCACCATGCCAGCCGAGGCCGGCCACGTGCACGGCATCGCCTCCACTGGGGCCGGGGGAGTCGTAATCGGAACACACGGTGGCCTCTACGCCCTCGCGCGCGACGGGGTGCCGGAGCGCGTGGGTGATCCCGCTGACGTCATGGGTCTGGCGGCGCTGCCGTCCGACGTACTGCTGTCATCCGGCCATCCCGGATCTGGGAGCGACGAACCGGACCCCCTGGGGCTGCGGCGCTCAGGCGATGGGGGTGCATCGTGGACGCGCATCGATGCGGTTCCGCGTGACGATTACCACGTGATCGAGGCGGGTGGCGGTCGTGTCTATGCGGTGGGCAGCGATGGCGCGCTATACGCGGGCGCGACGCTCACGACGATGGCGAAGGCGGGAACCGCTCCGGCGGGGCTCATCGACGTCGCCGTGCACCCCGTGAGGGGGGGAATGATGATCGCCGCCACCGAGTCAGGGCTCCAGCGCTCCGATGACTCGGGCAGCACGTGGACGCTCGTGGGGGATGCGCTGGGGCTGCTCTCGTGGGTTCGCCCCGACGCGCTGTACATGGTCGACGCGCGAGGCGGCCTGTCGGTGAGCAGCGATGGGGGGCAGTCCTGGACACTTCGCGGAACCATCGGTGCGCCGCCGGCAGCGCTGCTGGCGTCGTCGGCCGTCGACCTCGTGGCCGCTGATCATGAGGGCCGCATCAGGTTGTCCGCGGATGGCGGGCGCACGTGGTCGTGACCCGGGCATACCGCTGGCTTCGCGGCGTGCCGTGGCCGACGGGCTACCCCATCGCTTAGTCGCCGAACCTGCCTCTCCCAATCGGGCTGGTGGCGCCGGTGCTGCGCTGCCTGACGAGCAGGGCCTGCACCGGCACCGTGCTCGACCGTTCTCCGGATTTCGGACCTCTCGGCGTCGAGCGTGACGTCACGGCGAGCCGATGGGAGTCCGATGAAGCTCAAGCCTCTGTATCGCGCGACGTTCCAATACCCCGACGGAGGTCACGGCACCGTCATCGAGGGCGAGGCCAGCAGCGAGGGCCACTACTTCTTCGTGGCCGAGGGCGAGGTGACCGGCCGTATCTCCGGTCGAATGCAGGCGGCCAATCACCCCCGCTCGCGCATAGACAAAAATGCCCTGCCGAACATTCAGGGCGCCATCACCACCGACGACGACGCCACGATCATCTTCGACTGGCAGGGCTTCGCCCGTCCGTCCCCGCCGTCCCCCCGGCAAATCGTGGTGGCCGCAAGCGCCAGCGGTGACGAGCGCTACGCATGGCTCAACAACGTGGTGTGCGTCGGCTGCGGCGAGATCCGCCC
>SXGR01661701.1_pt1 | contig 15228 bp, 10 predicted proteins | sample 3174711 | NCBI WGS metagenome assembly SXGR01 (sample SAMN11356860, study PRJNA531348) | freshwater metagenome | isolation source: freshwater sample F1-60 | place: China: Fuxian Lake, Yuxi | collected 2017-12-25
CGATCTGGCCAACGTCATCACCGGCAACAGCGGCGCCAACGTGCTCACCGGCCTGGGCGGCAACGATACGCTCAATGGTCTTGCCGGTCTGGACACCATGATCGGCGGCCTGGGCGACGACACCTACGTGGTCGACAACGCCGGCGACGTGGTGACCGAACTGGCGGGCGAAGGTGCCGACACCGTGCAAAGTTCGATCACCTTCACCCTTGGGGCCACACTGGAGAAACTCACCCTTACCGGCACCGCGGCGATCAACGGCGCGGGCAACAGCGCGGACAACGTGCTCATCGGCAACAGCGCTGCCAATACGCTGAGCGGCCTGCTGGGGGCCGACACCATGATCGGTGGGCTGGGCAACGACACGTACGTGGTCGACACCGCGCTCGATGTGGTGACCGAACTCGCCGGTGAGGGTACCGACCTGGTGCAAAGCGCGGTGGCCTATACGTTGGGGGACAACCTGGAAAACCTCAATCTCATTGGTGCGACGGCGATCAACGGCACCGGCAATGCGCTGGGCAACGTCATCACCGGCAACAGCGGTGCCAACGTGCTCGACGGGCTTGGCGGCACCGACACCCTGGTCGGTGGTGCCGGAAATGACACCTATGTCGTCGATAACAGCAGCGATGTGATCACGGAGGCGGCTGCGGCAGGAACCGATCTGGCGATGAGCTCGGCGACCTACGTGCTCGCCGCCAACGTCGAGAACCTGATCCTGACCGGGACGGCCGCGATCAACGGCACGGGCAACGCCGGGGCCAACGTGATGACCGGCAACGCCGCCGACAACGTGCTCAACGGCGGCACCGGCGCGGACACCATGAGCGGTGGCGCCGGCAACGATACCTACGTCGTCAACGTCGCGGCTGATGTGGTGACCGAGCTGGCGGGCGAAGGTACCGATCTGGTCCAGAGCGCGGTTACCTACACGCTAGGGGCCAACCTTGAGAACTTGGCTCTCACCGGGGTGGCTGCTGTCAATGGCACCGGCAATGCGCTGGACAACGCGATCACCGGCAACAGCGGCAACAACACGCTGACCGGCGGCGAAGGCAACGACACGCTCGATGGCGGGTTGGGAACCGACGTCCTGCAAGGCGGCTCGGGCGACGACACTTACCTCGTCAACGATGCGTCGGACACGATCATCGAGGGCGTGGGCGCGGGTACCGATCAGGTCCTGAGTTCGGTCACCCGCGTGATGGCGGCGAACCTGGAGAAGCTCATCCTCACCGGCACGGCGGCGATCAACGGCACCGGCAATGCCGATGCCAATGCGATCACTGGGAACAGCGGCAACAACACGCTGAGTGGCGGCGCAGGGGACGACACGCTCGATGGCGGATCGGGAACCGACGTCCTGAGCGGCGGTGCAGGGGCCGATGTGCTGACCGGTGGCGAGGGCGCCGACGCCTTCCAGTTCCTGCTGGCGGGCGACAGCGGGCCGGGCGCGGCGTTGCGCGACGTCATCAGCGACTTCCTGCAGGGCATCGACGGCATCAATGTCGCCGGAATCGATGCCAGCGCGAACGTGGCGGGGGATCAGGCTTTCACGCTGATCGACGCGGCGGACTTTACCGCGGCGGGCCAGTTGCGCTTCAGCTTTGACGGCGAGCAGACGCTGATCCAGGGCAACGTGGACGCCGACCTGGGCGCCGACTTCGAGATCGCCCTGGTGGGCAATCACACCCTCACTAACGCGGACTTCGTTTTGTAGGCGCCACTGCGATCACGGAAAGGCAACGGGAAACAATCAATGGACAAGAAACAAGCGCAATTGATACAGCACACGATGGATGTGCAGCGCGAGCTGACGAAATCCGGCCTCACGCGCCGCAACCTGCTCAAGCTCGGCGTGCTGGGCTCGGCCACCGGGATGCTGCTGCCGATCCCGGGGCTGAGCCTGCGCGCGGCGTCGGCCCAGGCGTCATCAGCCTGCCCGGTCCCAGGCGTGGACATCGTCAGCCCGCCCACCACTGCGTTCAAGGATCCTTTCCAGCGCATGCATGAACTGCAGCCGTCGGTGTCGGTCGAGAACATCGGCGGAACCGTCGCAAAACTCACCGACAGCAAGTTCTTGCGGGGGGGCAGGCCCACGGCGGCGCCGGCCAGCGCGCTCGACTCGAAGCTGCAACTCCTCAGGGAACACCCCGAACTCGCCAGTGCCACGCCCAACGCCAATCTCGCGCACCAGGCCTGGGACGGCAGGGACACGAATGCCGGCATCCTGGCGGCGCCGCGCGACTTCTACGAAATGCGGCAAGTCGAGCACCGGCACGTCTGGCACAGCGAACTGCCCGCCGGCGCTGGCGGGCAGCTTGCCTGGGGCTACGCGCCGCGCGGCTTCGTCGCCGGCGGCGTGACCGGCGTGGCTGGCCAAATCTGCGGCGTCCCCGGCCCGGTGGTGCGCATGCGCTACGGCCGCTCAGTCATGATCCGCCATTACAACGAGTTGCCCGCCTCGCCAGGGGATGCCGTGTCGCATCTCGGTTTTGGCACCTCGACCACCACCACCCACCTGCACAACCACCACACGCCCTCCGAGAGCGACGGCGGCCCGCTGTACTACAACTACCCGGGGAAGTTCTGGGATCATCATTACCCCAACCTGTATGCTGGCATCAAGCAGGGTTTCGTCTCGCCCAAGGGCGTGCGCGGCGACTACCGCGAGGCCTTGGGTTCCCTGTGGTACCACGACCACAAGCACGACTTCACCGCGCAGAACGTCTACGCGGGCCTGTTCGGCGCCAGTCCGATCTATGACGAAGTGGACACCGGCGACGAGACGGTGGCCGGCACGACGGGCATCCGCTTTCCGTCGCGGTCGCAGGATGCGGCGAGCTTCCCGTATGAATTCGACGTGCCGATGTTCTTCCACGACCGCCAGTTCGACCCGCGGGGCGTGGACTTCTTTCCGCTGGCGTGCCTGGACGGCGCGATCGGCGACAAGCTGACGGTCAACGGCACCATCCAGCCTTACTTCAGGGTGCAGCCGCGCCGCTACCGCGTCCGCATGTACAACAGCGGCCCGTCGCGCTTTTACTGGTGGTGGATGCGCCAGGGCGCGATCGGCTCCTCCGGCCTGCCGACCTACCTGCCGATGACGGTCATCGCCAACGACGGCAACCTTCTGCCGCGCGCCGTCACCGTGAGCAACTTCAAGCAGGGCGTCGCCGAGCGCTTCGATCTCATTGTCGATTTCACGCTGATGAAGCCGGGCACCGAGATCTTCCTGACCAACCGCGCCGAGCAGACCAGCGGCCGCGGGCCCTCGGGCAAGCTGTTGACCGCCGGGCAGGACGCGCTGAAGTTCATCGTCGAGGCCAAGCGTCCGGGCCTGACCGATGCCAGCACCCGGATTGTCAACGGCATGGCGCTTCGCCCGATGCCTGACCCGGTCGTCCTCGCCGCGGCCAAGCGGCAGGCATGGGTGTGGGGCCGCGGCGATGGCGCCTGGAGCGCGAACGGTGTCCTTTTCGACCGCTTTGCCCCGCCTTACGAGGTCAAGGAGGGCACGGCGGAAATCTGGACGCACATCAACGGCGGCGGCTCCTGGTCGCACCCGATCCACCCGCACTTCGAGGAGGGCCGCATCCTGTCACGCAACGGCACCGCGCAGCCAGACCCCACCAAATCACTGGAGCTTGGCCGCAAGGACGTCTACCGCCTCGATCCGAGCGCGACCGTCGAGACCGCGATGCGCTTTCGCGACTACAAGGGCATCTATCCCATGCATTGCCACAACGTGGTGCACGAGGACCACGCTATGATGGTAATGTGGAAGACCGTCTGAGCCTGTTCCGCGCGCCGGACGTTTCATTCGGTTGAGTGCTCATGGCTCGCAACGATCTGCCCCAAGTCCGCAATTTGTACGAAACCTTCCCATTCCCGGCGCGGGACCCGGCCACGGAAAGTCTGCAGGGGGTGCCGGTCTCGCCTACCGACATCCTGGGCAAGCTCAACCACCACTGCTTCGGTGGCCGGCGCCACTTCAGCGAGGGCTTCCGCGCGCTCGTGGCGGGCGGCGGCACGGGCGATGCGGCGATTTTTCTCGCCGCGCAACTGCGCGAGAGCAATGCGGAAATCGTCTGCCTTGACCTGAGCAAAGCCAGTCTGGCGGTGGCGCGGGAGCGGGCGGCATTGCGCGGGCTGGAGCAACGAATCCGCTGGGTACATGGATCCATTCTGGATGTCGCGGCTCTGCAACTCGGGCGCTTCGACTACATCAGTTGCCTGGGCGTACTCCACCACCTGGCCGACCCTGACGAGGGGCTGCGCCTGCTGAGCGGGCTTCTGACCGAAAACGGGGCCATGGGCCTGATGGTCTACGGCCGCTACGGCCGCCTTGACGTCTACGCCATTCAGGATCTCATGCGCCTGATCAATCGCGACACGCCCGGGTTGCCCGAACAACTGGCCAACCTCAAGGGGACGCTGCGTTCGCTGACGCCCGCCAACCCTCTGATGCGCGGACGCAACCGCGACCAGATCGAGGCCATGATCGCCAACGAGGCGAACATCGCGGACACCTTCCTGCACGTCCAGGACCGCGCCTACACGGTGCCCGAACTTTACCGCCTCGTCGAAGGTGCGGGCTTGTCAGTGATCAACTTCACCAATTTCGGCCGCATACTGCGCTTGGAGTACGAGCCCGACCTCTACCTGGCCGACGCGGGACTGAAAGCGCAGATTGCCGCCCGCCCGCAACGGGAGCGTCAGGCCATCGCCGAACTGTTGCATGGGCACATGTTCGTGCATACCCTTTATGCCGCCCGTCCCGGAAAGATGGCGGCGAGCTTTCGCGACCCCGACATGGTTCCTTTCTTCCTGACCGCCCAGGGCGCTGCGGCGGCGCGGCGCCTATGCGAATACGGCACCGCCAGCGTGCGCCTGTCCTCGCGGGTTGTGCTCAAGGTCACGCCCTCGGAGGACGTCCGCGCCTGCCTCGCGCTGGTGGACGGCCTGCGGCCGCTGGGCGATATCTGGCAGGCTGCGGCGCAGGTTCTGGGCCGCGATATGGACAAGGTTTCCGCCGAGGCCGCCCCTGACCTCGATCGATTCAATGCGTTCAACTGGCTCTGCCTGCGCCATCGCACCTGTGCCCGGTCGCCATCGATCGCCTATGACTATCAGGGCGACGCCGCGCCAGTAGTTGGCTGAGCCTCTTGCCGCCCATCAGCCCTGGTTTCCTGCCGAGGGGAAGATGACCCGGACCTGAAGCCCGCACCCTGAAGCGGCTTCCTCCAAGAGCAATTCCGCGCCATGAGCGCGTGCGATTTCGCGCACGATTGACAACCCCAGCCCAGCGCCTTCCCCGACCGTGCCCGGGCCTCTATAGAAACGTTCGAGCACCTTTTCCCGCTCTCCCTGCGCAATCCCTGGGCCATTGTCCTCCACCGTCAGTACCGGGTTGCCAGCATCGTGTATCTGAATGATGACCCGCCCCCATTCGGGTGCATGGCGCAGCGCGTTCGAAACCAGGTTTGATATCAGCTCGCCAATCAGGGGCGAATTTCCACGAACGAAGACGGGATCTTGACCGGCCTTCAGTTCGAAGTCGATGTGCTTGGCGTCCGCGCTGGCGATCCATCTCGAGCCCGCATCCCTTGCCAACCGGCACAGGTCGATGATCTCCATGGGCGGGGCGAGCCCGGACACGGGGTCGGTTGCGGCCAGCATCAGCAACTGGTCCGAAAGGTGGGCAGCCCGCCTTGACGTTTCGAGCAACTGCGACAGGACAGTCTGGAGTTGCTCCTGCGTGCGCGACTTTTGAGCCAATTCGATTTGCAGGGTGATGCCGGCAAGCGGGGTGCGCAGTTGATGCGCCGCGTTGGCGACGAAGCGTCGCTGCGCATCGAGAAGATTCGCCAGCCTGTTGTTGCTGCTGCGCAGGCTCCCCTCGGATGTCCGAAGAGCCGATTCGTGGGACCACGCTTCTCGCGAAGCCTGGCGCACCTTCTGGGTGACGCGCAGTCCGACGATCAACAGGAGTACCGACATCATTCCCATCATGAAGACACCGAACGTTACAAGACTGCCGAGCATGGCGCGGTACTTTTCGCCTTTTCGGAAAAGGTCCGACTGCACGCCGCTGACGATGCCATCGCGCTCCGACATGGTGTCCAGAAATTCGCCGTAGCGCCGGTCGGCCAGCGCCATGTTCGAGCCGGCCTTGCCCTCGTCGCCGTCCCGCAGGCTGTGGAAAACCTGCCTCGATGCTGCCGCCATGCGCCGCATGTGCCTCTCTCCCTGAGCGAGATTGCTGGCGAGGTGGGGCCGAATCGGGTCCTCGCCCAAGCGGTCGATCTCCGCCTTTTCCTTCGCGATCAGCGAGAACATTTCGTGCAGGCCTTCTTCCATCCTTTGCTGCTCGATGTCGGGCCTCTTCGAACTGAACACGTCGTTGCAGGGAGCATTGGCGTCGCGTGCCGCCCTGATCATGGTCGAAGTGCGTTGGTTGGTCATGCTCCACGCCTCATGCGCTCGCGAGAGTTCGCGATATCCCTCCTGCAACAGACTGTTGACCTGGCCGATCATCAGCAAACTGATTACATTGAGGAAGAACAGCACGACGAAGATCGCGGCCGAAGCATGGCGCTCCAGGAAAGGCGAGTCCCGGTCCGGCGCGTCGCCGCGCGCTTCGGGGTTCGTACCGTCCACGGGCGTGTCTGGCATCTTCGGTCGGACGGGTCGTCAGTCCGGTTTGCCGGTAGGGCCGGCATTTCTCCGCAGCATGTAGCCGAATCCTCGTACGGTACGAATGCTCAGGCCGCTGGCAAGCAACTTCTTGCGCAATCTCGAGATATGCACTTGGCAAGCGTTCTCGGTGAATGCCTCTTCACCAAGGGCGACCTGCTTCGCCAGGTCATCGCGCGTCACCACCTGGCCCTGTCGTGCCAGTAGGACGTCCAGGATGCTTTGCTCGCGATGCGTGAGGCCGATTGATTCTTGATCGCCATCGTCCCGGCCCGGCTGGAGTGAATTCCAGGAGCGCCGGCGCCTCAATAGCGCCGATACACGCGCCTCGAATTCGGCCAGATCGAATGGTTTGGTCAGGTAATCATCGGCACCAGCGCCGAGTCCCTCCACTCTTTCGGGCACCGCATGACGCGCCGTGACAATCAACACCGGAACGGGGTTGCCCTGACTGCGCAGCCGCCGCAGAAGATCGAGCCCGTCCATGCGCGGCAAGCCCAGGTCGAGGATGACAAGGTCATACGTCTCTTCGGTAAGCGCGTCATGCGCGTGCATGCCGTCCGACACGCAGTGCACCGAATGGTCGGAAACGCGCAAAGCACGACTCATGCCATCAGCAAGCAGGGGGTCGTCCTCGACAACAAGTACTCTTGGTTTGATAATGGACCTGACGACGATTAGGAGGGCAAATGTGTCCTTGCCCGAGTTTTCCGGACTCCAACTTAACAGCTTGCCGCAATTCTGCCCGAAAGATGCTCGGAGGACGCTGGTTTGCGCCGCACATCGCCAGTATCAAAAGCCGTGGCGCGCGGGGGGGGGATGGTCGTACGACGCGACACGACGGCCGCGCGATGAGACGGCGAATGCGCGAGCGTATCGAGGAAATCTTCGGCTGGATGAAGACGGTGGCGGAATCGGGAAAAGCCGCTTCATCGGCATCGCGAAGACCCAGCTTGAGGCACATTGAGGCACACTTGGTCGGCGCTGCGTACAGCCTGCTCATATTGGCGCGAATGCAGCCAACCACCGGACAGGCGCATCCGAAACGAGCGAACGGATCGGAGATCAGCCATGAACGAGCGCCAGGGATGTGGAGTCGACGGCATGCAGGGCATGTCGAGAGAAAACAGCGCACGCAGAAGTCGTTCTACGCGCCATTCCTCAACGGCTCGCCAGGCCAGACGGCTACTGAAAGCAATAGGGGGCACGCCGCACCTCAGACATCACCATCCATTCCATCGAAGTGTGTCCCGAATACCTAAACGATGCCATTCAGGTTGACATGACTGGGAGTAGAGGGTGGCTTTCTCGAAAATTGTTTAGATTTCTTAATATTCGCCGCTTTTCAATCACGTCTTATTGATTGGATATCAAATTCAGGAAATGCAATCCGATTGGATTTTCGGCCTCAAGGCGCGAGAGTCTTCACTGGTGGAGTACCCGGCGCCCCGGCCCGGTTCCGGGGGCGATTGCACGCGAACGGCCCGGCCACGGCTCGGATTGGCTTCGCGCGCTCCTTGCGAAAGTAAAAATGTCTGCAAATAAGCCGGCGGAAAATGAGATCGCTGCGGCACTCGCCGCTTGCCGTGGGGCATTCGTTAGCGTCGGCGTCTTCAGCGCCATCATTAACCTGCTGATGCTCGCTCCCTCCCTCTACATGCTGCAGGTATATGACCGCGTACTGGCGAGTCGCAATCAGACCACCCTGCTGGTTCTGACTTTGCTGATTCTGGCGGTTTTTGTCTGCATGAACGGACTAGAGTGCGTCCGTAGCTGGGTATTGATCCGGGTGAGCGCGCAACTGGACATGAAACTGAACCAGCGCGTTTATGCCGCCGCCTTCGAGCAGAACCTCACTGGAGCAAAGACCAACGCCGGTCAACCGCTCAACGACTTGACCAACATCCGCCAGTTCATGACTGGTAACGGTGTTTTCGCATTTTTCGATGCGCCGTGGTTTCCGGTGTACCTGCTGGTCATTTTCCTGTTTGATGCCATGCTCGGCGCCTTCGCGCTGTGCGGGGCGCTGCTGTTGGTGGTGCTCGCATTCGTCAATGAAATGGTATCGCGCAAACCGCTCGCGGAAGCCAGTTCCATGGCGATTGCCGCGAGCAATCATGCGACCAACGATTTGCGCAACGCGGAGGTCATCGAGGCAATGGGCATGCTGCCCAGCATGCTGGCGCGCTGGAGCAAGTTGCAAGGTCGCTTTCTGCAACTGCAGGCGCAAGCGAGTGAAAAAGCCGGGGTTGTCAGCGCGGCCACCAAATTCGTGCGTGTTTCCTTGCAGTCTCTGATTCTGGGCTTTGCCGCGTTGCTGGTGCTCGACCAAAAAATCACCGGTGGCATGATGATCGTTGCATCGATACTGATGGGTCGGGTCTTGAACCCGGTCGAGCAGGTGATCAACATCTGGAGAACCTGGAGCAGCGCCCGCAGCGCCTATCAGAGGCTGCAGACCTTGCTTGGCAGTTACCCGGCTCGCAAGGTCGGCATGCGCCTCCCCGATCCTTCGGGGCGGGTGTCGCTGGAAGCGGTGACCGCGGCCCCGCCCGGCGCGGACGTCGCTGTGATCAAAGGGGTCGGGTTTGCCCTCGTTCCAGGGGACGTACTGGGAGTTCTCGGTCCGAGCGGGGCCGGCAAGTCGACGCTGGCGCGGTTGATCGTAGGGGTCTGGCCTGCCGCTGCCGGTCACGTGAGCCTGGATGGTGTCGACGTATTCCTCGCCAGCAAAGACGCGCTTGGCCCCCACATCGGCTACTTGCCGCAAGACATAGAACTGTTTGCAGGCAGTGTGAGCGAGAACATCGGACGCTTCGGAGGGATCGATCCGGAAAAGGTGGTTCTTGCGGCTAAACGTACCGGGGTGCATGAAATGATTCTGCGCTTCCCCCATGGTTACGATACCCAGCTTGGGGAAGGTGGCGCTGGATTGTCCGGTGGACAAAAGCAGCGCATCGGCCTCGCGCGCGCGCTCTATGGCGACCCGGCACTGGTCGTGCTCGACGAGCCCAATTCAAATCTGGATGAGGCCGGTGAACAGGCCTTGATTGCGGCGATCAACGACTTGCGCGAGCGCAACAAGACCGTCGTCGTCATCAGCCACCGCACAACGATTATCGCGGTTACCAGCAAACTGCTGCTACTGGCCGATGGCGTGGCAAGGATGTTCGGGCACACTAGAAAGGTGCTGGAGGATCTGACCAAGGCGAGCCAGCAACAGGCGCCGCAAGTCCCCAAAGCGGCGCCTGGCGCCGGCACGCAAGCGTAGACAGCGACTTCCGCGGGACGCGGAGTGTTGAAAGTTGTCACTAGAAATCTCGCCACAGGAAATCTCATGAGCACGACATCCAACCATGCGAGGGCGGCCGCACAAAACGGGGGCCAGGAATCTCCCGCGAATGCTGTCAAGACCGATTCCAGCGGGGCGACCCGCCTTGGCTGGTGGATTGTTATTGTCGGCGTGGGTGGCTTTTTTTTCTGGGGTTCGACGGCCCCTCTCGATCAGGGCATTCCGTTGACGGGAACCGTGATCGTCTCTACCAAACAAAAATCCATCCAGCATCTGACCGGCGGCACGATCGAGGACATTCTGGTCAGAGAAGGAGACATGGTCAAGGCTGGGGATACGCTAGTGCGCATGAACAGCGTCCAGACCACAGCCAATGCGGAAGCCTACCGCGGCCAGTACCTGGTTGCACGCGCCACCGAGGCCCGCTTGATAGCCGAGCGTGACGAAAAGAGCGTGATCACCGATCCTCCCGCGCTGCACGGCGCCAAGGGGGATCCCCGGGTGATCACCAACCTCGAATTGCAGCAGCAATTGCTGGCTTCGCGTCAAGGGGGTGTCCGCAGCGAACTCGCCGGAATCGAAGAAAATATCGCCGGCCTGGCGCTGCAGCAAAAAGGGCTGGAGGAATCCCTCGCAGGCAAGCGGCAGCGGCTCCATTTCATGAAGCAGCAACTAGGCGGCATGCGCGCCCTGGCCGGGGAAGGCTATGTGGCCCTTAACCGTCTGCTCGAACTGGAACAATTGCATGCGCAAACCGAAGGGGCGATCGGCGAGGACGTGGGCAACATCGGGCGTATCGGTCAACAGATCGCGGAATTGAAATTGCGCAGCGTGCAGCGAAGGCAGGAATATCGCAAAGAGGTGCACGCACAATTGTCGGAGGTGCAAAAAGAGGCCGATTCGCTCGCCAATCGTCTGGCAGGGCTAGACTACGAGTTGGCGAACAACCAGATAAAGGCGCCGGTGGATGGCACGATTGTCGGCGTCAATGTATTCACCAAGGGCGGGGTGATCAGCCCTGGATTCGTATTGATGAGCTTGGTGCCAAGCGACGATGAACTGGTTGTCGAAGGTCGGATACCGGTGCATCTCATCGACAAGGTGCGCGCCGGCCTGCCTGTCGAGTTGATATTTTCGGCGTTCAACGCGAATCTGACCCCGCGTGTGCCCGCGTTGGCGACGCAGGTCTCCGCCGATCGGTTTCTGGAAGAGAAATCCGGGGCACCTTACTACAAGCTGCTGGCGCGGGTGTCTCCCGAAGGAATGAAAATTGCGTCGGGCATGGAGATTCGGCCCGGTATGAGTGTCGATCTGTTCGTGAAAACGGGCGAGCGTACCATGATGAATTACCTGTTACGCCCGGTGTACGACCATCTCAGAATGTCACTGACAGAGCATTGACGAAGACATGAATAAGGTTCGGGCGCACTCGGAGCTCGTCCGGTCCTGCCCTCGGCAAACCGGGTTGGGACTCGCCGCGCTGTTGGCCGGAGCCCTCGGCGTTTGCGCGCAAGCGCTGGCTGATCTCCCTCCCACGGCGGAGTCGGTGGTTCCGGCCGAAGGCACTTTGCATCTCAAACTCGATGCCAGACTGCTGTTGCCTGCTCGCAGGGTTCCGGCAAGGCAAACAGGGGAAGTTGCCCCTTCAAACAAGGGCGAGCCCCCAGCCTTGCATGGCGATGCATCCAATGACCTTCCCGGGTTTCGCAGCATTGCTTTGCGGCTCGCGGCCTATTCTGGTCCGCACCAGCAAGCGGACATTGCACCCCGACCAATTTCTCATTCCTCGATCGGACTAATGCAGGCGTACGAAGCCGCACTGCAATATGATCCGACCTACTTGTCCGCGGTGAACGAGGCTCTCGCGGGACAGGAAGCCCGGGTGATCGGTTTCTCCCATCTGCTTCCCACGCTTAACTTGAGTGCCTCGACGAGTCAGAATCGTTCGGACGTGACCACCACGGGGGGGTTGACGGAGGCTTCAAGGCGAAATAACGAATACCCCAGTTCGTCTTTTTCAGTTCAAGTTCGTCAACCGCTTTTCAACCTGGATGCCGTTGCGCGCTACCGACAGGGCATCGCGCAATCGAGCGGTAGCGCGGCACTGCTGGCTGCACGCCGCCAAGAGTTGATCCTGCGCGTGGTAAGTCTCTACGTGGCCGCGAAGTATGAGAAATATCAACTGGCGGTGGCTACTATCCAACGCGATGCGGATTTCGCGATGCGCAAGGCAATCGAGGCTCGGTTCGAGAACGGGGAAGGTAACCGACCCGAGATGCTCGAAGCACGGGCAAAGGCCGATCTGGCGGAAGCGGAATTGCTGAACGCGCGCGACCGTTTGAATGTCGCCCGCGACACATTGTCATATGTCATCGGCGGTAAAGTCGAAGGCCTGGTGGACTTGTCAGGAGAATTTCCGCTAAGGCCGATTCTGCCAGCCGGTTTTGACGAATGGAGGTCAATCGCGCTGAAGAGCAATTTGGAAATTGCCGTCCAGCGGCAAGTCGTGGAAGTCGCGCGCGAGGAGATCAATAAAGCTCGCGCAGGGCATGCGCCGCGCCTCGACGCAGTTGCCTCCGTTAACAAGGGGCTGTCCGAAACCGTCTCGACGCTCAACCAGAAAGTCGATACTCAAATCATTGGCTTGCAGTTGACCATCCCCTTGTACTCCGGAGGGTCTGTCAGCGCGCTATCCCGCCAGGCTTTCGCGAACCACGAAAAAGCAACAGCCGACCTTGATGCGAAGATCAATCAGATATTGATCGAACTGCGCAAGCAGTACAGCTTGGTGGCAAGGAGCGAGTCATTACTCGGCGCCTCCGATAAATCGATCGCTGCGGCGCAAATGCAAATCTACGCCGCGCGGGCGGGCGTGCGGGCGGGCGTGAATACCAATGTCGACGTTCTCAATGCCTTGAAGCAAATGGCCGCCACGCAACGTGATCGTGCATTGGCGCGCTTTAGCTATCTGGTGGCGTACCTTCGGATGCATCAGATTGCCGGCACGCTTTCGGTGAGCAACCTGCAAGAGGTTGCGGCTTATTTTCGGGATCCCACTCACCGGCGCGATGCGACCGGGAATGATTGGCGCATTGGAGCCGGTTTACGGAGTGGCAACGAACATCCCTGAGTAAGCACTGCAACCGTTGCGGAAGAGATTGGCCAAGCGTTCCTCCGGCAGCGGTCCTGAATCTGGGGCCATCTTGCTTGGCATCGCCCCGGATTTCCGGACACTTTCGATAGGTGGGATGGTGACATCGTAGGTGTCCAAGGGAAAGCAAGCGATACAGCGCTGCGATCGAGAGGATCGAGGCTGTAACGAATCAGCGATAGCGCTATCGTGGCCACCCTTGCGGCTACCGGTGAGTGGCTCCCCGACCAGGGCTCGAACCTGGGACCTGCGGATTAACAGTCGAAGCCACCCTCGGGAATTCTTTTTCTAGCCGAAAGATTTCCAAGAAGTTTTTTCTGGGTCGTGGTGCCGCTTGCCTCCAACCGAACCCAGACCGAACTTGAACGGTGAAAGGTTAGATATTTAACGTTGTAACGCGAAGAAAAACATCGAATTTCAATTTTTTCAGCCGAACTGAAACCGAACTCAAACCGAACGCTGTCCAAGGGGAGGCAGCCAAGGGGTGGGGGAGGGCAGCCGGCCGCACGGCGAGATCAGTTCTTGGCCTTACATCGGAACTCAAGTATTGCGGCTGCCGATGTTGCAAGATCGGAATTGGTCAGCTCAAGTTTGACTGTTTCCACTGCCTTGTTCTGTTGTCTACAGAACTCATTGGCTTCTTCGTAGACCTCGGCCCGTACGCCGATGGGTGGGCCGAATCCGACCTGCGGACTCTGTTTCGCGATCATGTATGTGTTGGCATCGGTTGGCACCACGCCTGTCGAAGCGCACCCTGCCATGGCGACCAAGAGTGAAAGCAACATTGCATTTGCCGTTGACCCGCCAACGCCTTTTATCAATCGCCGCATAGTCTGTCCATCGTATCCTAGCCCGTGGCTATTCTGTTGCATCGCAGTGCCCTCTCATTCACGAAGAATTAGAAATATTGGCAGAGGAATCTTAGGCAGCCACATGGGTAAGTTGTGCGGCGCACAACATCCATAGAATTGCTTGACGCGTCGCTCTACCCACGTCGCGGCTTGCAAATCTGACCTACCGCTTGCGTAGGATCAACTAGCCAGTTGTTGTGGGCGTTAGACTGAAGGTTGAATTTGAGAGAATCCGATGCCAATAAGAATTACTTCCACAGTTCTCCTTGTCGCGGTTGGTTTTTGTTGCTGCCCCGCCTATTGTCAGGAATGGACAAAGAAAGATGCTGGAAGAGTTGAGTACGTGCAGGACCGTACGGATTGCGCGCAGCAAGCGCAACAAATGGCACTTGTCGGCGAAGAACTACAAAGAGATATAACGACTTGCCTTGCGAGCAAAGGATGGCAGCGAAACCAAGCCGACGTAATCTTGGACCTGTACTGCGAGGAAAGAGAGTCGATCAGAGCCTGTAAGCGCGGAGGTACCAATGAGATCTATAAGAAGGAACGCGCAGAATGCGTTGATCAGGTACTGAAGACCGTTGGAAATAAATACTCTCGTCCTGGTTGGCGAGGATTGGGAGGCTTGATCATCTCTTCTAGCCAAGCAGAGGAAAACAAGAGGAACCTCCACCGTGCGCAAATATCGATGATGAGGATTTGCCTGGAGGGCAAGAGTTGGTCGGTGGAACTCAAAGGAGAAGCAGCGAAGGCGATGGCACCCGACTATATTGAGCAACCGGCGGGGGGGGCTGCTCCATCCGGCTCGCTCCAATAGCTGCCAACATCGGATGTCCTACTTCTGTTCAAGGTAGTCTGCCAATTCCAAGTAAGCCGTACCGAGTGCATTGAGTTTCAACTCGGGGCGATACGAGGCGAACTCACCGTTGTCGTCGTAGGGGACCCAATCGCCTAGACCGTCTTCAGCGCCCGGCTCCGAAATAAGGCCATTGTCGATGTCGGTGGCTTAGTTGCGGAGATCCTCAAGAGAGCCGACCTTGGCCAGCTCACGCCCGCGACCGGGCAGTGAACGCGACACCTCGACGCGGCACCCAAGGTTCCCCCCCAGGGGCCCCAGGACACACGCGCAGAGCACCCGATGGGGGCAGCCATCCCGGCCCCCGACGCGGCCCAGCGCGGACCCCTGCGGCCCCGAGGCGAGCCAACCTGCGCCCACCCCGGGACTCCGTCGC
>SXGR01315893.1_pt1 | contig 15225 bp, 14 predicted proteins | sample 3174711 | NCBI WGS metagenome assembly SXGR01 (sample SAMN11356860, study PRJNA531348) | freshwater metagenome | isolation source: freshwater sample F1-60 | place: China: Fuxian Lake, Yuxi | collected 2017-12-25
AGTATTAGTGGAGTTAATTTTTGACACTATTGTGAAGATTCGAAAGCAAGGAATCACCATCTTGCTAATTGAGCAAAATGCAACCGCAGCACTTGAGGTTGCAGACCGTGCTTATGTGCTTGAATCTGGCAAAGTAAAGATGAGTGGCAGCGCTAAAGAATTAAGTGCTGATGACAAGGTAACAAAAGCCTACCTAGGTCACTAATACCGCTTATCCCATCACTGTACCGCTAGTTAAATTTCTTGCGCGCTTTCTTGAAAATGTGCTCAAGTTAATCTGCTTATTAGTTTTAGTGCACTGGTAAATGACTGGTTTATTATCATGATCCACACCCCTTTCCACCTCATTAATTAGATAAGCCATAACTAACCCAGCACCAGGTGCGTTTTTAAATTGATTTCCACTAGTTCCAATCGCAACATAAAACCCCGGAACATCAGTTTTATCATAAATTGGAGTCCAATCTGATGAGACATCATAAACGCCCACTACTCCAACGGGTGAAGAAGGTATTTGCGCTATCGGAAATCTTCTGGCAAATCTATAGGTCTGAGATTCAAAAACCTCTACAGTCCTAGTCATATTTACTTGATCAATCTGGTCTGGTTCAACCCACTCCAACTCATCACACTCTGGCTCTGTGCCACCAACTAATGTAATTCCACCAGGACCTGATCTAACGTATATGCCAAGATCTAAATCACCCATAATCGGACCTGACAAAATATCTTTTGGTGTTGAAATTTGGTGCACTTCAGCTCTGAGTGGTCTCAACTCCATCGTAAAATCACTACCTGCACCAGCCATTTTATTTACTAATGTTGACCAAGGTCCTGTGACATTGACTACGACATCAGTAAATATCTCTTCGCTACCTGTTTCTAATGCTTTTTTACCCTGGGAGTCAAAGTCAGTCACCAAAACACTTGAAATTCGACCATTTTTTTTGTTGAAACCAACTACAGCGTTTCGAAACTTAAAGATTACTCCTTCTCGCTTTGCCGCCATTGCAAAGTTTTGAGCAGCAAGAAGTGGGTCTGACACATACCCTCCATGTTTCCCATAAATTGCCCCTAACTCCTCCGTCGCTTCATCCCAAAATTCATCAGATTTAACCGGCTTATTTGGCCAATACTTACCGGCATCAATTCCAGGCAGTCTTGCCTTCAAAGTTTTTGCATCCCAGATCTCATACGGCACACCTGCCTGATCAAATAATTTAACTGTTTTTTCATTGGAGAGTACTGGAACATCTAGCATCACATACCCACGATCTTCAAGATGTGCGTAATGAGGTTGAGAATTCGCCAATGGGGTACTTGAGTAGCCATTTGTACCATCGATTAATTCTTTAAAATCCTTCCAATGAAAGTACGATTCCCAAGAGAGCATTACTGCATCAAAAGTTGAATAATTAAATCTGACTACTGCGCTGGAAGCACTGGTTGAGCCCATACCAGCGCCTGAATTTCTCTCCACAACAATGACGTCATGGCCTAATCTTTTTAATTGCAGTGCAATAGAGGAACCAATAACTCCTGCACCAATTACAACTATTTTCATAATTTTCTATATTTTATTTCGAAGTCTAAATTTGAATTCTTGCCCATTAGTCAACCCAGATGAACGCCAAAGTAACATTCCAACCAAACTTGCTGCAATTATCAAAGACCTCGCTCCATTTGGTAGGTCGATTTTTAGGCCAAGAAGAGATTTACCTTGTTCCCATAAAAGTAAAACTTGCCCGACAGCCGTGACAACAAGAGTGCCGACGACTGCACCCCACATACTTGAAGAACCACCAATTACTAACATAGCTAGGGTCAAGAACGTAAAGACTAAATAGTAATCTTGAACCTGCCAAGTTCCAGCCACATGTACATACATGCCACCTGATAATCCAGCAAGTGCACCCGATAAAGTAAAAGCGATCCACCTAACTTTTTGAATGCTTATTCCAAGAGCAGGAGCTGCCATTAAATCTTCTCTAGTTGCTCTAAGTTTTCTGCCAATCGAAGAAACATTTAAACTATAAACTAAAACTATTGCAATTATTGCAAGTAATAGTGGTTCATAAACTCCAGAGAATTTAGGGACTGCTGGCAAAGCTTGAGAGCCAGGACCTAGCTTTGTGTTATTAAAAAAGAAATTATATAACAATCCCAAGACAGCAAAGGTGGCAATTCCCGCAGCCAAGCCGTTTAACCTCATTAAAAATGCTCCTGATATTGCTGCCACTAATCCACCAGCTATTATGGCAGAAAGTATTGATACATAAAGATTAAAGTTCCAACTAACCAGCGGCTGCCATAAATTTTCAAGAGCGAGGGCGTTTCCTTTTACTCGCTCAGATGCTGTACTCATTCCCGACACCCAAGCACCTATCATTGCAAATGCCCCATGACCAAAGGACAAAACACCTGAATTTCCGATGAATACTTGGAGTGCAAGTACCATCACTAAGTTACAAAGTGCAAATTGAACTGCTAACTCTAAACTTGCAGAAAGCAAGCCAACCGTAATTGATAAGACTAAAACAACCATAAGAGGACCAAGAAGTTCTATTGCTTTAAATCGAGTGAGCCCTGCGAGTTTGTTATTTTTCATACTCGCTCCATTTCATTGCGTTTGGAAAGGATGCCCCCTGGGCGTACCAATAAAATTATTACTACGGCTAAGAATAAATAGGAATATGCGTAAACCCTAGCATTACCAAGAAAAGTATTTAGCAAACTTAAAATGAATCCAACAATAAATCCTCCTAAAGCGCATCCACGAAGTGATGAAATTCCACCAATTACAATTCCGACCAAAGCTAATATTGTTATATTTAATCCAAACATAGGTTCTACCTGAGGATTCTCAACCACAATAATAAATCCAACAAAAGCAGCTAATACCCCAGAAATTGCAAAGGAAGAGGTGATCAATCGGTTTGATCTGACACCCAGCAATCGGGCGGTTTTAAAATCTGAAGAGGCAGCTCTTAGTTGTAATCCAAGCGTGGTGTAGTCAACTAAATATCCCATTGCTATTAAGATGATGATTGTAATTGCTACCGTCACCAAACTTGAGATAGTCACATTTAAGTTAGCTATCTCGACAGATCCTGTCATCCAAGGGGCAACCGCAGCAGATCTTGGCAGTGCACCAAAAATTAATTCATAAGATTTTTGCAATCCAACTGATAATCCAAAGGAGGCAATTAGCATGATTGCTGGTCCAGTTCCACGTAGTCGACGATAAACTGTTAATTCAGTAATAATTGCGAATAATGTAGCGGCTAAAGCAGCAACTAGAAATGAAAAAATTAGTGGCAAATCATTTGTTACCACCATCATGTAAGCTGAAATAGTTATAAGTTCAGCATGTGCAAAGTTAACAAGTCGTAAAACTCCAAATACAAGCCCTAGGCCAAGGGCAGCCAGTGCATAAGTTCCTCCTAAACTAATTGCGTCAAGTATGGATTGCACTTATACCCCCATTCCAAAATATGCTTTACGCAGAAGCTCTTCATTTTTAGCATCTTCTGGTTTGAGTTTTGCTTGAATCTGCCCATCTCTAATAACTATGGTTTCATCTGCAAATGAGGTAACTAGGTGAGCACGTTGCTCAACAATCACAACAGCTGTTTTATTGGTAATAATCTCTTTAAGTTTTCCAAAAACATCCATAATTACTGTTGGTGCCAATCCCAACGAAGGTTCATCTAACAGTAAAACTTTTGGATCGCTCAACAATGCCCGGCTTATAGCCAATTGTTGCTGCTGGCCACCAGATAACATGCCCGCTTGATGGTTAGCATGAGAGCTTAATACTGGAAACAATTGTCGGACTTGCTCTAATGCAATTTTGGATGTGGATTTATCTTTACGCCCAGTTAACCCCAACATTAAATTTTCAGTCACAGTTAATCCGCTAAATATTTGCCGTCCCTCTGGGACAAGAGATAAACCTGCACGTACAATATCTTCCGGCTTTTTCCCTGCAATACTTTGGCCTTGCAATGAAATTAATCCTGATTTTGGTGCAATCTCACCAGCAATAGTTTTTAGCAAAGTAGATTTTCCAACACCATTTGGTCCCACAATACCTAAAGAATTTCCTGGCAGAAGTGAAAATGAAATGCCAAATAGCACATCAACCTTGCCGTAGCCGGCAGATAAATTCTCTACCTCAAGTAAATTCATTAAATTGCCTCACCGAAAGCGGCATCACCTAAATAGGCATTTTTTACTTCTGTATTATTTAATGCGTCCTTTGGGGCACCATCAAAAATTAAGATCCCTGTTGCCAAAACGATTACCCGGTCACATGCTTTTGCAACCAAACCTACATTATGCTCAACTAAGAACATTCCACATCCAATATTTTCCTTAATTAACTTTAGGGCAGTAAGTAGTTTTGGAATTTCTGCCTCATTAAGGCCCGCCGCAGGTTCATCCATAATTAAGTATTTTGGTTGAGATGCAACTGCCCGTGCCAGTCCGACCAGTCTGGCATTTCCATGGCTGAGTGTTCCAGCAGGAAAGCTACTTAGCGATTGCAAGCCGAGTATCTCAATAGTTTCAGCTGCCCTTTTATGTGCTACATCCCGATGAACGCCCAGGCCTAGTGCACCCAGTGCGATGTTTTCAGCAACAGTTAATTGAGAAAACAACCTTCCGGATTGAAATGTTCTAGCAATTCCCGCACGTGCTCTCGCATCTGGCTTCATAGCATCCATAGATGTGCCATCCATTGATATTGTGCCGCGATCTTGCTTTTCATATCCAGCAACAATGTTGATGAAAGTGGTTTTACCTGCCCCGTTAGGGCCAAGTAAACCAACAGTTTCTGCTGGTTTTATGACGACTGAAACCCCATTGAGCACTTGCAGGGCATCAAAAGATTTATTTATATCAGAAGCAGCAAAACCTTGCTGGAACATTTACCAACTCCCAAAAATTTAATTGCCCTGATCAAGTATTTGTCAAAATATACAAGGTATGGGGTGCACTTTTTGGTGCACCCCATACCTTCCTTACATTGAAGCTGTTGATCAAATTAAATCAACTATAGAACTGGCTTTTCTGCTGCTCGGTACTCAATGAACTTATGTTTTCCACCCTCGACGGTTATTACCGCCATTGGTCGAGTCACATTGACATGAAGATCCTCTGTAAAGGTTGTTGGTCCAGCTGTGAGATCTTCATTTTTGAATTTATTAAACTCAGTTGATAGAGCAGCGCCATCTACTGATCCAGCACGCTCTACTGCGAGTTTAAAGGCTTCAATTGTCGATGCACCGGTAATCAATCCACCAGTTGCAGCATCTTGACCAGTCTTGGTCTTATAAGCTGCCAATAAGTCAACAACTTTTGGATTTGGGTCATCACCAAATACTGAAGCGTAAGTAACAGTATAGAAGTTGCTCAAGTTTGGAACTGCACCAAGCCAGAATGCTCCATCTAGACCAAATCCAGAGATGACCGGTGTTTTAACTCCAGCATTTCTAATTGCAGCAAGTGCCTGAGCACCGCCGCCTGGATATGAGCAAAGGGCAATAACTTGTGCGCCATCCTTCTTAGCATTTGCAACTTGTGCAGTCACAGGCTTATCCAAGGCTCCCGCTTGAGTTTGGGAGAATTGCTGTACAGATTTGACTGTTCCACCAAGCTCCTTAAATCTTGTCTCAAACGCATCGCATTGTGAAGTCGTATAAGCGATTGACATGTCTTTAAATAATGTAGCGGTTTGACCAAGTTTCTCAAATGCATACTCGGCCATAATTGCAGCTTCACCAGGTACAGCAGATCCCATTGAGTAGCCAAGATTTAATCCGTTGTCTGGGCCCATTGCAGTAGATCCAACGCATGGGGCTACAACAAGCACACCTGCATCATTTGCAACCTGTGCAGATTTAGCATTGATGTCATAGTCGCAGGTAACCAAAAGCATTTTTGCACCTTTAGCAACTAAATCTGTCGCAATTTGCTGACCCTTATCTGGATTAGTTTCAGTATCAACTGCTTCCAGAACTAATTGGCAGCCACTAACTCCACCTTCCGCATTGATTTTATCTACAGCAATTTGAGCTGTAGCAAGTGCGGGGGCATCAAACGGTGACATGAATCCTGTTTGCGCCATAGCCGCACCAATTAGGATTGGCTCTGTGCAATCTAGAGCGGCCTTATTGCCGTCTGATGAGCAGGCCGTCAATCCACTCATTGCAACAGTGAGAGCAGATATTCCTATTACAAATTTCTTACAGATATTCATCTAATCTCCTTAACGATGACATTAAAGTTAAACCATTTAACCTTAAACACCACTTTTTGCCATCACAACCGCAGGATCTAAGAAGCCGTGCTGGGTATCCAAATCTTGCTCTGTATATAGGCCAAGGTCAAGGGTTTGCCCGAACTTAGAAGGGTATCTAACTTCAGTTTTATTGAATTTTGGCTGTTAATGCGCCAGTTACTGCTCATGATGTGAGAATGTATCAAAATCGTTGTATGGTCTAACGGGTCAAGGTAGGCTCCCATCCGCAAGATAGCAAATTATCAAGAACAGTCTTTTCGGGTTAGGAGCTAAGTTAAAGAATGTCAGACCTAATCCAATACCTTTTTAATGGGCTAGTTGTCGGTTCAATTTTTGCAATAGCGGCGGTGGGAATTTCCCTTCTTTATAGCGTTCTTCGCCTTGTAAATTTTGCTGCTGGTGATTTTTTAACACTGGGTGCATTTATAACCTACTTTCTGAGCGTAACAATTGAATTAAATTTTTTCTTATCCGTCGTTATTTCAATGCTTGCTGGAATGGGAATAAGTTGGTTTCTAGAGCTAGTCCTGTGGCGAAATTTGCGGCGCAATAAGGCTGGCACGCTTGCTCTCTTTTTAGTAGCAACCGGCGTGGCATTGATGCTTCGTCCCATTATCCAGTACTTTTTTGGTACAGAAACTCGAAAATTTAATATTGATATTTTAAAAACTTACGAACTTTTTGGGGCTCGAATTGCTCACACTCAATTACTAGTTTTAATTTTTGCATCTGCCTCAATTATCACGATTGCTTTATTTATTTCTAAAGCTCGTATTGGTAAAGACATGCGGGCATATGCAAACAATCCTGGTCTAGCGGCAGTATCAGGCATTAATGTTGATCGAGTTGTCTTGGCAACATGGTTAATTTCTGGTGCACTTGGTTCACTCGCTGGAGTTTTTCTAGGACTTGTTCAAGGCCAATTCAATAATGCTATGGGTGAAAGTTTACTTCTTTCATTTTTTGCAGCAGTTGTATTAGGAACCATTGGGGATGCTTACGGAGCCTTAGCCGGTGGATTTTTACTTGGATTATTTACTGAGCTGTCCCAATTAAGTATCTTTTTTGGTGGTGTACCAAGTAATTACAAACCCGTTGTTGCTTTTACTGTTTTGGTTTTGGTTCTTCTCTTCAAGCCCGAAGGCATTTTTGGCTATCGTGCGAGAAAGGTTTAACAATTGAGTGCATTTTTGCAGCCTGGATTTTGGGTCTTTGTGCTGGCGCTGGCTGGAATATATGGAATTTTTGCACTTGGATTACAAATTCAATATGGCGTTGGTGGCATCATGAACTTTGGACACGTAGGAATGATGGCAGTTTCTGGCTATACAATCGCAGTGTTGGTAATTAAATACCAATGGAGTTTTTGGTGGGCAGCATTACTTGGGGTGATTCTGGCTGCATTACTGGGTGCACTGCTAGGTTTAACAACCTTGCGTTTAAGTGGTGATTACTTTGCAATTGCAAGTATCGCTTTTGCTGAGATTACGAGATATTGGATTCTTAATACCGACAGCGTCACTGGTGGAACCCAGGGAACACTGGCGATTCCAAACCCATTGGGTTTTGGTGGTTATACAGATCAACCTGACAGGATTTTGTATTGGATTTCTGAACGCATTTATCCTATGTTTGGCGATGAGGCATCTCGGGATATGTCAATGATATTTATAGTTTGGCCTTTTTTGTTTTTATTTATTTGGATCTCCTCTCGATTACAACAAACATCTTGGGCCCGTGTTCTAAGAGCAACACGCGAGGATGATGATGTCGCGCGTTCGTTAGGTAAAAATGTGTTTCGCTTTCGACTTCAGGCTCTGGTGATTGGAGCGGTTTTCGGGGGGATTGCCGGCGTTTTTTGGGCGCTACAGTTTGCGCTTTTAGCACCCGAGGACTTCCTGAGAATAGTCACTTTCTATGGCTGGATGATTTTAATTCTTGCTGGTGCCACCCGCGTAAAGGGCTTGTTAGTCGCTGCAATATTTTTTGGCTTCCTATACGGAGCAACCAGATTTTTAGAGTTTTGGCCACTTTCACTTCTGTCCTCACCAGAGCGCGCCTATTTACGGGTATTTTTAATTGGTCTAGTAATAGTTCTGCTGATGATCAAGAGACCGCAAGGTTTATTTGGTAAACGTGAAGAGATGGTACTGGAGTAGTCGATGACAAAGCAGCCATTTACTAAAGAGATTAGTTCACATGAGAATGATTCATATTCCAAACTTTTGGATGTTAAAGATATTTCGGTTAGGTTTGGCGGCATAAAACCTGTACAAAATGTCAGTTTTTCAATCAAAGAAAATACCTTTACATCTGTTATTGGACCCAATGGTGCCGGAAAAACTACATTATTCAATTTAATAAGCGGTATGAATAAAAGTACTTCTGGCGAAATTATCTTTTGTGGCGAAGCGATACATGCCATACATGCGCACAAAATCGCTCAAAAAGGATTGATAAGAACTTTTCAAGGTGCAAAAATTATTCAGCGTTTGACTGTCGTTGAAAATCTTATGATGGCTGTGCAAGGCAACCCAGGGGATAACCTCATCGGTTTCTTGAAGCCAAAAGCAAGAAAAAACTTTGAACTAACAGCTCGAAATGAAGCATTGCGTAGATTAGATCAGGTGGGTTTGGGCAAGTTTGCTGATGAGTACGCAGGAATTCTTTCGGGAGGACAACGCAAACTTCTTGATTTATCTCGGGCCCTAATGGCAAACCCAAAGCTTTTGCTTTTAGATGAGCCTTTTGCAGGAGTAAATCCAACCTTAGTTGAGAAACTCCTAGCTGTTTTAGCAGAGTTAAGAAAAGACCAGCATTTAACTTTTTTACTCATTGAGCATGATTTAGAGACAGTTATGAATATTTCAGATCGAGTTATAGTTATGGCCGATGGCAAAATCATTGCGGATGGATTACCAAATTCAATTTACGACAATGAGCTGGTCGTTGATGCATATTTAGGTTCCAGGCGTAAAGGATCATAGATTATGGGTGCTAATTTAAATGATACTTTGCTAAGTATTAATGACCTTCAAGGTGGCTACGCTGATATTCAAATTTTAAAAGGCGTAACAATTAAGGTTCCTGAAAAATCTATTGTGACGATTGTGGGGCCTAATGGTGCAGGCAAGTCGACAATTTTAAAAGCTATATATCGAATAGCAGATATAACAGCTGGCTCAGTCAATCTACACAAAAATGGAGAATTAATTAATGTGCTAGCAACAAAACCACATAACTTATCCAAAATTGGCATTGGCTATGTTCCACAAATTGAAAATATTTTTCCAGCACTTACTATTGACGAGAATCTTGATGTGGGTTATGTGAAATTCAACAATCGTGAAATAGAAGAAATTAGAGGTGAAATTTACGCACGATATCCAGATTTGAAAAAACGTGCCAAAGATCGAGCAGGAACATTGTCGGGTGGACAGCGACAAATGTTGGCTTTAGCTAGGGCCCTAATGTCTTCGCCAAGTATTTTATTGCTGGATGAGCCATCTGCAGGTTTAGCCCCAGCGCTAGTAGATCAGTTATTTGAAGAGCTTGTGAAAGTAAATGACTTTGGAGTAACAATTTTAATGGTTGAGCAAAATGCTAGACGGGCTTTGGCGATTTCAGATTATGGTTACGTGCTCGACATGGGAAAAAATCGACATGAGGGCATCGGACCAACCTTGGCAAATGATCCTGAAATAGTTGGGATTTATTTGGGCAAAAAGTAATTATTACTATTCTGTTATATTTCCGCTTAGCCCCTTTTTCTTCCCAAGAAATATTTGATACCTTCAAAGCACTCCTATGAATAGGTGGAAACCGCCCTTCTCGTAATACTTGATAATGGCTATGCTTACGTAGCTCAAGGGTTAATCAATCGATGTAGGCTTGGGCCTAAACGGGGAGGAACATGAAAGTTAAGAATGCTTTTTTAGCAACAACTTTGGGTTTAACTCTTATTGTCGGGTCACTTCCAGCAAATGCTGCTGGCGTTGACTTAAAAATTGGAACCATCCATCCACTGACTGGTGGTAACGCAGATTACGGTATCGGCCTTACAACAGCAGCAGAATTTGCCGCTGAATCAGTCACTAAAGCAATGAAGGCAGCTAAGGTAGCGGGATCATGCAAGATTGTTGCATCTGAAGATGACCAGGCAACTCCAGCACTTGCTGTAGAGGCAGCCACTAAGTTGGTTAAGAGCGACAAGGTGAATGCAATTGTTGGCCCACTAACTTCCGGTGCCACTCTAGGTGCGGCACAATCAGTTACTGTTCCAAATAATGTTGTAATGATTGCAACTGCTGCCTCAAGCCCAACAATTACAAAATTTGCAGATAAAGATCTTCTATTTCGTACCTATCCATCTGATGCTTTCCAAGGCAAGGTAATTGTTGCAGCCGTTCAAAAGGCTTATGGCAAAACCGTAACCTTGAGCATCGGAGCACGTAACGATGCTTTTGGAACTGCACTTGCAAACGTAGTTACCAATGAGTGGGTTAAGGGCGGCGGTGACATCGGCCGTAAGGTGCTTTGGAATCCAGACAACGCAACATTTGATTCAGAGGCAAAACTTCTTGTCGAAGGTTCACCAGATGTTTGGGTAATTGTTGATTTCCCAGACACTTTTGCAAAGGTTGGACCTGCATTAGTGCGTACCGGTAAGTGGGATGCAAAGAAAACATTCTTTACCGAGGCTATGTATGATGAGGCAGTGATCAAAACTATCGGTGTAGACATTATGGCTGGAGCTAAAGGTACCGCTGCTAAGTCAATTGGAGTTTCTGCCGATAAGTGGAAAGCAGATCGTAAAGCTGCTAAGCCAAACACAAAGGAAACTTTCGTTGACGCTTCAGGTTTTGACGCAACAGTCTTGCTTTGTCTAGCGGCTATTCATGGAAAGAGTGTTAAGAGCACCTCTCTAGTGAAGAGTTTGCGAGCAGTGGCAGGATCTCAAGGTGGACCTAATATCCCTTGGACCAAAATGACTGATGCAGTGAAAGCTGCAGCAGCAGGTAAGAAATTCACTTACCAAGGAGCTTGGACAACAGCGAAGTTTGATGCAGCTGGTGACTCTAGCGGTGCGTTGTTCAGGGTATATAGCATTGGTACTGATGGAAAACTCAGTTCTAATGATGCAGAGGACGTGCGCTTCTAAAGAAAACTATTTATGGTGATCTGAAAATGGTCATTTAAAAAGTTATAGTAGTAAGACTCTGGTCCTAGATAATCTAGGGCCAGAGTCTTTTATAAGGACTTAAAAGTCACTCCAATTCGATTTATAGCGTCGTCTATAATTTCAAAGCTAGTTGCAAAATTTATTCTGATAAAGCCAACACCGCCAGGACCATATAATTTTCCTGGCGCAACCGCTATTTTGCCTTTTGATAATAAGAGTTCTGCCAGCTCATTTTTTCCATGGATTGCCAGCTTTAGTTCAAGTTCGCGCATATCGAGCCAACCAAAATAACCGGCGGTTGGGATTTTGTAGCCAATACCTAAATTTAAGTTAGCAATGAGTTCGGCTAGGTAGTACCTTGATTTATCTAACTCCCCAACGACTAAATTCAACCAGTCACCACATTCTCGATAAGCTGTGCTAGATGCAACTGCACCGAAAAGGGAGGCTCTAGAGTGAACTGCATTGGGAATTCGTTTAATGAGTTCTCGAGTATTATTTTCAACTGCCACAATTTGAGCACATTTTAAACCGGCAATATTCCAAGACTTTGTTGCAGATAAGAATGCGATGCCTACCTCTCTAGCAACTTGAGAGGCGGTTAAAAAAGGAGTAAATTTTTTCTCAGTAAATACTAAAGGTGCATGAATCTCATCAGAAGCAATCAACACACCATAACTTGCTGCTAAATCTGCGAGCTTTGCTAAATCCTCTTGAGAAAAAACTGCCCCGACTGGATTGTGAGGGTTGCAAAGAATATGTACCTTTACACCAGATGCATATCCACTTTCTATGTCTTTGAAATTTAAGCAATAATCTAGGTCATTTTCTATCAACGGTACATCAAAAGCCCTGCAATCGAGCTCTTTAATCCAATTAAAAAAATTATAGTAAACCGGTGTATTTATCATTATCAAGTCACCAGGTTTTACAATTTGACGACATACCTCAATAACCCCAACTCCAATATCAGGACATATTTTTACATCCACAGGATCTAAATCCCACCCCCATTTACTTTTTGCAAAAGAAGATAAGCTTTCACCTAGCTCGGGAAATTTTCCGAGGTAGCCAGCATCTGATGCTTCTACTAGATTGATTAATGAATTCTTAATCGGTTGTGCAAGTTCATAATCCATCACTGCAAATGGCATAGGTAAAATATCATGAGGGTACGCACGCCACTTTTCACTCTTTCGAGTCTGGAGTACTAATTTTGATGGTGTTGAAATTTTTAAAAAATTCTTGGAGTCTCTATTCACCTGATAAGGGTAGCCGAAGTCAAGAAATTTTGAATTAGAACTCGAACGGGTATTCTTGCGCACATGAAAACTCATCAGGAATCTTTGCGGTTGGCAGGTTATCCAATTTCTATGGCAGTTTTGGATTTTGGAATATTTACGGTTCACCAAAATGGCCGAATCATAGGAATTCCAGGTTTTCTTGTTGAGACGAGTGCTGGAGAGCGAATTCTAATCGATACTGGGTTTCCCGAAAAATATGCTAAAGATATTGCAGCAGCTTCACTAGAAGATAATTTAGGAGAATTTGGTGAGTTACTTAAACTCACTTATGAAAATCAGCCCGGTGGGCAGTTGGCAAAGCTGGGACTGACAGAAAAAGATTTAGATTATGTGGTGATTACGCACACTCATATCGACCATGTTGGCAATATTGGGAGTTTCCCCGGAGTGCCATTGATAATTGGCAAAGAGGAGCGGGAACTTGAAAAACCATTGTATTGGCGGGGGAATAAACCAATAGAGTGGCCAGATGCTGAATATATACTGATCGAAAAAGACACTTTATTGGGCGAAAATTTCGAAATACTGCATGTACCTGGCCATACGCCAGGTGAGTTATCAGTGCTACTTAAACTCCCAGAGAGTGGCTCAATTCTTTTAACTAGTGATGCAATTTCTCGTGATACTGAGATTGCAGAGGGATGTTTAGATGCACATAATCCAGCACAAGCTATTGAAGGGGCAAACCGTATACTTGAATTAGCGAAACAACGTGAGGCGTGGGTAATTTACGGCCATGGCCCTGCGCAATGGAATGAATTAAAAAAAGCTCCTGATTTTTACACATAGCAAATTTCTAAGCATTATCTAACATCTCTTCCTTGATTCAAAATAATAACATTTCCGCTCGATATGTCTCCGGCAGGAGAAATAAGAAAACCTACCCAAGCTGCAATCTCCTCTGGCCTCATTGCACTTCCTCTTGGCATTTGTGAAATCGCTTTATCCAAAATTTCCTTACTTAAAACATCAAACAAAGGAGTTTGCGTCATAGCTGGAGCTATTGAATTAACAGATATTCCAGCTTTGGCATAACGTCGCGCTAAATCCTTTGTCAAGTTATCTAGTGCTGCTTTACTTGCCCGATAATGTGGCGGATCAAAAACATCAAAATTATAAGCACCGTTTGAAGAAATATTTACAATTTTCTTGATTCCTGGTCGTTCAAGCATAGATTTGACTGCAAATTTAGAGCAGTAAAATGCAGATGAGAAATTAACTTTCATTTGTAATTCAAATTCCTCTGCAGAAATTTCTGGAAATTCGCTCATAAAACAATCACCAGCATTATTAACTAAAGCATCAATACCACCATATTTTGCTTCAACAGATATAAACGCCTCTTCAGTTTTATTATGATCAGTCAAATCAACTAATCGAGTATAAACCTTGGATGAAAATTCCTCTTCTAGACTACTTAGGCCACTTTTATTTAGATCGAAAGCTACAACTTGTAAATCATCTTTTATCAACTGGCTAACAATTGATCGACCGATTCCACCAGCGGCGCCAGTTACTATTGCAACTCTTTTACTCATGAATTAAGTCTTGCACAAATGATTTTAATTTGCAGTAAAAACAGTAAAATAGACTGTTACTCTTTTAGACCTATACCTCTATACTATTTATATGGAGCGCATTTTTGCTGAAAATCTTGATTCCAAGGACCCCCTTAAAAGTTTCAAGAGTCTTTTTTATATTGATGATGAGTCTGTGTGTTATCTCGATGGTAATTCACTCGGAAGATTACCCAAAAAAACCGTTCAAAATTTAAACGAGCTTTTAGTTGAAGAATGGGGAAAAAAAGTTGTAAATGGTTGGTCTGATTGGATTGATGAAGCAGAGCGAATTGGTGACTTAATTGGCAGGGCAGCACTGGGTGCTGCAGCAGGTCAAACACTTGCAATTGATACTAATACGATAAATCTTTATCAGCTTGCATGGGCTGCGGTTAAGTCAAACCCAAAACGGCAGAAAATTCTGATAGATAGAGCAAACTTTCCAAGTGATCGATATGCAATCGAAGGTATCGCAAAAGAACTTGATATGGAGTTGGTATATATTGAAAATGAAGATCCTAAAGTTTCTGAAAATGAGATAATATCTAAAGAATTGTTGAGCAAGTATTTAGATAAAAATGTCGCCATGGTCACCTTACAGATACTTCAATATAGATCTGGAGGGTTAAATGATTATGCCGAAATTGAAAAAATGGTACGAGATAATGGCTCATTTATGCTATGGGATTGTTCTCATGCATTAGGTTCTGTGAATCTTCAATTTGATAAAAATAAAATTGGGTTGGCTGTGGGTTGCACTTATAAGTATGGTAATTCTGGTCCTGGAGCACCAGGATGGCTTTATGTATCATCTGAGATTCAAAAGAAATTAGATGTTCCAATCCGTGGATGGTTTGGCGTCCGAGATCAATTTGC